>Ga0180438_10001148_pt1 | contig 47749 bp, 59 predicted proteins | sample SS_ome_12_FD_132455 | JGI IMG/M metagenome (GOLD analysis project Ga0180438, IMG submission 132455) | Hypersaline lake sediment archaeal communities from the Salton Sea, California, USA - SS_3_D_2 metaG | ecosystem: Environmental > Aquatic > Non-marine Saline and Alkaline > Hypersaline >...
ATCAGTTCGCCGTCTTCCTTGCAGAACGCACGTGCTCGGACTGTGAACACGACGACATCCATGTTCTTGCCGAGGGAAGTGATGTTGCCATCACGGACGAGTCCGTACTCGCCGCCATTGATTTTACCCTCAGCAACGGGATCTGACTTGGTCGTAAAGAGTTGAACATAGGGGAGGAACCCGCCGCCTGAAGTAACGTCGGCCAGCAGGTCTTTGTCCGCTTCGATGAGTTCGCCACCGAGGGACTCGAAGGGTACGAGAGATTTGTCGTCTGACATGGATGCCTCATGTTAAAGCTAAGGTTACACTGTACACGCCCATCTCCCACCGGCAAAAGGAAGCAACGGCCACCGTAGCATCTTGCCACGGTGACCGCGCCTGGGAGATGTCAAAAGGAATCACTGAGTTTGAACTCAGTCGCTGACCTTGCCTTCGGCCTCTTCCTGGGCTTTCGCGGCGGCCGCAGCGGCTTCGTCGGCCTTCTTCTTCGCACGAGCGGCCTTCCGTTTGGCCTTCTCTTCTTCGAGGCGCTGACGCTTCTCAGCCCATGCAGCCTCTTGCACTTCCACGCTCGTCGGGTCAACGCTCAAGCACCATTCGAGGGCTCGGTACGCGGCGTCGGCGGGCGAATCACAGTCTGCGACCAAGGCGGCGAGAACGGTGCGACCATTGAGTTCATCCTCAAGCTCGCCCTTCTTACGCAGTTTGACGACGGGAACGAACTTCGCTTCGCTCGCGTCACGTCCCTGCTTCTCGGCTTCCTTGATCTCTTTCACGCGCTGTTGAACCAGGGGACCGAATTCGGTCGTGCCCATCGTCATGGCGCTGTCGATGTAGTTCAACTGCTCCTCGTGGGGCAGCTTGGCCATGATCACGGCATTGCTGACGTTGATCTTGCCATCGTCAACCAACTCCTGCACGGCGGGATCGAGCTTCAGGAGTCCAAACCGTTGGTTCAGCCATGCGGGGCTACGGTGGACGCGTGACGCCAGATCGCTCATGGTCCAGGTCGGGTTCGCGGAGATGACGCGAGACAAGTGCTTCGTGTACTGCACGGGCTTCGTCTCGACCTTCATCGCGTTACCGATGACCTGCATCAAGTGTGCCTCGGTTTCCGTCGCGTCCTTGATCAGGACGGGGATGGTTTCGAGTCCACACTCAGAAGCGGCGGTGTAGCGGTGGAGACCGTCAATGATCTCGTAATAGGTGACGGTGTCGCCTTCGACGTCTTCGACTCGCTCGCGGACGTTGATCGGATTCAAGATGCCGATGCTGGGGTCCGCCACGGAATCACGCAGATTGATGTAATCTTCGGATTCGCGGTCCACCGCTCGCAGAGCGACGGGATTCGGGCGAATGTCAGAGATGGCGACGACAGCGGGTGTTCCGCTCATAAAAGTCTCCCAGAAATGTTAAGAATTGAGAAGAAACTCAAAGGCGACTCCAAAGAGGCGAGTTGCGAGAGCTGAGTATAAACTCAGCTTTTTGCCGGAGCGCAAACTCAACTCAACCCGCGTCCTCGTCGGGCAGAAGTCTTGTCCACCCTATACTAGCCGAGAAACGCCGCATTGTTGCGCCATTTTCCGAAAATAGTTCTATTCAACTATATCTCGCGTGCGCGTGAAGGAAACGCCGTAAGTCCTTTGCGGGCAAGGACTTAAGGGGCCTGAGTTGAGTGGGTCGCCGTAAGTCCTTTGCGGGCAAGGACTTGCGCAGATTACAGGATTGCGTATTCTTATTCTCTATTATTCAAATTTATCTAAGTCCTTTGTCCTATGGGGCATAAGGTAACAACGTAACAACGTAATTTACGCAAGTCCTTATCCCGAAACGATTTACGTTTTCGCGCAACAATTCGGCGTTTCTCGGCTAGTATAAGGTAGCGGAACTCTCTACGCTCGGCAGGAAGCCTGAGTTGAGTTCCTGAGTTTGTACTCAAAACGACGGAAATTGAGTATAAACTCAGCCTTAACCTTGATTTTGAGTTTCTCCTCAGCCTTAGTTTTAGCCTTAGCCTTAGCTTTCTGCAAGTGCTCTGTCTACGACTTTGGACCTGGGAGTATAAACTCATGCTGCTTCAGACAGAAGCTATCAAGAAGTTTCTTGAGGCTTCCACACATGCGGATCTGGCAGCTCTCTACTCACCTGAAATGGAAGTCCAGGTGAACGCGGCACGCGACAATGGACAGCGTGTTGCGGGAGAGTACAAAGGCCGCCAATGGAATGGTTGGGCCGACCCAGACAATCCCTCTCTCGTGTGGAAATCGTACCGCATCCCCTGGAAGGCAAAGACCGAGCCTGAGTATACACCCAGGCAACAGCGTTGGCCACTAGGGAAACATGCCGAAGGTATCGGCATGACGGGCTGGAACTGGAAACAGCGAAAGTCCATGTGGGTCGCGTACGATTTCGATTCTATAGCCAACCACGAACAGGGCCTAACCGCCGAGGATCTCGAAGCCACGCAGACCGCTGCCATCGGCATCGACTGGATCTCCGTGCGCAAATCCACGTCGGGAAAAGGCTTCCACCTGTACGTCTTCCTGCCTGGAGTTCCTACTCAGAACCACACCGAGCACGCTGCCCTCGGGCGGGCGATCCTCGGGATGCTCTCCGCGAAGACCGGCTTTGATTTTAGAAGCAAAGTCGATGCGTGCGGCGGCAATATGTGGGTCTGGCATCGTAAGATGCAAGGGACCGACGGCCTGACGCTGGTGAAGAAGGGCTCTATTCTTACCGAGATCCCTCCGAACTGGAAGGACCACGCCGAGGTCGTCAAAGGCAACCGGCGTAAGAACTTGCCTCGCTACGTGGAAAGCACGGAGCTGGACGAGTTCGAGGAGTTGTGCGGTACGCGCCCGCGTATCAAACTGGACGAAGTCCACCTACAGCTCCAAGGCTACCTTGACGAAATTAAAGCTCAGTGGTGGTGGGACCAAGATCACTGGATGATGGTCTGCCATACCGCCGACCTGAAGAAAGCTCACGAGGCTCTCAGCCTGCGCGGGATCTTCGAGACGGTGTCTTCGGGCAAGGAACACGGCATAGACCACAACGCGTTTGCGTTTCCACTCAGGAAAGGCGCGTGGACTATCCGGCGTTACACGCCCGGCGTACGCGAGCACTCGTCGTGGGACCAGGACGGCACCGGCTACACACGCTGCTTCTACAACCAAGAGCCAGACCTGAAGACCGCTGCGCGCTCACTCGACGGTATCGAGACTGAGCAAGGCGGATTCGAGTTTCGTGAGGCTGAGGTTGCGATCAGAGTCGCTGCGAGTCTCGGTGCCGATGTCCCGCTTCCGAACTGGGCCATGAACCGCCAGACGGTCATGAAGCACCATAAGAAGGACGGTCGTTTGATCCTTGAGGTTAAACGCGAATCTTCCGACAACGGCGGCGAGATGCAGGGCTGGCGAGAAGACAAGGGCTGGTGGAAGCGTATCTTCAGCGCCCGCGTTACGCCCGTGACGGAACCGGAAACCGGAAACTACGACGACCTCGTTCGCCACTTGATTACCGACGGTGGCGACGACTACGGTTGGGTAGTGAACGCCGGACGCGGGTGGCGGACCGAGCCGCTCACGCATGTCAAGCTGAGTTTGAAATCATTGAACTTCGCCGACCGGGAGATCAACACGATCCTCGGCAACTGCATCATGCGTGGGTGGACACTCGTGAACCGTCCGTTCGAGGACGAGTTCCCTGGCGACCGCCAGTGGAATCGCGGAGCCGCACAGCTTAAGTACAAGCCTAAGCTGGACGAGCCCTTCAACTGCGAAACCTGGTACTCGATCCTCAATCATGTAGGCGCTGGTCTGGACGAAGCCGTCGCGGACAACTCGTGGTGCCAGGCTAACGGGATCATGACCGGCGGCGACTACCTCAAGGTATGGGTCGCCTTCATGTTCCAGAAGCCCTCAGACCAGCTACCGTATCTCTTTCTCTACTCAGAGGAAGAAGGTACGGGTAAGTCTATCTTCCACGAGTCGCTGTCAATGCTAATGACTCGCGGGTATCAGGAGGCTAACAACGCGCTGCTGAGTCAAGGCAACTTCAACGGCGAGCTGGAGAATTCTGTTCTGTGCTACATCGAGGAGGTTGACCTCAGCAAGCATAAGGAAGCGCGTAACAAGATGAAGAACTGGGTCACGGCCCAACGGCTCCAGATCCACCACAAGAATGTTACGCCCTACCACGTCACCAATTGCTGTCACTGGGTTCAGACCGCGAACGCGATGACGCATTGCCCGATATTCCCCGGTGATACTAGAATCACTATGGTCGAAGTTCCGGCCCTCAAGAACAAGATTCCGAAGGGTCGGATGCTGCAATTGCTGGAGAAAGAAGCTGCGGACTTCCTCGGTGCGATCATGGCCGTCGAGCTACCACCGGCTGAGGATAGACTCAGTGTTCCAGTCATAGAGACTCAGGCGAAGAAGCAGACGGCCAAGGCCAACATGACGGCCCTGGAGCTGTTCATCGAGGAGTCGTGCGTACAGAAGCCGGGAACCCTGGTGCCCTACTCGCTGTTCTACGAAAAGTTCATTGCGTGGCTGGACCCGGAGGAGTGCGGTAACTGGTCAAAGATACGTGTCGGTCGTGAGCTTCCCAGGCGGTTCCCGAAGGGCCGCAACACGGCGGACAACAGCAAGTTTTACGTGGGCAACCTGTCATTCGACAAGACGCCGCCGAAGAACGAGTGTGAGTGGAGACTCAATGGAGATAAGCTGATACAATGACGATAGCACTACTTTTCATCGTGCCGCTGTTGGCTCTGTGTTTCTACTTCAAGTTTCGCTGCCCGTACTGTCTGCTGCTCGGCGGGTCCGAGGAGCTGGGCGGCATGAAGTGGTGCAAGCAATGCGGTAAGCGCTTTTAACAAGGCTCCAAATCAAGTACAGTGAGTTTGAACTCAAACGGGAGATGCCATGAGAATCGTAGGGATCGGGTATAAGAAAGGTCGCGGCAAGGACACGCTCGCCAACTTCATGCTGAACCACTTGCAGCTCAACTGCGACTGTAGCGTGAAGAAGATTGGTTTTGCGGATAAACTCAAGGACGTGGCGTTCCAGCTCTACGGCTGGGCCGGGCTGCAACGCGGCGTGTACTACGAGACGCACTACACGGAAAAGGAAGTGGTGCTGCCCAAGATCGGCAGGACACCCCGAGACATCTGGATCGAGACAGGCAACAAGTTACGGGAAGTACACCTTGGGACGTGGATTGATTATGTAATCAATACGAACCATCGGTGCGAGTACCTGCTAGTGAAAGACATGGGCTTCACCAACGAAGCGCGTGCTCTGCGTGAAGCTGGCGGTGTGACCATAAAAATAGACCGTCCAGGCGAAATGGCCACGGACGGTCGTGAGACGGAACTTGACAGTTGGACGGATTGGGATGTCGTCGTGGAAAACACTGGCGATCTCGAAGACCTCTACAAAAAGGCGGTCGAAATCTGTGACCGACATCTACTATGATTCACCTGAACGGTAACTTGATCGCGTCTGTGGACGTGGAGACGACCGGGTTTGTGCCCGGCTATCACGACGTCATACAGATAAGCGTATTGATTTTAGACTCAGACCTCAAACCTCAGCGAGGCTGCGTCCCCTTCTACATCGACATGAAGCCGAAGCGCCCTGAGAATGTGGAGCCGGAGGCCCTGAAAGTCAGCCGGATCAATTTCGCCCGGCTGATGAAGCGGGCTCACGACCCGTGGGACGCGGCGGATATGTTCGACGACTGGTTCGAGAATCTGAAGAAGGACACTCCGAAGCGCCGTGCCTTACTCCCGCAAGGGAAGAAGCTGATCCCGCTCGCCCAGAACTGGGTGTTTGATCGCGGGTTCATCATCGACTGGCTTGGCGATCAGAGTTTCAACTCATTCTTCCACCCGTGGTACCGGGACACGCTCCCTGTGGCCCAGTACCTAAATGATCGCTACGCGAAAGACAACTCGACGGTGTTCGAACACAAGGTTCCGTTCCCCAAGTCGAACCTGGCCTATCTGTGTAGCCAACTCAAGGTCAAGAATCAGCAACACCACGATGCCCTTGCGGACACCGTGGCGACGGCTGAAGTCTATCGTAAAATGGTCTTAGGTCTGATCCCGTAGGACGCACACGCGGCAGTCCTTCGGCGTGACCCTCGTGCCCCGCTTCTCGTGCCCTGGGTGATTACAGTCGTTCATGACGCTGTAGTTGCCCTTGGCATCCAGAAGCGGGGCGTTAATCCGATACAGACACGGCGACTCGTTTGGAATCAAACGACGAGCGTTCACCGGGTCGTGTATGTATCCTTCTTTCGAAGGCGCAATTCCCGTGTAGAGCAAGCTACCGTCCGGCCTCACGACCGGATCGGTAGGTTTGTTCTCAGGGATCTCTTTCTTAAGCGCTCGTGGCTCGCGATTCTTCTCTTTGCAGCCGTTACAGCCCATGACTATAGCCCATTAAGAACGTCTTTGGCGGCTTCCCATGCGCTAGCATCTCCGGCGGCATCCTTACCAATAGCAGACTGGTCTTCAGGATCAGGCTCCTCGCAATCCGGTCCCCACTTCGAGGCGGAGTTGATGAAGCCGGTCAATCCGGAATTGATTCCCCAATCACCGACGCAACCGTTCAAGCCTTGAGCGTCTAGGTCGTCGCCCATCTGCTTAGCGGCGTCGATTGAGTTCAGGTAAATCCACGAGCACGATGCGTCGATGTCGGTGACGCCCCACTGAGGTTCGCCGCAGACGCCGGGCGTCGTCGAGTAACCGGAGCCTGTCCAGACGCGATCAATCACGCCCATACACAAGCGCACCGCACCGTAGCAATCTTCAGGTGGACCATCTTCCAGGTCTTCCCACGGGTCAACGTCCGCATCACCACCGCCGCCATCGCCCGAGTTCGGGTTATTGTTGTCGGTGGACTCGTTGTTTCGGGCCTCGGCCTCCGTCTTATCCGTGAACTGATTGCTAATCCATTCCGGCGCTTTCCCGATTGGGTTCTTTGCCGTACCGATGTTGCCCTCGCCTTCGCCAGGGTTATCGTCGGTTGGCTTCTGGTCGTCAATATCTGACGGCTGCGAATCGCCGTGGTCGGTTCGGCATCCCGTATGGTCGGATACCTGACCTGCTATGCGCCCGCAGTTCGTTCGCTCTTTGAACGTAGCGGTGAAACCCTGCGGTGCCGCCAACGGATGTGACGACGGCGGAGTTACGTCCACGTTCGGCCCGGTACCGCCCGCCTTGCCCTGCTCAACGTCGGACACTGACGGATAGATATTCGTAACCTCAATGTTCGCGGGCCACGCAAACACGTAGGGTTCTGTCTCTCCGGAGCGGATAGGCGTCCAGAGTTCAAAATCAATTTCGCTCGTGTCGGAGTTGTAGGTCGCTCCCTCGACGAAGCACTTGATTTGGCTACTCGACAAGTCGGGCAGCGTGACGCCAGCAATGTCGAACACTTCCGCTTGCAGCTTCGTGATCGGCGTCCGGCATCTTATTTTCCGCCACGTGTTCGACATCCGGATCAGCCAGAACGTAGCGCTCTTCTCGACCAGGATTGGGTACTTGAACGCGAAGAAGTCGAACGTCTGCTCCTGCGTCCCGTACCTCGGGATGTTGTAGCGATAGATCGCCTTGTTCGGTTCGTCGAAGAAGTGGTCGTCTTTCCACTCCGCTACGAACTTCGTCACCAGTTCCTCCGTCTCCGTGTGAGTCAGGATAAAGGAACCGGGCAGCACGTCGTCCTCAGTGATCGTAAAATCAACTGTGGGTTCGTCTGCTAGGTAGATCAGGTAGAACGTATTGTTGCGGAGGATCAAGGCACATCGCTGCTGGAACGCAATATCCCGGAGCAGTTTGATGATGTTGCCCCGCTTCAGCAACGGGAAGTCCATAGGGTATATGTCGGACAACTGCGCCTTAACCGCGTTGAATGTGGTCGCGTCGATGTTGAACGACGTGTACTTATTGATCAGCCACTCCAGAATGTCAACCGTGTTCGGGCCGACACTGGATCGGAGCGTCACGTAGATGTCATCCTCGTAGCCTTCCCCTCGGTAGCTCAGCGGCTTATTGAGTACAACCTCGGTGATCGTGTACGTCCCGAAGTTGGACAAGCGCGTGCTGTAGTACGCGTTCGGCACCGTCACCAGTTGCCTGATGCCAGAGCCTTCAAACGTCCGCATGGCCGCCACTCGCAGGACCGTGCTCGGCAGGATGTTGCAGATGTACGCAATATCCTGCGTCCCTTCCAGCAGCACTTCGCAGCCGGGCTCGGCCCAGAAGAAGTTGGCCGTCGGGAACGTGGCGAGGTAGTCCCAACCGTGGTTGGCTTGGTCGGCGTTCTCGTCGCCGCATTTCGTAATGTGGAACAACACCTGATCGCGGGAGTTGTAGCTACCGCCGGTGTTTTCGGGTTCAGGCAAAAAGTTTTCAGATCGGGCACCGCAGGAGCTGATCTCCAGCACGGGCGGAACTGTCAGCTCGCCGCGTTGTGGGTGTTGAAACTGGTGGATCGTGAACGTATCGCCGGTGAACTTACCGTATAGTCTCGCATCACCACACACCGAGATCCACAGGAACTTATTCTGAGGAAACTCGCGTCCGTTGATTATGCTGACGGTACTGCCGATCTTGATTGAGTGCTGCTTCTGTAGAGCCAGCTCCTCTTCCCAGGCGGTGATCTGTGCCTGCCGTCGGCAGTAACAGCCCGGCTCCTGGGCAAAGACCGGGATCGCCTCCTGACCCGCGAGCGTTAGCCGGATGTACCAACCTCGGAACACCGTCGGGCAGCAGACGTTGCGTAGCTGTTCGAGTTTGGCCTCAAGCGTCCAGTCGTAGATACCGAACCCGGTCTTCAGGATGCCTTGGTACGGCGACCGCGTCTGGAGAGCCGGAACGTTGCGAGGCGTGCCGAAGCACAGCGGCCAAGCCTTGCCGATCATCCGAGGATCGACGTAATCGAAGTCGCCCTCCTCAATCGAGAATCCGTACTCGACGTCTTCAATCTGTTGGATCACGTCGAAGCGTACCGTCCGGTCGCTTTCGTGCCACTCTATCGGACTGGACACCTGCCCGTTGAAAAGCAGGAAGCGCTCGCTGAAGTCCAGTCCACGGTGAAGCAAGTATACTTCCACCGGCTGCTTGTGGACATCTGTGCTATCGAGTATGTCTTTGATTGTACCATCAACGTCGGCCAGCACAACGCTGAGCTGCTGCGAGTCGCCGGACGTACCTTGCGAAACGCCCGAGATCGTGATGACGTTGTCGAGGCCGCTGACCTCCTGGATGGTGCCGCTGACTCGGTGGGCCGGGATGGCGATGTCGCCGTACCGCTTCACGTTGCCGTCGTCGGACCATTGTATGTCCAGAATGACCGTCGGCTCCGTACCTTGGTTCTTAGCGAGTTCAGCTAGGCTGGTGGCGGAGATAGTTCTCATTGCTTCATGCCCTCAAATTCGATCTGGATAGTCGCCAGTGATCGTCCACCGGCGCTGCCGCCAGTTACGGCTGTGGCGTACTCGAACTCATTGGGATTCGTCGTGATCCATCCGAGCCACCGCTGACCCTCGTGGTCAAGGAGTTCGATCTCCGTTCGGTAGTAGGCACGGATAAAAGCCCTGAGTTCCAGGGCCTTCATCCGAGTGAGTCGAAAGCGCATCAGGAGCCGCTTGCGGCCATCCTTCTGCTTGACGTACGAGTACAGCGTATTGTTCATGCTACGCTTAACGACGACGTCCGCCGTGAAGCCTTCGGTGTCGCCAAACTCAGGATTTGGCAGAAACGTGTAGGTCGAGATTAGTGGGACAGGTGCGGCCAGTCTTACTGCCATTACTGTAGCTCCCCGTCGAATTCGAACGACATATCGACGATGCCTCTCCGTGACCGGATCAGCGGTTCGTCTGGGTTAATGACGATGCCATGCCAAGTTCGACCATCCCAATCTCGTAAGCCTACCGTAAGTCCCAATGTGCTCAGGAAAAACGATTGTACCGACTGAGCCTGTGTTTCGGACAGACCAGTGAAGCTCAGAACCAGACTCTGAATCTTCGGCCACGACGGATCGGCAAACACCTGCAAGGTGCCGCCTCGCGACTCGCGATTGATTCTAGTATTAGTCAGCCGATCCCGGTCACCCATGCGAGGAGCCCGGATCTCAACGGCCATCGTCGGCGTCGTCAACGGATAATACAGTCGGACGTTGTCGTAAGGCACCAGCGTCGGGCCGACCAGCGAAGGCGGCGTCGGAGCGTCTGGGTCCGAGCTGTATCCGAGGATCGGATCGTACTGACAGGTACTGCCTTCAATGTTCTCGAACATGAACGCGTGCTGGAAGAAAAGGTTGTCGCTCGCGGAGAGCACCCTTTCAAACTCCGTGCCCACAGACTGTTCGAAGATCAGGTCGTGCTCGAACAGGTAAGTCAACTCCTCCACGATGACGTGTGAGAAGATGATGCCGTCCGTGAACGTATACTCTTGTGGGAAGCCCGCGAACTGTCCGAAGACGAGTCCGCTGCTCGCTGACAGATCCTGAGCCGTAGCCAGGATGTGAACCGCCCAGCCGTTGTCCGTGAAGACGAGGCCGCTACTCGCGGATCGCTCCAAACCGCCAGGAATGATTTTAACCCCAACGGCAGTATCGTTAAAGGTGACCGTCTGCGTGAAGCCAATGGAGTCTGCCCACGCTTGGTGGGTGAAGATCACCGTGTCGGGCTCTGCCGCCAAGTCCGTCGGCAAACCAGCCGACTGGCTAAAGATCAAGTTGCTAGAAGCACTAAGCGCGACCGGCGTGTAGCCAACGCTTTGGCTGAAGATCAGGCTACTGCTACCGGACACACTACGGATGCCGCTCACGCCGACCGTCTGGCCGAAGATCAAGCTGTCCGCTTCGCTGAAGTTCAGCGGCCCGGTCCCTACCGCAGTCTGGCTGAAGATCAGCGACTGCGACACGGTCTCTTTCTTCAGGCCGCTGGTCGCGGAGTCACTGAAAATCAGGGAACTCGAAGCACTCTCATTATGCGTAGTCGAGGCCGAGCCGTTTGTGAGGACGGCGACCATCTGACGCGTAACGCGAATCTTGGTGTCGGCTCCTGTAGAGGCGACGTCAACCTGTTGTCGTGTAACGCGTAGCGCCATGGTATTACCCTGCTTCAACGCCGAACTGTGCGGCGTTCACGCCGCTCTCAGTCCAGGCAGATGCTGTGTCGGGATCGGTTTCGCTGATCCGATATTGCCAGTCGTATGACGTGTCGCTGGTGGACTCACCGGCGTCGGCGTCCGTCGTCGTGCCGGTCTTGATCACAGTCTTGAAAGTCTCGGTCCCGGCGGTCACGCGACGCTGGGTGTTGATTTGTAACCCCTTGACGGTGTCAACCTCCGATGGGAGGCTTTCGTAGTTGTAGAGGTCGCGATCCGTAGACGTCGAGGTTTCGACGTAACTCGTATCATCATCCGGCGGGTTCTCGTCCACCCGCTCGTAATTGTTTCCAGAATCCGGCGTCCAATCCGTGTCGTCACCGGCGGAGTCTGGCAGGATGCCGTCGATTCTAATATCATCGAGGTATCCGGAGTCGCTGACGTAGAAATCGTCGTACCACGGGCCTCCATTATGGCCTCGGAGAATGACCTGTTCGAGATACTGGCCGCTCGTCCTGGTATCAACATTTGTCGCGCTGCCAAGTGACTCCCCATCCAAGCGCACTTCCCACGCGCCCACCGAGTTGTCGATTGTGACTTTGAACTCAAGGTAGTACCAAATCTCGGCCCGAATGGAACAGTAGACGTTCGCCAGTCGGGTCGTCCCTCTGTAGACCTTGATATAGCCTGCCGGGTCCAACTTGAGATTCATGCCGAACCACGAGCCCGTCTCCCAAAAGCCCATGATGACGCGGGGCTGGATCGAATTGAACTTGACCGCCATCCCGACGTATAATGTCGAGTTGCTGCCTAAGTTGTTCGTAGACGCGTTTCGGTCGAACGACGTAGGCCACTCAAGGGACGAACCGGCATATCGACCTGACTCAACGTCCATGATTCCGAAATCATTAGGGACGGCATACCGATCTTGGAACGAGGAATCGACAGCGCCACCGGGCGTACTGCCGTAACCTTCGAATCCGTCTAGCCAAAGGATTGCCATTACCCTACCTCCATCCCGAACTGGGCGCTATTCAAACCGGACGACGTCCAGGCAGTAGCGGTGTCGGGATCTTGCTCCATGATTCGGTAACAATGCCGCCAGTTAACACCGGACAGTGGTGTACCTGCGTCATTGCTTTCGGTCGTACCACTCTTACAAACAGTCTCCAGCGTCTGGAAACCTGCGTTGGTGGTGCGGGCGTCAGTATTGATTTGGATACCGACTACGTCGCTAAGTACGCCTGTCGGAAGTGAGTCGTAGTTATAGAGGTCAGTATCAAGCGAGGTACCGGACTCGACGTAACTGGTGTCCTCGTCAATGCCGTCCGTCTCATTGACGCGGTCGTAGTTGTTTCCTGAGTCGGGCGTCCAATCCGTATCGTCACCGGCGGCATCCGGATAGATCGCATGGACGCGAGCCTCACCGTGGTTGGTGGCGTTGTCGATCCACCAATCGTCCCACGTCACGTTGACGTTGTTGTTAGCCCACAGCCGCACCCACCGAAACTCTTGCGTACTCCCGCTCTGGGTATCCATAGAGGAACCTGAGAGAACCGTAGATCCGTCGATCTTAAGCTCATAAGCACCGTTCGGGGAATTGCCGAGCGTAACATCAAACGTCAGGTGGTACCACGTGCTGCCTGTCAGGCCCAGGCCGGAAGTCGTAGCGATGTTTGTGCCGCCACGATACACGCTCAGCTCACCGGAGTTCTCCAGGCGAACGTTCATGCCGTCAACCGAGTCATTACCGCCGACTTCTACGAAGACCAGCAGAGTCCGCTGAATCGTCGGGCCGCCAGAGAGCTGAAAGTTGAACCCGGTTATCATCCGAGTCTGAGCACCGAGATCTGGTGTCGTCATACTACGGTTGAAAGATACCGGCCACTTCAAAGCTTTGCTATTTGTGTAGCGACCGGCCGCCATGTCCATTACGTCTTCATCGGCACTGATGATGTAACGGTTAAGGATCATCGTCGGATCGGGCGGATCGGGTGTCGAGTCCTCGTAGCCTTCGAATCCTTCTATCCATAACAATGTCATGACACTCTCCGTTTTACGTCGTTGGAGGAAAAGCAGCCGGAGTAGGGGACGAGCCTACCCCGGCTTGATTTCAAACTCAATCAGCTTGTCGAAGCGTTGACCGTGTAGGTCACCTTCAGCTGATCGCCGTTGGAGACTGCAACGTCGCCGCCGGAGAACAATGCGGTTGACCAAAGAACATTACCGGCGGCCGTGTGGTCGCCCTTCGTCTGGGCGTTCGTCCCGCCACAGATGAAGATACCCTTGACAGTACCGCCAGCGGTAATGTCGAAGATCGCCTTGGTCGTGGTATTGGTGATCGACTGGCCGGAAGCTGCGTCGGGCGGCCACTCCGGACGAGTCGTCGCAGAGTCGGTGTTGTTCGCGTCCGTGTAGGACTGGAACGTATCCCAACCGTTACCGGCTTGGTCGATGTCGTCGTAGGTGTCCGTCGGGTCCAACGCCGAGTAGCCCGTCAGGTTAATCAGGCCACAGTACCATGCTGTGATCTGAGTGCCGCTGTCGAAGTACACGTTGAGGTTGTTATTCAACCCCTCGTTGGTAATCCCGTTCGGGACTTCGTAAATGCCGATCAGTTCACCGTGTTTGTTACGGTGCTCCACGTTGATCGTACCGGCTTGACTGAACATGCCAGTGACGGTCTTGTGGTGCTGATTCCGGCTCGCGTCCCCGCCCCACGGTCCACGCGGCGTCTTACCGACGACAACGTCGGCTTGATGCATGTGGCTATCAGCCTTGGATTGCGCTTGGCGCTCCTGGCGTGCCCGCATGGCGGCGAAGCGACGTCGTCGTTCACGCTGCCTTTCGTTCATCAATTTCTCCTCAGATTGAAAGTGTTGCGACGGGTCTCGCGTTTGATCTGTTTCATCACTTCGCGAGCCGTATCTCGCGCACTGGTGGCCTCGGTGACATTGATATTAACATCACCGAAGTTGAATGCTTCCCCGCCGCTCTCGCGTGATACCGGAGCGATACCGGCATTCATCGCCTGGATCTGCGGGAAGAATCTCCGTGTTGCGTCCACCGTGTTGACCGACTCACCTGGGGTAAGTGCTGTCAGCACACTGTCCGAACCGAGCTGTCCACCTAACGCGCGATAGTCAATTTTCGGAATTAGCCCGCCAAACATCTTGTAAATCAGACCGCCGTGTTGACGGCCCTCACCGGAATCCGCCGCAGCTTTCGCTGCTTGGGCTTGTCGGCGTAGAGCCTCGGTAGTCTGATCCGTGGCGGTTTTCTGGGCACGCTGGGCGTCCGCTGCCTGGTTAGAGGCCGTCACCGCATCCTGTCCGGCGTCCGACGCCTCGACCCCTTGTTCACCGAATGCGTCGTTCAATCCGTCAATCGCCTGACCGAGTGGGTTCAACGTTTCCGCCGTCGGTGCGGCTCGCACTCCTTCAGCCGTGCTGTCGTACAAATCCTTTAGAGAAGTGGTGAGGTTCTCGATGTCCGAGGCAACACTCGCGTAGCCTGCGTTCCTCAAAGCTTCAGCGCCTCGCGACAACCTAACCAAAGCATCGTTCAATGCTAATGGGTCGAGGTCTTCCGGGTTCAACGCGTCCTTCGCTTGTCGAGCCGCCTCACCAATCACTCTCGCCAGATTGAGAACGCCGGTCTGGCTATTCTCGGATCGGAGCCCGATGTCCTCAAGTAGTTCACCGGCGATCTGTACCGGAGCCAAGTTGGCCCCGATGTCTAACAGTCTGGCTGTAAAACCCTCCGTGCTCTTGTTAAGGGTGTTCAGACCACCACGGTCCTGCAACTGTGCCAGCTTCTCCGTAAGTGATGCGGTCGCTTCCTGCGTCCGAATCAAGGCGTCGTTGTAGTTCTTGGTAGAGGTCTGTACCTTCAGAGTCGCCTTCTCGGCGTTCTCCAAATCCTTAGGTATCTTCGCAATCTCGTTCTGTGCGTCACCGAAGCCTCGGAACAGTTCGTCCGTAGCAACTAGTTTCGAGAGGGCGACCTTCTTACTGGCAGGTATCGACTCAGCTTGGCGATTCAGGAGTTCCAGAATCCGATCAATGCTGACCGTGAACGCGTCACTGATGTCAACCTCTTGGCCGGTGAGTGGATCGCGTAGAGCCGCCTCAAACTTCTGGCGGATAACCGCGATGTCCGGATCATAACGCTCAAGGATCTTGGCGTTCGCACCGGCTCTCGCCAGCTCTTGCTCAATCGTATCAGTTATGGCCTTAAGCTCGGCCTTGGTCTTAGCCGGGTCAAACTCTGGGTTGACTTCACCATCGCTGATGATGTCAGTCAGACGTTTGGCCTCCTCGTTCAACGCCTTCAACCGGACGGAGCGAGCTTCTTCCTCGGCACGAATACTATTCGCTGCCGCGATCTCCCCACGCTCCAGGGCGATTCTGCGTTGGACGAGTTCCTCCTGCTGACCTAAGACTCTCCGTACTTGCTCCTCCGCTCGGAAGATATTAGCCGCATTCTTCGACTGATCGGCAGACGATACAGCTTGCTTGGCGATGGCCGCCGACTGCTTAAGCAGTTGTTGAGCACGTGCCGTGTCTCCATCGGAGAGTACCCTGTTGGCGTCCCGAGCCAGCTCTTGCGAGCGTCGAATCTGAGCCCAGACCTTCTGCGTCTCGTCCAGCCCACGCAAACTTCGTGAGAAGTTGAAGCTGTCGAGTGTGTCGCCAATGCCGATCAACTCGTTCTGTAGGTCGTTGATCGCTTGGCTTGCCTGCTGCGACGTGTCGCGGATCGCTCCGACGAATCGCTCATACTCACTGAGTCTAGAATCAACCTGGGAAGCGAGGCTGCCGAAGGTCAGATTCTGAACTTGCTCAGCCAGCTTGGCATCTTCGAGGAACAGCTTTTGTTTCTCGGTCAGATACCGCTGCGTCGCGGACAGGACTTCATTCTCAGTACGGCGGGCGGCATCGCGTTGCAGCTCGAAGCTTCGCTGTGCCGACCTTGCGTTTGCCTCGTTACTCTCCTGTAGGAACTCGGCAACCTCACGGGCCGTGACCCGCAATCCGTTGAACGCCAGCCCAAGACCGACTACCGCTGACCCGGCCAGGATGGCCCAGCCAATCGGGTTGGTCAACAGGAAGGCTTTGATCGCTGCCGTGCTCGCCACAATGGCGGCAGTTAGCGATGTCTGTGCTGCAATCCACGTCGTTGTCGCACCAATGATTCCGGTTACGCTGACGACGTAAGCGGCAGCGGCGGCACCGATGGCGACACCGAACGTCACCAAAGCGGCTCGGGCACTACCGAAGGCGTCACTGACGAGATTCATTCCTTTAACGGCGACTTGACCGAACTCGATAAAGTCGTTCTTCAGGGAGTTCAACTCCTTCTGGAACTGCTTGGCGTCCGTGTTGAAGACCTCGTCGAAAGCATCCTGCAGGTCGCCAGCACCGGCGGCCTCGATCTCCTTCAAGTTGTCAGCGAATCGTTCCGCATCACTACCGGTCAAGCCCAAGACACCACGGATGGCTCGGACGCGGTTGAACAGCCCACCGATTTCCGTCGCCGTCTCGCCCGTCGTGTTGGCGAGTTCTGACAGGAATCCCTGGAAGCCGAATGCTTGGATACCAGCTTCAGCTGATGCTACACCCAGTTCCTTATACGTCTGCTTCAAGTTCTCCGTCGGGCGGATCAACTTCAAAGTCGTATTGTTGATCAGGGTGAACGCTTCGTTGTATTTCAAACCCGTAACGGTCAGTGTGGCGATGGACGACAACACTTCGTCGAGCGAGATGCCGAGCTGTGCAGCCAGCACCGTAACACGACCGAAGGTGTTAGCGAACTCTTCACCACGGATACGACCCAACTCAATCGTCTTGAACAGCTTACCGGCGACGTTCTCGGCTTCAGAAGCCGCGATGCCGTAAGAGTTCAAGGTCGATGACAGCAGGTTCACAGCGGAAGCGGAGTCGGTAACAGCAGCGACGGCGAACTTGTTAGCCGCCGCGAGAAACTCGAAGTTCTCCGCACCTTCAGCAACCTGGTTCGACAAAGTCTGATACAAACCTTCCGCAACCACGTCAACTGGTTGTGCGAAGGCGTCCGACAGGCTTCTGATTTTAGAAGCAATCTGCTCGGTCGTCAGCTCAAGCTGTTGACCGATCGTTTGGATTTCTCCAAGGGCAACTCCGTACTCAACCGAGTTCTGGATGCCGTCGGCAAAGGCGTTCGTGATCAGCGTGATCGCACGGTGGATAGTCTGGATCGCAAAGATCCGCACCACCGACTTCCATGAGAGCAGAACAGCTTCGCCGGATTGTTTACCTTTCTTTCCGAGGTTATCAAGATCGACGCCAGCGGCCTTGGCTTGTTCGCGAAGCTGCTGGAATGCAACCTCCGTGTCCGTGCCGATATTCTTAAGGCTCGATCCAACCTTCTCGGTACTCTGTGCGGCCTTACCGGAGGCGTCACTGACACCAGTAAGCCCCGCACTGATCTGCGTGTATCCCTGTTGGATTTGTCCGAGGTTAGTGTTAGACTGCTTGAAGCCTAGCGTGGCTGCGGACAGCTCACGCATAGCCGCAGCCGACTTTGCGAGGTTTGCAGCGAACCGACCGCCTGAACGGTTGAAGCTCCGCGTCCCCTCCGCCGCCTCTCGGACAGCAGCGTTGTATCGCTCCATCTCTTTGGTCAACTCGGCCAGGGAGCGTATCGCTCCATCGGCCTCGAAACCTAGAGAGGTAGTGATTTCGTCTGCCATCAGTTTACCCTCTTGATGATTCGACCCCTAATAACGGGCCTGGGCAGGCGGATAGTTTTAGCGAATGCACGGAACGCTTCAGCACCGGCGGGCAAAGACTGCCACGGTGAAGACTTACCGACACCTTCTTCGGTTTCACCTTGCACGTAGTGAGGGACCGAAGTGGAGAACTTGAATCGAAACTCTGGTAACGCGACGATGAACTCCCCGGTGCCCAACGCTTCACCCTTGGGAATTCGACTCTTGGCCTTCAACGGCCCGATAAAGATTTTAGCATCGCCCGCCTTCGTCAGTCGCAGCAAAGACCCTTGGGCCATACCGGACCAGACTGGGACGGCGTTGGTGACGACATCCAACCAAATCTCAAGAGCGGTGTGTAGGTCCCTCTCAAGAGATGCTTCCAACTTAGCCTTATATTTATCGAGGTCAAGAAACAAGCCTCGGAATCGGCCTTTGAATTTCATGACTACCTCGCAAAGATTTTGGCTAGTTGGTTGAGATCGTCTACGCGTTCCTTGCGATCTTCCATCATCCGTATTTGATCGTAAGCCAACAGGTCTGCCTGTACGTCAACGGGCAGGTCGTCCCACTCGGACCACGGGCAGATGTTAAAGCGTTCGCAGGCACGCCATATGGCGAAATCCATTGTGCGACTCGGCGCTAGGATTACTCGCTTGGAGGAGCCTGCTTCCCAGCTAAAAAACGTTTCCTTGCCTCATCGAGGGCGGCCTCGCTCAGGCAGTTGGCCCGCATGACACCGGCCACAACTCGGTTCACTTCGACGTCGCTCAGGCCGGATTCGATCAATTCTTTCCGGAAGTTAGGCCACGTTAAGTGATCATCCAGCTTGACTTCTTCCCATTCCAAATCTTCGGTGCCGTCGGCAAGTCCCTTGATGACCATGTAAGCGACGCGCTTCTGGCCGAATGCCTCGACGGCTTTCTTGTAGTTTGAGTCTTCAACGTTTGTGATTTCGGTGCCGTCGGCCATGCGCCTTCGCGGAGGCTGCGGTGGCGGGCAGAGTTTGTCAAAGTTGTCGAAGTCACCGATGGCACGAGCCATCATGACGATGTCCCCATCGGGACGCGGGAGTACGATGGGTTCGACATGGATACCGGGTCGTTTGCCGTTCAACTTCATAGGGATACTCCTGGTTGTGAAAGATACCCAGGGCGGGGACGGCCCCGCCCTGAGTATAGAATCAATTGGCCTAGCGGTGGTCGTTGGTACGACTGATGGTCGCCTTGGCCGCGTTGCATTGGCCAGTCACGGAAACCGAAGCGGCATCCGAGTCGTGGCTCAATTGCGTGTAGAAGAACTGCGGAAGCTTGATGACTTCGTGGAGCACCGTACCGCAGTCCGGAGCATTCACGATTTCGATGTCAACAACGAAGTCGGCACAAGGATCGGAAGTGTTTGAGGACACCCAATCCGATGCCGCACCTTGCTTCTTCAGGACGTCTTCGACGGTCGGGATCGCGCCACCGCTGACGGCGGACAGGAATTCCCACGTGAAGTCGAAGGACACGTCCATCGGCTGCTCGTCGCCCTGCTTGTAGGTGTCGAGCTGACCACGGTTGCGGAGGTATTCCACTTCGCGGTTCTCGTCGTAGGTGAAGTTACCTTCACCGAGCTTAACCTCAAGCTCTTGCGGGCCGAACGTGATGGCCTCGCCACCGGTCAGAGCACTCGCCAACACGGGCGTAATGTCCATGCTGGTCGTGGTCCCTACCGGATAACCCTTGGTCGTCTCGGTGACGACGGGCTCGGTCGAGTCGTTCAAGTTGATGTCGGCGGTCGTGCAGATCGCGATGTCCGTGCCGGACACGCTAGCACCACTGAACGTCAACACGATGTCCGAGCTGTTTATCGCGGTACCCGTCACGGCGATGTCGCCAGCGGTGTAAAGCGTACCGTCAACAATCAACCCGGCCACGGCGGCGTCCACAGCCGTCTGGATTTCGGCAGCGGTGAAGTCGAAGTCGAGGGCCGTGGTCGTGACGGATGCTTGGCCGGGCAGCGTGATCGTGAGGGACCACGTACCGGACGTCGAAGCGATCTGTCCCAGCGTCTGGACTTCGTTCACAGCGGAGCCGGTGACCGTGCGGTTGGTCACTCGGTAAGTCGTCGTATCGCCTGCAAAGGTGACCTCAGCACCGACGGGAACGGTAGCGGGCATCGTACCGGTCGTGATTGGTACGGTAGCTGCGCCGAGAAGAGCGCCAGCGGCCCCGACGGTCGGGGAGCTGGTACCGTTGCCGAAACCGTCCAGGAAGTAGACGGTCGCGTTCTTCAGGTCAAACGGAGCGTAGGCGACCAAACGAGGTTTGGCTTGGAGAAATTCCACGTTTTAGTCTCCTTGATGAAGATGGATCTCAAATGTTGCTTCTACCGTGCCTTCTTCGACTCGGTACTTTGGATCGGTCTGACCGAAGTGGTTGACCAGTACGTTGTCGTTCTTGGCTCGGTTCTTCAACTGTAACGTTCCGAGGAGCGACTGATCGTCGTTTGGCCCGTCCCCGTAGCGGTAGATGCAGTGGTCTTGACCGAGCCAGTTAGCAACTTGCCCGGCTAGACGCCGCATTTTATGAAAATCATCGTCGTCCATATACGAGCGGATGAGGAGATTGATTTCGCATCTCAGAATGAAACAACCACGCGACGGTTGACGTCGGTATGGGCCATCCATCCGAAACTCAATCAGCTCCGTGTCGGTCGGTAGTCCGCGATGCGTTCCTTCGATGAAGATTTGGTAAGTCCCGCCGAACTGCGTCTGTAAGTCCCCCGACATTGTCGCGAAGATCCAGCGGTCCCAGTTTTCATTTCCAGTTAGTGACATCACGATACCTCCGCACTAGCCGAGTCCGAGAAGATACTTCGCACGCGAGCAGAAACGTTGCGAACATCCCGGACCGGAGCACCCTCGACACGTTGGCCGACAATAATGTATCCAGTCTCAAACTCAAATTTGTGAACCTCAGTAACGTCCCAACGAGCATTCTCGAAGGTGAAGTAGTCCCGCATGCGCGGTTCGTAGTCGCCTGCGTCCTTTGCGTCTAGAATCAATCGACGCCTTGACGTGTCGATGACTGCACCGTAGGTGAAGTTTTTCGCGTTCGCAATGTACGACAAGTCGTACACAAACTTTTGCTCCTCCATGTAGGGGAGCACAATGACGCGGTTGAAGTCCCACGTCTCTTTCGTGACGGTCTTCTTGCCGGTCCGCGTGTTCAGTGTCTCTGTGTCACGCAGGAAAGTTACATTACCTCCGTAACGTAGCTTCAAGCTGTAGAGAACATTCGAGATGAATCTCGTGTTACGTTGGTAATTTGGCATGTTAGAACCATCCAAATCTGGTAGCAAGTGACTGCAACCCGACAGCAGCGATGGCTCCGACTAGCATCTTGATGAGCCAGGAGCGGCTTGCTTCGGTTTGTTCCAATCGGTCAACACGTATTGAAAGTCCTGGGGTCTCTCCAGGAACACCGTTAAGGACGTTGACTACTGTGTCTAGCTTCTCGTCCATGTTGCGAAGGTGCTCCCGAATGACCGCGACATCAGCATCAGTCATGGTAACACTCCTCGAAAATTACCGCCTCCCGCCCCGAAGGGCGGGAAGCAGCAATTGATTTCAAACTCAAAACTACGCGAGCAGGACGGCACCCAAGTTGGTGTCAAGCACCTTGGTACCGAACAGCACGTCTACGGTGACCAAGTGGCCTTGGCCACGGCCTTCGTAGCTGATCGTCACACGCATGGCCAAGCCGTTGTAGCTCGCCACGGCGCTCAGTGCACCAGCGCCCTGGCGGGGCGGCGCGAGCGGTCGCATGACCATCGCGAGGGCTTCGCGGTTGAACGCGAAGTTGGTCGCACCGGCGGGACCGTAACCGACCACGTCGTTGTTGGCGATGGCCGTGTCCAGGCCGCGATCCAACTCGATGTAGTAGTCCGAACCGTCGATGCGGACGTCCACGATGCCGTATTCGCCGGACAGAGCGACGTTCGGCGTGCCAGCGGTGTTGAAGCTGACGAGCTGACCAACGTGAGGCACGCCAGTGCCATCCACTTTGATCTCTTTGTCGTATCCAGCCGGATAGGCGGAGACGCCAGTGTGGCCCGCGAGGTCAACCAAGCCGGTCGTGACCGTGTGGATGTCTTCGGTGGCTGCCGTCAACGCAACGCGGACGGGACGGTTGATCGTGAGATCATTCGTCGCGATCCCGGTGATGCGGTAAGGAGCGGCATCCGAGTCGAAGTAGATGTACTCACCAACGGCGAACGCAGCACCCGAGTCGACCGGAATGGTCGTGGCGCCAGCGGCGACGTCAGCGGAGAGTTCGTCGGCGTCGGTCGTGTAAGCCGCAGCGTTCACGAACGGCGTGTTCTGAGCCATCATCACGTCGAAGCCGAGCAGTTCGCCCAGGCTCGCGGTGCGGAGGGCCGTACCGTCGTCACCGATGGTGTTGGCGGCGTTGAACAGGTCCAGTTCGAGGATGTCCGTCTTGGTGGACGGGCTGACGATCAGATTACGACCATCGACGTACGCCTTGTTGACGTCCATCTTCTCGCCCAACTCAAGCAGCTTTCGCTTGACGTTCGAGCTGGTCAGACCACCCAGGTCGCCCACGGCGTTGCCGAGGTACTGGTGAGCCTGGTTCATGAGGATGCGGTCAACCTTACGGGCCACGGACAGAGCCGCCGGTCGCAGGTAAACGCGTACCAGGTCTTGGAACGCGTAGGCTTCCTCTTGGTCCTTGATCGTGAAGGACGTGTGGATGTGCTGGTCCAACTTCACCGCCACGTTTTCGGCAGTCGAGTTCTGAACCGTCACGTCGTCGTTCGCACCCTTACGCTTCGCGGTGTATTCACCGGGTCGGCGGGTGTTGACCACGTCGCCGTGGCTCTGGATCTCGTCGGAGAAGTCGCGGTGGACTCGGTTTCCGATGACCATGTTCTCTTCGAGGATGGCCAGCGATTCTTGTGCCCACAACTCAGGGTTCCAGGCGTCCAGGCTGTTGTCATAACCGACGAAACAAACAGTGTTTTTGAGAAAATTCACGTTGTAGCTCCTAACGGAACGGGTTTGATTTTAGAATCAAAACGGTCCCGGATATTTCCCCATTGACTAGGTAAAGAGTTCCGGTTTCTCTCTACGTAGCCGCCGATATTCGGCTGGGTTCTTGGCGAGTTCAGCAAGGTCCGTCGATTTTCCGGAGCGGACATTCCGTTTTCCGCCGATCCCGGACTTCATCTCGTCGTCGAACAGATTCTGATGCTCTTTCATCTCTGTCATTCGCGAGACGGCCTCGTCGATGGAGTATTCCATCACGATTGGCTTCTTCGTCTTGCTGTCAACGTCGGGGAAGCGAACCACGGGAACCGTTTCGCCAGTCGGTTCGCCGTCGTCATCCTGAAGTGCCTTGAACTCAACCATCGGGTTAAGGATGGCTGCGATTTGAGAGGCGCGGTGCGCTTTGTTCGTCTCAGCTGCTCGACTGATCTGATTGCGTACCGTTTCGGTCTCGTATTGACGCCTCCAGTTCTGGGCCTCAGTAGTTAAAGACTCGATCTGTTGAGTGTGCCGCTGCCGCTCCTCTTGAGCGGTGCGCTCGGCTTTCTCTTGGTCCGTCATGTACTTGCTCTCAAGATCCTCGATCTTTTTGGTGAGCGAAGTACGTTCTTCGTCGGACAAGCCCTTGAACTTTTTTGCCTTCTCAAGCTGAGCGGCAAGCTGCTTCTGGGCCTTCCGTGTCTCCTCCAGTTGTGATTCGTACTTGCGGCGGAGGCCAGCTTGGTGGGTGTTGAATTCTTCTTCGGTGTAGGTCTTACCACCACCGTCGCCACCGTCACCATCGCCGTCACCGTCGCCGTCGTAACCTAAGTACCGAGCGCTGTTGAGGATAAACTCAAGATTCATTGTGTCCCTTTCAGGATACCCTACTGATTCGTACGCCCCTGTATTGCCCAAGTAGTGGCTTCAGATACTGCCATGCAAGGAAGCTGGGAATACCCATCGCTTTGTGTTCGGGGACAGAAGTGCGGTTGTAGGTTGAACGCACACTACTGTAGCCCTCGGCAGACGCGCCGAGGTTCTCGTATTCGAGGTCTGGATTCACGCCATCCAGCAAGGCGTAAGCACATTCGTAAGTCGCAAACTCTACAACTTCGGGAACAGTCGTTGTGTCGTAAACACCATTAGGATCATTGCGGGGCCACTCCAGAGTCTGGGTGGCCACCGCTTTTGATCCTCGGAACTTCAGTCGGTCAATGCGACGGGAAGCCTCGGCTAACGCACGGTTACGCTGGTCTTCCGTCGCTGATTCCCACGCTTCGACGACTAGCTTCGTTGCGAAGTACGCATCGGCTTTCGTCGTTGTACCGTAGTTAGCCATCAGTTCATCCTACCTTGAGGGTTCCACTGTCGTTGTACCAAGTCGTTGTGGGGCTGGCTGTCGGAGCCACGCCCGCTGTCGCCTCGGTAACAACCGGAGGCGTCGAGTCGTTCAAGTCAACGTCAGCCGTTGTGGCCAGGGCAATAACCTTCTTCGCGACGCTTGTGCCATCGAAGGTCATTGTCAAGTCGCCTGCATTGATGTCAGACGCACCACTTACGCTGATGTCGCCATTCGTCCAACCAGTGATACTGGCGGTTGTCGCTGCCGTATCGAGAGCTGTCTCCAGCTCGGCGGCGTTGATGTCAAACGAAAGACTGGCGGTCGTAAATGTCTCACCATTAGGCATGGTGACAGTCATCGTCCAGTTGCCAGAAGTCGAGGCGATCTGTGCCACGGTCTGCACTTCATCGACACCGGCACCAGGTACGGTGCGAAGTGTGCCGTCGGCTCCGATGTGAAGCACCTGGAGTTGCGTCTGCAACGCCTGAACTTCCTCTGTCATCTTCGCCCAGTCTTCGCCGTCCGGTCCACGCTTAACGTCAGCGTCCGGCCGCGAGTCAGATGTTCCGTCCCAGACGGATGTTGGATAGCTAGCACCCATGAGTTATCTCCCTTATCCTGCTGACACGGTGATCGTGCCGCCACTGTTCCATAGTTGACCAGCCACCGTGGGGTCAGATGTTGGTAATACGCCGGCGGCACCTATGCCGAGAGGCTGCATTTGAGTTTGGATCGCTCGAACTTCAGCTTCGAGCTGTTCCCAATCATGTCGGTCCGGCTCTCGCTTGACGTCGGTGTCCGACCGTGTCTGCGATGTGCCATCCCACACTGATGTCGGGTAGTTGGCTGACATTGCTTTCTCCAGAGTTACGCGAGTTCTCGCCAGTTGAGAGTCGTATAGACGCTGATGCTGTTCGTTATCGGCTCGACAACGAGTGAGAGCACGTCGGACGTGCCCGCGATGCTTGAACCAATAACTTCAGCGTCTTGGGCAGGAATCGTGATTGACTCCCGACCCGAAACAACAAACGAAGCTAACACCGTACCGTTGGCGATTGTGGTACCAGTTGTGGTCGGAAGCATAACCTCCACAGAACTGTCAGCCAATCCTCCCCAAGCGGTCGGGTTCGTGATGGTTCCGTTCAGTAACACGGAGACTCGAAAGACTCGTGACTCCTGACTACTGGACACCGCAGACAAGCCAAGTATCTGCAAAACCGCATCGAGATGCGTTGATTTTAACCTCATACTGATCAGCGGATAGGCTGCCGTGTTGGCTAACCCAGACAAGCTGTCGTTGCTGAAAATGCCACGTGTCATTCCGACGGGATCGTGTCCGGCCTCTGATGCAACACTGGCACAAATACAAACCAAATCGTCCGCCGGGCCGGAACCGCCATTCTCAATCGAGTAGCGAATCGGCAAGTTCGGCGTCGTCATGTACGGAAGCGTCAGATTGTTGGCGTTCAGGAACTGGTGCGTCATGTAGATAATACCGTCTATGACAACACCGCAGCGAACGCGTCCAACACCCAACCACTCCAAATCGAAAAACAGAATTTGCGTCTTTGTCCAGTCCAGCGTGATGCCGGACGGGCCGGTTCCGTCCATCTTATCAACGTTCCAGGAATCCTGTGCGACGACTGTATCGGCGATCCCGCCACTGACAGACGACCGGCAAACAATGTTCATGGTCGTTCCGTTGAGACGGTAAAAGATTCCGTTTTCGTCGTCGAAGTAACCAACCTCCTTGATGTTTCCCGCGTTCCCACCGTTGAAGTTGGTTGTGATCAGAATCATGTGCGACTTGCCGGCTTGGTAATTGAACCGCCGCTTGGTTTGTCGCACTCTATGTCCGGAAGTTGTTGCACCGACCGCCAACGTCTGCGTCGATTCGTCCGTACTATGCGTGGACGTGGTACCGCTCCCGGTGACCTGCTGATCGTCCCAAATCAGTGGGTGGGAATCATTTACCAGTTTGCCATCAAACAATGTGACAGGTTCGCTAACGCGTTGTCGGCCGAAAGCGTCAATGCCAGCATTGTCCTGAGGCGTCGTTCGTACTGCATTTAAGTAGCTCATACTATGTACCAATTCGTGCCATCAGTTACGACTTGCATTGAGTTCCACAAGTCAGGGTTAACCTTGCTAGATGCCCCATCAATCGTTTCAGCCGCGTTGGGCAGCACCGTGACGGTGCCAGCGCCTGCGACCTTCTTGACGTTAATCGGAACCCCGCCTTGTGCGCCAGGGTCCGGTAGAGTGATTTCAATATCACCTGACGTTGCATCCACCAGCACGTTCTGAGCACCGGTAGACAGAGCTGTGTCACCGGACACCGAAACCGTGGTGGCTCCGGTGTCTGTTGGGTTGTCGGTCAGGAATTGTTGTATCGCAATAACCTCCTGCGATATGCGGTCAAAGTCGATTCCGTCCGGCCCGCGATTCACACTATAGTTCTGTCTGGAACGTGTCGTCCCATCCCAGATACTATTTGGCCATGATGCTGTCATTCTACTTCCCTTTGACCTTTATCCTTGCCTCTCACCAGTTTCTTGCCGTCGGGGTTCTTCTCAGGATCTTGGGAGGCGGCCTTCTCATCTTTAGCTGCCTGCGGGTCCGTTGTATCCAACCCACGAGCCGCCAAATTCTCAGCCGTCTTCGCTGCTTGAGCTTCTGCCCGCCTGATTTCAAGATCAAGTTTCTCCTCGTGGGCTTTCTTCGCCTCGCCCTCGGGATAACCCCGAGCTTTCGAAGCGAACTCACGAGAGACCAAACCAATCTCGACGTCCGTTCGGATCTGATCCGCGTCCGCCGTGGGGAAGTCAGATTTATCAACTTCTGCCAGCATCTTATCGAGAGTCGAATCAGCCACTTTTCCAGCCAAGAGAATCTCAACGATTTCCTTGTGTACTTCTCGGCGAAACGTGTGGGAACTGACATCGACGGCGGTTTTCGCGAGTTGCTCCGCGTCTTTCCGCCTGTCCTCGTCAGAGCGAAGCGAGTATCGCTCTGGGTAGCCGACTGTGCTTTCTTCTCTGAAGCCTTCGTAATCACTCCAGATCTCCACGATCCGTCGCTCGGCGTGCTCAAGCACCATACCGATAGCGGACAAACCTGATTCCAGGCCGCGTTCATCCATCTGCTTAGACTCAGCAGACGCGAACCGTGATCGCGTGTTGGCAACCGACAGGTTGGAGAGCGAGCGAATGTCGTTCTTCAACTGTGTCTGCTTCTCCATCGACGCGTGCAGCGGCTCGGTGGGAGGCGAAATGTATCCGGGACGCTCAGCACCCATCGGGTACCGCACGCCATCTGTGGAGCCAATCTTACGCGTGACTTTGTTGTCGTCGTAAATGATATTACCATCAGAGTCCGTGGTCGTCAGCGAGTCGGATTCGCTCCAGTTCGCCGCCGCTTCGAATCTCTGATCGTACTGCTCCGTGTAGTTGGGCACGTTCGACCGCAGGATGTAACCGGCGTCGGCCGATTCCATGTTCGTCAATGCGATCTGATGATTCGCGGTGTCCGCCAGGAGCGAGGCTTGCAGCTCCATAATGACGAACGGAATCTCTTTCGTATCCAACTCCGTCGGGGCGAACTCCGACGGCTCGTAGTTCTCATCCACGGGATCGCCGGTGTCGTTGTACTGCTGAAGCAGCACGGCGTTGTCCTCGATCCAGTACAGACGGAAGTATTCGTTGTAATCCGTCACCAAGTCGAAGTCGTGGTCGCGGTCCTCGTCGTACACACGCAGCAAGAGGCGTTGAAGTTTGACCTCGTCGCCCTTGATGAAGTAGTCCCAGTTACGGATGTCTTCGGTGCGGTACGTGTACAGGTAGGGGTGTTCCATACCCCGCTGGTTCCGCGTGCGTCGGCCCTCGAACTTGAAGTTATCGACGTAGACGCCGACCTTCCCCATTGAGAGCAATTCTAGCAAAGCCTCGTTCCCAAGGAAGTGGTTCATGGTGGACCCGCACAGGTCAACCCCACCCCTCTGTCCGCGTATGGCGTCTTGCCAGCTTTCTGGACCACCGTTGCGTCTGATTGCAGGCATTCGCTGGAATATGGCATTTTGCACGTCTTTGACGGCAGCCTTAGCGAAACCTGCTACTGGCGTGATGGATTTTCGATTGATGAAATCCGTCTCATCTTCAGCGGACGAGAATTGCTTCACGTACTTCTGGATGAAGGTGTCTCCGCCATCCATAACATATCGGTATTTTTCCCAATCGGTGAACGAACGAGCGTACTCGTAGTGCACCGACGTGGCGATATTAAACTCTTTCTTTTTGGCCATTACAGGAAACTCCGAATATTCTGGTTCGTGGCGGCGGATGCTGCCAGCGGGAGGGCCATCTCGCTGTAGTTCCTCGCATGTGCGAAGTGGTCCGCTTCCTTCTTTACGTATTTGGAAATGTCGTCGCCCGATGCGTCTTCAACATATCTCTTAACCAGCGCTTTGATATTAGACCGATACTCCTTCGGCAGATCCTTCGGGAACTTGATGCGTCCCGACCGGATACGTCCGAGGGCGGTATCGAGCCAATACGTGCGGCTGACACTGACCAAATGATCTTCGTCATTCGGTGCCACGACCATCTTACGGGAGCCAACGCCCCTCGAATAGTGACAACGCTTGGCCCTTCCCCAGGCGCGCATGCACAACTCGTGTACCGAGCGTTCTTCGGGCTGCTTGTCAATCACCAGGAAGTTGACGTTGTATTCCCGCATCAGTTGGTAAATCTCGTCGAATCGTTCGACCTTGCCCACCTGCAGAACCTCGCATTCCGCACCCATGTTCAGGTCCGGTCCCATCCGTCCGATACGCCAGCCGTCGATCTCGTAGTGTAACCACTTTCCGACGTCAACGCCCATCGTCCTGATCTTGTACCCAGGGATCGGATCGCCCATCTTGCGAGTGCCGTAGCACGCGTCGAGTTGCTCGTCATTGATCTGAGCACCTTTGACGACGTGCGGTAGTCCCGCGATGGAGTTCCAGAGTTCCTGTTCCGCAGAGGGCTTGTCCTCAGCTTCGAGAGCCGTAATCGCGATCTTCCACGGCTCCTTCATGCAACTGGCGAGCTGGTTGATGTAGAAGCCACGACGTTCAGGATTGATGTCGGGCGACTTCGGTATCCACCGACCAGTTTCAACTTGTGATTTGATCTTGTCCTTGTGCTCCATTTTCTTCTTGCACAGCGGACAAATGATGTGTGACTCTTTGATTCTAGGATCAATTAGCGACTCCCCGACGACAACGAGACACTCCGGAAACGTCAGAGTGATCTCCTTCCAACAGTTCGGGCACTGGAAGTACCACGACTCCTGGGTCGTCGTTAGAAACATCTCATGGATGCCGGTGCCTGGTATTGTCGGCGTGGAAATGCCCCATATCTCGGACACTTCCTGGCCGTCAGTACGTCGCATCGCCAACTGGATGCCGTCCTCGTCCATTTCATCGACTTCGTCCAGTGCAACGAACGACGGGTCGATTGATTTCAGGCCGATGCGGCTTCGCGATCCTCTGATCCACAGGTTGGCGGCTCCCGCCCGCTTGTGGCCGACGTTCTTCACATCAGAGAACATCTGTCGGATGTGTTCGGACTCCTCTAGTGCAGGATCAAAGCGGGACGCGGAGAAGTCGGACGCGTCAGGGTTCTTGTTCGGAAAGACATACAAGCAGTTGACGCCTGTGATGTCCATTTTGAAGAAGGTTCGGTTAAGAAGCGTCTCCGTGTAGGCCATCTGGGCGGCCTTCATACCCATGTTGAACGGAGCGGTGGAGTCATGCATCGCTTTGGACCAAGGATGCATACCAAAGGACCATTTGCGGCCTTGGCGCACACGGTATGCCTGTGCCCATTGCGAACATAGCTTGATGCTCTTTCGCTTTAGGCCGCCGGTCACGATTTCTGCAAATACTTGCTCCAAAGCGTGCATGATATGACTCCGTTACTCGCCTCGCGGCACTGGAGAGTCGTTCCGTGGAACGTAGCTGCCAGGTCGCCGCACTTCGACTGACGCTTTCTGCGTCACTTCAGCGGACTTGACTGTCCGTTTGGGCTTAAAATCAATGAGTTCTCCGTCAACGATTTCAGCACCGATGCCGACTCGCGGGTCCATCGGTTCCGTGTCACACTTGTAGTCGCCTGTCAGATGGAAGTAGACGTGTCCGAGGGCACCGTTGTGTCCCGTTCGGACCTTCTTATCGTCCAGGTAAACATCCACCAAGCCCTCGGTGGGCGTAAAATCAAATCGTTTCTTTGGCACTTTAGCCATATCGAGGCTCCAAGATAACTAAGGAAAGGATAGTGAGTAGGACCTTGAGGATTGTGTCCCAATTCTCTCGAATCCACTCGCACAATGTGTCCATGATGAGGACATACCAGGGTGGTTCCACGTCGTCGAAGACGAAATCCGCCACCGTGGCGGCTCTACCCTGCCGGACAACACGCTGGTTCAGCGAAGTCACGGGGATTTTCACTTCCCCGGCGCGGACTTTCTCGCTCAGCACTACTTCCAGAGCGGTCGCGAATCTACTTCGCCGAAACGGCCCCGCGAAAGGCATGTTGAGGGCTGGGAGAGCCGCCACGCCTGCTACGAATTCACGTCTTTTCATTGATTTTACACTCCTTGGCGGCCTTCTCGATCTTGGCCGCACTGGTGATACCTACAAACTTCTTGACCACCACTCCCTTAACGAAGATGACCGTCAAAGGGAGCCCGGTGGTCTTTCCTTTGAGGTGTTGGTAGAGTTTCGGGTTTTTATCTGCATCAAACGTCGCCGTTCGATAGCCCGCTTTCTCAAGCGAGCCAATAATTTTCTTCTGACGGGGACAGAAGACGCACCATTGGGCTCCAAAGAGGACGATTGTGGGCTCGTCCCAGAGTTCCTGGTAGTCTTCGAGGCCTTCTGGTGCCGTCGGTCGAGCCAGGAGATCAACAAGCGTACTCTGGTCTTGAACTTCGCCATATCCTTGTCCACCACCGAGCGATAGACAAAATAGAGCACAAGCAATGGAAAGGCATACTTTAACATACATCCGACACTCCTAGTAGAGTTGGTGGTTATCGAATTTTTGTCGGGGATGGCCGACGTAGTTGGATAGGGCGTGGGAGTCATCCCACGGACCGAGCATAAGATCAACCGTGCTGGCGTCAGCCCAGAAGGAACCGACGGGTTGCCCCATGACCAGCGGGCCGCTATTCCAGTCGAGCCACGAACTGATGATACACGCGCCGGGTCGGCGGCCGTCGTTGAAGCCGACGGCCAGCCAGGCATGGTACCACTTCTCACGCCAACGTCCAGTGATCGGCTTCGCAAAGCCTTCACTATCTCGGACGTCGTCAATTGCGTAGTTTGAGCAGATGACCACGGGCTGTCCCAGATAGATAGCATCGCAGACGTCCCGGTAGTCTCTGACCTTTGCGAAATCTTTGATTGGATGCTTCTTCGCGATGGGCTCCAGCCAGTCTGGCACGCCAGCATCGCGATAGCGTCGTGATCGGGCGGGGTGGTAGCCGGTCAAGTTGATGAAGTTGTCACCCTCTTGATACATAGTGCGATGTAAGACACCGTATTGCTGCACGTATTGTGCTGCCCACTCGCCTATGCTACCGGCACCGCCTTCAAGTTGCCCTTTGCCGATCTCTACACGAGAACCGGCGTAGATCATCTCAACGCTGGCCTTCGCGACCCAGCGTTCTTTATCGTACTTCATGTAGATGTCGGTCGCTGTCAGCAAGTCAGCCCCGAGGGCTGTTGCATGACCGACACAATCACCTTCGCCCGGCGACCCGTCTGGGTGTCGGCTCTGGCTGTGTGGGTGGAGTTCCTCGCCGGTGGCGAGTTCGTAGTATTTCCACAGCAGAGTTCGCTTACCCCGACTGATTCCTTTGAAGTCGCCGTAGGCACGGTGGAAGTGCCTGCGGGAAGAAAGGTGCGGTATCGCTCCGAAGTGCGTTACGCGTGGCCTTTTAGGAGGGCTCGCGTACACCAAGTGTGCGAACGGCAATGCCGCTAGTGACTTCAGAGCGTCCCGACGTTTCATTTGAAAGCCCTTTCAATTCCATCTGCGATGGCGTTCCATGTTCTTTGGTAATCGTCTCTCGTGCTGAGTCCATCGTTTGCGGCTAATTCGTCGAGATGCGTTCCAAGCTTGTCGAGGAATGGCATCCAGGCTTGTAGAGAAGTTCCGAGGGCCTGCTTATTCGCGAGGGCAGTTGCTTCAAGTACCTTGTCAACTGGGAGTTCTGCACCTGCGAGGGCTCGAAAGGATTGCGCCAACTTAATGGCTTCCTCCCGTGTGTTATCGGACTCTACGAGTCGTGACCACTGTTTGATTTTAGACTCAATGGACGGTCCAGGACCCGGTCCCGGCACGCCGCCATCCACGGTAATCGAATGCGTCATCATTATGGGCTGGTTGTCTGGACCGACGCCGGACACAATCACCAGCCACATGCTCGCCTCGCGAGCTGAAAAGCACGCAACCTTGCCAAAGGCTTTGAAGTCCATACACTCTTCGAGAGTGGCATCGACGCGGACGACCTTCCAAGTGACTTCGGGAGAGGCCGACGCGGAGGCGTCGAGCGTTACGAGTTCGCCAATTTCACAGACGTCCGGTGCTTGCAGCACGAGGGCTTCGGACGTGATACCTGCGGCTCCGAGGGGAGTCGCAATGAGGGCGAGGAGGATAGCAAAATACTTCACGTTACGTACTCCTGTTAAGTTCGTACCAAGTTGCCCCTGTGTAATACAGGATTATCGACCTTCCAACTGACAGATTCATGTTACCGCTAAGGTTCAGATTACCGCCCGGTCGGAGGCGGATGTCGTCGCCTGCCAGAATCAGCAGGTCACCGACGGCACCGCCCGTTATGGTCCGGACAATCTGACCAGCACCAATCGCGAATGTCACGGTCTTCGCATAAGCGAAGCTGTCCGTGAACGTTATTACAGTGGCGGGCGGACCAAGATTCAGCCTGTGAATCTCGGTACGACGCCCACCCACCTGTTCCAACATGCCGGCGATAGCAACCAACGGTTGAAAGCCGGTCATAGCTTAATCGGTTGTTGTACCTCGATTTCGAACTCCGTGTCCGAGAGGGCGTGACCGACACGTACGACAAACTCGCCGGCGGTTGTCGGTGCCGTCTGAGTCATCATCCCGGCGGTGCCCGCATCGAGGAAGTAGTCTGCTCCGGGCGTCAATCCGCCCGTCTCCCCTGTGACGGCATCCCACTCACCCGTGGTCGCGGTCATGATACCGTCTACTAGAATCTCACCCGACGCCGCCGCTGCGATAGCTTCCGCAGCAAGGCCTTTGATTCGAATGGTGCCCTGAGCGTCGGCCTGGGCCAAGTCTACGTTACTCGCGGAGCTGGCGTAGACTGGTTGGCCGACGGCCAAAGCGGCGTCGGCGGTGCGGCCAACGCGGTTCCCCACGTCAATCCGATCACCTGGTTGCAGCTGTTCGAGTTGCCCGTTCGTTATAACGAGCGGCTTCTTTGTTGCCATCACAACCTCACAGAATGGTGTCGCAGGAATGCAAACTCCTGCGGCGAAAGTGCCTGACCTAGTTTGTGCACCCACCCCGTCGAGGGCGGTGACGTCGATAACCTACCGCTTTGGACTAGAAAGTAATCGAGGCCCACGTCAAGCTTTTTCGCTCCGGTTGCGACCGTCCAATCGTACTGCTTAATCAAGCCTTCAAGCTTCACCACCACTTTCTGTCCAGAGACTCCACCACGGCAGACAATCCCGACAATGGAATTAACCGACGGGGTGGCCAAAACGATTCTAGAATCAAGGAGCCGTACGACTTGGCCCACGTCTACACGTTCGCCGGCGACCGCCTCGAACGTCATCTGGGCAAGCTGAAGCTCGGCAACGCTGCGTTGCCAGTCGTGTCCGTCCGGAGCCCGCAAGGCTTCGGATTGGCGTGTCAAACTGCTGCCATCCCAAACCATGATTCTAACCTCAAAAGGGCCGCAGGGGCCGAAGCCCCTTGCGGCGAGAGTCGAATTAAATCGACACCTGCTGGCCCTGCTCCATGACGTATTTGAACTCGTCAAGGATGTCATCGTAGATGACAATATCGGGTTCGATCGCTGGCGTCGCGGTACTGTCAAAGTACCAGCTCTTGTCATCGGCGGGTGCCCACAACATGACCTTTTCGTGACCCACCACGCCGTCTACCTTGACGCGAAACGCAACATACTCTTGGTTGTTGGCGTTGTCGTGAACCGTGTACAGTCTATGAAACTGCACGGTTGCTTGCGTGACGACGGCTCGTGGAGAGTCTTCGGTCGAGTAAATCATTCATTGCCCCTCGTGCCAGGCCTTTCTCACCAGAAGATGAGCGACCCTGGCTCGTCACTCATCCTCTTCGTCGCAATCGAACGGCGGATTGTAATTGTCGTCCGCCTCCTTGAATGCGTCTTCTGCGGTCGCTCGTTGTCCGTCGAGCGTGTTCCAGACCGCCGCAGCGGTATTGTAGACCGTGATGGCCTGGCCGTAGTTCGGAACGCCGATGGTGCTCGTCGGAGATGTGTACTTGACACAGCTCGCGTGCGTCCCGTTAGCCCATGAGTCGGCAGTCGTCTGGATCGCGGTCATCTGAGCCAACGCACCGTTGCATTGCGTTACGAATAGCTCAAGTGCCGTCTTGGCGGCTTCCCACGCGTCTTTAGCGTCGGAGTTACCATCGTCGTCGATGCACTCATCGCTGAGAGCCTCGTCAACTTGCTGGTCCAAACAGTTCTGCGCCTCTTCCAGCCACTCCTCCATGTCGGCTTTCTTCTCTTCGAACGTGTTGCAGTTGGTGTCCCAATCCTCGAAGCAGGTGTCCCCGATGGCTTTCTTCGCATTGAACTCCGCAAGCGCGTCGCTCTTGGCATTTAATGCCGCGTTGATGTAGCCCCAGTGCAGCGTATGCTTGCCCTGGATGTAGGTCCACTCCGAGAAGTCGATCTTGTTAGCCGCCGGCATCTGGCTCGGCAACGACTGGAACATCGGCTTGAAGCCGGACGTGCCAACCATCATGAGCTTTTTATCGCCAACTGCCAAGTTGATCGAATTCCAGACAATCGAGTACTTGGAATCGTACGCTGTCTTCTTCGTGGAGAGCACCGTGGCGGTTAAGCCGGTCGTTGTCTCCGTGAAGCACGTGCCTTGCAGGTCGAAAGTAGTCTTCCACGCCGGAATCTTCGAGATCGCGTCGTTCAAGAACGCGACAAATGACAAATGCCTGAGCATAAAATCATCTTCGGCCATCGCGTAGATGCCGGTGGTGTGGTTGTGCCAATTGTCGTACAACGCTTTATAGTCAGGCATATCCTCGTGCTGTGACCATCCGATAGCGGTGCCGTCCCAATTGTAAGGTCCTACTGGCATGCGTTCTCCCTCGTGTTGTTATTCGTCCCACTCTTTCTTCCAATCTGGCCCTTTCTTCGGATTGCTTTTCTTCCTACCACTCATCAAGTCCTCGAAAGTCGCGGCTTGACGCACGTAATACTTCGAATTGTCGTATTCGACTTCCGCTTCACCATCCATCGGCAAAAGATGGAACAACTCGTCGGTTGCTTTGTGGAAAACACCGGCGTATGATTTGTTTTTCTTCGTTTTCATGCCGTTACCGTCCATCCTTTCCCTACCAGGTTGGCTTTCGCCGTTGTTGCGGCCCCGCTCCGGAGCCCGTCAGCCGATCCTGGGTTACTGGAATACACCAGAAGGCCGTTTGAGGCCCCTGCGGTGTCCAAATTGACCAAAATATCGTCGATTTCCGCCGCTTCGAGGTCGTTACCGTTCGCGTACAGCGTGGTGAGGGCGACCAAGGTGCTCGGAACCGTTAACGTCGTCAAACTGCACTGATTGACGAATGCCGTGTCCATTTTCGTCCAAGTTGACGGGAAAACGACGCTTGTGATGCCTGAATTCAGGTTACAAGCGAAGTCCGTAATCTCCGTCCACTCGCTGTGGAGCGTCAAACTGCTCAAATCATTCGAATTCGCGAACAATCTATACAGTTCGGTCCACTCAGCGTGCGTTTCGAGGCTCGTCAGGTCATTGTTGTTGACGTCGAGGCGTTCGAGCAGCGTCCACTCGGCATGAGTGTCCAGTGACGTCAGGTCGTTACCATTGATTCTAAAATCACGCAGCTTGGTCCATTGCTTGTGCGTGTCAAACGACGTCAAATTGTTGCTGTACGGCCAAAGTTCGTCGATTTCCGTCCAAGTCGGGTAAGTTTTGAGTTCCGTGAGGCCACAAGCCTGGCACCGGAGCGTTGCGAGGTCCGTCCACGTCGCAAAAGTGGTGACCGTCGCGAGCAGCGGGTTGCCGTCGATGACCAAACCCACTAGGTTTGACCATTTTCCGTTCATGACGAGGCCAGTGATGTTCTGATTACGGCACGTTAACGCGGTTAGCGTGTCTTCGAGCACGGCTGTCGCGATGTTGGGCGGCGAATCCGGGCTGAAAGTGTGGTTGAAGCTGAATCCGGTGGACGACTGACCATCACTGAAGGTCCAGGTAGTCTGGCCGCCTCCAGCGAGCGTCGTCGCTGCGGAGTAGCTCGTCTCGTTTGCCGTTATGACAATCGAACCGAACGGGTTTCGGCCGTTAATAAACGGCTTTTTCCGCTTCAACTTGTGTTTTGGTGTGCCGTTGCTGAACATTATGCTGTCACAGTCCAACCCTTAGTGATCAGATTAGCCTTCGCTGTGGCGGCAGCACCGCTCCGGAGGCCGTCGGCCGATCCTGGGTTCCCATTGTAGATTAACGAACCGTTGGTATTGCCTGCCGTGTCCAGATTGATAAGCAGGTTATCAATCTCCGTGGCGTCCAAGTTGTTGATGTGGACCCAAACAACATCTACGTTTGTCAACGCAGAAGGAACCGTGAGCGTATGCAACGCTGTCGTCTTCATCGTCTGGGCATAAAGCTCGCGGAGTGCCGTCCATTGAGACGGAATGTTCAAGGTGCCGTCGCCCCAACGCGTGCTGGCCACTACGAACTCTTCAATGGACGTCCACGTGGTCGGCAGGTCCGTTTCGAGAAGGCCGGTGTTACTGTTGACCCAGAACTCTCGAAGCTTGGTCCACTCACTGTGAACCTCAAGGGACGTGAGCGAGTTGTTATTCGCCCGAATCACTTCGATCTCGGTCCACTCAGGGTGCGTCTCGACGGTCGTGAGGGCGTTGTAATCGACCCACAACTGTTCGAGCTGAGTCCATTGCGGCCACGTCTCAAGAGCCGTCAGATTGACGTTCGAGGATGCCACGAACTCCCGAACCTTAGTCCATGTCGGGTACGTTTTGTATGTTCCGGTGTGTCGGCAGTTGTGGAACTTGATGATCTCTAGCGACGTCCAGGTTGAAAAGGACGGCACATTCGTGATCAACGGATTCACGTCCATGATCAACGTTTCGAGGTTGCTCCACTTGCCGTCCAGAATGATCGCGTCGAGGTTATTGACACGACAATTCAGGCTGGTCATGATTGATTTTAACACCACTGATGCGGTGTTCGGCGGGTTGCTCGGCGTGAACGTGTGGATCAGCTGCTGGGCCGTTACCGTGTTCCCGTCGCTCAAGATCCATTCAGACGGCTCGCCACTCGCCAGACCTACGGTGGCGTTAATGTCGCCGTCTTGGGTCGATAGCACGAAGCTACCGAATTTGGACTTGCCGTTCTGGAACGGCTTTTTCTTCTTCAATTTGTGGTCTGGATGTGTTTTCATGGTGCTACTTCGGCCTGTAGTAGGACACGTTCACCGTGGTTGTTCCGGAGGAGCCGGAGTCACGGATGAACTGAATCTTTTGGATGTCCCCGTTGTACCAGAAAGTTTCGTCTTCGAGAAGTTTGTGGCCGACCGTGGAGGTCGGAGCCGTGCCGTCGTCACGCCAGCGTACATCACCGCCGTTCGCCTGTACGAAGGCGTAGTCGGCGTTCTTAGGCTTCGAAGGCAGACCGCTAACCGTGGAATCCACGGCTGCGGTCTGCTGGAAGCCTAGAGGCACTAGCTGGCGATCAGCAGTGATCGCGCCGTGCATGTTATCGTTCCTCTAAGGGTTTCTTCGTCTTCATTCGGAGCACCATGTTAACGATGGCCATGACGCCCGCCGCGATGGCTGTGTACTCGGGGTTCGAGGACACGAAGTCGGATTCCATGAGCACAGTCAGGAACCAGACGACTGCCGCAGCCGTGTTGAACTGCATGGTGTTGGACCGGAGCATTCCGCCCAACAGGTCGGTGAGTCTACTCATTCTTTAATACCTCCAGGAAGGAATCGGCAATTGCGTTCAGAAGACCAGTGACTTCTTCAGGGGCCACATCATTGGCCTCTGCATACTCGTTGATTTTGGAAGCAACGACGTTCATGAGCCCCGATGCCAAGTTCTGGACCTTCTGACGGTCGAGCAGCGATCCGCTCTTCGTTTCGAGCTTGTCGCAGGACTCGACGAGCTTCTGCACCTTCATCACCATCTCGGTGACAGGGCCGCTCATGATCAATAGATCCGTCGTGTCGGTGGCGGCGTTGACCTTTGATTCTAAAATCATCCGGAGCAACGCGACCTCCTCACGGAGAGTCTTGATCTTATCGTGGTCAGCGAATTCGTTGATTCTACTTTGCCACTTGGCAAGCCGGTACATGCGCATGGATTTTTGCTCCTGGGCTGCCAGTTGCCTGTTAGCGCCGTGGAGCGGACAGCGGGTTACGCCGGGTTCGGCTTTATTCGAGCACTGAGTACCGTCGGACTTAAGGGCGTCACAACGGCAAGCAGGGTCGTCATTTCGGGTCCACTTGATTACTTCCATGATACCACTTCTTGTCAAGATTCTAGAATCAATGAAGACACGTCTTACACCCTATACTAGCCGTATTCTAGCCGATTGTTGCGCGAGAAAATAAAAAAGTGATATGCACTCTTGCGACATTTTGGAATCACGTGGGATCGTGCATCCCGAGAATCAGGCTCCGCCAATAGGAATCGTGCATCCTCGGAAATTGAGTCTAAAATCAGTAAACATGGGATCGGGAATCTGGAACCTTGAGGCTATGCTCCAAATAACCCCTCGCCCAAATTTTCGAAAATTTTGTTTCTACGATTCCTGACTCCCGGTTCCCGGTTCCCGAGTCCCCGGAAACGGCTCACGAATAACCCTCCCACCCTATAGAAAATTGCGGCGTACGTCACAGTCGATAGAGAAACCGAATAATCGGAAATACGGGTATACTTGGTCGATCCGGAAAAACCCCTCCCTCGTTGTCTCATTATGAGAAACTCGTTTGATAGCCTAGACTTAGGACGAGGGATCGTGAGTCTAGAGTCTGGACAACGAGGGACGAGGGAAACGACGCGGCAAGACTCACGATCCCTCGTCCAACGCTACGCGTCCCTCGTCCCTCGTCCCTCGTCCCTCGTTGTCTGCGCATAAAGAAAGGGCAGACGAATATTCGTCTGCCCTTATCTTGCGGCAAGACTCACGATCCCTCGTTGCTAGACTTTGTTCCATCCATTCGGGCAGGGATAGACTAAGGCGCGGATGCGGATGATACGCCATCCCAACGCGGAAACGCGATTGAGAAACTCAGCAAGCGCGTCGTGAGTCTCGGCAAGAGGGACGGACTTGATATAGGATCGTTTGCCAGAATCACGATCTTGCACTATTAGTTCGTAACGCATGGGAAAACCTTTCTACATTCGCGGGCAAAGGAACCAAGTATTTGCGGCACACAAGACGATAACGCCGATGGCGAAAGCAAGCAAAACGTCCATTTGTTAACCTTTCATGTTAAGCGGAACTATCTGAATCCTAGCTTACGATTCAACGGACGAGGGATCGTGAGTCTTGAATCTTGAGAAAATATTCTCTAGAGTATAAACTCAAGACTCACGATCCGGTAAACCTGTAAAATCGGTATTTTGCCCTACCTTGGGCAGACGCGGCGCAGACGCGTAGGGACGAGAGACGGACGAGGGACGGACGAGGGACGCGTAGGGACGCGCATAAAGAAAGGGCAGACGATCAACAGTAAATCGTCTGCCCTTGGCGTAGGGACGCGTAGGGACGCGTTTAGGACGCGTTAACAGTTTCCGCGTCCGCCTCTTGCGTTTCCGCCTCTTGCGCTTCGCGGGCAAGACGGGCGTTTCTCGCGTTGGCGACTAGTTCGCCATATTCGCCATCGGGCAGAAAGGCGCGGATGTCTGCCAAGATTTCCGCGTCAATCTCGAATTGTGACGCCTGCGCGTCCAACTCCCCCAACGATCCGCCTTGCCGAGTTGCGGCAAGCAAAACGCGTTTCAGAAACGCGCTGGACGCGTTTTGTGCCGCGTTTTTGGCGTCTTGCGGTTTCAAGGACTTTGGATCGTCCTTGGCGGTTTCCTCGTCCGCGTCTTGCGGTTCCGGATTGACGATAGCATCCCATGCAGCAGTGAACTTAGGACCGTCCGCGTTGGGAAACGCAACGAATTCCTCGTTGTAGATCGTCTTAAGCGTTTTGATGTCCGCGATTCGGACGGGCGTTTCGTCCTTGCCAGAAACCATAAGTTTCTGGAATTCGTCTTGCACGTATTCGGGCAGACGGGCAAGATCAACGCGAGTCTGCACGTAGCTACGATTCGGCTTGCCCGCGTTTTTGCCCTTAGTGTAGAAAATGCCGAGTTTCTCGGCAATTTTCTCTTGTGATTCGGACGTAAAGGCGCGGACGAGTTGCTTGATAGCAAGGAAAATCGACCACTCGTCCAACGCTACGCGATCCTCGTCCTTGCTATGGTCAATCCGCAAGAGAATTTCTTCCTCTTCCGTCAATCCTTTGTGGATGATTGCGGGAATCTTGCCCGTAGGAACGATCCGGTTGTACTCGTCCGCGTCGTTTTCCTGCAACCAAAGCAAAGCCTTGGTGCGCCGGTTTCCGCAAAGGACGAGGAAACGCGGTTTCCCGTCCGCGTCATTGTCGCGTTGGGACAAGACAACGGGATGATTCGGCTTGAAACCGTTGCGGCGCAGGGATGCTACCATTTCCGGAATCTTCTCACAAGCCGTTGTCCGGACGTTATCGGCCAGAAACAAGTAGGAAACCGCAATCATCTTAGTGACGTTAGCCATAATCTCGAAACTCCAAAACAAAGGAAAACAGGGTAAAGAAACGTGATTCGGTCTAGTTGCCCGTCCTTTCATCGGGCAGGGATCGTTTGCCCGTCCGCGTCCTTGGACTATCTGAAACTTAATCCAAGATTCGGGAAAGTCTAGAAAGTATTTTGCGGATTGAGTTGTAACTCGCTGCCAGATAAGGACTTAATTATTTTCAGATAGTTTCAGACGGGATAGCATACTATATATCCCTCTTGCAAGACTCACGATCCCAAGATGATTCTAAAATCAGACATAAAATCCTCACAATCGGTTGTAGGGATTGTAGGGGTTGATTTTATGCTCAATGATGCCAAACTCCAACATCGGCAATCTCGCCCGCCCTCACTCTACGCGCGTGCGCGTAACAATGTCTCGTAAATAAGTACAGTAGAAAATTTTCTGTTCACTGAGGCCAAACTCAGCGTCGGCCAAGAGCCAGGACCGTGGCCGGATGGCCGCTTCAGTGAATAAATATGATACCAAATGTTGTCAAGAATATGATCTCACTCTCCGAGTTGCTCACCTTGGCGATTCGGCCTCACGTCCACCCTACGCAACGGTGCTCCCGCGTGCCGCGTTTCGCCCGTCGTTTGGTCTTCTGAGTCGCCTACCGAAACAGGTGCTCGTGACGGGCGTTGTGGGCGTCCTGACGGGACGAGTTCACCGGGACGCGTGGCAGACCGCTCTAGATTACTGGATTGCGTATCTTACTTACTCTATATCAATCTCTCTCTCTCTCTCTCTCTCTATATGTCATAAAGAGAGAACGTATTTCCGTAATCCACGTAACCCTTGAAATAGCCTAGACTTACGGAGGGCCGGTTATACCGACTGAACCCTTGTACAGTAGTGAGTTCACTTTCTCGACAAGACTTGGAATCATGAATCGTGAATCTTGAATACGTAATCCAGTAATGAGATCACTACCTCGCCACCACTTGGACTCATGAACCGGAAAGCTCCGCACTTAAACGCAAAAATGCCCAGCCCACCCTAACAGTGAGCTGGGCATCAGAAAATTAAGTAGCGCGCCTCTAGCGCCCTAAGCGCGATCCGGCCTTGAGCGCGCAAAAAGTAATACGCCCTAGCGCTTCAGCTTCTTCGATGCAGCCAACAACGCTAAGCGCGCATCGTATAGCGCCTCGTGCGGCTTTCCGGGTATCCGCTGAGCATAAACTCTAAGCCCGTGATCCTTGATCACACTACTAAGGGACGGGATGCTAAGCGCGTTGGCGTACAACGTCCCAACCTCCAGACACCTGTAGCTGAACAATTCCTTGGGCCAGCCCGGTACTCTTTTTAGGAACTGCATGTCGAAGCCGCCGACGTTGCAGCCTAGCGGGTACACCTTCTTCACGCCCCTCCCTGCGAGCCACGAGCGTACCGCGTCACCAAGCGCTTCGATCTCGTAGTCCGCGTGCTTCATGTTCGCTAGTAAATCTTTATTCATGTTCAACGCGAACGGGCTGCCCGTCAACTGGTCCCATTTGATTTTGAAATCAAACCAGCTGCATTTCATCACGTCCTGGTGGTCCCAGAGCACACCGGCCACCTGTAAGATCTGGTGTTTCTCAGGATCGAGACCCGTCGTTTCAATATCAATACTCAGGTACATTGTAACCTCCTGGTAAAGCGCCTTTCACCGGCACGTCTTTGATTCCCAACTCCGCCGGGGTAAGTGTTCCGATGTTCTTCTTTAACCTTCGGGCTAAATCAAGCTCAGCCATCACGCCTTTGCTTACCATCCAGCCTTCCAGCTCCAGAATCAGGAATCGGTCACAAACTGTTAAGAATTCACAATCGAACTTTTCCCAGAACAACCAGTCGCCCGGCAGATCGCCGTAGACGGCCATTGGGTGCGTCATGCTGATCGGGGAGAAGACGATTTCGCCGCGTTTCATGAGTATAGCCGCAGCTTTGCTGACGGCACGGTAGCGGTCTCTTTTGACCCGTTTCAGCTCATGGCTGTACGGGGCTGCTAGGTAGATCATCACAGCTCCCTTAGAATGTAGTGGAGCGTCAGGGCGATAGCCCAACCCAAACAAAGTAACACGGACATGATGGACAAGGGACTCGGACCCGTTGATTCCATAATCAACGCTGCCAGCATCGCGAGTCCGGTGGCGTAGAATAGTCTATTCATATTCTGGTAAGTCTCCATTCTCCGCGATTGCCTTGTTTTCCCGTGGAGCCATGAGCCGACGCTCCATCTCAGTAGCCGCATCCCTCAGTGCCCCGATGGCGTCACTGATCCCGTGATAGTCCTGCGGAAAGATGCCTGCGGCGATCCGACTCACAACGTAGTTGCAAGCGCCCTTCCGCTTTTCCCGAGGGATGGTACGTAATCGCGCTTGCAATTCGTTGATTTCAGAATCAAAGTCCTGGCGGTTCGTGATATACGGCATTACCGTTCGCTCCATATGTTGTCAGCGATTCCCCACTCAATCGCCTGTTCTGCTGTGAAGAAGTGGTCGGCGTTCTTCCGGCCCAGCTTGTGCCAGAACGCATACGTCTTCTTACTGTGGGCAGTAAGAAGCTTGTTCCAGGTGATACCGAGCTGCTCGTAGTGTTTGACGGTAGCCTGAAGCTCGGCTCCCTTGCCCTCCAGGTCGGCAGACCAGTCGTGCGTCATGAACGCCACATGCGCACTCACCCATCGTTCGTTGCCGCAGGCTAACAGCAGCGGGGCCGCACTCATGCACTTGCCGTAGGCGAACGTGTGGATCGGACACTTCAGCGTCTGAACAATATCGTACAGTGCAAGCGCGTCGTAGACGCTCCCACCGAAGCTTGAAATGAATATCTCAATCGGCTTCGGGCTGCTGGAGTCCATGAGGTACAAGCCCTTCACCGCGTGCCCGATAGTCGTCTCGTCGATGTCACCAACGAACAGCCTGCGATTCGGCACGTCGATTCCATACTCAAAGTAGGCTTCTATCCAATCCTTTCCGATCCGCACTTTAACCTCCTTAGGCCGAGCCTATAATTCCATTAGAAGTGTCTCGTAACGGTACATTAACGCTTTCGCTAGCTCCGTGAATCCCTCTTGGCAGAAGTATTCGACGGAATCGCGTTTCGGGCGAATCTCGACGACGTACCGTGAAAACTGGTTGAGAATGATTTTATCCGCATTAAGCGCGATAGCAAGCTGCATGGCGTAAGTCGTCCCTGACCGAATATACACTTCCTTGTTATTGCCCCAGGAGTCCCGAAACCTTAACTCCCAGTTCTGCTCCAATTCGCCTGCAATAATCAGGGTCGATCTCGGTGCCATCGCATTCGATTCCTAGTCGCTGAGCGACACGCAGGGTAGTACCAGTTCCAAGGAAACAGTCGAAAACCCGTTTGCTGCCAGATAGCTTGAGGATACGTTCCATGAGTCCTTCTGGATGTTGAGTTGGATGCCACGTCCTTCTTTCCTTGCTGTTTCCCACGACTCTCGGAAACTCGGCCCATACGCCTTCAGTATCAAAACTCCATACGTCGTCTGGTACCCGTCCTCGGGGATCGGCCCGCTTGTCACCAAGCGCTTGTCTTTGCGACGGGACGCGTATATCGTCGGTGCAAGGACGCCAGCCGTGACTACTAAGCCTAAGCAGAAACCGGAACCCAGAGCCACAATCACTGTGAGAATGTTGTCCAAAGGTATACCTCCATAGGAAAGTCTTGGCCCTCCAGCTTGGCCGGTAGTTGTTCAGCAGGTCACGGACCAGCGACTTGATTTCAAGATCATGCTGCCAGTAGTAGCTGACCCACACCACCTTGGCGACCCGCATTGATTCCAAAATCAAAGGGCGGATCAACCCGTAGTAGTACAGGTCATCGGGAATCTTGTCTCGGTAAGCGCCGTACTTGAGTCCAAGATTGTCCGGCGGGTCCATGAATACGGTATCGTAGTCGCCCGGCTTGCAGGCAACCAGGTGATCTCGGCAATCGTTGTTGTAGATCATTGGAGCCTCATGGCCAGGTACACCCAGCCGTAGATGATAGCATAGATCAGCGTGAATCCGGCGACCACTCGCAAGAGTCTCAGGCTACCGATCAGCATGACGCCGAAAACTACACCCATTAACGTGCCGACCAACGCCAGAAAGTAGACGATGAGCGCGAACGCCACGATTGATGCTTCAAGTTCCATCTCGTATCTCCAGTTTTGCTTCGTAGAGTCCTTCGAGCCGTAGCTTTTCGAGTATAGAATCAACGCCGAAGTGGAATCCGGTCAACGCCCAGCCGGTGTACCCGCAGATCGTGACCATCCGACGGTCCTTGAACGGGTGTACGACGAATCGCCAAGCGTCGTCGCCCCAATTCTTATCGACGTTCACCATCCGTACGAACAACCGTACCTCACAGTTCGGCGGGATCTCGAAGAAGTCTTCGAGGGCGTCGGCACAGAGCCAGGGTTCGCCGTAGTAGGAGTAGTCATTGTCGTCGGGGTAACGTCGGAGCCACGGGGTTCGGAGAATCTTCGTCATCGTGTCCCTCCACAGAAAGCACAAAGGAGAAAGAATAAACACATGAGGTTGAGAATCCACATCAGTAGTGAAACCTCCCAGGTCGCGGTTGTTCAATACAGAACGGCACGTCGAAGCTCGGACCATCATAGGCTACCGGCTTACTCTTGTTGAAGTGCGGCAGCTTGATTTCAATATCAAGCCACCAACTCAGCTGCCGTTCGAGGTCGTCGAACTCCAACGCCGTGTCGGCGTAGTTGTAACCGTAGAACAGCCCGTTGACGTGGAACTCGCTGGGCCAGTCTTCTCGCATGAAATCGGGGAACGGCTTCCTCGCTCCCTTGTAACGCCACCAACTGAGTAGCGTCTCCATCGGATCACGAACCGTACAAGCGACGGTTGTACACACCCGCAAAGCGTCCTCGTCTATCGAGTGATGGTTTCCTGTCCTGACGAAGCCATATTGATACAGCACATCGGCTGTCGAATGACTGGCTGTCCTCGGATGGCAAATGAATGCCATGCGGCGCTTTGGGTGGTACAGCATCGGTCCTACGTCTCCTTGTCGTTGGTGCGGACCTCGACGGTCAGCCTGAGTTCATTCTCAATCTCTTTCAACTCTTTCAGTACGAGCTGAGCCCGACCGAGTGAACTCGTGAGGATAGTAGCGGCTTTCTCGAACGTGAATCCCGGTAGATCAGCGTACCGGGCGCAGTCGTACACGAAGCAGCCGACCTGGAACTGCGAGCTTACGTCCTCCGCCGTTTCACCAAGCGCGTTGAACTGGTCGCAAAGGTGTTGGACATCGAACTCCATTTGCCGGGCGGATTGCAGCCCGTACCATACGGCACTCGCCGTCTCGTTGATGACGATAACAGTCTCGAAGTTCTGAATGATCACGTCCGCATAGTATTCCTGGCACTCGTCCTGGGTGTAGGGCGTGGGCTCGGCGGCGAAGGCGACTGAACAGACCAAGACCAACAGTAGCGATAGATACTTCATTACTTCCACTTCCTATAGAACTCAAGGAATCTTTGGTAGTAGCCCTTTGCTTCTACCTTATAGGTAACGTCTTCCGGATCGAACTCGACGTGTACGAAGCCACAGTCGGGACACTCACCTTGGAGTTTGACCTCAACGGTGACACCCGGCATCGTCTCAAGCGTACCTCGTTCGGTTTCGTACTCGAAGATCGGCATACTCATTTCGATGCCGTCCCAGTGAACCTCCTTCTTACAGTTAGGACAACGATAGTGGTCAGGTGACTTACCATCCAGCTTTACGTCAAAATTTTCGGCAGAGGTCATAGTTGAAGAACATCCAGCGTTTGAAGGTGTTGATCACGGGATCGTGAGCCACGTGTCGGAGATACTGTGACACTTCCTTCCACGAGCCGAAGATCATGTCGTGCGGGACCATACCCAACACCCAGTCGGGTACCGCCTTCTTACCTTGGATGCAGTTGACGACGATGGGTTTCTTCTGCCTGTTGGCCGTCGTCAGCTCCTCGTAGGTGCCGCACTGATGTACCTCGATGTCGATTGCTACCACCAGAAAGTCGCTCAGATCGACCATCCGTAGGTCAACGCACCGTATGATTTTCATATCAACGGCGACCGGAGCGAAGTTTCCGGTTTCTTTCTGCTTTCGACGGTACTCCCGGTTCTCCATGTCCTCTACCCCGATCTCGATGGGCTTGTGCGTGGGGTCGAGCCACACCACTTCGAGATCGGATAGATCCTCCTGCAAGTCCACTCGCCAAGCAACGCCGCCGTCAGCGACTCGGTCCATCGCACCGGCGAGGTATCCTCTCATTCCTTTCAGTCGGTTGGGACGACCATCATACGTCGTCGGGGTCTCGATTGATATTTCATGCTTCATCGTATCACCACCAG
>Ga0180438_10001149_pt1 | contig 47728 bp, 37 predicted proteins | sample SS_ome_12_FD_132455 | JGI IMG/M metagenome (GOLD analysis project Ga0180438, IMG submission 132455) | Hypersaline lake sediment archaeal communities from the Salton Sea, California, USA - SS_3_D_2 metaG | ecosystem: Environmental > Aquatic > Non-marine Saline and Alkaline > Hypersaline >...
GTAAAGGTCGCCCGGCATGCAGCCGGCTGGCCGTCCGCTTCGGCTGGCTGACAGATACTCGTAAGCTTGGTAGGCATGTTGCATGCTCCCTGCTATAGTTGAATAGGTTCGCCATGCACAGAATCATACCGGCTGGGCTAGTGCCGGAAAGGTGCGGCGGCACTCGGTTATGTTGGTGATCTCGCCGCTGACATTCACATTGATGATCGCCAGAGGCGCATAGTGGTGTTCGATGCCGTGGGGTGGCAGCTCCCCGGGGTCCTCCACCGTGCCTGGCCACTCCAAGTCGCCAGAAGCGGTGCGGGCCGGGATCAGCCAATAGTCGCCGGAGCGGAACGTACTGGCATCTGCCCGGGTGAGCTGGATGTGGATGCCCTGCTCCAGGTGCCACACTGTGTTGCCTTCGTCGCTGACCACCCGCGCCGCGCCATCCCCGGCCAGTTGCAGGCCGCCGGGAGTGACCGGAGCCGCACGGTGGTCCCAGCGACGAAGCAGTGGATGTTTTGCCGGATCGGCAGTGGCAGCGGACGGCGCGGGCTCCACGATAACCGCCAGCTCGTCGGGGTCGATGGCCTTTACCTGGCACAGCGGCTCGGCGCGCCCCTGCAAGACATAATCATCGTCCACGACCTCGACCCAGTCTCCGACCTGCAGGCCAAAACGGTCGTCTCGCCCCAGGTTTTGCACGGTGATCTGCTTGTCCTGGATCTTCTCGATCGGATAGACCACAGAGCCGTTCTCGCGCGAGTACTTGAACGTCGCCTCGCCCGCAGGGCCCCCATCGTGGATCTCAACCCGGTATAGCTGGTTCTCGGGCCCCCGGTAGCGGGCTTCGGGTGGGATGGTGCAGGGATCGATCTCCCCCGTGTCCTCCGGCACCTTCGCCCACGCCTTCAGGCGCCCCCGAACCGCGGGCTGCCACCAGAGATTCACGACGTCCTGCCACCTCTCGTGGAGACTGATGCAATCTAGATCAATGCCCATCTCTGCCAACAGGGCCCTACGGTCTTGGGTCATGTACCACGCCTTTATCTGCCACACGACCTTGGCCCTCGTCGCCGTGTCCGGCCCGCCCAGCGCCACCTCGCGGATGCTGGGCTCGTCGCCGTGCTCGTCCTCGTCCTCCAGGTAGGAGATGTGGCGCTCCCAGACGTCGAGGTAGATCAGGTGATCGCCTTCTGCAAGATCCACCTTCTGGGCAAAAGGGTAGTCAGGCTGGCTCGGGTAGGGAGGCTCGGTGTTGGGCTCGCTCTGGAAGGTCACGTCCTGGTCGTTCTCGCACAGGATACCATCGACATAGTAGTGACCCTGCCCGATGGAAAAGTTGTGGCGGATCGCCTCGCCATCATCGTCCGTGAGCCCTTCTATGGCAAAGCTGTCGGCCGGCCCTCCGTGCGGGCCGATCAGGTCCGCGGCCAGGGTGCGCAGGTAGTGTAGCAGGATGTCCCCCTGCTCGTTCCAATCGGCATCGAGTTGCACGCGTCCCTGCTGCATAAGCACGCGGCTGAATCGCTTGTCCCTGTTGAACGTCATCCGTGTAAAATCGCCTTTCATAATTCCCTCCTAGCTGGCATAGATGATGCCGACATCGCTGCCGGCCGGCGTATACTCTTCCAAACGGGCCTGCAGATTCTCCGCCCGTTGTGGCTGGTACAGGTCATGGAAGACCCCCATCTCCGATTCGTCATCAGCGCCGCGCTTGATCTCCTCGGCACAGGTGCCGGCCAACTGGGCGTACGTGGGGGTGCTGTAGCGCGTGCTGTTGAACTGGGGGCGGACTCGCTGCCGCTCGCGGACTAGGGCTACGTCTCGCTCCTCCCTTGTGAGTTCACCTTCGGTAAACCGCAGCCGGATGGGCTGTTCCACCAGGTCGGGCTGGCAATTGTAGCGCCGTGGTGTGCGCGAGTTGGGCGTGACGTAGCAAAAGCGCATACAGCCCCGCTGTCTGCGGCCGACCAGGATACGCCCCATGAAAATGCTGTTCTCGGCCAGCTCGATGGCGTGCGTGTAGATGCGGCCGAAAAAGGTGCTGCGCTCGACGGTCAATTCCGCGTGAGCCAGGGGCCAACTGGGCGCGCCAACAGCCTCGCACTCTGGAGCATCACAGTCTGCCCCCGTCGCATCCACGATGCTGTCGTGGATGTGAATGGCTATGGGGTCCCCCTCTACCTGGTCCAGGTTGACCTGAATAGATCCCACGATGCTGTGTTCGATCGTGACGCGGGCCCGTGTATTGACCAGGCTCAAACTCGGCTCGGCCGGCCGTCTGGGCTCGCATTCTGGATCCAGATCCCAGCCCGGTACCAGCGTGGTATGGCGGATGATCACTTGCGGTGGCGGAACCCGCTCTCGCACCTCTTGCTCCGGCGATGGCCCGGCCTGTTCTGGGTCTTTTGCATCGTGTTCCTCCTCAGAACTGTCCTGCACCTGGACGCCCCGTCCGGCGATGAGCAAACCATCCAGCGCGAACCGGCTGCCCGGTCCCAGCTCCACGCTCAAGGCATCAGGGCGGTCTGTGTACCAGTCCAACAGCCGGATGACAGGCCGGGTGCGGTTGGCCGCGCGCAACTGGAGGCTGTGGTTCTCCCGCAGGGTCAGGTTGATCGGCTGTCTGTACACGCCGCTTTCGAGGATCTCGATCACGGCCTCGGGCGGCTGGCTGTCCAGCAGCTCCTCCTCCTGCCAAGGAGCCAGTGCGGCCCGCAGTTGCTCCTGACCGCTCACTTTGTAGACCTTGGCCTCCGGTGGCTGCCAGATGGGGCGCTCGTACTCGCCGCCGCCGATGTCGGCGCTGAAGCCATAGTGGTAAGAGACCGTCACGCCTCGTTTTGGCAGATTGCGCGGAGAGAAGGCAATGCGCCCCAGTACGGGGTCCACGGCAACGCGCCCCTGGGGCGGCAGGTATAACCAACTGCTCAGGTCGGCCGGGATGATGTGCTCTCGTGGAATGGGCTGGGGAGCTCCTTTTGCAGGCCACTCGGGAGCCCAGATCGCCAGACTCTTGCCTTCGCCATAGTAGGCACCAGAGGCCTGGGTGCGCGCTGCCCCATCAGGGCCAGCCGCGTGCTCTTCAAAGGCCCGTCGCCGGATCGGGATCGGCAGGTTGGGCTCGCCGGCGATCTGGGTGGGGCCTGACTCTGGTTCCAAGCGGGTGTAGAGGGCTGTATTGTTGCCCAGGACACTGAAGGTGAAGCAGTAGGGTCCGATCCCCTCCAGGCAATAGGCCGGGGTCTGGGTGACCGAATAGGCCTTCAGCCGCCAGACAAAGAGACCGACGCTGGGTAGGTTATAGCGACCGCGCCTGTGGCGATCGCGCCCATGGCGCGCGTTGATGCGGCGCACATCCACGGTATGGGCCAGCTCGTCAAAAGGGGAATCCAGGCGATCCAGGGCATCACCCCGCCGCAGGTCGACGGTCCGGCCACGGTCCAGCCGCAAGTGCCGTATGGCTTGCGTCCACCCCAGGAGCCGGTAGAATTCCACCGCCCGCGCCGGCCAGCCAGCCACATCGTGAGCCAGCAGTTCCAGCAGGGCCAAGGTGCCCTTGCGTCGCCGGTAGCGCACAGTGTTGGCCACGTCGCGGCGTGGGATCAGGATCCTGGTGCGTTGGCGCCCGCGGGGAGAGGTCGGACCATCAGGCTGCCCGGACTCGTGTACAAGCCGGTAGCCGACCAGGGCACCGATGTATGGCACAACCCAATCCTCACAGGTCTCGATGAACCAGTTGTCGTAGAGCTGGTCGAGATTCCCCTCGACCAGATGGACCTGCTCGTTTATCACCTGGAGTAGCGCGCGCAGCGGGTATCCCTGCTCCGCGTCGCGCTGGCGGTAGACCACCGGCAACAGTTCATACAGTTGGTCAAGTTCCTGACTCATGATTGGATCACCTCCAGGGTGAGGGTGGCCGGGACATCGGGGCTCAGGATGGCCAGTTGGGCTGGCAATAGCTGGCGTGCAGGATCGATCCGGGCCTGGTGGACGGGTATCCGGGGCTTGGGTCGCGCCGGGATTCCGCCGCCCTCTCCGGCCAGATCACTCAATTTCTGATTGAATGCCTCTTCGTCTTCAAACTCGGTTTTCGAAAGGCTTTCCAACAGATCCACGTCCACATAGACCACCCCTTCGACGCCCTGGATCACCCGGATGACCTCACCTAGTTGGACGTCCTGCCCCAGGTCGCGCTGTTCGAACCCGAATGCTTCCAGGAGCGCGTTTTCTATCTCTGGGGCAACCGCTTCCCACAGGTAGTCCGGGTGCAACCGGATCCTGGCCCTGACGATCAGGAGCATCAACTCGACCAGTTGTAGTCGAATGGGCAGGTCAGGATCCCCGAACTTGCGCAAGGCCCGGCCCAGGTTCAGGAACAGGTCGGACGTCTCGGCGATGGGAATGTTGTCTGCACCGGCGATGGTCAGGCACAAGAACTGGCGCCGGCCGTCACGGAGCACGGTGGCGCTGGCCTTGCCTATCCCGGCAAAGGTCTGGGCAAAGTCGGCATAGTCCTGCACAGACACCAGTCGGTCCAGAGCCGTCACCGAGGCCGGGATACTGCGGCGGGCCTGGTCGCCGGTTTCGCGGTCGGCACCCCCCGTCGCCGCCTGGGGGTTGATGACTGCCTTCACGCCAAGCGGTCGAGTTGCCAGCAGGCTGATCTGCTCCGCGGCAGCGTTGCCCGCACGGCCAATGCCGTTTCGGTATTCGGCCCGGATGTTCTCCCCGCCGGTAGGCGGGCGTGCCCCGTGCTGGCCATCGCCAAAGACAACGGTCGTCCTGTCCTCGTTGTCGGTCTGGGTCAGGTACCTGCGATCGTTCGCTTTCAGCCGGGCGAGATTGCCCGCCTCGTGCCAGAGAACCTGGTTCACGCGCACCTGCAGGGTGCTCTCGATGCCCTTTGGCGTCGCCGCCGACACGTGCGTAAGGGGAGACTGCTTGAGCGTGTACTGCTGCCATGCCTGGCTTCCATCGCCGCTGCCCAACACCTCCTGGCGCGTTTCCCCGTGGGTGGCCTTGACCACGTTGCCATAGATCTTGACGGTGTCCCGCTTGTAGGTGTGTGCCAGTTGGTTGCCCAGGAACAGCTCACTGTAGCTTGCGTCGCCGGCGTTCTTTCCAATGGCGGCATGTTGCTCGACGTTGGCCAGCATGACCAGTTCGCTATCATAGATGCCGGGGATCCCGCCGGTATCAGTGCGCTCGCCAGAGACGATCAACCAGCGGCCAGGAACCAGCCCGTCATAGATGCCGGCCAACTCAATCGTGTCAAGCTTGACCTCTGTCGTAATCGGCACCCGGGCCAGGCTTAGTTCTTCGTTGTCGACGTACACGTTGGTCCCGCGGATGGTGCTGAAGGGCTCTTCTGCCGGGTTGTCGAACCACTTCTCTTCGCCCAACTCGATCCTGGTAGACTTGCCACCCAGTCCGTAGGCGGTCAGCGATGTCGCTGTGGCGCTCCGGCCCTCCGCCTCGTCCAGCTTGACGGGCAGCAGGATGCTGGGCGTCGCGATGACGATCCAGCTATCCGGTTCGATCTGGCATTCCTGGTCCAGGTAGAGGGTTGAAGGCTCGTGATGCAGCTCATCACCCTGGGCAGCGTCTCCCAAATCCATCGGATCGTCCACCGCCCACTCCCCGCCCGGCGTGAACCCTCCACTTGCACCATACTTACCCGGTCGCGGCGGCGCGTTGTGGCCAAAAGGCGCTGCCCGGGTGCGCAGGGCGTAGACCTTGACCTCGCCGGGCTCATATGGGCCTATGTTCTGCACCGCGGTGTACAGCATCTTGGCTTTGAGGCCCCGATAGATACTGGCCAGGGCGCGGTACACAAAATCGGAACCCTTGCTGAAGGTTATGGAAGGTTCCGTGACCAGGTGATAGGGGCTGGGTGGGGCTATGGCAGCCGGTGGGGCCGCCGGTATCAGTGTCTGGACCAGTTCGCTGAAGGCGGTTGTCGCTGTGATAACGCTGACTGCAGGCTCAGGTACTGGCGTGTGTGTGATGATGATGCCTGGCAGGTGGGCCTGCAAGATCTCAAGCACGGTGTCGATCCACGTCTGCAGCCGTCCCAGGGCCTGGTGGACGTACGACTGCGGTGGGAAAGTGTCGATGCGGGCGATGGCCTCTCGTGTTTCCAGCAGTGTCTGTACGATGAGCTGGAGAACCCGGGCGCGTTCGGGCGACGCCGGCATCTTTGCCAGCATTCTGAAGGTCAGCAGCAGCGCGTCGCCGAACTCGGCGACCATTTCGCTCACTTCATCCTCGGTCAGTTCGCCGTGGACCAGATCCTGGAAGAGTTTGTTCAGATTCTCCTTTCGCAGGCTGTCTGGCAACGGTTGCGGCTCTCCGGTAGTCACGCCTGGCACGGGCCATTCACGCAGTGTCACCTTGGTGTGCTCTGCCACGGGATCGGGCTCCACTTCCGCTATCCGGTAGAGCGACGGTCCGAGACCACCAGAGTCGATGAGGAGGGGATCGCCTCGAGCCAGTAGCAGGTCGGTGCCCTCCAGGTAGAGGGTGTCCATCACGCCTGCTATGATGTGGGGCGCAGCCATCCGTGGTAGTAGCTCGTTCCACTCGGCGCGAGCCAGGAGCGGGCTGGCGGTCTCGAAGGGCTGGGGCAACTCGCCAGGGCCGGGCAGGCTTTGGGCACGGGTGCCGGCTGGAATCTCTACCTCGTACCCCTCTTCCAGGGTGAAGGCCAGGTAAACACTGGATGCTACGCCGGGATGCAGCTCGTAGCCCACCAGGCGGGCCATTTCCAGGATCGAGTGCCTTTCGGTTGCGGTGGGCAGAAAACCCTCGTTGGCGATGCGCTCCTGGTAAAAGGTCAGTACGTCGGCCACGGTGGCCCAAGCATCCAGGAGGGCGATGGCCGGGTCGGCACCATCCCGTGTCGTAAGGCCCTGCAAGGGCCTGATCCTGGTCATTTGTGCCCGGCCATGTTGGTCTACCCGGCCCGAGTCGATCTCCAGGTAGTGCTCGGTCAACCGCGCCTTCATTGTCTCCAGAAAGGTAGCGTGTGTGCCGATCCGGTAGGCCAGCGCACTCAGGCCGGGCCGGTTGGCCGTCGGCATGGGCGTCAGAATTTCTGTCCCTTCACAGCATCCGCAGGGTTCTTGTTTCATCGTCCACCTTCCATACTTAGCTTCAGCCGACCGTTCTCGGGCATGCTGGGGTCGTTGTCCAGACGGGCGATCTCCAGAGGGCCGAGTTTGAGCAAGCCCGCTTCGATTTCGCCGTTGGGACCCTGGTGCAGGTGCTCCAGCCTGGTGACGACGACATTGTCCACGCCATCGACAGCCTGGGCCGCCGCGACCAGCCTGCTCAGCCGGATCCCCTCTCCAAACGTCAACTGGTCAGGGTGGAAAAACCCGAGCCGGCCATCGGGCAGGCGGCGGTTGCTGAATAAACCGAGCAAGGCCGCCTTTACGTGGCCCCGTAGAAAGTGGGGGTGCACACAGATCGTCATCTCGACGTCCAGGGGAACATATACGGCGGCCCGTACCACTACATCGTGACCGATGCGCCGGAAGTCGCGCAGGTGTGTCTCTATCTTGCCCAACAGCGCCCGATCTGCCGGGACCTGGCCCAGCGGGTCGACGGCGACCAGCACCTCGTACCAACTGCCCGTCCAACGGAACACGGCCGCCGCCCGTTGCACCTCGTCCGCGAAATCGCGCATGACGATGGCGGCATAATCCTCGGGCATGATCGCCCGCTGCAGTTCGGCGCGGAACGCGTCGGGGGCCAGCAGCTTGGCCTGCGCCAGTGTCTCCGGTGCCGTGCCACCGCTTGCCGGCAAGGGATTGCGCGACGCCATGCTCACACCGCTGAGCAGATCAGCGTAAACCAGGTGGGAGATGGCCTCGGCCCCGACATTGCCAGCCGGCCCGTTGCCCACGCGGTAGGAGGTCGTGAAGCGGGTCGCGGCTTCGGGCAGCGCCCCCAGTTCACCGTCACCAAAGCGCAGGTGCGCTTGCCGGCGGTTGTCGATCTCGACAACAAAGTGGCGGTCCTGGCTGCCACTGCTCAGCAGGTCGAACCGTGGCTCCCATTCGATGGCGGGCGGGCCCTGATAGTCGTCCCCGCCGCCCTGAGCAGGGGATGCCTTACCCGTGGTCCCCGCTTGCGCCTGCATGGCCTCTTCTGCTTCCTTGCCCTCGCCCATGTCTCCAGCCGGGCCGTCGTTCCCCGGCTGGCCTGCTACACAGTCAGGGGCGAGCACGCTGCTCAATCGGATCCAGGGCAGCGCCTGGCGCGGTTCCTGCCACAACAGATGGGAAGCGGGCGCGCCGTCCAGCGGCGGCTCCCAGAAGGTCAGGGGCGTCCTCTGCAAGTGCGGGCGGAACTGACCCGGCACCCTGAAAGGCACAGATGCCTGCCCCACTCCCTCGCACTCGCACTCGACCTCGGTCGTTTTGAGGGGCACACAGCCCAACACCTCGTCGCTCACCCGCCGGCCGTGGTCCACCAGGAGCACGTTTCCCCGGACGACGCTGACGTCCTCGAGCAGCTCGCAGTCTGGAGGGGGTCCGAGGACCGATATACAGAATGGGAACGGTAGGGCGTCGGCCTCTGCCCACCCGATCTCGAGCACCGGCTGCCCGTACAACTCGTCAAAGCCCGCCTCGACCCTGGTCAGGCGCACGGCGTGGCGTCGGGCCGGGTCGGCGTCGGCCCTATTGCCGGTCCTGGGACCGATGACCTCCTCAAAGATGACGACGTCCCCCGGCTGGAGCTGCAGGCCGCGGTCGATCTGCCAGCCGCCAGCAGACTCCTCTGTCTTGGGCCCCTGCTGGACGGCGGTCTGCTCGTCGTCTGGGTCTATCCATGAAGCCGTGCCGTCTTTCAGGGTGGCCCTCGTCGCTCCCTGGGGCAGGCAGCACTCAAGATCGCCCCAGGTGTGGAAGCGGATCTCGTTGTGCGCCCGGCGGAGGCGGATCTCACCCGACTTGGGTCCCGGCCCGAACAGGGGCTCGAACACCTCGTAGGCCCCGCTGGGTAAGCCCTCCAGATCCTCCCAGGTCAGCACCCGGCCCCTGACGGACAGCGCCTCGTTGTAGCCGGTGATAAACGACAGCTTGTCGCGCTCCAGCGTCTCGTCGCTCTCTGTGCTGACGTGGACCCACGTGCGGGCATTATTGCCTTCGTGCAGGTTGTAGTCCACCAGGCGGGCATGCCGCCGGACCGAGATGCGCTGGCGGGCGGTGTGCAGGTAGGCCTCGGTGGCCACTGCGTCCTGGTAGTAGCTGAGGTGGTCACCAGCGTAGGCCAGTAGCTCCACCAGGGTAATGCCCAGGTCGGGCACGTGGCGCTCCTGCCAGTCGGGCATGACCAGCGCCAGCCGGTCCAGGATGAGCTGGCGGAAGCTGGCATAGTCTTTGGCCAGGTAGTCGATCTCAGGCTCGGGATACACCTTGGGTGGGCAGACGCGGGACCGCTTGCAGTCCAGTTCGGTCGGGCAGTCGATGTGGAAGTGGAAGTCGAGACAGGCATAGCGGGGGTCAAGACTGGGGAATGGCTGATCCGTCGGCCTGCCAGCGGCGTCCAGGGTCACCACGCACAGTGTATAGGTGGAAAAGTCACCTGGTTGGTTCACCGTGACCACCATACAGTCGTCCAGCCACGCCTCCTGCCGGGTGCACATCCTAAAGCCAACCACCTCGATGTCACGGATCCGCTGGCCTCCCGTGATGCGCACATTGGCCTGTGTGAGCCCCTCCGGTGCTTTTCCCAAAAAGTAGACGCGCAGCGTGCGGTCGCCGACGATCTCCAGGTAGTCGAGCCCGTTCAACTCCCCGTGCGCGCGCACGTCGTGGCGGCGCTGCTCATTCTGACAACTCAGGACCGGTTCTTTCATCATACGCTGCTCCGTTCAAAGGACCCGCTGTGGACCTCGCCTGTGCGTCGCACCATGTACTGAATTGCGACCCGCAGGGTGGCTTCCTCGCTCGTCACCGCCAGGTCCCGGACCTCGATCAGATCGCCCAACCAGCGCTGCAGGCCTGCCTGCACGGTGTGCTGCAGCGCCGCCGCCAGCTCGGGACTGTTGGGCTCAAAGACCATCTGCAGCAAGCCACTACCAAAGTCGGGGCGGTTGACCCGCTCGCCGGGGCTGGTAAAGAGGAACTGTTCGATCATATCGCAGATGTGGTCGTCACTGTCCGTAGTCGCGGTGCGCCCCCGGCCGTCGAAATGAAACGGATAATCAATGTTCATATTGCGATCCCCCCTTACGTGGCCGTGACGCGTGTTTGCGTCATAACCACCATCAGTGGTGTGCCGGTGGGCGTGCAGATGGCCTGGCTATCCAGTAACAAGAGCGGCTGCCCATTGGATGTCACTCGTGTCGCGGCGGTTATCCACTGCGCCGTCACGCAGGGGCCATTGGCGGTGGGCGGCGGCGGTAACGTGCAGCCGGCCACAACATAGGGCGCAGTCACGGTGACTGTTGGCTGTCCGTTAACGGTTACTCGTGGGTTCGGCACGGTTGGCTGCGCTTGCCCACCATGAGCACACATCACTGTCGCGCCGATGTGAAGTAGGAATCCTGGCATAGCCTTTCACTCCTCTCCTCGCCGCAGGAGAAGCATCAAACCACCACCAACGCGCCATTGTTGACGGTGACGGTCGGGCCGATCAGGGTGATCGTGGCACCCCTGCCGTTGGATATGTAGATTCCACTGTCGTTCACAACGATCATAGCTCCAGCAGCGCTCTTTAGGACGATGCCTCCTGTGGCCGGGGTGGGTGGCATGTCGCTGAGCATCAGCACATGCTGTCCCAGAGTCTGCACAACCACGTTTGGCGATGTCGGCAAGCTTGCTCTGGCCAGTGGGGGAATATCGGACTGCGCACCCCAGCGACAGCCGACCCAGATGGGATAGCTCGGATCGCCATGTTCAAACTCTACCCACACCCCTGCGCCAATGGGAGGCACGAGATACACACCCATAGGCGGACCGGTGGGTCCGGCGAGTGGAACACACGGCTCGGCCCAACTGGAAGGCACAGTGCCTAACACATCCGGCACCGAAAGCATCAAGCGACCGCGTTGCTCAGGGTCAACGTTGTTCAGCACCGTGCCGCGATACTTCCCGTAGTACGTTTCGGTCATAGTGGCACCCCCACTGGCACGATTGGCGTCTGCGAGATCAGACCATCGCGCGAAAGCGTGAAGCTCTGCTTGTACTCGCCGCGCTTGATACTGTGCGTGACGCCTTCCACATAGTACATGCCGTCGTATGCCAGGCCTGCGCCACGCACGCCGACCAGCATGCGCGCTTTCAAGATGTGACCGTAGCGCGTGACGCTCAGCGAACCGCTGCCACCGACTGAATCCGCACCTTCACGCATCAGGCCAAAGGCGCGTTTCGCGGCTTCGTCGGGCGGAAGGTTGGCCAACTCGTCTGAAAAGGTCACTTTGGATGGTGGTATCAGGCGCGCCCCAAGGGGTGGCTTGAGAATATCAATGTTCGGCACAGGTATAGAAATGGGAACCTTCCTCGTCACGGGATCGAGTATCGTGATCACTGTCACCTTCTTGGACAGGCCATCGAGACTGAAGCTGAGCGAATCGACATTCGTGCCCCAATCCGAGTTCACGCTCAGCGCTGGTTGTGGCACGGGAATGCGAAGATCCGGGCCGAAATATGCAATGCTCTGCAGCGGTGCCGGGCCAGGTTCGAGGTAGAATGTGTAGCCGCTCAATCGCGCCAGTCTTTTGATGTAGGTCAGATCGGGATCGGTCTGCAAATCATAGCCTTCGGTAGGAGACCGCACAGTGACGACCGGCGACGGCAGGACGACCGGCGTGATGCCAAACATGGCGTACTTGGCCAGGATAAGGTTCACCCGCACATAGTCGGGTACAGCCGGCCAGGGAATCTGCATCTGCACCACGTCCATCAGCACGCCCAAGTCTTCACCTGTCAGTGTAAGCGTGGACTGTCCCGGCTCGTTACTTGGCGAAAGGTCGTGGCGTGTGACCACGCCATCGCAGATCACGTTCGGCAGACCGCGCAGCGTGGCTATGACCACGACGCGCGTGATCATCGGATCGAGCAGACCCGCCGCCAGCATGGCCTGCAGCGGTGACAGCTTGCCGATACTGAAGGTGAGCTGAAAGCCGGTCCGCTCGCGCTGCGCGCTGACCTGGACGCTCTGCAGGGCCTCCAGAACCGGTGGCGCTGCAGGCGTGGGCACGGCCAGTGGCCCGATCAGCAGGGTGAGGTGCACGCCGTCAAGCATGGGGCATCCCTGGTATCCCTTCCGGCAATGTGATCCGGATGCGTCGCCCAATCACCTCCAGCTCTTCCGGGTGCATGACGGGATTGGCGTCGCAGATGCGCCAGAACTGCTCCGCTTCACCGAGGTAGCGCGCGGTGATGACATCCAGCCGATCGCCTTCCGTCACCAGATGCTCCTGCAACAAGGTGAAACGATCGAGGGCCGGCAAAAAGCGGCGACGCATGTAGCGGATCACCTTGCCATCGGGCGTTTCGTACGATGCCATCTCAATAGAGAAGTAGCGACTGTTTGGCTGAAAGTACATAGCTTGCCTCGCGATCACAATGACACGCCGGTGTTCGCGGCACTGTTGAACACATTGCTCGTTGCCATTACTTCCTTGGCGATGTGGTGGGCCAGAAACAACGCGCGTGCCGGGCTGAGCAGCGACACGTCATCATAGCTGAGCACGGTGAGTGACAGCTCGACCTTGGCGCGCGTTGGGTTGAGCATTGGATCGTATGCCTCTTCGGTGATGCTAAAGCTCGTCAAGCGTACCGGGAGCACGCGTGCCGGGCCCCACACGAAAAGGATCATGGGCCCCTCCGCGGGTATGATCTCTATGGTGCCGATGGCCGAAAGAACATCGTTGGCGATCACTACCGCACTCTTGGGGTACAGCATCATCTCCAGGGCAGCCAGGGTTGGGTGCAGACCCAAGGTCGCAGCGAGGGGATTGCCCTGTTCGAGCTGGTCGGTGGCGTCGATCTCGACACTGAGGGTGATGGTCTCCTTGGGCGGGCCGGTCAGGCGGAAGGCCTCGCCGCGGTCACCGTCCTGAGCGGCGCGCGCCTCGAGCCGGCGCGTTATCGTGTCCGGGTTGTATTGGAACACGACCACGCTGGCCAGCGGATTCATCGGGTCCACGCCGACGAGCGCGCCCTTGAGCAGGCGCGGTGAACCGGGAAAGCTGGTCATGGTTTCCCTTCCCCCTAATCCGCTGCACCTGGGTAGCCGAACACGTGTTTGACCACCGCGGTGAGGATCGGTCCGGCCGCTTCGACAATGTGGGCCGAATGGATCCAGCCGCCCCCATAGTGCCCGCTGACCATGAGCGCGCTGCCCTCGTACTCAGTCAGGTTCACTTCTTTGGTCTCCGGTGGCACGGATTCTTGCATTTGGATGCCGGTCAGCCGAACCGCCTCACCGGCGGCGGCTCCCGTCAGCATGTGAAAGTGTCCCAGTTGGACGATGCCGAGAAATTGGTCGTTTGCGTTCATTCGCTCCTCCTTATCTTTTTTCGGTTGCGCCGATCAGCGCCTTGTTTACCACTTGAGGGTAAAGGAAAGCCCTCCACCTATCTCTTTGCTGAAATCGGTAATCAGGACAAGATCGAGCTCGTAGTCAAGTCCTCCAGGCCCGGTGGTGGCGGACAAGCCACTCGTGATCTTGTCGGCCAGGCCAGGGGCGATGTTCGTAGAAAAGATCCCCCAGACGGCCTTGGCAAGTTTGCTCTTGTCCGTTGCCTCCCAGCCACTCGGCACCTTACCGGTCAGCGTCTGGTTCATGATCTTGGCCCGTTTGAGCGATTCCTGGACAGGATCTGGAACGTCCGGGAACAGTCTCTTCTGCAGCTCGGTCGGCTTGCCCACCTCCGGGAATCCCAGTCGCAGCCCGAGGCTGAATCTGCCGCGGCTGAGCCACGGTATCGGGAGGCGAGACGGCATCTCGGGCTTTTTGCCCTCACCCTTGGCTGTCTCCTGCTCCGGGATCTTTTCGGCTGGCACGTCAACCTTCACTTCTCTGCTGCCTTTCTTTTCTGGTTTCTTCTCCTCCTCTTGGCTTCCCGTTTCCTGGCAATAGAGCCCAGTGGGGGCACCACCAACCTGGTAGGCTCCCGCGTACTCGCCCTGTGCGACCTGCCCAGCAGCCGCGGCTGCCCGCTCTTCAGCACGCGTGCCGCTCCCACCGCGCTCTTGCTGCACCACGTGTGCCAGTTCGTGGGCCAGCAGCCGACTAACGGGAGCGGATAGGGGCGCATACGCCCCCGCGCCAAAGACGATATCCCGCCCCACCGTATATGCCCGTGCGTTCACCGCCCGTGCCGATTCGGCTGAATTCCCATCGTGATGCACCCGCACCCGACTGAAGTCGTGGCCAAAGCGTGACTCCATGCGAGTACGGGTATTCGCAGGCAGCCGGTGACCGGGCGAGCGCAGTACCTCGTGGACGACTGCAGGCGCAGCACGGGCTGCCAGGCCCGCTGTGGCCTCACGATTACGTGTGCCCATTGGCCCGCGAAGCGTGGTATACGGGTTTTTGACCGTGCCCTCTCGCACGTAGGACATCGCGACTTACTCCCAGTGTATTCCGGTCATGGCAACGCCTGAGCCGGCCCGGCCTGAGCACTGACGATATGATTCTGGTACTCGGGATCGGGCGGGAAGATGAACTGACCGGGATTCTGGCCGAGGCGGGCATCCTGGAGCCAGTCGACCAGCGTGTACTGAACCCCCTGCACAGTCGTGCGGCCTGTGAAAAAAGCTTGCTCGATGTCCGGGGCTTGGGCAAGGTGATAGCCAAAGCGCGCAAACCAGGCAGCCACGTTGCCCGGATCATGCCCAACCAGGTAGTGGAGACTGGCGCCGACGGGGAACGCGTGCCCGGCCCGGAGCGCGTTCACCAGGTCATCAGCCACGGGCGGATCGGAAAGCGGCCAGCCAAAGACACCTGCCCAGTAGACAAACGCCCTGCGGATGTTGGCATTGTTCCACAGGCCCCGCAACCGGTTCGTCTGGTCAGGGTGCGGGCGCGCAGCCATCCACCCGAAAATCTGGAACATGTCGGGCGCGGTGACCGTCGGGTTCCTGTCGCCGCCGCCAAAGAACCGCGAGATGCCTTCCAGGTAGGCGGGGTTCTGTCCGATGCGGCACCCCTTGACCTCGATCGTCGAACCACTATCGAATCGCATCTGCGCAAACATGAGCGCCAGCGCGAACGGCTCTGTCACGTCTAGGCCGTACTGTTGGCCCAGTACCCGCTGCACGGCGGCCTCCCGCCCCGAGAGGATCTGATCTCGGATCGCCCTTCCGGTCTGCGCGTTGATCGGGTCCCAGTTATAGGTGGGCAGCACGGCGTTGATGGCCTGCTCCAGGCTGTCGATGTCGTTGGGCTGGGCAGTGACATCGAACTGCGCAAACGCCTGGAAGCGTTCCCTGAGACGCTCGCGATAGTGATTTGCGTTCTGTTGGGCCCGCGCTCTCACCTGATTGCGGTTTGGGATGGCGTTGGCAGGTTGCACCCTCCGCACAAAGTCGACGTCGGCCAGCCACCATACAAACTGGCGCTCCTCAGGTTCGGTAAAGTCCAGCGAGAGCCTTTGCAGCAGTGCCGCGTTTTCGGGCGGGCCAGCGCGCACGTCATTGATGACCTGGTTGACCACGCCGACAGCAGTAGCGTGCCCACTGTAGTCCGGAAGCGCCTGCCGGGTCGTGACAGCCCACTCTGACTCGTGCACGAAGCCGGGGCCGCCGCGCAGGAAGCTGATGTTGATATTGTCCGGTACCGCGTGTGAGACGATGGTCATGCGGTCTATGTGGCCCGCGCCACCGGCAAGCTGCGTCACAATCTCCTCAATGGAGCTAGCCGATGTCGGCGTGCCATACCCCCACCGGATGTGGAACTCGCGGGCCAGGTTCAGAAAGCCTTGGTTGCCATGGGTCGAGATAAAGATCGGGTGGAAGCGAGGCCGGTCTTCCCGGTCAACACCCTGCACTTCATAGGTCCTGCCCCGAACCGCAGCCAGGCCTGCCAGATGTGCCTCGGCCTCCAGGTGGGATTCATCCCAGCCCGGGGCGGATGTCCGCCCGGCCCGGCGGCGCTGCAGGACGTGGGTCAGCTCGTGAGCAAGCAACTGCTTCCCCCCCGTTGTATGGGGTGTGAGCTGCCCTCCGCCGAGAACGACGTGGTTGCCTACGGCAAAGGCTCGTGCCTGGACAGACTGTGCGGCGGAGGACGCCTCCGGTCCGGCGTGCAGCCGGACCTGGTGAAGGCCGTGTCCGAAACGCGATTCCATGAAGGTTCGCGTACCGGGGTCTAGGGGCTGGCCGGGTGAGCTCAGCGCCCCGTGTACAGTCGACGGTGTGCTGGCGGATGGCACCGCGCCGGCGTGCAGGCTCAGGCGGCGAATCGGGTCTGTTCCTGGACCGTCTGGATGCTTTGCATTGGGCGAATCTGGAGTGCGCACCACCTGCTCCGCTACGCGGTCAGTTTCCTGCTCGTACTTTTCCCCCGGAATGCCAGTCGTGAGTCTGGGCTGGATCTTTAGCGGCGCAGCCATGCGCACCGGCACCCGGCCAAAGTCGTGGCCCAGGCCGGACCCTGTCTGAGCGCGAGAAGACTGGTCGGGCTCGGGTAGCGACCGCACCGCTGCGCGCGCGAGGGGCCTGCTCACCAGGGCCGCCTTCCCCGTTTTGCCTGGTGATACCGCTGTCTTTTGACTCACTCCCCAATCCCTCCCTGCACCGCCCGGGCGATCTGCCGCCCCAGGCGGGCCGGGTCGCCATCCCCAGCCAACTTCACTGCCCCGCCCGGCACCGAAGCCAGCGCGCCGCCGTTCAGCAGGCTGGGCGCCACCCGACCATCTGCCAACAAGCGTACCAGCTCCCCCTCGACGGCTGCCTGCAGCACCGGCTGCTGGTGCGGCAGCACCTCGATACCATCCAGGACCAACCGTTCGATGTGCACCTTGATGTTCACATTCCACCTTACCGGGAACTGCCGTTATCTCCCATGGATGACATTGGCCAGAATTTGCACCACATCTGGTTCGTTCACAGTGACCTTGAGCTGCAGCGATGACGCGAAACGCAGCGGGGAAGGAAAGCCCACAGTCACCGTTTCAAGCGGCCCCGAGTCGAGGTAGACGAGCCCGTAGGGATTCTGTTGCGTGAGTCCGGCGTTTTTGGCCGCTGCGAACGAGTAGTTTGTCACATTCCGGCTATCAATGTCAAGGATCACAAAGGTGAGGCCACTTGGCCCGCCTTGCTTGGTTACCTGTGCCCCCAGGAAGACACCTGGACCTTCCAGGCTCACCAGCACATGGTCCCCCTCAGGCGCAGGTGCTCGCAGGCCCTGGGTCCGCTCCGGGTTGCACACACCGCGCAGACACCTTCTTTTTCGTTTCAACTTTTCTGCCATTCACGTTCTCCCTTCACTTATCTTGATGTTTTTGGTGGCAACGGATCATGGACATCTGTCCACTAGTCATTCCACTGAAAGTCCGCCTCGCGCACCGGGCGCTCCAGCTTGCGGAACTCGGTCTGCGCTGAGGTCAGCACTAGGGGCATCGTCACGCCGGTGCCCGCCTGGGCGGCCAGAAAGGCGGCGTTGAGGGCGATGTTGTGGATGCTGCCGCCAGTCAGGTTCAAGCCCGCCAGCCGGTCATAGTCCAGATCACCCCGCGGCGTCTGGGGCGGAAAGATCTTTTGCCAGATGATCTTGCGCTGCCGCCGGTCGGGGAAGGCAAAGTTGACGATGAAGCGCAAACGGCGCACAAAGGCCTGGTCCAGGGCGCTCTTCATGTTGGTGGCCAGGATGGCCAGCCCGCGGTATTCCTCCATGCGCTGCAACAGATAGTTGATCTCGATGTTGGCGTAGCGGTCGTGGCTGTCCCGCACCTCGCTGCGTTTGCCGAACAGGGCGTCGGCCTCGTCGAAAAAGAGGATGGCCCCGCCGTCCTCGGCCGCGTCAAAGAGCTGGCGCAGGTTCTTTTCCGTCTCGCCGATGTATTTGCTCACCACCTGCGACAGATCGATGCGATACAGGTTCAGGCGCAGCTCGTTGGCCAGCACCTCGGCAGCCATGGTCTTGCCCGTGCCACTCTCCCCCGAAAAGAGGGTGCTGATGCCCAGGCCGCGGTTCATCTTTTGGCGAAAGCCCCAGTCGTCGTAAACGGTGCCCCGCTGCCGCACCTGGTCGGCGATCTGTTGCAACAGGTCCTCGATCGCCTGCTGCAGCACGATGTCGTCCCAGGTCGCCTTGGGGTCCAACCGCTGGGCCAGCAGGTCCATGCGCGGCCGGGTGCTGGTCAGGCAGGCGTCCCACAGCCGGTCATGCAAGGAGTGGCCCTGGTCTTCCACGGCCGGCCCCTGGTCATCTGCAGCCAGGACCCGGTCCTCCCCGGACCGGGCATCATCCGGTCTGACCACGCGAGCGATCTGGCGGATGGAGGTCGCGTTCAGGTTGAACTGGCTGGCCAACAGCTTGGGGTTATCCCCGGCCGCGTCGCCCAGGGCGCCCGCCCAGGCAGCCTTTTGCTCGGCGGCCGTGGGTTTGTCCACCTCGACCGCGCTGGTCATGCCACCCAGGCCGGGCCGCACCTCCCGCGTGCCCAAGAAAAAGATGCCCTGGCTGCGGCCCAGGAAGCGCTGCAGGGGCGGCGCCTGACCTTCGGCCTGGGTGGGGCCGTCCATCTCGTGGGCGTCCAGGTACAGGGCCAGGGGCAGCAAGATGCTCTCCCGTTGCCAGAGACGGGCGACGGTCTCCAACTCGGCTACTTGCGGGGGCAGCAACTCCACCGGCAGACGGTACGGCAGCAGGCCCAGGGCGGTGGCTGCCCGCTGGGCCACCAACTGTTTGCTGGTGTTGTCCAGCCCGAGCAACTGGACAACGGGCGGCGGCCCGCTGGGCGATGATTGCTCCAGGTGGCGCGCAGCCAGTGCGGCAGCGGTCCGCTGCGATGGAGGCAGTTCCTCCCCATCGATCATCGCGTCGAAGGGCACCAACAGCGATGCCAACCGGTCGTCCAGGTAGTTCAGCCCCTTGAGATAGTTGACGATGCGCTCGTCGGCGCGCAGGGCGCTGGTGGTGAGGGGGCGCGCGTCCGGCTGGCTGATCTCAATAAGCCGCCAGAAGCGCAGCGGCCGCTCTGGTGAGAGGATATCCCAGGCCGGCTCGTCGAACAGTGTCATGGCCAGGGCAAAGGTGGGATAGGCCCGGTTGGGATCGCCCTGGGCGCGGGCGCAGAGGGCCGGGACGTTTGGATCCAGCTCTGTCGCCGCGCACAGCAGCAGAACCTCCTGCTCGAAGGGTGAGAGATGCAGGCGCTCCGTCAGGGTGACGAGAGCAGGCGGTGGTTGCGCCATCGCCGCGTCAGCCATGGCCTGGGCAGCCGCGTTGACATCTGTCTCGACCACCTCCGGTGCTTCTGCCTCCGCCTCCATCCAGCCGAACAGGCTTGCAGACGGCTGGGGCGGGGCCGCTGGCGGCGGGGCCGGCTGGCGGCGGGGCGTACCGTTGATCAGCACCTGGAGACGCAGGCGCAGCCAGGCAAGGGCAGCCGATAGATAGTCGTCGTTGTTCCTCTGCCACTGGTCCGCATCGCTGCTCATGTGACGGTCACCTTCTGACTCTCGTCGAATCGGGGCGGCGTGGCCGAGCGGTCGATCAACAGGCTGTCCACCCCGTCAACCCGCAACCGCACCCAGTACTCGCCCGGTTCGACGTCGCTGATGTGAAATTCCAGCGACGTCGGCGCGGTGGGGTCGGTGTCTGGCGGCGGTGGTCCCGGGTTCGCAGGTGTAGAGATGGATTTGGGCGCGATCTCGCGGGCAGCGAACAGCAACGCCACGAGCTGCCCTTCGCGGATCTGGGGAACACAGTCCAAGCTGAGGTCGACGCCGCCGTTGCTTCGGGCAATGGGCCCCGCCGGGAGTGTGATGCGCGGCGCAAGGGCAAACGATAGGGCGTTGGTCATCCTGTCTGGCTCCCCTGCTCGGTGGATGACCACCTCCACGACGTAGAAACCGGCCGGCCAGGCAGCAGGCTCGTCGGGCAGCGACACCCCGATTTCTTCCCCTGAGCCGCCCGCTGCTATGGTGAGTTCATTCGTGACCTCCAGGCGGCGGTTGGTGCAGCGCACCGTCACACTGTCCGCATCGAGGTGGTGGCCAACCAGAACCAGGTTTTCGCCCAGCCGGGCTGCAGGCTGGTTGTCCGGGAAGCGGATCGACGTCAGGGTGGGATAGGGTGGGATCAGATCGGGCTGCGCGGACACCCCGCGGTCGTCCTCGCCCCGTGTGAGAACCGGCAGCGACGCGCGCGAGGGCTGGCTGCTCTCGATCAAGACCACCGACACCTGGTAGGCCGTCGAAGGCCGCTGCTGCGTCTGAAAAGCGGCCCACAGCTTGGAGAGCTCGTCCAAGGACAGGGGCTGGGGCGTGATGCGCACGTGCTCCACCTGGTCGTAGGGGTGCTCCGCCCGGTCGCTCCCGGGCACAGCCCCGTTGATGGTCGCTGAATCGAGGATGGCGTGGTCGTGCAGTATGCTCATCGCCTGGCCGAGCAGGCGGTGGCTGCCCAGCAGACGGTTGGTGTCGGTGTTGGTATCGACGCCGTCCTCCGAATCGCCATAATGCGCGGTGATCAGGTAGTACAGGTCCAGCGGCAGTGGGGTCCGGCCCGTCTCGCCGGGCTTGACGCGCCAGGGGACATCCATGCTGCGCCAGTGGGGATTGACGGTTGCCTGGTACAGAAAGAGGTTCACGGTGTTGCTGTTGGCGGCGGCCTGCACCTTGTCGGGCGGCCGGGTGGTCACCTGTACGTTGGTGCCATCGGTGTCAAAGCCCTCCTGGAGCAGGTTGCGCAGGGTGGTGGTGACGGACGCAATGGCCAGTGAGTCACTCATCGCCCTCCTCCATCGTTGCGCTGGCGCAGGTATTCGTCCAGAGTCATGACAGCCGGACCGGATCGCTGCGCCTTTGGCTGCGTGGCCGGCGGCGGCGTGGCCCGGACTTCGATGCGGCCGATGGTCACCTGGACCATGGGCGCCGGTTCCGCGGCGGGCGTTGGCCCGGCGGCGCGCGCGGGGATCACCTGCGGACGCGTCACGACCGCGGGCGCCCCCGCCGGGTCAGGCGCGGGCCTGGCCTTGGCCTGGGTTGGCACCCGGTCGCTGTCGGCCTCCGGCCAGGGTGCAATCGGCTCCTCACGAGGTGCCTCCCGCGTGGATCGCAGCCGCGGTCCAGTCATTTCGGGAGGGACAAGGTGCGTGGGCGGCAGGGTGAGCAGCATTGATCGGGCGGGCTCAGTCGGCTGGCCGGCCAGGGCCTCAGAAGTGGGTCGCAGCATCCCCGGTTCGGGGGCTGGCGGGGGTGCAATCCCTGCCGGCCCTGGCGCGCGCCGGATGGGGAGCTCGGAGGAATCGGACTTCCCAGGGGCCCGTTCCAGGTCGGGCGCTGGCCGGCTCTCTTCTCGCGTCTGCGCGGGGCTGGGCGCGCCGGAGGGTGTATCGGCTGTGGGTGTGGCTGCCCGGCGAGCGGTCGCCGCGGGCCGCGGAGCGAGGACGTTTGGTTCATCCGCAGAGTCGCCAGCAGGCTGCGCGACGTGCTCAGGTGACGGCCGTGCGGGAGCGCGGGGCATCCTGGGACGCGCGGCAGGGGCGGACAGCTCCTGTTCCGGCTTGGCGGCGGGTGCCGCCCGTGCTGCAGCCTCGAGCTGCACAGGCGGGGATTCCACCGCTGCCGGACCGGCCGCGGCAGGACCCCTGTCGGCCTGCGCCGCAGGTGGTTCAAACAGCGATGGGAGCCGGGGTCGAACCTCCTCAGCCTTGCCCATGCTTTTGGTCACCAGGTTGCCAAGAAAGTCAGCCATTGTCGCTCATTCCCATCGTTCAGGCTGCACCCACCATCTCCAGATAGTACTGCCGCCGCCAGGGACTCATGTTCAGGATGTCGGCCTCGCGCCAGCCGTAGGCTGTGGCCAGGGCGTGCACCTGGTGCAGCGTGCGGTGCGCCCAGGCGTCGATCTCGCCCCAGAAAAAAGACCCGATGTCAAAGGCTGCCCGCCACTCGTGGTCGCATACCGGGCACGACAGATCCAACTGTACATCGGCCTGGGGATCGGCCTGGGCCATGCGCTCTACCACTGCGCTCACCACGTCTTCCGGCATGTGCGCGGGATCCAGAGCCTCCCCATCGCGGCGGACGTAGACGAGACAGCGCGCGAGCAGGAGGCGACGACCTTCCGCGGCGTCCTGATGGCTGGCGATGGCGGCCAGATCCAGGCTGTTGGGCAGGCGGAAGAGGGCCTCGCAACCACCGGCGCTCAGCGATATCGGCTCGCTCGCCCTTGCCTCGTCTGCGCCCCCCGCTGTGCGAATGTCGGCGACGCAAAAGTTCAACTCCAGCCGCTCGCGGCAGGCTGGGCAGGTAGCCAGGCACACCAACTGCGGGCCAAATACCAACTCGCGCAGCGCAAGCAGGCAGCCATCGCGCTGGCCGATGCTCAACTCGGCCAGAGTGTGCGTTGGCGTGTCCGGGCTGGCGGCAGCCAGCAGCAGCAGCGCCCGCTGGGTCGCCGTCTGTGCCCAGCCCCGCTCCCAGACGTTCAGCAGGTCCCAGGCGGACAGGTTGCGCATGACGGATTATCCAGCCGGCTCGGTAAAGGTCTCCTCGCTCGGTTCGGTCACCTCGTAATCACGTTCCCAGCCCTCGTTCTGCAAGGTGAGGGTCTGGATGGCCACGGCATTGGCGCTGGCGTCCAGTTCGGGTAGGGCCTGTAACTCGGACACCCAGCAGCGATAGACCTTGTAGGCGATGGCCAATTGGCCGGCTTCGTTGTAGACCTCGATGATGATGTCCTTGCGAAAATCCTTCAGCGAGACCTCGGCGCCGAGGCCTGAGCCATAGTTCCACACTTTGTTGGCCCACTTCTCGAACTCGGGGTCGTGGGTCACTCCGCGCTCCAACGTGATCGGCTCGTACTTGGTCTGGCCTGGCGACTTGCGCACACTGCTGGGATCGCCTCCCTCGCGGTGCTCCACCACCTCGGTGGTGCGCTTCAGGGCACCAACCTTGCTCACGCCTGCGACGTACTTGCCGTCCCATTTCACGCGAAACTTGTAGTTCTTGTACGGATCGAAACGTTCCGGGTTTACACTGAACTGTGCCATCGGTCACTCCTTATGCTTCGATCTGCCCGGCCATCTGCTGGATCTTGATGATCACAAACTCGGCCGGCTTGAGCGGCGCAAAGCCGACGACGATGTTGACGATACCCAGGTTGATGTCGTTCTGGGTGGTGGTCTGCTTGTCGCACTTGACAAAGTAGGCGTCCCGCGGTGTTGACCCCTGGAAAGCGCCCTGGCGGAAGAGGTTGTGCATAAAGGCGCCTACGTTCAGGCGGATCTGGGCCCACAGCGGCTCGTCGTTGGGCTCGAACACCACCCAGTGCGTGCCGCGGTAGAGGCTTTCCTCGATGAAGAGAGCGGTGCGCCGGACGGGGATATACTTCCACTCGGAGGCCAGACGGTCGTCGCCCTGTAGCGTGCGCGAGCCCCAGATAACACGCCCTGCGGGCGGCATCCAGCGCAGGCAGTTGATGCCCAGGGGATTGAGCTCGCCGTTCTCGGCGTCCGTCAGTGGAACGCTGACCTGTGGCACGCCCACCAGTGTGGCTTCCAGCCCGGCAGGGGCCTTCCACACACCGCGCTGTCCATCGGTACGGGCAAAAACGCCTGCCACGGCGCCACAGGGAACAAAGTTCGCCAGGCGATCTTCGCGCAAGGGGTCTGGCTGCCGCAACCGCGGGAAGAACAGGGCCGCATTCTTGCTGCGCGTGCCAATCTGGCCCAGCTTGCTCTTCGCGCTGCCCTTGTCCTGCCAACCACTCGGAGGGTCGACGAGCAACATCGCGCGCCGCTTCTCGCAGTAGGCCCCCGCTGCCGCAACTAGGGCTGCGTCGACGTCATAGTTGATGCCATCGTCCGTTTTGTACGGTGGGATGCAGAGCAGGTTGAACAGGTCGGCCTTTCGCAGGGCGTAGAGGCCTTGCTTGGCCCCTTCCTTGCCAGAACCAACGAAGGCATCCTTGTCCAGCGGCTCCCCATCCGACGTCTCGAGCGCCTCTTTCGCCGTTTTCACAGCCAGCTCCTCGGCAGAAGCATCTCCCGTAGGATCATCCATCTTTTTCTTGGCCAGGGCCGTCTCGGCATGGCTGACGGGATCGTGAATGATCTTTTGGTCCTCTGTGGAGGCAGCATGGGCGGTCTTGATGGCGGCGGGCAGATCGTCCGGTGGTGTGCCCCGCCAGTGCACCAGTTTTGACTCTGCCTCCAGGACACGATCGATCCGTCGCAGGGTATCCTTGGCGGTCAAGTTGCGGAACTGTTCCACGCGGCCCCCGGGGCGCGTGTCGCGCACGGTGAGGTTGAACAGATCCGTTTTCTCCAGATCCATGTTCTGGGCGGCCTCGTCCGACACGAGCACGTCTACAGTGGTCCGTAGTTTCTCGCCCCAGGAACCGGGATAGGCTGCCTGCAGCGTCAGACCGGCGACGGTCAGTGGGGTGCGTATCATGGGGACGGCGTCGCCGACCGCATCTTCCGCTGCCTGCTTGACCGACGCTGGCGTTGCGCCCTCTTTGCCGGCCTCCGCTTCCGCTGCCTTGGCCACAGCGTCCGCCGCAGTTTTCTCGGGTTCTTCTGTGAACTCGTTTGCCTTTGACCGCGCGGCTGCAGCTGCCGTGGCTGCGTCTGCACCGGTGGTTGCAGCCACAACAGCATTGGCAGCGGCCTCCGCTTTCTGACGCTCCTCTTCCGTGGCGAAATGGGGCTTGAACAGGCGCACCACGATGGCCTGGCTGCCGCCATTCCGATAAAAGTCGCGGACGGCGTAGCCCAGCGTGCTCCCCCTCCACAACCCGCCAAAGATGAGCTCAAAGTCGCCATAGCTATTGAGCGTGACAGGTTCGTCGACCGGCCCGCGTAGGGCACGACCCACGAAAGCCGTGATCGAGGTCGCGACGCCCACGATGGTGCGCACGCCGCTGGGAATCTCCTCGATATAGACCCCCGGATAGGTTGGTGTGACTGGCATTGGTAACCCTCCTTCTTTCAAATCTGATGGTTTTCGAATCCACGACTGCGGCCGAATAGCCATTTCAGCCGTCTTGTCCACGCCTGCCTGACTAGGCGTCTTTGAGACCTTACCCCCATGTCCTCCAGGTAAGGCATGATGAATTCTTCGATCTGGTCCAGGTCCTGGATGTAGCGTCGTTCGCCGCTGGGCACATGGGTTATGTGACCCCGCCACAGGGCTCGTCCGGCTTCTTCAGCCGTCTCCTCGAGCCATATCTTGACGATGAACGACTGGGGAGCAGGTCCAGACAGATCCATGGCCTTTCCATAGTCAGTCAGCATTGGAACCCAACCACTGCGCTAACGCCCAGGCATGAACGGAAATATGAGGGTAATGGGAATCACGTCGCGCACCGATCCGACCATGCTGGCGAGGTAGCGATACGGCGAGGGTGCAGGTCAACTAGCATGCTGCGCCGCTAGCACACCCACATACCCCATGGGGATTAGTATAGCACAACACCGTCTCTGGCAGCGTCTCAATGCGTCTGTCGTGTCGTCTCGGGAAACGATCGATTGTTGGGAGGATGTGCAGGCAGTGGATCGCCTAGCGGTGATCCTTGGTGCCTGTCTCTGCGGTGCGGATGGCGCGCTGGACCAGCTTCTGGGCCTCGGAGGTTGTCACTTGAAGCCGTCTGAGATCCGCCAGCAGTTCATACCACCAAGGGAGTGCCTTGAGATAGCCGACAGCACCTGAGGATAGCGGTTGCTGGGGACGAGCGAACTCTTCGTTCCTTATCTGCTCGTAGAGTGCGACTGTGCGCGCCGTCGGTTTCACGGACAGTTCCCGGCGCAATGCTTCGACGCAGCGATCGTACTGTCGCAGCGCAGCCGTACGGGCGCCGGCCAGACAATACAGGCGCATCATGCGCCGGTGGGTACGTTCGCGGGCCTGGTCGCAACGTAGGATGCGCGCTCCATACTCCAAGCCGGTTTCGTACGTGGTCTGGGCTTCGCAGAAATCGATCAATTTCTCCAGGACGGCAAACCAGGTGTTCTGCAACCGCTCTCGTTCATAAAGGCACCAGTCCTGGAACCATCCTTCCAACAGATCCCCAAGGTACAATTCTGCTGCTTCGCGCAGGGCTTCGGCTTGCAGGCTGTCGAGGCGGTGCCCGGGCACATCCTGGGCACGGGCAAAGGCCCGCTCAAAGATCTCGACATCAAACCAGAGGTCTGCGGCCGGGTTGATGCGCACCCAGTCCGCATCAACCAACAATAGGTCACGGTTGGGAAGGCCGCCCTGAGGGTCAGCAATGTTCTGCAGTTGCCACAGAGCCTGTCGCAAGTGCTTTTTTGACTTGGCTGTCGAATTGGTGCCCCACAACAAACTGGCAAGGGTCTCCCGAGGGTGAGCGCGGCCGCGATACAACAAGAGATAGCACAGCAACTCTTGCTGCTTGCGTGGATAGCTGTGTGTCAGGTTCTGACCATTACACTTGACTCGAAACTGGCCAAAGAGGGAAACGCACAGCGTGTCCATGAGCGTGCTCCTTCCACGGCTTATGCAAAGAGTGTAATGCAGCGATGACGGGTGACAATATCAACTATCGGTAGCGTTGTCGGCCGTGACTTCTGTGAGGTTGTAGAGGACTCGCGACTTCGGTGTTCACGAATGACCTCATGGTAGCACATCTTGGCGCAAAAGTCAATAGATTTTCGACATAACAGCAAAGATTCCTTGCATCCCTCCGGCAACCGCAGTTGCTTTTTGAGCACCATCCGAGAATGTACACAGGAGGCGCGCGGGCTCCTGGGCTACAGCAGACTCAGCAACCTTTGCGGACGCTTTCTACTCCAAGTGTTGACAGAAGAATTGTTGCGGTTCGGTTTTTTGTACTGGTCGAACCATAGCAGATATTCCCCCTCAGCATAATGCACGGCCTGGAGACCCGTGCCGATGAAGAAGTCGGATACTCAAGCAACAGTGACTATGGAGGATGGACAAAAGCTGGCCCCTGCCCAGTGCAGTGGGTCTGCAGCGAAGCTGCGCGGTTGGGTTTGACCATTTTGTGTGATTATGCTAGAATAGCCCTGCTTGAACAGTCGGGGGTCGTCTAACGGCAGGACAAGGGTCTTTGGAACCCTGTATCGAGGTTCGAGTCCTCGCCCCCGAGCCTGGCCGGGCCCTTAGCTCAGCGGCAGAGCGGCCGGCTCATAACCGGTTGGTCGCAGGTTCGAATCCTGCAGGGCCCACTGGTGGGTGTGCTCTATGGACGGTCGCGCCCATTGGGGAAAAGATCGCCTGATCTTTGTTCCCGCAAAGGAAAAGCGGGCAATGAACCAGGTATTGGTTCTGAATGCAACCTACGAACCATTGAATGTCGTCTCGGTACGTCGTGCGGTCATTCTCCTGCTAAAGGAAAAAGCCGAAGTGGTGGAGGCCGCCGAAGCCTGGCTGCGCTCCGAAAGGATGGCGCTTCCCATTCCGCTCGTCATCCGCCTCGTCTACTATGTGCGTATCCCCCGGCGCTTCTCGCTGCCCCTATCCCGGCGAACGGTGCTGGCCCGCGACCATTACATCTGCCAGTACTGCGGTGCACAGCCGGGCAAAGCGCATCTCACCATCGACCACGTGCTACCCCGCTCACGGGGCGGCGAAACGGAATGGGAGAACGTAGTGACCGCCTGTGGCGCCTGCAACCGGCACAAGGGCAACCGCACCCCAGAAGAAGCGAACATGCCCTTGCATCGCCGGCCCCGCCGCCCACGATACCTGGCCCTGACATTGATAGAAGGGGCAAGGGCACCCGAAGAGTGGGGTAAGTACATGTACTTCTGAGGGGCAGATCTCCAGGCTGATGGTCGGACGTCGCGAACGGCGTCCGACTTTTTTTGTCATGGCCTCCGCCTCATGACCAGGTGCTTGCCCGATACATTGGTTCCCTCAGTCCCAGCGGCAACCACGCGCCAGGCCAAGTTGGGGCATCGCCCCGTTTTTCAGGCAAAAATTCTTGCATTCTCCTCCAATGTATGTTATTCTTAATAGAGAGCGTCGTATCACGTGATGCAAACTGGGGGTGAATCTCCGCAGTAGTACGTCTGAGGCCCCGTTGTCTATTGGGTACGGAGCGCAAAGCTCCTATTGAGTAGAAAGGCGTAGAAAAATGTTTAGAGAGAGAATTACCCGAAACTATCAGTCTCTGTCGCCAAGCTTCAAAAAAATCGCCGATTTCATCCTGACCTCACACCAGCGCGTTGCCTTCATGAGTGCCTCCCGGCTGGCCAAATACCTGGGCGTGGATGTAGCCACGGTCACTCGCTTTGCCCAACACATCGGCTACGACGGATACACCGAACTGATCCGCGAGATCCAGGAAAAAGTCCTGGAAGAACTGCGCGAAGCCCGTGCCCCTGTGACCGAGCGCCTGGAGGCTGCCGAAGGCCTCTTCGCCCAGACTCTCTGGCGGGATTGGGCCAACCTGGAGAAGACCATTCGAAACATCCGCCTCGAAGATGCCGAGCAGGCCATCTCAGCCATCCGGGCAGCACGCAAGATCTTTGTCGTCTCTGAGGGGGTGGGAGCCGGACTCGCCCAGGCCGCGGGCAGCTATCTGAGCATGAGCAAGCCCGATGTGATCGTCCTCAACCAAGGTGCCTTCGACATGGCCATGGCCCTCAAGGAGGCCGGGCCGGAGGATACCATCATTGGCATCGGCTTTACCAACTATTCCTTCGCCGCAACCCGTGCCCTGGAACTCGGACGCAAGGTTGGCGCCAAAACCATCGGCGTGATCGCCCAGGCCGACTGTCCTATTGGAGCCGTAGCAGAGATCCTGTTTAGTTGTTCGGCCACGGAGGAGGGCTACCTGCCCTCGTCCACCAGCGTTGGTGCGATTCTGTTCGCCCTCGTCTATGGCTTTCTCCTCAAAGATACAGAGCAATACAGGCAGGATCTCTTGCGCTTCCAGGATGCGTATGCTGACCTGACAGAGGGAACTGCCAGGGGTGAGGAAGATGTGGTGGAAGACCTGATCGGGCGTTTCTAGCTCTGCCGGACCATTCCAGGCGGGCCACTCATCTGGCGGCAAGTAAGGAAGCAGGCGAGCGTGGGCAAGTGCGAGTATATGAGACGCAGACTGGCAGCCGTCTGTGGACGATATTGCGGCACGTGCGCCCCCTTGCTGGATGGCTCCTGTTGTGGTTGTGCCTACCAACTGGGTCAGCCACCCCGGGGCGAATGTGCTCTGTTTCAGTGCTGCGTTATAGAACGAGGGCTGGAACACTGTGGCCTGTGTCTCGATTATCCGTGCCAACGATTCATGAGCCAGGCGTCACCGCTGGAGGTAGCTCGCCTCTACAAGACATTGCATCGTCGAGCCAAGATTGGCACCATCACCTGGTTGGATGAGCAAGAAGAGGAATCCAGCCAGCCGAAGATGGTGCCTGATTCTCCGCAGCCATAGTCTTGCCCGTTTTCTTTCCTTGTAGTATAATTGCCTGGCAGTCCGCTGCTACGGACTGGAAGACCGAGACGCCACGAGAACGAGGAGATCCAAATATGCAAGTCTTGTTGTTACAGGATGTCGAACAACTGGGGCAGGCAGGTGATGTCAAAAGCGTCGCCGACGGCTATGGCCGGAACTTTTTGATCCCCAGGGGTCTGGCTGTAATCGCAACGCCCGGTGCCATCAAGCAAGCCGAGCTTCAGCAACAGGCAGAAGTGCGGCGCCAAGCCCAAGCACTCAGCGAAGCCCAAGCCCTGGCTCAGTTGCTCGACGGTCAATCTGTCACATTCCAGGCCCGTGCTGGCGAGGCAGATCGACTGTATGGTTCTATTACCAGCGCAAACATTGCCGAAGCGCTGGAAGAAAAGATCGGTCAGGAAGTGGATAAGCGCAAGATCGACCTGGACGAGCCCCTCAAAGAGCTGGGTACCCATGCAGTCACCATCCGGCTGGCCCCAGAGGCAGAAGCCAAGGTGACTGTCGTCATCGAGCGAGAGGAATAGTCCCAAGGCATTACCGAGGATATGGAGCACGGCAGGATGAGGGCAGACATGCCCCTAGACGAAAATGAAAAACGCCGTCTGGTTCTCCGGTTGGTCACCCACCTCCGGTGCGTGGAGTGTGGTCGCCTGTACGATCCTGAGGATTTTGCCCTGGTGCAGCGCCGCAAGGACGTGTGGGTCCTCAATACCCGGTGTCGCTACTGTGACGAGCCATGCCACGTAGTCGTGTTCCTGCGACTGGTTCCAGAGTCCAAACCCCCGACCGATCTGACCCCTGACGAGGCCCAGGACCTATCCGGGCTGCCACCTATCAGCAGCGACGACGTTCTGGACATGCATGAGCTCCTGCAGGGATTCGAGGGGGACATCGAGATACTCTTCAACCGCTGACCAATTCCCAGATCTGCCAGGCCGTCACTTTGGTGGCGGCCCTTTTTATGCTCAGCAGATCAAAGGCTATCCACGCTGGAATTTGATCCAGCGCCGTTGGAACTCCTTGGCCTCCGCTGTACAGAACAGCCCGACGGTTGACAGGTCGTTGGATCTCTGGTATAATCACATATGAGTAACCATTCATATATTCGGAGATCGCGTGACTGACGAGCTTTGTGCCACAAACTACCTCCATGAGGATCGGGTCCAGGTCGCCCTTGAGCACCTGGTAGACGCTCCAACCGCCGGTAGGCTGGCTGAGACATTCAAGGCCTTGAGCGATCCATCGCGCGTGCGGATCGTCTCGGTGCTGGCAGATGCCGAACTGTGTGTCTGCGACCTGGCTGCGGCACTGGGCATGAGCCAATCGGCCGTGTCGCACCAGCTTCGCACCTTGCGCGACCTCCGCCTCGTCCGCCGGCGACGCAAAGGGCGCCAGATTTTCTACACCCTGGACGATGACCACGTCGTCGACCTGTTCCGGCGCGGCCTGGATCATGTGAGTCATGGATAGACATCGCAAGCTGGAGAGCACAGCCCTGGGCGAAAAGACCAGGATCGAACTGCCACTGCTCTTGCCCCAAGGCAACGAGTGCAAACCCTGCCTGGTTCGGCTGCAGGAGCGGATCCAGGCGTATCGTGGCATCCAGGCCGCCCACGTCGACCACGACGGCCTTACATCCCGCCTTTGCATCCACTATGACCCAAACCTGACGAATCTGGACTATGTGCGAGCCATCGCGACCGAGGAGGGAGCATACCTGGAGTGGCGCTATCGCCATGAGGTGCTGCCCATCGAGGGATTGGACTGTGCCGACTGCGCCCGCACCCTTGAGAGCGGGGTCGGGCGACTGGAAGGCGTCCTGTGGGTTTCGGCCAACTTTGCGGCAGGCACTCTGGCGGTGGAATACGATACCGAGCGCATAGCAGGTCCTGCGATCCTGTCCCGCGTCCGGGCGTTAGGGTACGACGTCCCGGCACCAGCCAGCAGTGTGGTACCCGCAGCTACTGGCGAGATCGCCCCAACCAGCGAGATGGTCTTTCAAGTAGATGGCATGGACTGTGCCGACTGTGCGCTCCACCTGGAAGAGGCATTGCGACGAACGCCCGGTGTAGCCCAGGTGAGTGTGGATTTTTCGCTCGCCCGCCTGCGGGTCGTTCCCCAGGACGGTGGGGCAGCGTCCACGCCTGCCGAACTCCACACTGCTGTGCAGCAAGTGACCGAAGACATGGGCTACGTACTGCGAACCCGGGAGGTAGGACTGGGTGAAGGCCAGGAACAGGGGTGGCGCGAGCGATTTTGGCGGCGGCGGCGCGACCTGACCACTGTGATTTCGGGACTACTGATTGGGGTGGCCCTGATCCTGAACCTATTGGGAGCGCCCGCCGCCGTGGTCGCCGGCAGCTTTATCGCCGCCATCGTCGTAGGTGGCTTTTACATCGCCCGATCTGGATGGGCAGCCTTGCGGACTGCCCATTCTCTGGATATGAACGCTCTGATGACCACCGCTGCCACAGGTTCGATCTTTGTCGGCGAATGGGCCGAGGGGGCGGTGGCCATGTTCCTCTTCTCCCTGGGGAACACGCTGGAGGGCTATACCATGGAGCGCGCCCGCAATGCCATCCGGAGCCTCATGGACCTCTCCCCCCGACGGGCGACGGTGCTCCACGGTGACCAGGAACAGGAGGTCGCCGTCGAGGACCTGCAGATTGGCAATCGCATTCTAGTGCGGCCGGGTGAGCGAATTCCCATGGATGGCACTGTACTGACCGGCGAGTCAGCCATGAACCAGGCCCCCATCACCGGCGAGAGCGTGCCCGTCGAAAAAGCACCGGGTGATGAGGTCTTTGCCGGAACTGTCAACGGGCAGGGAGTGTTGATCATCCACGTAACCCGCCTGGCGGCCGATACGACCATCGCCCGCATTATCAAGATGGTGGAAGAGGCCCAGGCCCAGAAGGCCCCATCCCAACAATTCGTCGACCGCTTTGCGCGCGTCTACACGCCAGCAGTGATTGCCATTGCCGCCGGGATCGCCGTTGTGCCGCCGCTCATCGGAGCGCTGACCGGCGCCGGTGCCTTTGGCGCCCTCTTGGGGGAATGGTTCTACCGGGCCCTGGTGCTGTTGGTGATCGCGTGCCCGTGCGCCCTGGTCATCTCTACCCCGGTAAGCATCGTGAGCGCCATCGCCAGTGCAGCTCGGTCTGGCGTGATGATCAAGGGCGGCGTGTACCTGGAATCTCTGGGCTCTCTCAAGGTCATCGCCTTTGACAAGACTGGCACGCTGACCCTCGGGCAACCACAGGTAGTGGACGTACGTTGCCTGGATCACCAACCCGGCCTGGCCTGGACCGAATGCCCCGATTGTCGGGGGACCCTGGCCAGGGCGGCAGCAATCGAGCGCCAGTCCGAACATCCCCTGGCACGAGCTGTAGTAGAGGCTGCCCGGGCCCAAGAAATGGCCTCAGAGTTGCCCGTCGCAGAGGGGGTAGAGGCCATGACCGGACGAGGAGTTCGTGGCCGGGTGAACGGCCACAGCGTCACCGTCGGCACCCACAACTATATCCACGAAAGCGAACCGGAACTCGCTGAAGGTCCTTTGTGCCGGGCTGTCCACGCTGCCCAAGCGGCCGGTCAGACTGCGATGGTGGTTCGTGACGATTGCTGCGGGGTGCAAGGTTACATCGCCGTGGCCGACACGCTGAGACCTGGCGTGTCGACCGTAATGGATGCGCTCCGCGAGTTGGGCATCGAGCATACTGTGATGCTGACCGGCGACAACGAGGCCACCGCACATGCCATTGCCGCGTCGGCTGGCGTGAACGACGTGCAAGCCGATCTGTTGCCCGACCAAAAAGTAGCGGCCATCGAGGAGCTGTTGGACGAGTACACTGCGGTGGCAATGGTGGGGGATGGTGTAAACGATGCCCCCGCGCTGGCACGCGCGACGGTCGGCATAGCTATGGGTGCAGCAGGAAGTGACACAGCCCTGGAAACCGCCGATCTGGCCCTAATGGCCGACGACCTGAGCAAACTGCCCTTTGCCCTCAAGCTCAGCCGGCGGACCAGGGCCATCATCCGGCAAAACGTGGCGCTATCCCTGGCCATCAAGGCGCTCTTTCTGGCGCTAGCCGTGGGCGGCGCAGCCACGCTGTGGATGGCGGTCTTTGCCGATGTGGGTGCGTCACTCATCGTCATCCTTAATGGAATGCGCCTCCTACGCCAGTAGGATCGCGGCAAGCGCTGCTTGTCCTCCTCCTGCAGAAAAATCCAGGATGGCCTTGTCTGGCGTCACCTTTACCGCATCGTCATCCCAAGCAACTTCAGGGAGCAAAGGATCTCTACCTGGGTCTTGGCGCCAGCTACGCAAGGTGTGACTCTCCAGGGTTCCCGTCAACATGACGGTCCAGGAGCGGCTGCAAGCAGATAAAGTCGGTGCACAACAGGACCAAAGGCATCTTGACATTCCGGCTCAACTCTGATAAACTCAGTCACACCCGGTCAGTCGGCGAATTCGCGTTCGAGTTGCACTGTGGATAGCCAATGCCAGAGCCAGTCTCAGCCGATCCAGCAACGAGGTAGAATTTCTCTTGGTGCTTATCTTGAAGAGCCCTAGCCCCCCGATGACAGAGCCCGTTTCTCTGAAACGGAGTTTTGAGCGAGTTCTCAGATAGATTCCCAGCCTGCTCGGAGCCCTCATCTCCAGAACCGTTTTCCACCCTCGCGGATTCGTCGTGAGAGCTATGGCTGGGCTTTCAGCATGTGCGCAGCCGTCAATTCTACCGCCGTGTCACATCTTGGGATCAGGGCAACATTGGCGGCGATCTGCTTTCTGAAGAACGCGCCAGACTGCACCAGTAAACCAGGAGGACCTTCACAGTGAAGTGTGCTGTATGTGGTGTGGAATTACCAGAAAATAGTCGATTCTGTAGCAATTGTGGGGCCTATGCTGACAGGTACGATGCGCCCGGGCAGACGAGCATGGCGCCGGGTGCAGACATGACAGCCCTCGACCGCCGTCTCGATGGCTGCCTCGTCGTCGTATCTGGAGAAACCCAAGGGCAGGTGTTCCGGCTAGCCGAAACGGCTAGTCTTGGTCGAACCGAAGACAATGACATTGTCCTGGCAGATCCCCAGCTCTCCCGCAGCCACGCGTCCGTAACCCGATCGGAGGCGGGTTATGTCTTGGCAGATCTGAACAGCACGAACGGCACGTTTCTCAATGAGAAGCGGATCGGCGCTCCCAAATCACTGCGGGAGGGGGACAAAATCCGGGTGGGCAACACGGTCCTGACCTTCCGCTGGGTGCCTGCTGCCACCGAGGGGGCCCGTCCGCCCTCCTACGCCCCTCTAGCGACCGTCACCTCTCCAGTGGCCCAGGATCCCACCCCAACGCCTCCAGCCATGCAACCGATGACCCAGCCGCCATCCTCGGGAGCGTCCGCGGGTATGGTGATTCTAGGCATAGGGGCGGCCTTGCTGGTTTGCGCAATAGCCGCGGTCATCCTCTACCTGATCCTCGGCAGGTCCCTCCTCAGCGCCAATCCCACACCTCCGCCGTCGGTGGTCGTGGTCGTAACCGACACCCCGCTCCCGGTTGTAACCATGGTGGTGACCAATACGCCCAAACCAACGCCTGAACCAACTCTCACCCCCTCTGCCACACCCATCCCCCAGCCGGTGACCGTCCGCGTGGCAGCGGACGGCAGTGGGGACTATGCCAGCCTGGAGGAAGCCGTGGCCACGGTCGTGGATGGATCAACCGTCCACCTCGACCCGGGCACCTATCGCCTATCTCAGACCCTGGAGATAGGAAAAGCCCTGAACCTGATAGGGGCTGGTATGGACGAGACCTTTGTTGTGGGCACCGGGGGAGGCGAGGTATTGCGTTTTACAGGGCCGGGGCACCTGACCCTTGAAGATATCACTCTCCGCTACGAGGGCACGGACTGGGCCCGCGTGGCAACCGTCCAGGACGGCGAGATAGACATTGCCCGCTGTCGCTTCACCGGTGGCATTTGGAGCGAAGAAGAGAAGAAAGGAGGAACCGGCCTACTGCTCTGGGGAGAGACGACGGGCAGCGTCCGCGAGAGCCGGTTCGAAGGAAATGGACTCCACGGGATAGAGCTGCAGGACCAGTCGCAACTGACAATGGAGAACAATGTCCTGACAAACAACACGGAGAGTGGCATCGTCTTCTTTGACGAATCCGGCGGCACAGCCCTGCAGAACGAGTGCACGGACAATGGACTCCACGGGATTGGCGTCCGCGGACAGGCTCAGCCACTGCTGGTAGAGAACATCTGCAACGGCAATCAAAATGTTGGCATCCGCTTCTCGGACGCTTCGGGAGGTGTAGCCCGCGGCAACCAGTGCATGGACAACAGTTTGCACGGTATCGCCGTGGAGGGACAAGCCCAACCGACGCTGGAAGAAAACATCTGCTCACAGAACAGCGAAATCGGGATCAGATACTCAGAAAGCGCCGGTGGCACCGCTCGGGGCAACACCTGCAATGACAACGGGCTGCACGGCATCAACGTTATCGACCAGGCGCAGCCGACACTGGAGGGGAATGTCTGCGTGGGCAACACCAGGATAGGCATCCGTTTTGCCGGCAACAGCAGCGGCACAGCGCACCATAACGAATGCGCCGAGAACAAGTGGGGCCTTTATGTTATTGGGGCGGCCAACCCCGATCTGTCCGACAATAATTGCCACAACAACGAGGCCGTTGACACGCTGTTGTGGGTTGAAAATTTCACCGAGCCAGACAGCGGCTGGTGGACAGGCACGAAAGAGGGAGGGGAGGTTCGCTACGAGGACGAGGAGTTGCACATCATAGACCGCACGACCCCTGAAACGCCAACGGTGAGCCAGCCAGGAAGGAGCTTTAGCGACTCGATCTTGACAGTCAACAGCCGCCTGGTGAGTGGTGTAGAGGACAACTGGCATGGGTTTTACTGCCGCCATAGCGACTCTGACAACTTTTATGTTGCGGCGTACAGCGCGGACGGGTTTTACACCGGCTTTGCCAAAGTCGGCGGGGAGAGGACCGACTGGGCAAAGGAAAAGTCCGACGCTATCAAGCAGGGCGTAGGGGCCACCAACAAGGTCCGGCTCAGTTGTGTCGGCAACAACATCCGCTTCTATGTGAACAACGAACTTCTGATAGACGTCACCGATGACCGGTTGACCGAGGGCGACATCGCCCTTGACGCCGAATCGGAGGAGGGAGACTATACCGAAATCGCCTTCGACGACCTAAAGGTTCTGGCCCCCTAGGCGTTGCCTGGGAACAGCTTTGCACTTGCACTCCCAGCCTGAAAACGTCCTTTAAAGAACCGGGATGATTTCAGATGCTTTCTTGCCAGTAGTTGGCCTCCATCTAGCCGTGGTAGGGGGTTACCTGCACTGCCTGCGGTCCTTTAGGTGAGTCCGTTACCTCGTACAACACCTCCTGCCCCTCGTCCAATTGGGGCAGGGTGCCCTCCGCGGTCAGGGGCACGCCGTTGCGGTGGACAAAGACCTCGCCGCCCCCATCCTCGACGATGAAGCCATAGCCTTTTTCCAGGCTGAACCACTTGATCCGCCCGTGGAGCTTGCCACCGTACTTGACCTTCTGGGTGCAAACGCTGCAAGTGTCAGGGGCTGTGATCTCCTGACCGCTCTCTGCCATCCGCCGCTGCGCTTCCACCGTGAAAATGAACTGCTTGCCACATTCCTGGCAGGTGATGAGTGTATCTCGATAGTTCATCGCTGTTTCTCACTCCTTGATGTTCAGGACTTGGGTACGCTGCGTACGGTCTGTTTCTTACGGGACGTACCCTTGCGCCCTGGCTTGCTTGGACTGGACTTGGACGGCGCTGACTGCATCGGCAGGGGCATTTGTGTGATCGTGCCTGGTTTCTCCTCGTCCGCCATCTCTTTGGTCGATCCATCGGTCTCGGGTTTCGTGGTTGGGGTCGATTTTCTCGACCGGACCCCCTTGGTCGAGGCCTTTTTCGCCGAGGTCGACTTTGCCGCCTTCCTGCTTGAAGCTGCTTTGGTCGGCCCGCTGGCCTCAGTCGATGCCTTCTTGGTCGCTGGCTTGGTGCCGACAAGCACCGTGAGCAAGTCGGGTGGCCCGTGCTTGGCCTGGTCCACGTAGAGATCCTTTGTATCCTGCCGGCTCCGATAGCCAAGCGCTGCCCGCCCCATGGCGTGGATGCCCTTGACGGGTAGCTTGGTCACCCGCCCTTTGGCAGTCACCAACACGACAGCGGCCCGTTCGGTTGCCAGAGCTGCCACCGCCACTGGCCCGGTTCTGGTTGCCAGCTTGGCGGCTTGCACCCCACCGCCATATCGCTTCTGGACTGGGAAGCCTTCTACTGCCGTGCGCTTCACGTACCCCTGCTCGGTCATGGTGATCACAAATGCGCCGGCACGCACTACACCCATGCCTACCACGACGTCGTCGGCCCCCAACTTGACGGCCAGGACCCCTGCGGCCGACAGTCCCATAGGACGCACATCTCCCTCAGAGAACCGGATGGCTCTGCCCTGGCGTGTGACCAGCAGCAACTCGTTCCGGCCATTCGTCTGTGCCACCCACGCCAGTTGATCGCCTTCCTCCACCTTCATCACCATCACCGCGCCCCGGCTGACAGCCGAGAAATCCTCCAGCGTAACGCGCTTGATGCGCCCCAGTCTGGTGACCAGTGTCAGGTAGGCCTCGCTCTGCTCCTCTCCATCCGACCTGTGGGGAAGGACCAGCAGACTGACCGGCATGTCTGAGCCACCCAGGTCTGTCAGGTTATCCACCGCCATGTCCTGACCATCCGGAACCTGGTGCACCGGGATCAGGGCCGCCATGCCGCTGGCAGTGAAAAAGGCCACATCGTCGCGCGTATTGCCCCAGACCTGCGCGAGCGGTACAGCCTTGGTAGAGACACGCGGTGCCGAGCCGGCACGGCTCACCTGCCCGTCGCGCCACAGCGTCAGGAGCACATCCTCGTCTTGTACCAGGTCACGGGCAGTATGGTGGCCTTTCTCCAGTTCCACGATCCGGGTGCGCCGGGCATCACCATACCTGGCCTTCAGAGCTACCAGATCCTCACGGATCACAGCCCGGATCTTGGCTGGGCTGCGCAGCAACCCCTGCAGATGCTTGATCTCCTGAAGCTTTTCCTTGTGCTCATCGCCGATCTTGCGCCGCTCCAGGGCTGCCAGCCGCCTGAGGGGCATATCCAAGATCGCCTGGGCTTGGATCTCGGTCAAGGCAAAGCGCTTCATCAAATTGCCCCGCGCCGTGTCGGCGGTTTGCGAGCGGCGGATGGTGTCGATTACCTCGTCGATGTGATCCAGTGCCCGCAACAGCCCTTCCAGGATGTGTGCGCGGTGCTTAGCTCGCTCAAGCAGGTGATGGCTGCGCCGGGTGATGATCTGCTCACGATGGTCCAGGTAAAGGAGCAACACCCGTTTGAGAGGCAGAAGGCGAGGCTCTCCATCCACCAGGGCCAGCATCGCCAGGCTGAAGGTCTGCTGCATCGGTGTCAGCTTGAACAACTGCGACAACACCTCGCGGGCATCCACTGTCCGCGTCAACTCGATGCAGATGCGCATTCCCTGGCGGTCCGATTCGTCCCTCAGATCGGTAATGCCCTCCAACTTGCCATCACGCGCCAACTCGGCGATGCGCTCGATGAGTCGCGTCTTGTTCACCTGGTAGGGCAACTCGGTGACGACGATGCGACTGCGGCTGCGACTCATCTCCTCGATGTGGACTTGGGCCTGCATTGTGAACCGCCCCCGGCCCAGGGCATAGGCGTTGCGGATCAGATCGGTCTGTTCGCCGTTGCCATCCTGGCCGGAGTAGCGGTAAACCACGCCACCGGTGGGAAAGTCCGGCCCTCGAATAAAGTGGGTCAGGTCTTCCACGGTGATGTCTTCCCGCTTCCTGTAATTGTCGATGAGGTAGATCAGTGCGTCGCAGACCTCGTCCAGGTTGTGTGGGGGGATACTGGTCGTCATGCCCACGGCGATGCCCGAGGCACCGTTGATCAATAGGTTGGGCAAGACAGCGGGCAACACCGATGGTTCGGTCAGCGTGTCGTCGAAATTGGGGACAAAGTCTACAGTCTCCTTGTCGATGTCAGCCAGGATCTCCTGGGTGATGGTGGCCATGCGGGCCTCCGTGTAGCGCATGGCCGCCGGACTGTCGCCATCGATAGAGCCAAAATTCCCCTGTCCGTCCACCAGCATGTAGCGCAAGCTAAAGTCCTGGGCCATGCGGGCCATGGCTTCATAGACTGCAGCATCACTATGGGGGTGGTACTTGCCCAACACCTCGCCAACGATCCGGGCGCTCTTTTTGTAGGACTTGTCAGGACCTAGGCCCATATCGTGCATGGCATAGAGGATCCGCCGGTGGACAGGTTTGAGCCCATCGCGCACGTCAGGCAGAGCCCGGGAGACGATGACGCTCATCGCATAGTCCAGGTATGCCCCCTGCATCTCCTCATTGATATCAATCTGCCGAACGGTTCCAATCTCCATAAGAAACCTACCTGCAAACACACCCAACCCGGACGAGATGGCGTAAAACGAAAAGCAGAAACGAGAGGGGAGTTCTTGTGCGTTTTGTGCCTTACGTTCCACATTTCATGTAGTTACTATACGCGATTTTGGACAGATTGTCAAACAAACGTGCTAGTCTCCCAGGGAAAGAGGACCGGCTTGACTGAATTGCAGACCCGATTTGCAGCAACCCTATGTACCCCCAGCCACATGGTTGACAGCAGCGCTTTTCCATGCTATGCTAGTTTTGGGTGCGAAACTATTCCCGGGCAGGACTTTTGGGGTTGGCCGTGAGCCCAGTCAAACGAACAAGGGCTTGAGCGAGTTTCGAACCCGATAAAAGAGTTGCACTAGCCGGAGGCGAAACGTATGAGGGTCTATTTGGTACAACATGGCGAGGCGATGTCCAAGCCGGAGGATCCGGCACGGCCGCTCACTGAGCGGGGCAGGGACGACGTGGCCCGAGTCGCGGCCTTTGCCCAGCGCGCAGGCGTCAAAGTCGCCCAGATCCGGCACAGCGGCAAGCGACGGGCCGAAGAGACAGCCGTCACTTTGGCGGAGCACCTCGAACCGGTCCATGGCGTGATGTTGCAGGCCGGATTGGGACCCCGGGATGACGTCGAGCCTGTGGCAGAGCTGCTAAAGCGGGAAACCCAGCCACTCATGCTCGCTGGGCACCTTCCCTTCATGGACCGGCTGGCGGGCCTGTTGGTTGCAGGCGACAGCCAGCGGTCTATCATCCGATTCCAGCAGGGCGGCATCGTCTGTCTGGAGCGGGATCCGGAGTCCTGGACCTGGGCGGTCCGCTGGGTGGTGACACCCGACCTGATCCCATAGTTTGGGGGCCATCACATGGAACGTTATGAGTATCGAGTCTGTCAGGCTCAGTTTTCACGGGTGACCTACGCCAATGGTCAGTGGATCGGTGAAACACCCAGCACCAATCCCAATGCCCAGGAAGCCCTGGAGTCTTGCCCTGAAATCTGGCGCTATCTGAACCAGGCAGGCGAGGCGGGATGGAAACTGGTTGCAGTGACCACCCGTACCCAGGATGCTGGGCAAATCGTCGACGTGCTCTATCTGAGGCGGCGATGCTAAAGGCCATCGTCCGGCCGCCCGGGGCCAGTTTCGCCCATGCCGTCAGTTCTCAGCAGCCGCGCCCGACCATCGACGTGGCCCTTGCGCGCCAGCAGCATGGTGAGTATTGCGCTGCGTTACGGACCGCTGGCTTGGACCTGCTCGAGCTTCCGCCTGACGAAGCGCATCCCGATGCCTGCTTTGTTCAGGACACGGCCGTGGTGTTTGGCGACCTGGCGGTGGTCGCCCGCTTTGGCGTCGAGAGCCGCGAGGGAGAACAGGAAGCTGTCCGGACCGCCTTGCAGGGCCACAAACGCCTGGCCGAGATTCGTCCCCCGGCCACGCTCGAGGGTGGCGACGTATTGATCATTGGCTCGCGGTTGTTCGTCGGCCTCTCGGCGCGTACAAACCGGGCCGGATTCACCCAACTGCGCGACCTGCTGGAATTGGAGGGAGGGAGTGTCGCTGCCCTACCCGTGCCAGAGAGCCTGCACCTGTTGAGTGACTGCACCTACCTGGGCCAGGGGGTGCTGCTGGCGAAGGAATCGGTTGCCAGTCTGCCCATCTTTGCCGGGCTAGACGTGATCCTTGTACCCGCCGATGAGGGCTATGTAGCCAACGCCCTCGGCCTGGACAAACACGTCATCCTCCCAGCCGGCTATCCGCACACTGCTGCACAGATCCGCGCGCGTGAATTCACAGTATTACCGGTCCCGCTATCCGAATTCGCCAAGGCCGACGGCGGCGCCACCTGCCTATCTCTCCCCTTCTGAGCTTTCTTTCTCTCTAACAAAACTCTAACACTTCTCACACGCTGGTCTAACGCGCGCCCGTTAGAATAATACCACTTGCGACCGACGAGGGCGCTAAGCATTTTGACCCTGGAGCTACGTAGATCATCTCAGAAGCTCCAAGTTTGAAACAAGGGGTGAGAATGGCATCGGTGCCTGGCACTCTGTAGTTCGTAGTATGAGGAGTCAAGAGGATGGAGTTGAATCGTTTTACCGAAAAAGCACAACAAGCCCTGATCCAGGCGCAGAGCCTGGCGGGTGAATATAGTCATGGTCAGGTGGAAGGTGAGCACCTGCTGATGGCCCTGCTGCGCCAGTCAGATGGTGTGGTGCCACTGATCGTCCAGCGACTGGGCCTGCAGGTGGGAATACTGGTCCAGCAACTGGAAGGCGAGCTAGCCAGCAAGCCCAAGGTCTACGGCGGCGCAACTCAGATCGGCCTGTCGCGCGAGTTGCAGCGGACTCTCGACCGCGCGGAAAAGATCGCCAGAGAGATGCGCGACGATTTTATCTCGACTGAGCATCTGTTGCTGGCCTTGACCGAGGACCGCGCCGGGAGCGTGGCCCAGTTGTTGCAGAGCTTTGGCCTCACCAAAGACGCCGTCCTGCGGGCGTTGACCTCTATCCGTGGCAGCCAGCGGGTCACCTCCCAGACGCCAGAAAGTACCTACCAGGCGCTGGACAAGTACGGGCGTGATCTGACCGACCTGGCGCGTGCGGGCAAATTGGATCCGGTTATCGGCCGCGACGAGGAGATCCGCCGCGTGGTCCAAGTACTCAGCCGCCGCACCAAGAACAACCCGGTTCTCATCGGTGAGCCGGGCACGGGCAAAACCGCCATCGTCGAGGGGCTGGCTCAGCGTATCGTGCGAGGCGACGTGCCCGAAGGATTGAAGAACAAGCGACTGGTACAACTCGACCTGGCAGCCATGATCGCCGGGGCCAAGTTCCGTGGCGAGTTCGAGGAGCGCCTGAAAGCAGCGCTGAAAGAGATCACGGAAGCCGAAGGCCAGATTGTCGTATTCATCGACGAACTGCACACAGTAGTTGGCGCCGGGGCAGCCCAGGGAGCCATGGATGCCAGCAACATGCTCAAACCAATGCTGGCTCGCGGAGAGCTCCACTGCGTGGGCGCCACGACCCTGGATGAGTACCGCGAACATATCGAGAAGGACGCCGCCCTGGAGCGGCGCTTCCAGCCCGTGTTGGTAGATGAGCCGACCGTGGAAGAGACCATCAGCATCCTTCGCGGTCTCAAAGAACGCTACGAGGTCCACCACGGTGTGCGCATCCAGGACTCGGCGGTCATCGCCGCCGCCACCATGTCCAATCGCTACATCAGCGATCGCTTCCTGCCCGACAAGGCCATCGACCTGATCGACGAGGCAGCCAGCCGTCTGCGCATGGAGATCGACTCCAAGCCGCAGGAGTTGGACCGGGTGGACCGCCAGATCATGCAATTGGAGATCGAGCGCGAGGCCCTCAAGAAGGAGAGGGACAAAGCAAGCAAGGAACGCCTCAAAAAGTTGGAAAAGGAACTGGCCGATCTACAGGAGGAGAGCCGGACACTGACCGCCCGATGGGAGCAGGAAAAGGCAGCCATCGAGAGCTTGCGCGAGACCAAGGAGCAGATCGAGGGAGTGCGCCACCAGATCGAGGAGGCCCAGCGCCAGTACGACTACCGGCGCGCTTCGGAGCTCCAATACGGGGAGTTGGCCCGCCTGGAGGCACAGCTCGCAAATCAGGAAAAGCAGCTCAAGGCCCTGCAGAATGGCCACCAATTGCTCAAAGAAGAAGTGGACAGCGAAGACGTCGCCGAGGTAGTCTCGTCCTGGACCGGCATCCCCGTGAGCAAGTTGCTGGAAGGGGAGATAGAAAAACTGATCAAGATGGAGGACCGCTTGCACTATCGCGTCGTCGGCCAGGATGAAGCCATCACCGTGGTGTCCAACGCGGTGCGCCGCAGCCGGGCAGGGCTACAAGATCCCAACCGGCCCATCGGCAGCTTTATCTTCCTGGGACCGACCGGCGTAGGCAAGACCGAGCTGGCCCGAGCCCTGGCTGAGTTCCTCTTTGACGACGAGGGCGCCATGGTCCGTATTGACATGAGCGAATACCAGGAGCGGCACACCGTCTCCCGCTTCATCGGCGCGCCGCCCGGATACGTGGGCTACGAAGAGGGCGGCCAGTTGACCGAAGCGGTGCGGCGGCGGCCTTACAGCGTGGTCCTGTTCGACGAGATCGAAAAGGCCCACCCTGAGGTGTTCAACACCTTGCTGCAACTGCTCGACGAGGGCCGCCTGACCGACGGCCATGGCCGGACCGTGGATTTCAAGAACACAGTGGTCATCATGACCTCCAATGTTGGCACCGAATTCATGGATGGCCGCGAAACGGACACTGATGAGCAACGTAGAGACATCGTAATGGCGGCACTGCGGCAGCACTTCCGCCCCGAGTTTCTGAACCGCATTGACGAGATTGTTATCTTTCACGGGCTGACCAAAGAACATCTGGCCGAGATCGTAGACATCCAGGTGCAGCACCTGAAACGGTTGCTGGCCGATCGGAACCTCGAGATCGAGCTCAGTGATGCCGCAAAAGCGCTTCTGGCCGAGGAGGGCTACGATCCCGCCTTTGGCGCTCGCCCGCTCAAGCGTGTTATCCAGCGACAAGTGCAAGATCCGCTGGCACTGAGGCTACTGCAGGGGGACTTCCAAGAAGGTACCCGGGTACGGGTTGATGCCAGCGACGGGCACCTGACCTTTGAGCAGGTGGGCGTCACACAGGAAGAGTGACACAGCATAGATGCCTGGCATCTTGCCGTCTGATCCTTTGCGAGAAAACCAAAAGAAGGGTATAATTGTCTTAGATTTGGGGTTTTGAACGGAGGCCATCGGTGGGTAGGGCTGTACAAGATGTGCACAGCTCGGAGTGTTGCCACGATCGTCGCCTCGACCAAAACCCCAACCCGGATGGGAGTATAGAAACATGATGCGATTCGACCGATTCACCGAGCGAGCGCAGGACGCGGCCATGCGTGCCTATGAAGTCCTGCAGCGCTACGGGCACAGCCAGGTGGATACCGAACACCTGCTGCTAGCCCTAGTCGAACAGCCGGACGGCGTGATCCCTGATATCCTGGGACACATGGGCATCGATCTGGAGCATATCACCGAAAGGCTGGATGAAGAACTGAACCGCACTCCCCGTTCCCAGATCTATGGTCGGGGCGTCGGGCAAGTGTATATCACCCCGCGGCTCAAGCGGGTCATCGACCAATCAAATGAAGAGGCGTCCAAGCTCAAGGACGACTATATCTCAACCGAGCACCTGTTCCTGGCCATCGCCAGCGAGCGCAACACGCCAGCGGCCAAGATCTTGGCGGAGGTCGGCGTAGGCCGCGATCGCATCCTGGATGCCGTCAAAGAGGTTCGCGGTGGGCAGACTGTTTCCAGCCCGCAGGCCGAGAGCCGCTACCGCACATTGGAAAAGTTCAGCCGCGACCTGACCCAACTGGCCCGCGAGGGCAAGCTAGACCCCGTCGTTGGGCGGGATGCGGAGATCCTTCGCGTGATCCAGGTACTGAGTCGCCGGACCAAGAACAATCCGGTCCTCATCGGCGGAGCAGGCGTGGGCAAAACAGCCATTGCCGAAGGACTGGCCCGCAAGATCGCCGAGGATGACGTACCCGAGATCTTGAGCGGCAAGCGCGTCGTACAATTGGATTTGGGCGCCATGGTGGCCGGCACGCGCTTCCGCGGCGAGTTCGAGGAGCGGCTGAAGGGAGCGATGGAGGAAATCCAGCGCGCGGAAGGGGACATCATCCTCTTCATCGACGAGATCCACAGCGTCGTCGGCGCAGGTGGGGCCATGGGCGCCCTGGATGCATCGAGCATGATGAAACCGGCGTTGGCCCGGGGCGAGCTGCGTTGCATCGGCGCTTCGACACCCGACGAGTACCGCCGATACATCGAAAAGGACAGCGCCCTAGAGCGTCGCTTTGCACCCATTTGGGTAGAGGAACCGTCGGTGGAAGAGACCATCGAGATGCTCAAGGGTCTGCAGGACCGCTATGAGGCCCATCACAACGTCACCTTTACCGAGGAGGCCCTCATCTCTGCCGCACAGCTGTCGCAGCGCTATGTCACCGACCGCCACCTGCCCGATAAGGCCGTGGACCTAATGGACGAGGCAGCTAGTAAACTGCGTGTGGCTATCTACTCGATGCCGCCCGACTTGAAGGAGATGAAATCCAAGCTCAACAAACTGGCCACCGAAGAGGAGGCAGCCTGGGCGAATCGGGACTATGAGCGGGCCGCAGAATACAAGGCCGAGCGGCTGGCCCTGGAGACCGAATTCAGCAAGGATCGCGACACCTGGCGCCAGGAGGCGGGCCTGGATGAGGTGGTGGAGGCCGAGGATATCGCCGAAGTGGTAGCCAGCTGGACGGGTATCCCGGTCACCAATCTGATGCAAACCGAGGCAGACAGGTTGCTCGACATGGAAGAGCACCTGCATAGGCGAATCGTCGGCCAGGATGAAGCCATCAACGCCATCTCCGACGCTATTCGCCGTGCCCGCAGCGGACTGAAGGACCCGCGCCGCCCCATCGGTAGCTTTATCTTCTTGGGGAGTTCGGGTGTGGGCAAGACAGAGCTGGCCAAGGCGCTGGCCGAATTCATGTTCGACAACGAGGATGCGATGGTCCGCATCGACATGAGCGAGTATCGCGAACAGCATACTGTCAGCCGTCTGTTCGGTGCTCCGCCCGGTTATGTAGGCTATGAGGAAGGCGGCCAGCTCACCGAAGCGGTGCGCCGCCGTCCCTACCAGATTGTGCTTTTTGACGAGATCGAAAAAGCCCACCCCGACGTATGGAACGCCCTGTTGCAGATCCTGGAGGACGGCCGCCTGACCGACGGCCAGGGCCGGATCGTGCACTTTCGCAACACGGTGCTCATCATGACCTCCAACATCGGTACCCAGTACGCCAAGCAAGGGGGGACATTGGGCTTTCTCCGGTCCAGCGACGCCAGTGAAGAAGCAAAGGAAGCCAAGGAAAAGATCGAGGAAGGACTCAGGCACACCTTCCGTCCCGAGTTCCTGAACCGCATCGACGAGATCATTATCTTCCACACCCTCAAACCGGACCACATGGAGCAGATCGTGGACTTGCAGATGCAGGAAATCCGCGAGCGGCTGGCGGAGCGAGGCGTGACGATTGAACTAACCGAAGAAGCACGCAGGTGGCTGGCCGCTGAGGGCTACGACGCTGCCTTTGGCGCCCGGCCGCTGCGCCGCACACTGCAGCGCTACGTGGAGAGCCCCCTTTCTCAGCGCATCCTGCGCGGCGAGTTCCAGGCTGGCGACCACGTACTGGCTGAAGTTGGCGAGATCGAGGGGGATGGCAAGGGATTGGTCTTTGAAAAGCTGGAGCCAATCCCGCCGGAGATGGCCCAACCTGTGGAGGAAATGGAAGTAGCAGAAGCAGAATAACCATTCTGCATAGTGCAAAAGTCAAAAAACCCGGTGTTCTGGAGACACCGGGTTTTTATTTTGGCAACGCAGCGCCTGTCTTATACTCGTTGCCAAACGAGAGGCCGCTTGTAGGGGCGCAGCATGCTACGCCCTACAGCAAAACAATGCGGCGTTTCAACAGGCAACTGGTATTACTTAAAGAGCTCAGCTCCTGGCCGCTCTTCGTGGCAGTGGCCGCAACCCACGTGGGGTTCGGAGACATCGACCATGTACTTGGCGCACACGGCGCTCACGAC
>Ga0180438_10001151_pt1 | contig 47674 bp, 27 predicted proteins | sample SS_ome_12_FD_132455 | JGI IMG/M metagenome (GOLD analysis project Ga0180438, IMG submission 132455) | Hypersaline lake sediment archaeal communities from the Salton Sea, California, USA - SS_3_D_2 metaG | ecosystem: Environmental > Aquatic > Non-marine Saline and Alkaline > Hypersaline >...
GAACAGGCTGGCGGCCAGGAACAGGCCGGTGGGCAAGAGCAGGGGGGCTTCGATCAGGAGACCCGTGAGGCATTGGCCGATGCCTTGCAGCGTGCGCAGCAGGCCGCGACGGAAGCAGCCGGGGCCCTGGCCGAAGGAGACCGTGCTGAGGCCGCCGAAGGCCGGGCAGAAGCCCGCGCGGCGCTCGAAGAGGCACACGCCATGGCTACCGGAGCCGCCCAGCAGCCCGGCGGGGAACAGCAGGCCGGTGGACAGGAACAGGCTGGTGGCCAAGAGCAAGCCGGCGGACAGGAACAGGCCGGTGGGCAACAGCAGGCCGGCGGACAAGAACAAGCCGGCGGGCAAGAACAGGCCGGCGGGCAAGAACAAGCTGGTGGGCAAGAGCAGGCCGGCGGGCAGGAACAGGCTGGTGGGCAACAGCAGGCCGGCGGACAAGAACAAGCCGGCGGGCAAGAACAGGCCGGCGGGCAAGAACAAGCCGGTGGGCAAGAGCAGGCCGGCGGGCAGGAACAGGCTGGTGGCCAGCAGCAAGCCGGTGGTCAAGAGCAGGCCGGTGGACAGCAGCAGGCCGGCGGCATGAACGCGGAGGCCCAACAGGCCGTGACCGAGGCCGCGGGTGAGGCGGCGGACCTGGCCCGTCGCGATGCCCCGCAAGCGGCTGCCACGCTGGAACAGGCCCAGGGCATGTCCCGCCAGGCCGAAGAGGCCATGGGGGCCGGCAATCAGGCCGAAGCGGCTTCAGCGCAGGAGGCAACGTCGGGCCTGCTCCAAGAGGCCGCCCAGCAGTTGGAGGAGGCCATCGAGGGGCTCGGGCAGCAGGGCCAACAGCGCATGGCCCAGGCCGCGGAAGCCGCCGGCCAGCTCGCCGAGCAGAGCGTGCCGGTCGATCCCGGAGCCACCTCAGCGCTGCGCGGCGCGCAGCACCAGGCCGAACAGGCGGCCGCCCAGGGTGCCCCGCAGACGCCCGGGCAGGCCCAGGCCGCCGAGCAGGGCGTGCAGGAGGCCATCGGGGAGGCGGCCGGCAGCTTGGCCGGTCGCGAGCAGCAGATCGCTGACGACTTGGCCGAGGGCCTGGCCATGGCGGCTGCGGGAATGCAGCCGGCCCCGGAGGGCGCCGAGCCCGGCGGTGAGCCGGGCGGCGAGCCCTCGGGCCAGGAGCTTGCCGGTCAGCCGTTCGGCCAGCCGATGGGTGGGATGCCCCAAGGCCAGCCGTTCGGCCAGCCGGGCGGCGAGCAGGCCGGCCAGGCCGGAGAAGAAGCGGGCCAACCCGGGGCCGAGGCGGGTCAGCCCGGCACCGAGCCCGGCCAGCCGGGCGGGGCGCCGCAGCCGGGCGGAATGCCGGGCCCGCCCATGCCGGGTGGAATGCCCATGCCGGGTGGAATGCCGCTTCCCGGGATGAACCAACTGGCCAACGTGCCGGTGCGCGAGGCGGCCCAGCTTGCGGCGGAGATGGCCGGGCTACCCATGGGCGGGATGCCCATGCCCGGAATGCCCGGCGGGATGCCCATGCCCGGAATGCCCGGCATGCCCATGGCCGGAATGCCCATGCCCGGCATGATGCCCATGCCCTCCCAGCAGAGCAGCCCGATCATCGGCTTCGGCGGGGTGTCGCAGAGCGGCTCCTGGGTCGAGAACCAGGCGCCCATGGAACTGGGGCTTACGGAGCCGCCCGAGGAATTGCCCGAGGGCACGGCCACACCCGACTCGGACAAGGACGCCGAGGCCGGGGCGAGGCAGTTCGTCGAGGAGCCCTGGTTTGCGAAGCTCCCGCCCGAGCTGCGCGACGCGATCCGCAACAACGCCCGCCGCCGCCCGCCGCGCGGCTACGAGGAGCGTTTGCAGCGATATTTCGAGAGTCTGGACTGACGTTGACTAGTGGCAACGAAAAAGGGACCTGGTTTGTTTTGCCGGAACGGCCCGAAGGGTGCTTCGCACAAGACAAACCGGGTCCCCTTTTCGTCCGCATACCCATCAACCGCAACGCGAGAGAGACCCATGACAGTTGACAACATCCCGCCGGACGACCTGGCCGCCGTCGAGCGGTGTAAACGGGCCTACGACCAGATGCGCAGCGAGCTTTCCCAGGTGATCGTCGGCCAGCAGGAGGTCGTCGAGCAGGTGCTCACCACCATCTTTGGCCGGGGGCACGCGCTTCTGGAGGGCGTGCCGGGCCTGGCCAAGACGCTGTTGATCAGCTCGCTGGCTGAGGCCACGCACCTGACGTTCAAGCGAATCCAGTTCACGCCCGACCTGATGCCCAGCGACGTGACCGGCACCGAGGTGATCCAGGAGAACCTCGAGACGGGCGCCCGGGAGTACCAGTTCCTGCCCGGGCCGCTGTTCGCCAACGTGATCCTGGCCGACGAGATCAACCGCACCCCGCCGAAGACTCAGGCGGCCATGCTCGAGGGGATGCAGGAGCGCCAGGTGTCGGCCGGCGGCAAGATGCACAAACTGCCCGACCCGTTCTTCGTCCTGGCCACCCAGAACCCCTTGGAGCAGGAGGGCACCTATCCGCTGCCCGAGGCCCAGTTGGACCGCTTCCTCTTGTACATCAAGGTCGACTACCCCAGCGGCCCGGAGGAATGGGAGATCGCCCGCCGGGTGACCACCGGCTCGCTGGGAACGGTCTCGCCGACGCTCAGCGGCGAGGAGATCATCAACCTGCAGAAGCTGGTGCTCCGCGTGCCCGTGAGCGACCAGGTGCTGGGATACGCCTGGGCGCTGGTCCGCGCGACCCGGCCGGGCGCGCCGGAAGCCCCCGAGTTCATCAACAAGTGGGTGGCCTGGGGCGCCGGGCCGCGAGGGGTGCTCACGCTGGTGACCTGCGCCAAGGCCCGGGCGATCCTGCACGGGCGCTACCACGCGGCGATCGGCGACGTGCAGGCGATCGTCAAGCCGGCCCTGCGACACCGCATCGCCGGCAACTACGCGGCCCAGGCCAACAACCTGACCAGCGACCAGTTGATCGACATGCTGCTCGAGGCCGTGCCGGCCGACCGGACCTACGAGAAGCCGGCGGCGTAGCGTGGTGCTTTGGGTTGCGAAGCCGCAAGCGGCTTCCATGAGGAAAGAGAGTCAGCCGTGGCCCGATCGATCCTTTCGCGATATCTGAATCCTGAAGTGCTAAGCCGGATCGCCGGCCGGCGGATCGAGCCGCGCGGGCTGGTGCTGGGGAACCTGGCCGGGGCGCACAAGTCGCCCCTTTCCGGGTTCGCGGTGGAGTTCGCCGGCCATCGCGAGTACGTCTGGGGCGACGACCCGAAGCACATCGACTGGCGCGTCTACTTCAAGCGAGGCCGCTACGTGGTCAAGCAGTATGAGATGGAGACCAACATGGTCGTCCATTTCATCCTGGACATCAGCGCCTCGATGCGCTACGGCGAGGGGCTCGAACAGAAGCTGGAGTACGCGTCGCAGATGATCGCGGCGTTGGGCTACGCGATCATCCACCAGACCGACAAGGTCTCGCTGGCCACGTTCGACGACGAGGTGCGGGGGATCGTCGCCCCGAGCAACTCCATGGCCCAGGTGATCCGCATGACGGAGCTTCTGGACCAGAGCGAGCCGGTGAACAAGACGTCGATGGCCGACTGCCTGACGGAGCTTTCGGGCCGGATGAAGCGGCGGGAGATCGTCTTTATTTTCAGCGATTTCTTCGGCGACCCGGCCGCGTTGGAGCCGCCCTTGCAGCGGATGCGCTACAACCGCCACGAGGTGGTGCTCTTCCAGATAATGCACCACGACGAGCTGAGCTTCGACTTCGAGGACATGACCAAGTTCGTCGGGCTGGAGATTCCCGAAGAGCTGCTGGCCCAGCCCGAGCAGATCCGCCGGGCCTACCTCCGCGCGGTCGAGCGCTTCAACGGCCGGCTCGATGAGATGTGCCAGCGGAACCGCATCGAGCGGGTGCTGGTCGACACCAGCCAGAACATGGGCATGGTGCTGGCCGACTACCTCAATCAGCGAAGCCGGCTGAATCGGGGGCGTTAGGCAGTGGCGCCCGCATCGCCGGCGACGCCGCGGCGTTCCGCCCGGGCGAGAAGCTCCGCCAGGGGCAGCTCGAACCCCGGCAGCAGGTCGCCGCCGCTGAGCGCGCCTTGTTCGTCGATTTCCGTGTGTTGGTCCGCGGCGGTGTACGCCCGCGCACTGCGAGTCGCCGGGTCGATGTACCACACCAACCGGACCCCGGCGGCGAAGTAGTCGCGAAGCTTGCGATCCATCTCCGCCGGTGTGTTGCCCTTCGAGAGAATCTCGACGGCCAAGTCGGGGGCGATCGCCGGCGCGGGTTCGCTCGTCAGCTTCCCTCCCGGAAACTGCTCCCAGCGGACGAAGGAGACGTCGGGAATGCGAACCTGGTCGGGGAAGATCCGCAGCATGCCGTCCGGCCCGGCGACAATACCAAGCGGGTTGTGGTCGAGATACGATTCGATCAGGTAAGCCACCGCGATCGCCACACGTGATTCCATGAAGCCCATCGTCTTCTCCACCAGGGTCCCGTCGATCAGTTCGCACACCATCCGCCCTCCCGACTCCGACTTCACGGCGTCTTCGACCGTGGCCGTGCCGGGCAGCGGTATCATGCGGATTCGCTCCGGTGGGACGTCGCCCAGGTGGCGGTGGAAATCGGCCATCGTCCATACGTCGGGTGGCCATGAAGTCGGCGCCGTCGTGCCAGCCATTGCCAAACCTCCCCGTAGCCCCAATGATTATTCGAGACGTTTATCCGCCTGCTCCCTTTCGCTCCGCCCGGGCGAAAAGCTCCGCCAGCGGCAGCTCGAACCCCGGCAGGACTTCTCCGCCCGTGAGCGTCCCGTTCTCGTCGATCTCGGTGCTCTGGTCGACCGCGGTATAGACGCGAGCCGAGCGCGTGGGCGGGTCGATGTACCAGACCAGGCGCACGCCGGCGGTGAAGTAGTCTTGGAGCTTGCGATCCACCTCGGCCGGGGTGTTGCCTTTCGAGAGGATCTCGATGGCCAAGTCGGGGGCAATCCCCGGAGCCGGCTCCTCGGGCAACTTCCGGTCGGGGAACTGCTCCCAGCGGACGAAGGATACGTCGGGAATCCGAACCTGGTCGGGGAGGATCCGCAACATTCCTGCCGCGCCAGCAACGAGGCCGAAGTTGCGGGAGTCCAGGAAGCTCTCGATCAGGTGACTCACCACTACCGCCAGCCTTGACTCGAGGAAGCCCGCGGCCTTCTCCACCAGCACCCCATCGATCAGTTCGCAGACCATCCGCCCGCCCGACTCCGATTGGACCGCGTCTTCCACGGTCGCCGTGCCGAGTGGCGGAATGATGCGGATCCGGTCTAGAGGGATGCCGCCCAGGTGGCCTTGGAGGTCGGCGACGGACAAGACCCCGGGGAGACTGGGCAGACAAGGGGCAGCGGGTGCAACGGTAGCCATAGCGGGAACCTCGACTGTTCGAGCAAAGTCGCTCTTCGTGGCATTCTATCCCGACCCCAGCGGGGATGCAACCTCCCCTGCCTGCGAAGACTGTGAGGGTCGCGCCGTCTTTTCCGCGGACCGGGTGGCCGGAAAGGGCTCGCCGGCGGCGATCGGCGTGCGGCTTTACGCCCCCCCGGCACGAAACTAGATTAGAGGTGCCGAGGGAGAATCTCTTACCGTCGGGCTCAGCAAAGCATGGACCTACCGGAAGTCGTGATCACCGGGTTCGGCGTGGTCAGCCCGATCGGCATTGGGCGCGACGCGTTCTGCGACGCGCTCGAATCCGGGCGCAGCGGCATCGGCCCCATCCGCAGCTTCGACGCCGCCTCGCTGCCGATCCGGATCGCCGGCGAGGTCCTCGACTTCGACCCCAAGGCTTATGTCCGGCCGCGGAAGAGCCTGAAGGTCATGGCCCGCGACGCCCAGCTCGGCGTGGCCGCCTCGGTGCTGGCCATGGACGAGGCGGGTCTGAAGCGCGACGGCTTCGACCCCGACCGCCTGGGGGTGGTGCTGGGGGCCGATCCGATCAACTACACGCTCGACGAGAGCCGCCCGACCTACGAGGACTGCATGGTCGACGGCCGTTTCGAGTTCCGGCGCTGGGGCGAGGCCATGTGGAAGACCTTTCCGCTGGGCTTCCTGAAGGTCTTGCCCAACATGATCGCCTCGCACGTCTCGATCGCCCACGACGCACGGGGGCCGAACAACACGATGCACCACGGGGAGCTGTCGTCGCTGGCCGCGGTGATCGAGGCCGCCCGGGTCATCCAGCGCGGGTCGGCCGACATAATGCTGGCCGGCGGGGCCAGTTCGGCGGTCCAGCCCATGGACTTCATCCGCCGCGCGGTCAAGGGTGGCTTCTCACGGCGCGAGGACGATCCCGCCGCGGCCGTCCGCCCGTTTGACGCGGACCGCAACGGCCAGGTGTACGGCGAAGGCGCTGCCCTGTTCGAGTTGGAGAGCCGGCCTCACGCCGAAGCTCGTGGCGCGCCGATCCTGGGGCGGCTCTTGTCCTGGGCCATCACGGCCGACGGAAAAAGGGCTACCGGGGCCCCGGACGGCAGCGGGCTCCGCCGGGCCATGGAAGCGACCTTGGAGGAGGGCGGGGCGAACGCCGGGCTCCGCGTCGGCCACCTGGGCGCGCACGGGCTGAGCACGCGCGAGGACGACCGCGTCGAGGCCAGGGCAATCCACGCCGTGTTGCCCGACGTGCCGGTGACCGCGGCCAAGAGCTACTTCGGCAATCTCGGCGCCGCGGGCGGGGCCATGGAGATGGCGGCGGACTTGCTGGCCCTGCAAACGGGCAAGGTTCCCCCGACGCTCAACTACCGGCGCCCCGATCCGGATTGCCCGGTTCACGTGATCCGGGCCGGGCCGCTGGAAGGAGCGCCGCCGGTGGCACTGAAGCTGAGCTTCTCGGCCCTCGGACAGGCGGCCAGCGTGTTGCTGGGGGCGGGTGCGTAGATTGCCGGGGCCAACGCACTACCGCGCTTGGCCCCTTCCGCCTTGAAGTCCCATTCGTAGCGGCCAAGCTCGATCGCCAGGCAGAGGATCCCCAGCAACAAAGCGAAGAAGGCCATGACCAGCATGACGGTGTAGGGGCTGGCGCTCTTGATGGCCTCGATCAGGCCGCCGCCCTTCTTCTTTTTCTTCTTCTCCTCCCCGTCTTCATCCTCTTCATCCTCTGCACCTTCTCTTTCTGCTGCTGCGGCCAATTCCTCCCCGGCCGGGAAGGCGGCTCCCTCCTCTTCTTCCAAGACTTCCGAGGCCGCGGCGGCGTCGGCCTCTTCCACCAAAGGCGCATCTTCCCCCAAGGGCGCGTCCTCCGCAAGGGAATCGGCCGGCACAGCGTCCTCGGCATCGGCTGAGCCATCGTCGAGCGGAGGGAGATCGGCCTCGAGCGGTTCACCTTCGAGTGGCTCGAGCTCGGGTTGCTCCTCGAGCGGCTCGAATTCGGATTCTTCGCCTTTCGCGTCGGACACGATAGATCCTCCCCAATCGGGCGGTTAAGTTCCCCTACCGGGCGGTTTTTCGTGGGTGATTGGCGATGCGGTCGCAACGGCTCCGGCAGAGTGCACGCCTGGGGGATGCCCCCTGGAAACCCTTCGCTTCCCATACATTATAGCCACCGCAGCGCGTTGCCGCCAATCAAGCCGTGAAAAAGAGACCAGGCCTATTCTTGCGGGATCGGCCCGCACGGTGCTCCGCACAAGAAAGAACCGGTCCCTTTTTCGTTCAGTACACCACCCGGCCCACGTAGTTGCAGCCGACCAGAAACCGCCGCTCGCCCTCGTGCTGGACTCGCGTGACGTGGGCGACCTGGGCGGTCAAGAACGTGAACTTGGGCGCGCAGCCCAGGGCCACGACGTAGGAATCGGATACCGGCGGGGCGTCGCTGATGAACGAGAACCCCCCCGCGGAAATGTCGTTGCACTGGACCTCCTGGAAAGCGTTCTGGTCCGGGCGCTTGCCGTCGAGGATGGGAGCGATGCGCTGGATGTAGGGGTACGATCTGCGCGGCTTGCGACGTCGTTCGACGTTGATCGGACTCGGCAGTGCGCCGAAAGGGCTGACGTGCTCCGAGTCGGCCTGCGCATCCCCGGCCCGGGCGGCCGCGGCGGTCCGGGCATGGCTCGCCGCGACCTCGGCCCGGCGGGCACGCTCCTCGGCGGCCCGTTCCTCGGTCACGTCGATGCCGGTGGCAATGAACTGGCTTGGCGCCCCCTCGACCGGCACGATCTTCCTAAGCGACCAAGCGATCTGCCGCTCGTTCGAATCGTTGGTCCGCAGCGTGGCTTCGCTGCGCACGGGGGCGGCGTCGAGGTCCCCCCCCTTGAGAACCTTCCGGAGCATCTCGGCCTGATCCGCCTCGGCGAAGAGGTCCCAAAGCCGACGGTTCGTGAGCTCCTCGTGGCCTAGGCCCGTCAGCCGCCGACACGCCGGGTTGGCGTCGAGGATTCGCCACTGGGCGTCGAGGGTCAGCACCACGGCGTCGAGCGTTTCGAGCACGGCGCTCGATAGGCGCCGCTGCTGTTCGAGACGTCGCTCGGCGTGCCAGCGGGCCAGCGTCGCGGCCACGACGTGGCCGATGGTTTCGGCCAGCAGCACGTCCCCGTCGCCCAGGTCGCGGCGGTCCGTGTCGGCCGCCAGCAGCACGCCGAACCGGCGATCTTCGAGCAGCAGCGGAACCGCCAGGGCGGCGCGCACGCGGCGTCGAGCCAACTGCCGGTCGTCGAACCGCGACTCCGCCAGGATATCGCTCACCGCAACCGTTTGTGCCGAAGCCAGGGCGTAGCTGGCGAGCGAGCCGTCGGCCGCGGCGGTCGTCTCCCACGGCTTCGAAGGAGCCTCACGCGAACCCTCGCCGCTCGGCTGCAGGCGAATCCGCAGTGTCGACTCATCGGCCGAGAGTTCGGCCGCGCAGGCAAGCGGCAGGTCGAGGGCTTCGGCCAGCAGCGACGCGGCGTCGGTCATGAGACGCTCGGGGTTGCCAGGCGAAGCCGAGCGCCGGCCCAGGGCCTCGATCGCGCGCCGGCCCCGGGAGCCTCGGTCGCTCGGGGCGTAAGTAAGAGGTGCTGCGGCCTCGCCGAAGGCCGCCGGGCCGAGATCGGCCGCGGGGGTTGAGATTGGGTTACCGTCTGACATGACTTGATCCACTCAGTCCGGGAAAGGAAGACGACGGAAGAGGGACCAGGTTCGTCTTGCCGGAACGGCCTATAGGGTGCTTCGCACAAAGTGAACCTGGTCCCTTTTTCGTTGCGCACTACACGGAAACACGGGTATCCTCGATCGAGAGCGTCGGCGGTACCACCGGAGCGGGGAAGTCCCCGCGATGAAGGAACGTGCGGTCCCGCCCGTAACGTTTGGCTTCGTCCAAGGCCGCCTGGGCGCGTGCGATCAGGTCCTCCATCTCCTCGCCGGGGGTGGGCGCGCTGAGACCGCAGCTCACCGAGACGCGCGTCTCGTGTTCGCCGTGGACGAAGTGCATCTTGGCAATCGTCTGGCGAAGGCGCTCGACGATGTTGGCGGCGCGCCGTGCATCAGGGTTGGAGAAAAGCAGGGCGAAGCGCTGCGGGTCGACCTTTCTTGCGGTGGCCCCGTGACGCTTTCCGCCCTGGACGAGCTTCCAGATCGCGTCGAGCACGTGGTCGGTCACCCCTCGGCCGTACCGCTGATTGACTTGCTCGACCCGGTCCACGTCCAACAGCGCGATACAAGGAAATGCGTCGGGATCAGGACGGGCTTCGGCCCACTGCTCGAGGATGGCCTCGACGCCGCCCGGTTCGTCGGAGCCGCCCGCCTGCGGCGCGGACGATCCCGGCAGTGCGCGAAGGATCTTGCTGGCGTGCTCCAGCAGATCGTTCAGATCGTTGGTCGTCGCCAGAAGTTCGGAGGTCCGCTCGCCCATCTCCTCCCAGCCCTGTTCCTCTTCCGGTTCGGCCGCGAGCTGCTCGGCCCCCTCGCTGATCCCCCGAATCTGCTCGGCCTGTCGCATCCAGGCCGACCAGAGCGGGTCCCGCTCCAGATCCGCATCCGCTTCCTTTAGTGCCGCCTGGAAATCGCTCTCCAACGCGTTGCGGTGCTTCGCGTAGTCCTCCGTGGCTTCCAGCAGGCTGCCCAGCCACGTCTGCCGATCGGGAGGAGCGAGTCGGGCCGGACTCCCTCCCGCGGTCCACTCCGCCTCGTCGAGCCGGGCACGAAAGTCTCGAACCCCGCCGAGGACCTCGTCGACTGTTTCCACCGCCCGAACGTCACTCGCGGACGTGGCCTCCGACACTGGGGCCGGTTGCTCAGGATCGGGCTTGACGGTTTCTTCGTCCGCCGGAGCCGGGGCCTCGGCGTCGGCAGGAGCTGAGGGCTCACCATCGGCCGTCTCGATGTCATCTGCCACCCCGGGCAGAGCCGAGAGAAAGTTCTCGCGCACCAGATCGCGGTTGCGCCGCCCAAGATACAAGGCCACCGCAAACCCCAGGCAGACGTTCAACAGGCCGACGAGCAACACGTAGAGAACCACCATGCACCTCTCCGGGGGGTTCGCAGGAAAGAGGGTCCCCAGAACTCTAGGTTCGGGCCGCCCGAGCGGCCATTCCGCTCTGCGAGATGAGGCGTCGTCTCGCGCAGCGAGACGGCTACCGTAGCGAAAACAGCGATTGCGAGGGTTGCACCGACTACCAGTTCAGCTCCGTCGCCTCTTCCCAGTGCGCGTAGAGGGTCACGAGCGCCGCACGCTCGGCAGCGATCTCGGCCTTGATTCGGCGTACGAGGTCGCCGTCGCGGTGGGTCTCTCCGGCGGCGAGGCGCTGGTGCAGCTCCTCGATGGCCGCCTCGCGCCGGAAGATCTCCTCCTCGATGTCGGCCACCTTGCGGTAGGGGAAGCGGCGTTTGCGCTTCGGGGGCTCGTCCTTCCGTGTGACAGCTTCGCGACGGTCCTTGGCCCCAGCGCGCGCCGCCTCGGCCCCGGCGGAGGCGCCCTCATCGGGCGGCTCCGCACGCCGGGCCGCAAGCTGCCGGTACGTGCGGTAGTTGCCGGCCACGATCCGCACGCCGTCGGGCTCCATCACGATCAGGTGATCGGCCACCCGGTCGATGAAGTGGCGGTCGTGGCTCACGAAGAGCACGGTCCCCCCGAAACGGCGCAGTGCCTTCTCCAGGGCCTCGCGGGCCCAGAGGTCGAGATGATTGGTCGGCTCGTCGAGGACCAGGAAGTTGGGCTCCGCGGCCGCCAGCCGGGCCAGGGCCGCCCGGCACCGCTCCCCGCCGCTTAGGCTCTGGACCGGCTGAAAGACCTGGTCGCCGCGCAGCCCGAACCGGGCCAACAGGCTGCGCCGCTCGGCCTGGCCCAGCGGCCTCTGCGGCGGGCGCACCGCATCGACGACCGGCAGCGCCGGGTCCAGCTCCGCCAGGTGCTGGTCGAAGTAACCCACCTCGACGCCCGTGCCCAGCCGAGCCGTGCCCTCGTCCGGCGCGGCCAGTCCGAGCAGGCATCGCAGCAACGTGGTCTTTCCACACCCATTGGGCCCCAGGATGGCCCAGCGCTCGCCGCGCGTGATCTCCAGGTCGAGCGCGGCGAACAGCGGCCGCCCATAAGCCTTGGCCAGCCGCTCGGCCCGCAGCACGAGGTCCCCCGACCGGCCGCAGCAGGGCAGGTGCATGGGCGGGGGGTCGATCTGGCGGGGCGGCTCGACGCGCTCGATTCGGGCAAGCTTTTTGCGCCGGTCCTCGGCCTGGGCGTGCTTCTGCCCGTAGGCGTTGCGCCGGATGAACTCCTCGGCCTTGGCGATCTCGGCCTGTTGGCGCTCGTAGGTGCGGCGCTCCACCAGCAGCCGCTGTTGCTTCTGCCGGACGTAGGCCGAGAAGTTGCCGGCGTAGGAATCGACCGTGCCCCGAAACAGCTCCAGCGTGCGGTCGGTGACCTTGTCGAGGAAGTAGCGATCGTGGCTCACCACGAGCATGGCCGCCGAGCTGTCGATCAGGAAGTCCTCGAGCCACTCGGTCGAGGTCACGTCGAGGTGGTTCGAGGGCTCGTCGAGCAGCATCAGGTTCGGCTCGGCCAAGAGCAGCTTGGCCAAGAGCAGCCGGTTCTGCTCGCCGCCGCTTAGCGACTCGACCGGCTGGCTGAATCGCTGGGGCCCGAACCCCAGGCCCGTAAGCACCCGCTCGATCTTGTGGTCGAGGTTGTAGGCGTCTTGCTGCTCGAGCGCCTGCTGGAGGTGGTCGTACCGGCTTGTCAGGCGGCGCCGGGCGGGCTCGTCGTCGGCCTCGGCCAGTGCCGCGGCGACCGATTCCGCCTCGCGCTGCAAGCCGAACAGGTCGGCCAGCGCCGCGGCGGCCTCCTCGCGGAGCGTGCGGCCCGGGGCAAAGCGCGGCTGCTGCTCGAGGTACTCCAGGTGGAGCGAGGCGTGCCGGGCGACGCTCCCCCCGTCGGGCTCCTCCGCACCGGCCAGGATCCGCAAGAGCGTCGTCTTTCCGCAGCCGTTGGGCCCGACCAGCGAGATCCGCTCGCCGGGCCGCACCTGGAAACTCACCCCGTCCAGAACCGGCTCGGGGCCGAAGTGCTTGCGAACGCCCTCGACGTCCAGCAGGATCATCGGCGACTCGTCCTGGTGCCCGTCCGGACCCGCTCAGGGCCTCATTGGACGTTCGACTCTCGGGCCTGCTGGGTGCGGGAATTGCCGGCGTGGATCAGTTACTACCTGTCGGGCAGCATACCTCAGCGGCACGAATCGGGCAACCGCGGCTGTGCGCGCGGGCATCTGCACAAACCATAGCGGTGCCAGCAGGCCCGTTCACGGGTCTCTCCCATGACAGCTCGCACCAGAGTCCGCCGTCGTTCAGAAGACGAACCCCATCGCGCTAGCCGCGTCACGCAACGGCAGCGGCCCGACCGCCGCAAGGCCTGTTTCAGGCCCGGCCGAAGAGGGGTACAATCATCTCTATGTCCACTTCCAAAGCCACGAGCCGCTCGTATCACCTCACGCCGGATCGGTTCGTGGTGGGCTTGCTGGTCGTGGAAGTGTTGCTGTTGCTCTCCGACCAATTCCGGTGGTTCCCGTTCAACGACCGAAAAGGCTGGACGGTGCTGATCGGCATGGCGGTGCTGGGAGCGGCCATCCTCGTGCTGTTGGCCTGGTGTGGTTTAGGCTTGATTCTCCGCCGAAGCTTCCGGTTCGGCCTGCGGTCCCTGTTGCTGTTCGTGCTGGTGTGTGCGGTGGTGTGCAGTTGGTTCGCCGTGAAGCTGCACCGGGCGAGGAAACAGCGGGAAGCGGCAGAGGAGATTGTGAAGGCAGGTGGGGGGGTGTTCTACGATTACGAGGCGCAAGGAGCCGAACCACCAGCAGCTTGGCTCAGGAAGCTGTTTGGCGATGACTTCTTCGGGAACGTGAAAGCAGCGTTCATCAGAGGACCGAAGTCTGGTGACGGGGTATTGGGGCGTCTGAAAGATCTGGCTGAGCTGGAAGTCCTCTATCTCGAAGCAAGCGACGTGAACGACGCTGACCTGGAGCACCTCAGGGCGCTGACCCGGCTGAAGTTCCTCAACCTTTGGGGCCCCAGAGTCACCGACGCAGGACTGGAACACCTCACCGGGCTGACGAACCTCGAAGCACTGGCGCTCAACTGTCCCCGCATCACGGACGCTGGGATAGGGCACCTGAGAAGAATGACAAGCCTGCGAGACCTGGACCTGATCTGCACTCGGGCAAGCGAAGAAGGCGTCAAGAAGCTCAAAGAGGCGTTGCCCAATTGCAGGGTCTACCGCTAACATGGCAATGGAGACAATCATGTCCCGCATCGAATCGGTCGTTGACCAGATCGGCTTTATCAGGAAGTACACGGAGACCCTCCTGGACGGGGTCGCCTCGGAAGACTGGTTTCGGATGCCCACCGAAGGCGTGACCCACATTGGCTGGCAGGTCGGACACATCGCCGTCGCCCAATACTCTCTTGCTCTGAAACGAATTCGTGGTCCTCGGGAAAAGGACCGCCAGTTGGTATGCGAAGAGTTCATGGGGTTATTCGGGAAGGGTTCGACCCCTCAAGCGGATGCCGGTGCGTATCCCGCTCCCGAGGGAATCCGCCGAGTCTTCGATCGCGTCCACCGGCAGGCCATTGGAGAATTGGCCGACGTGGCAGACAGCGTGCTCGATGAGCCGACCGATCCCCCGCACCCGATGTTCTCCACGAAGCTGGGGGCGTTGCTCTTCTGTCCTCCGCACGAGATGCTCCATGCCGGGCAGATTGGGCTGCTGAGGCGCCTGTTGGGCAACGCTCCGTTGCGGTGAGCCCAGACGAAGCGGCACCCGGAGAAGCTGGGGATTGCCAAGAAAGGTCGGTGCCGCGCGGAGCCAGGGGATGGTTCCGGCGGCACCTGGGTGGGTGGCGAACTAGGTTGGCGTGACAGGATGGGCGGCCGGCCGAACGGCGGCCGCTGAGGAAAGTCTCAGAACGTGAGGATCACGTCCATTGCGTAGGTGAACTGCTGGCGCTCGCGACCCGAGTCGTACGGCAGGTCGCCGGCCGCGTTGTTGTCGCCGTCTAAGTACCAGTCCCATCGGCACTCGGGCCGGAAGCGGAGGTTCGGCAACGGCTTCCAGTTCAGCCCCAGGGTGAGCTCGTAGAAGTCGCCGACCCAGCCGGGGCCGAGCGTCCAGCCGTGCGGGGCGCCCATGCCGCCCACGCGCGTGCCGTCCTCGTCGCGGAACCACTCGGAACGGATCCCGAAGGACAGACAGGGGTTGATCTGCAACGTGGCGTACTGGTTGATCCCGTACCAGCGGGCGTCGGTGCGGGTCACGCGCTGGCGCGGGTCGAAGATCAGCGGCCCGCCGTCGTTGTCCAGTCCCCAGTCGTGCTGGAACACGTAGGTCACGCGGGGCGTGATCCGATTGGTGTAGACGATGCTGTACATTGTGCGGTTTAGATCGCCCGCGTCGTCGTAGGGCCCGGTCGAGAGGGCAAAGGTCAGCGAGGTCCGGCCGTCGGGGCTGTTCCAGCCGATCCCGCCGAGGTACGAGAGGTGGTGGTTGTTGTCCTCCCACTGGTCCCAGCCGCGGTGGAATCCGCTGCTTAGGGTCAGCCCGCCGCCCAGCTCCAGGCTCGCCAATGCCCCGGTGTGGGTGAAGGGCTCGCCGTACTGCATGGTGTAGGCGTGGGAGTAGAAGAAGTTGTCCGGGGCGGGCACGACCTCGTAGCCGATGATCGTGTAGAAGTGGCCAACGCGCACGCTCAAGGGTCCCACGGCCGCGTCGAGGTATGCCTGGGGAAAGGCCGCTCCGTAGAAGCGTTCCGACTCGTTCCAGTCGTCTTCCAGGCCATTGCTGCGCGTGAAGCGCCAGTCCGTGCCGTAGACCACGTCCACTCTTCCGCCCACGTCCCAGCCGCGTCGGCTGGTGTCGACCGTCTTCTCGGCGTAGAGCCAGAACTGGTTCATCTGGTACTCGCTGTCGCGGTCGTTGAAGGTGATCGGGCCGTTGAAGCGGTCGCGAGGAATCCAGCCGTTGACCGTGGCGCCCTGGGCAAGCCATCCACCGAACTGGAACGCCGTGCGGCTGAAGGTATCCCCGAGCCACGCCCGCTGCACGGGATAGTAGGCCACGACGCGGCCGTCATCGCCGCCAAGCTCGTAGGCGGCGCCCGGCTCCCCGCCCAGGCCCTCGAAGACCTCGTGGGGAGCTGGCTCCTCGTCGAGGCGCCGGGGGGTCAGCGGGAGGGCGTCCTCGCTGGGCGGACTGAGCGGCGGTTCGACCACCACTTCGCCCGGGGGCTCCGCCGGTTCCTCGGCCGGGGTCTCAGCCGGCGTTTCAGTTGGTTCCTCGATGAACGGCGAAGGCATCGGCGCTTCCGGCTCCTCCGCGTCTTCCGCCGCCGCTGCGAAGCAGACCACGGCGCCGAACAACGCCAGCGATAGCGGCAGCCGCCACACCCACCAAGTCCTCATGGTCGTTCCCTCCTGTCAGCTTGGGTGCCGGCAAGTCCCCTGGTATTGCCGGAACCTTCGGTAGCATCCTTACCACACCAATAACCGGTGCTGTCATCACAACTCATCGGAGCCGCCAAAGCGCCATATCCAGTCGAGCCCGCAGGCGCGGAAGAACCGGCAAGTCGGGCAAACATTGCCCATCTTACCCACAATGCCGCGCGGCGGCGGAAAGACGGACCGTGGGCCGCCCGGCCCCCCGGCGCACGAAACCGGCCGGGCGCGAACCTGCTCGCGCCCGGCCGGTGGAAAATCGCTTTCGCGCGGCGTCTCGCGTTACGCGAACGGGTTGTACTGCCCCGGCATGGGGATGGGGTAATCGCCGTTCTCGTCCTTCTGGACGGGGGGCTGTGAGTCCCAGGTCAAGTCGTCGGGAGCCAGGTCCTTGCCCTTGTTCACCAGCTCGTCCCACTTGACGATCTTGCCCGAGTAGTTGGCATTCATGCCCAGCACCGCGGTCATGCTGCTGGTGGCGCCGTAGTAGCCTTCGTTGTAGCGCTCGCCGGCCCGCAGGGCCGCGACCAGGTCGGTCTGCTCCTGCTGGTGTCCGCCGGGGCTGGGGCCGCTGAAGCGCCACTCGTTTTCGCCGGAGATTTGGCCGGCGCAGTTCGAGGTCCCCTTGGTGCCGTGGGCGGCTTCCGAGACGCTCCCCCAGCAGCCCTTCATGTGGCGGCACTGGCTGAACATCTTGGCCCCGTTGGCATAGGTGAACTCGACGAAGTGGTGGTCGAAGATCTGGCCCGTGCCCCGGAAGCTGCCGAGGTACCGGGCGGTGCAGCCCCCCATGCCGTTGGCCTCGATCGGGTGGTCGTTCTGGACCCAGTTGCCGATGTCGATGTTGTGGATGTGCTGCTCGGCGATGTTGTCGCCCGAAAGCCAGGCGAAGTGGTACCAGTTGTGGACCTGGTACTGCAGCTCGTTCATCCAGTCCTCGCGCCCGCGGTTCCAGATGCCGCCGCCGTTCCAGTAGACGCGGGTGAACATCACGTCGCCGATCGCGCCGTCGTGGATCCGCTTGATCGTTTCTATGTACTTCGGCTCGTGGCGCCGCTGCAACCCGATGCCGACCAGCAGGTTCTTCTCGTCGGCCGTCTTGCTGGCCTCCATGAGCATCCGGAATCCGGGGCCGTCGACGCAGCAGGGCTTCTCCATGAACACGTGCTTGCCGGCGTCGACGGCTGCCTTGTACGGAGCGGCTTTGAAACCGGGCGGGGTGGCGATCGTGACCAGGTCCACGCCGGCGTCGATGGCCTTCTTGTAGCCGTCCAGGCCGAGGAAGACGCGGTCCGGCGGCACGTCGACCTGGTCGGGGTAGCGTTTCTGCAACTGGCCCAGCGACCCGTTGGCCCGCTGCTCGAAGGCGTCGGCAATGGCCACGAGCTTCACGCCCTTGTCGGCGTTCATCTGCTGCGACACGGCCCCGCTGCCGCGCCCGCCGGCGCCGACCAGGGCCACCTTGATCACGTCGCTGCCCTGGGCGTGGGCGCTGCGGGCAATGCTCAATCCGCCGGCCAAAGCGGCGCCGGCCGCGGCCGCGGTGCTGCCCTGCAAGAAATCTCGGCGTGACGGCTGTTTCGCGTTGCTCATCCTCGTATCTCCTTCGGTATCGTAGGGAATCGGAACCGCCGCCACGCGGGCCGCGGTCGGGGTAACACGGTACGCAACTGACCAGCGGCCGGGTAACGAATCCCTCACTCCCCCCCGGCCTTGTGCCGGGGGAGAATCGTTTGGAAACTGGGCGGTAGTCTCCAAACCCCCTTCCCCCGGCACAAGGCCGGGGGGGAAACGGGTGGTTTGTTCCCAGGCCGCTGTTGACGCTACATCTTGCCCGCTTGGGCCTCGCTGTACTCCTTCATCACCTCGTATTCGGGCTCGAAGTCCTTGATCTCCTCGGCCTCGGGAACCCGCAAGGGCCGCACCACGCGGAACCCCGGACAGTATACCTCCGTGACATACCAAATGCTCTGAGGGATCTGCGGGTCCTGCATCTTCCAACCCTCGTGCGAATGGGCCCGGGCTGCGCTGCGCAGCCGCTCCGGGTCATCGTCCCAGCAGCCGCCCCGCGCCACGCGGGGATACTCCGTCTTGCACGGCGCGAAGGGGCTCTTCAGCACCTTGCCGGCACGCTCGACGTAGGCGTCGAGCTTGTACTGGTCCTGAACCCACTCCATCACGTTGCCGTGCATGTCGTAGAGCCCAAACGCGTTCGGCTTCTTCTCGCCCACCTTGTGGTAGGCGTCGTCGCTGTTGTCGAAGTACCAGGCGTAGTCGTCCAGCTCGTCCGGGTTGTCGCCGAAGGAGAAGGCCGTCTTCGAGCCGGCCCGGGCGGCGTACTCCCACTCGGCCTCGGTCGGCAGCCGGTAGTAGCGCCCGGTCTTGGCCGAGAGCCACTTGCAGTACCCCCGGGCGGCGAGCTGGGTCATGCAGATGGCCGGGTAGCCCGACTTGCCCATGCCGAAGGTCATGTCGGTGTAGGGCTTGGTGGGCCGGGTCAGGGCGTCGATGAGCTTCTCCCGGGCGGTCATCTCGCGCTTCTCTTTGTCCAGCACGCGCATCAGCCGGTCGTGATCGAGGCCCATGCCCCACAGCTCGTACTCGTCCCAGGTGACCTCGAACTTGCCCATCCAGAAGGGCTCGATCTCGACCTCGTGCTGCGGGCCCTCGTCGCTAACGAGATTGCCCTGGTCGTCCTTGATCTCCTCGCCGTCCTCGTCCCTCAGCCAGCGGCCCTCCTCGCTTTCAGGGCTGCCCATGGTGAACTTGCCGCCGGGAATCGGCACCATCTCGAACGAGAAATCGCAATCCGGGATGGCTTCGGTATAGGCTTTCATCTCCTCAGCAGTGGCGGCCACGGCATCGGCATTCTCAATCGGCTCGGGCAGCCAGACGACCGTGGGAACTTGATCAGGGTCGAAACCCTCCGCCGACGGATCGGTAACCGGGGGCGGTTCGGGTTCGGGCTCTTCGCTCGGCGGCTCTTCGCTCGGCGGCTCTTCGCTCGGCGGCTCTTCGCTCGGCGGCTCTTCGGCAGGTGGCTGCTCCGCCGGCGGCTCCTCGGTTGGCGGTGTTTCCGCGGGCGGTTGCTCGGCCGGGGGTTGCTCGGTGGGCGGCTCTTCCGCAGGGGGTGTCTCGGCAGGCGGCTCTTCCGCAGGAGGTTCCTCGACAGGCGGCGTTTCCGCGGGCGGTTGCTCAGCCGGCGGTTGCTCGGTGGGTGGCTCTTCGCCCGGGGTCGCGGCCGGCGGGGCTTCCTGGCCGGCGCCCGGCTCGGTCTCGGGCGTGGTCGCGGGCTTTTCGGGCGCCGAGCCCGGGCCCTTCGCCGCCGGGGGATTGCAGCCCCAGGCGATAACAGCCATCAACACCAGGCCAAATACCAGCGCCAGTTGCCGGCATCGCCGGCCATCGACTACGCTACTCATTCAGGGGATCCTCCCTCGAAACACAGGAAACGGGAATCAGAACGAGGACCGGCTGCGCCGGACTGCCGCAATAGCGGAGGGACCTGCCCGCATGGGAAGGCTGATCATCGCGTGCGTGTTGGGGGTGGGGTCGGCTCCATCGGAGGGCCCAGCACCGGCCCGTTTCACCTTTACCCAGGTCGAAATGGCCGTGCCGGTCAAGATCGTATTGTATGCTCCCGACGAAGCGGCCGCAACCACCGCTGCCCGGGCCGCCTTCGAGCGGATTCGCGAGCTGAACGGCGTGCTGAGCGACTACGACCCGGAAAGCGAGCTTCGCGGCCTGGAGGTCGCCGCCGGGGAAGGCAAGCCCGTCCCGGTTGGCGACGACCTGTTTCGGGTGCTGGCCCGGTCCCAAGAGATAGCCCGGCGGTCCGAGGGGGCGTTCGACGTGACCGTGGGGCCGGTGGTTCGGGTGTGGCGGAGGGCCCGCCAACGGGGGGGGCTCCCCATGGCCCGACGCCTCGACCCCGCCCGGGAGCTGGTTGGCTACCACCTGCTGCGACTCGATCCGAACGCCAAGACCGTCACCTTTGCGAAACCGAAGATGCGGCTGGATTTCGGCGGCATTGCCAAGGGCTACGCGGTCGATGAGGCCCTTGCCGTCCTGCACGAGCACGGCATTACCCAGGCCCTGGTCGACGCCGGGGGCGACATGGCCCTCGGTGACCCGCCGCCGGATGCACCGGGCTGGCGGATCGCCGTTGCGCCGCTCGAGGCCGACGGGCCACCGAGCCGGATTCTCATCCTCAGCCGGACCGCCGTGGCCACCTCGGGCGACCTGTGGCAGTTCGTCGAAATTCGCGGTCGGCGTTACTCCCACATTGTCGACCCGCGGACCGGCCAGGCCCTGACCGAGCGGAGCAGCGTGACGGTCGTCGCCCCGGACGGCATGACGGCCGACGGGCTGGCCTCGGCCCTGAGCGTGCTGGGGCCGGAGAAGGGGCTCGCCCTGGCCGACGCGACGCCCGGGGTGGCCGCGCTGATCGTCCGGGCCGCGGGCGACGGCGTGGAAACCCACGAGTCGCGGCGGTGGAAGGAGCTGCCCAAGGCACAGCACGACCGAACCACTTCGCCAACGCCGTAGCCAGCCGGACCGCAGACCACGGATTTCATGGAAGCGCCCGCTCGAACGCCCACCGACGACCACCGCGGCAAGCTCGCCGGGCGCCTGATCATGGTGCTGGCCGCCGTGCTCTGGAGCACGAGTGGGTTCTTTGTGAAGTGCGGGGCTTTCGAGGTTTGGGACGCCGCCGCCCGAGGTCCGCTCTTGGCGTTTTGGCGGGCGGTGTTTGCCGCGGCGGTGCTGTTGCCCATGGTCCGCCGACCCCGCTGGCGCCGGGCGCTGGTCCCGCTGACGGCCATCTTCGCCGCCATGAACGTCACGTACCTGACGGCCCTGGCGCTCACCACCGCAGCCAACGCGATATGGCTCCAGAGCATGGCCCCGTTCTGGGTGCTGCTGATCTCGGTGACGGTGCTGCGCCAGCGGGTGGTGCCCCGGGAGTTGATTCCCCTGGGCTTCGCCGTGCTCGGGATCGGCACGATCCTGGCCGGGGAGTTCTTCTGGATCGAGGTGCCCACGCCGGTCGGCATTGCCTGTGGCGTGGCCTCGGGCGTGTTCTACGCGACGGTCGTCGTCTTCATGCACCGGCTGGGCCGCGAAGATTCGTGCTGGCTGGTTGGGCTGAGCCACCTCGTGGCGGCGGCGGTCCTGGTGCCGGTTGTGCTCCGCTTGGGCGTCTGGCCCACGACCGGACAGTTGGCCGTGCTGGCGGCCTTCGGCGCCCTGCAGATGGCCGTGCCCTACATCCTGCTGATCAAGGCGCTGCGGCGGATCGGAAGCCTCGAAGCGGTGGCCATCGGGCTGTTGGAGCCGGTCTTGAACCCGCTCTGGGTGCTGCTTTTCACCACCGAGCGCCCGGCCTGGTGGACCACCGTCGGGGCCACGCTGATCTTGGCCGGGCTGTTGCTTCGCTACGTGGTCCTGCCGTCGCTCCGGGCCGGCCGGCCGGGCCCGGCTCGCATGGCGCCGCCCGAGGGGCCGGATTCCGCGGCGGACGGGGGGCCCTAAGTCGCTTTTCGCTCCGCGAAAAAGCGTCCTTTCGCGGAGCGAAAGCCAAATATGATCGGTCTTCAGCCGGGCTAGCCCTTTTCCCCGAGCCCGATTGAACCATCTTAGCCCCATCTTCGTCGAAAGGTTGTTGCCGGCAGCGCCTATCCGGCAAGGTATATGTAGGTAGCCCAACCGGCCCCGTCTCGGCCCCCCTCGAAGGCGTTCAATGCGAGGAGAAGTCCCATGAAACGCAATTGGTGCCCCCCCCGATTTGCGGTGGCCGCGCTGGCGGCAGCCGTCTTGTTCTGCAGCCTGCCCGGCCTTGCCCAGGAGCCGGCCGCGGCCCCCGCCCCCGACGAGCCGGCCGCCGAGGAACTCCGCGAGCAGAGCATCTACATCCCCTACGAGAAGCTCCGCAAGGTGTTCGAGCAGCACGGGCGGGGGGTGTTTCTGCCGTACGAGCAGTTCCAGGACCTCTGGGACGCTGCCCGGAAGCAGACGACCCCGCCGGCCGAGGCCCAGCCGCCCTTGGCCGCGGTAATCACCGGCAGCGAGAACGAGGCTCGTGTGGCCGAGGACGTGGTCGAAGTGAAGGCCCGCTTGACTATCGAGCTGCTCAGCGAGGGCTGGCACGAGGTCCCGTTGCGGCTCTCCGACGCCGCCATCACCCGGGCGCCGCTCGACGACGCCCCTGCCCGGTTGATCGGCGGCCAGGGCGAGGGCTACCGGCTGTTGATCGAGAAGAAAGGGAAGCAGCCCGAGGAGCACACACTCGAACTGGAGTACGCCAAGGCGATCCAGCGCACGCCGGGGCAGAATCGGGTCTCGTTCCAGGCGCCCCGGGCCCCGATTAGCCGCTGGCGGGTCACCATCCCGCAGGCCGGCGTGAAGGTGAATATCCAGCCGTTGCTGGCTGCCACCGAGGTCCCGGCCGCGGCCGCGCCGGGGCCCGGCGCGGAGGCCGCCGAGCCGGCCGCGCCCGAGCAGACCGTGGTCCTGGCCTTCGTGGGGGCCGCCCCGGTCGTCGGCATCGAATGGACGCCCAAGTCCGAGGGGGCTGCCGGGCTCGAGGCCTTGGCCAGCGTCCAGGCCGAGCAGCGAGTCTGGTTCACCGAGGGGGCCACGCGCACCCGAACCCGGCTGGACTACGCAATCAGCCGCGCCGAGCTAAGCAGCCTCAGGATCGAGGTCCCCGCCGACCAGAGGGTGGTCAATGTAGCCGACGCCAACGTGCGCCAGTGGACGGTCGAGGAGCCGGCCGCCGATGCGAAGACCAAAGAGATCACGGTCCAGCTCTTCGAGCCGGCCAAGGGCTCGCAGCAAGTCTTTGTCGACCTGGAGCAATTCGCCGCGGACGCAGAGAAGCGGCTCGTTCACGTCCCGGTGGTCAAGGCGGTTGGCGTGGGGCACCAGCAGGGCGAGCTAGTCATCCACGTGGACGAGGGGCTTCGGGCCGAGGTGGAGGACTCGACGGGCCTCTTGCAGGTCGACGCCGGCGACCTGTCCGAGTCGCTTTCCCAGGAGAGCTGGGCTTTTTCCTACCGCTACGCCTCGGCCCTTTTTGCGCTGACTCTTGCGGTGGAGAAGCTCGAGCCCCAGATCGTGACCGACTCGCTGGTCGCGGCCTACTTGGAGCCGGAGCGGCTCTCGGTCGACACGCTCACCGTCTACACGATCCGCCAGGCGGGCGTGTTCCGCCTGGACCTGGATGTGCCGGCGGGGTTCGAGGTGGTCGACGTGGTCGGGCGGGAAGGCGCCGGCGCCGCGGCCGCCGTGGTCGACGGCTACCACCTCGAAGGGTCTGAGGAGCCCAAGGCGCCGGATGACGAGGGCGACGCCCCCGCAGATGACGCCGCTCCCGCCGCGGCAGAGGCCGAGGGAGAAGCGAATGGAAAAGCAGAGCCCGCCGACACCCGCCGCCTGGTGGTCAACCTCTCGCGCAAGGCGTTCGGCCGAGTCGCCCTGGTGGTACTGTTGACCAAGGAGTTGGACGAGCCGGGCCTGCGCTCGCCCGAGGCCGAGCCCGCGGCGCTCGCGGCGGCCGTGCCCACGGTGGCCGGGCCGATCCAACGGGCCATGGGCCGCTTGGTGGTTTACGCCCCGGAGAGCCTACGGATCACGCCCGAGAAGAGCGACTCGCTGCGCACGGTCACGTTTCGCGAGGCGCTCGAGGGGATGCCCCCCACTCGCGAGCAGCCGCCCGACGAGCTTCGCCCGGTGCTCGCGTTCGGCTACACGCAGGCCCCCGGCAAGCTGGCGCTTTCGGTCGAGCGGCGCCGGCCCAAGGTGACCATGCGCCAGCTCTTGGTCGCCCGGATCGATAGCGGCGTGATCAAGTACGAGGCCACGTTCCACTACCAGGTCCGCTACAGCGGCGTGGAGTCGCTGCTGCTCGACGTGCCCAAGGACGTGGACGCCAACCTACCCAGCGACTCGCCGCTCCGCCACGAGCAGGTCGAGCCGGGGCCGAACGATCCGCCGCTTCCGACGGGCTACGTCCGCTGGGAGCTGACCGGTGAGTCGGAGCTGTTGGGCGAGGGGGACTTCAAGCTGAGCTGGGAGACGCCGATCGAGGGCCTCGACGTGGGCCAGAGCAAGGACCTCAGCGTGCCGCGGCTCCTGCCGGCGGGCGTTGACCGGGCCTGGGGCCAGATCGTGCTGGCCAAGGCCGAGACCCTGGACATCGAGGTCAAGAAGAAGTCGGACTCGCTGCTGTACATCGACCCCCAGACCGACCTGGTCGCCACGGTCCCCGGCGCTGCCCGGGCCTTGGAGTTCCAGGACGACTGGGACGAGCTGACGATCACGCTGACCCACTACAAGCTCGAGGAGGTCAAACACACCTGCATCGAGCTGGGCGTGGTCCGGGCCGTGGCCACGCGCGGCGGCACAGTCGCCGTGCAGGGGCTGTACCGCGTGCGGAGCGCCCAGCAACAGCTTCAGGTGGCCTTCCCCAACGGGGCGTCGTTCGACACCAGCCCGGTGCGCATAGGCGGGCGCCGCGTGCCGCTGCAGACGCTGGCGGGCGACTACTTCGTGCCCCTGGTCGATTCCAGTGCGGAGGAGTCCTTTTTGCTGGAGCTGCGCTACACGATCGAGGGAAGCGGCAGCCGGCTCGACGTTCCCTGGTTCCCCGAGGACCCGGCCGTGCTGAAACTCTACCTGGCGGCCTATCTGCCCGACGAATGGGCCTTGCTCGGAAGCGGCGGGCCCTGGACCCCGATGTTCGAGTGGCGCAAGGGCGACGGATGGCGCCCCGAGCCGGTCGCGTGGGCCGACCCGGAAAAACGTAGAAGAATCAACGCGGAACGACTGATCGCCGAAGTGGTCTCCGGGATCAACGACGTGGCCAGCAACCCGGCCGAGACCTTCAGGACCGACGGCACCGAATACCTCTTCTCGACGCTGCACCCCGAGAAGCCGCCCGGCGGCTCGCTGCGGTTGCGCAGCGTCGACGACCGCGTGCTCAGCGCGATCGTGTTCGCCCTGGTCGCGCTGGGCGGTCTGGTGCTGCTGCCCGTGGGCATATCGGGCCGCGCGATGGCCACCGGCTCGCTGGTGGCGCTGTTGGTCCTGGGCGGGGTCTTCCTGCCCACGCTGACGCTCCAGATCCTCGACGTCACGTTCCTGGCCGCGATCTGTCTGGTGCTGGTGCTCTGGGTGGTCTGGTTCTTCTGGCGGACTCTGCCGCAGCTCCGTGCCCGCCCGGCAGCGGTTCCCGTAGAGCCTCCGCCCGCACCGCACCGTCCGGTCCCACCGCCGGAGAGCTTCACGCGGCCCAGCGAGCACGGGCACGAGCTGAAGAACGACGCGCCGCCTTCCGGCGAGAGCCCGCCCGCCGAGCCACGCCCTGCCGACCCCGGCCCGGAACCGGAACCCGGGCACCCCACCGAAGGCGCGCCACCGGCGCGCAAGGCCCGACCCAAGGACGAGCCCCCGACCGACCAAGACGAGGGAGGGCAGCACGATGCGTAGCAACACCGAACGAAACCGCCTGGCGAGTTGCGTGCCACTATTGTTGGCCGCGGCCACGCTGTGGAGCGGCCCCCGTTGTTTGGCCTCGGACCGACAGCGGCCCGAGGAACGTCGGGTTCGCGAAATCTTCGTCCCGTTCGAGGACCTCAGCGTATTGCTCGGGGACCAGCCGCGCCGCGTGCTGCTCTCTCGCGAGGAGTACCAGGAGCTTGTGGAAAAGGCCCGGACCTCGCCCGACTCCCCGCCGCCCCGCCAAGCCCTGCTCATCGCAACCGACTACCGCGGGGAGATCCGCGACGGCCGGGCCACGCTCTCGGGCGAATTGGTCGTCGACGTGCTCGACGACGGGCTGCACGCGGTCACGTTCCCTTTAAGCGGCGTGGGGCTGCGCGGGGCCACGCTCGACGACGGGCCGGCCCCCATCGGCCCCGGCCCGGACGGGCAGCTTGCGCTTCTGGTCGAGGGCGTGGGACGCCATACGCTGAAGCTGGAAATGGTCGCCCCGGTCCAGACGACCGCGGCCCGGCAGATCTTGCACTTCCGGCTGCCGCGTCCCCCCTCGGCCCGAATGCGACTGACCGTGCCCGGCGATGTGGAGCTCAAGAGCGGGGCGGAAGTGGTCAGCCGCGTGGTGGACGAGGCGGGCGCCGAGACGCGGTTCGAGCTGCTGCCCCCCTCGGGCGACGCCACGCTCGAGCTGACGCTCAACAGCCGGCTCATGCGAGTCCAGCAAACGGTCGTCGCCCGCAGCGTGCTTTTCGACGAAGTGACCCAGGCCTACGAGCGCCTGCACGCCACCGTGTCGCTGGCCATCCTGCACGGGGCGGTGGAGCGGTTCCGCTTCGCCGTGCCCGACGGGTTCGAGATCACCGAGGTCAACTCGCCGGAGCTGGCCCGCTGGGTCGTCGAAGAGCAGGGGGCCGGCGACGTGCTCGCGGTCGAGCTGCGCGAACCCACCACCGAGACCGTGCTTCTGCACCTGGCCGCCGTGAAGACCCCCGCGGCGCTCGAGGATTGGCGGTTCCCCTTGCTCCGCCTGCTCGGCGACCCGGTCGACGTGGCCGGGGAGGTGGCCGTGGTGGGGCTCCTGGTCGAGGAGCGCCTGGGGGCCGAGTCGATCGCCCCGGAGGGCCTGATCCCGATCGACACCGCGGTCCTGAGCCAGGCCCTGCCCGAGACGGTCTTCCACACCGAGCCGGGCACGCCGCCGCTTCGGCCGGTGGTCGCCTTTTACGCGCCGCAGGGGGATTTCGCGCTTAAGGCCGAGTTTCGCAAACCCCCGGCCGAGCTGGCCGTCACGAGCAGCCTGCTCCTGATCCTAAGCGACGCAGGGCACGAGGTGCTCGGCGGGTTTGCGCTTCTGCCGGAAGTCGAGCAGCGGTTCGCGTTCGACTTCACGGTGCCCCCCGGGTGGCACGTGCGCGCGGTGACGGGCCCCGGCGGCGAGTCGCTGGATTTCCAGCGCCACGGCCCGATCGATCAGCCGGGGCGCGTCCACGTGCGTTTGCCCCGGGCGATCGGCAAGGGGGAACAGTACACGGTCAACTTCGAGGCATCCCACACGCCCGAGGCGTGGCTCGCCGACTGGGAGACCAAGCAGATCGAGCTGCCCATCTTCCGCGTCTCCGAGGCCACGCGCGAAGACGCGGCCGTGGCCGTGGCCGTGCGCGACGACCTGACCGTGCGCCCCCAGACGCAAGAGCAGCTCGTGCCCCTGGATGAGGCGGAGCGGGCCGAGTACCAGTTCGCCGACGTGGCCGCGAAGCTGGCCTTTCGCTCGGTGGGGCCCGACTATTCGGCCACGCTGGTGGTCGAGCGGACGCAACCCCGTTTGACCGCCCGGACCTACTCCCTGCTGCGGGTCCAGCCGGACGGGCTCTCGGCCGAGTACCAGGTGGACTACACCATTGACGAGGCCCGGGCGCGGCGCCTGGCCCTGCTGCTGCCCGAGGCCACCTCGGCCGAAAAGCTTACGATCCGCGGGCTGGACGGCGTCGAGGTGAAGCAGTATCACAGCGAGCCGGCCGGCAAGCTCCGCCGCTGGACCGTCCAGCTTGAAGAGCCGCGGCGCGGCACGGTGCGCCTGGCCGTGAGCTTCCACCGGGCGATTAACGAGAAGGAGCGCAAAGGCTTCGTGCTGCCCATCGTCGCGGCCGACGGGGTCGAGTATCAATCGGGCCTGGTCGCGGTCGAGGGGAGCGCCGAGCGCGAGGTGACCCTGGAAACCGACCTGACGCGGGTCGACGTGGGCGAACTGGTCGATGCCCATTTCCAGCCGGGCCGCCGCCTGCTAGGGGTGTTCGGCTTTGTGGGCAACCCGGCCCAAGAGAAGCCCAAGGAGCCGATCCGGGTCGTGGTCGACGCGGACCCCCGCGACGCCTATGCGATCTATCCGGCGATCGTCGAGCACGCGGGGCTGACCACCTTCCTCTCGGGCGATGGGGCCAGCCAGACCAAGGCCGTTTTCCGCCTGCGCACCAAGGCCCTGTACGTCGAGCTGAAGCTGCCCGGGGGCAAGGACTCCGAGCTCTGGTCGGCCCATCTCGACGGGTCGCCGGTCAAGCCGCAGCGCGAGGGGGACAGCCTGCTGGTGAGCCTGCCGGCCCGGAGCGGCAGCGAGGCCCGGGAGCTTCAGGTCGTCTACTCCACTCCCGTGCGCCGCGTGGCCCTGCACGGCACGCTCTCGCTGCCCGCGCCGCAGCTCCTGTTGCGCGAGACCGAGGACGGGGCTGGCAACGAGGTGCCGCTCAACGACCTGGTTTGGAAGGTCCACGTTCCGCCGGGCTACGAGGCCGTGCGCGCCGATGGCACCGTGGCGACCGACGACATCCAGCGGCCCACGCTGGCACTGCTCGACGTGGCCACGCGGCTCCGCGAGTGGGCCGGCGGGGTCGACCCGTTCTACTTGAACCGCGTCCAGGCGGCCCGCGACACGGCCCGGCGCGCGCAAGTGCAGAACAACTTGAAGCAACTCGGCGTCGGCTTGGACCGGTCCTATGAGTCTGCCGGCGAAGACTCCGGCGCGGCCCCCACGGGCGGCGGAGAGCCGGGCTCGGGGTACCTCGTGTATTCCGAAGACGCCGTCGACATGCCGGCATTCGAGATGCCGGGGGCCGAGGAACCGACCGCCCCGCCGCCGGACGAGGAAAAACCGATGGCCCTGGAGCCGGAGAAGGCTGTTGGCGGGGTGGAGGTCGACATAAGCGAGTTCGGCCTGGAGCACGCGCCCCGGTCGGAGCTTGAGCCGACGGCAGAGCCGACGCCGGCCGACGCGGCGATGCCCGAGGTGCCGGAGGTAGTCTCCGCGACGCGACGCGCGCCCGATCAACCACCCAGCAGCGATGAAGGATTAATCGGTTCGATAGAGATGCCGACGCAAACGACCAACGGTCCCGCTCAGCCGGCCACGAAGCCCCAGCGCAAGCCGCCGGCCACGGGGCTCGAAGGTCTGCGCAGCCTGCCGATGAACCCGGAGGACTTGAGCCAGTACGGCGGCCGGACGCTCACGTTCCGCAGCCTGGGGGCCGAGCCGGTCTTGGAGCTGACCCTGGCCAACCGCCAAGCCCACGATCGGCTGGCCTGGGGCATGATCCTGGCCGCGTTGCTGGTCGGCCTGGCGCTTACGGGCCGGCCCGCCGGCACCAAGTGCAAGCTGGTGCTGGGGGTGATCCTGGTCGGTACGCTCTTGCCACTCGTGTTCCGTGACGTCGAGGCCGCCCGGGTGGGCAATGCCCTGGTCTACGCCGCGGCCCTGCTGGTGCCCTATTACCTGGCAGTGCCCGTGGTGAAGTGGGTGTGGCGGGGCCTCGTGCGACTGGCCGAGTGGACGCGCCGGGCGCCCGGCCGTTCGCCCGCGCCCACGGCCGCCGGCTCGGCCGCGCTGCTGGTAGCCTGGCTCGCTTTGGGCGGGATCGCTGCAGGCGTGGCCCGGGCTCAAGCGCCGGACGCCAAGTCGGCCCCGGCCGGCGACAAGACCGGACCCTACGTGATCCAGATCGTCGAGCCGGGCAAGCCGGTCAAGGTGCCCGAGGACGCGATCATCCTGCCCTACGACCCGGCCTCGGACACGGGCGTCCGCGATGCCGACCGGCTGCTGGTCCCCTATCCCCGGTACGTCGAGCTGTGGAATCGGGCTCATCCCGACCGCAAGCTGGAGACGCCCGAGCCGCCGTTTCCCTATGCCCTGGCCGGCGGCTCGTACTCGGCCACGCTCTCCGGCCACGAGTTCGTGCTGGTGACCGGGCAGATCGTGATCGACGTGTTTGGCGACGAGCCGGTCGCGGTGCCGGTTCGGCTCAGCGGGGGCGTGCTCTCGCTGGCCGAGCTGGACGGCAGGCCCGCCCGGCTGAGCGTGGTGGAGATCGCTCAGGCCGCGCCCCAAGACGCGGCCAACGCCGCACCGCAGATGCCTGCGCAACAAGCGGCGTCGCCCATGCAGCAGGCAGCGCCCCCGGCGCAGCAGCAGGTCGAGGCACCCAATCCCTCCGGCGTGCCGGCCCCGCCCGACGGCTCGCTACTGATTCTCCACGTTGCGGGCAAGGGCCGCCACCGGTTGGAGCTGGTCGTTCGGATGCGGCTTTCGCGCGAGGGGGGCTGGCGCGTGGCCGAGGGCGTCCTGCCTGCTGCGCCGGCCACGTCGCTCTCGCTCGCCGTGCCCGAGGCCCAAACCGAGGTCCGCCTGGGCGGGGTGGCCGACCGCGCGGACTTCGAGACCGAGGCGCCCGGCGAGGCGATCGAAACGGCCCTGGGCACCCACGGCGCGCTGGCGCTCCGCTGGCGGCCCAAGGTGGCCGAGGGCCAGGTGGATCGGGCGCTGAAGGCCGATTCGCTGGCCGTCGTGGACGTGCAGGAGGACGGGCTGCGCGTGGTGTGGCGCGTGCGTCTGGAGTTTCGCCACGGCGAGCGCGAGGAGTTCCGGCTTCGCGTGCCCGGCGAGTACACGGTCGATCGGGTCGAGGGGACCAACGTGCGCGGCTGGGAGGTCGAGCCCGCCGACCCGGGCCAAACGATCGACGTCTCGCTGTTAAGCCCCGCCCGGGGCAGCGAGAAAATGACCGTGCACCTTTGGCGTCGCGGGGCGGTTGGCGAGGACGGGCTGGCGGAGTTCCCGGTGCCGGTCCTGGAGGTGCCCGAGGCCGCCCTGCACCGCGGCGAGGTGAACATCCGCCGCAGCCCGCTCTTGGAGGTCTGGACGCTTGAACTTGGCGGCGTGAGCCGGACCGATCTGAGCCCCGAGGTCGACCTGCTCGCCGGCGGGACCGACAGCGAGGAGAGCCCGCTGGGCATCCGGCCGTTCCAGGCATACCGGTTCGCGGCCACGCCCTACACCGTGCGTCTGGCGGCCCGGCCGCTGGCGAGCGAGGTCACGGCCGAGGTGCAGTCGGTCCTGAGCGTCGCCGAGTACGAGCGGAACTTGGAGAGCCGGGTGGTGCTCACGGTGCGCGGGCGACCGCTCCACCAGGCGGAAATCTACCTGCCCGAGGGGCTCGAGCTTCAGCAGGTCTCGGCCCCCGGCGGCTTCGAGTGGGCTGCAACCGAGGTCGACGGCCGGCGTCTCTTGACCGTGTACCTGGCGGCCGGCCAGCGGGGTGAGGTGCCGATCCTCATAAGCGGCCGCTTGGGCGAACCGGGCCGCGTCGAGTCGCTCTCGCTGCCCCGCGTCGAGGTCCGCGGGGTCAAGAGCCAGCAGGGCGACACGGCCGTGGCGGTGGACCCGGCGCTCAAGGTCGAGACCCGAGACCTGGTCGGCTGCGAGCGGATCGCTCTGCTTAAGCGGGTGTACGGTTGGCTCCGCGAGGAGCTGGAACCTCTGACGAAACTGGCCATCCACCACACCGGCGGCGACTACGGCGGCACGCTGGAGGTGCTGGCCCGGCAGCCGGTGGTCTACGCGACGACCCTGACCAACGTCCGGGTGACCGATCGGGTGGTCGAGGAGACGATCCTGATCGAGTTCGACGTGAAGGAAGCGGGCGTGCGGCGTCTGGTGTTTCTGCTGCCGGCCCGGCTGAAGGATGCCCGGGTAAACGTGCCACTTCTGCGCCAGAAGTCGGTCGAGGCCGTGGCGCCGGGGGACGGCGGGCAGAAGCGCGTGCGCGTCACCTTGGAGCTTCAGGACGACGTGATGGGCCAGATCCGCGTGCTGTTGGAAAACGACCGCTCGGCCGATCCCCAGCAGCTCGAGGCCGCCCCCTTCGCCCCGATCCCGGTCGTCGAGACCGGGCGGACCGACCGGCGCCTGGTCACGCTGGAGACGGCAGCCCGGCACCGCGTGGTCGAAGCGGAGCCGCACGGACTGACCCGGCTGAGCCCGGAGCTGAAGGAGTGGCAAACCCTGCGCGACACGCTGGGGCACGACATCCACCGGGCGTTCCTCGTTGAGCCCGGGGCAAAGGACCCGAAGCTGGTGCTGGCCACCCGCCCCCGACCGACCGTCGAAACCACCGGGGCCCGAATCTGGCTGGCCGAGACCGAGCTGGTCATGGACTCCAACGGGGCCTATCGCGGCGCGGTGGTCTTCCGGGTCGACAACACCACGGAGCAGTACCTGGAAGTCGAGCTGCCTGCCGGGGCCCGGCTCTGGACGGCGGTGGTCGAGGGCGAACCGGTCAAGCCGGCCAAGGTCCCCTCGTCGCCAGGCGGGGAGCTGGTCCGCATCCCGCTGTTGAAGACGCAGCCGGGTGATCCGGATTACGCGGTGGCGATCATCTACGGGGGCAAGCGGGCCGCGTTGGGGGGCATAAGCCGCGTCGACTTCCCGCTGGTCCACACGCGCAACATCCCGGTCGATCGCAGCCTGGTCCGGCTCTACGTGCCGAAGACGCACCGCTGGCTGCACTTCGGCGGCACCATGGGCCCGCCCGCCGAAGAGGCCGACCTAATTGCGGCGAAGGGCGCCTACCAGGCCGAAAAGGCCGAAAGTCTGCTGAGCGAGTTCCGCCGGGCCGACACGAAATCGTTTGCCAAGGTCCGCGCCGCCACGAACCTCAAACGGCAGTTGGTCATTCTGTCGGACTCCTCGGATTCGATGAGCAGTTTCTCGCCCAACGCCAATCTCGAGCAGCAGCTTGCGGCCAACGCCGGCGTGATCGACCAGGTCCAGCAGGAGCTCGAACAGCTCGACCGCACCCCGGAGGACTCGGCCGTTCAGGCGGACAACCGCGATCGGCTCAACGACCTGTTCGTCGGGCAGAAGATCGCGCGCTCGAGCAACGTGGTCCAGGACATTGGCGGCAACTTCAGCCAGACGACCATCGAGCAGCCCGAAGGCGCGGGGGAGGCCGGCGAGCTGGTCTTCTTCAACGGGCGGTGGCTCGACAAGAACAAGCTCTACAACCCCTACGTGGGCGGCAAGCCGGACGAGGACGGGGGCAAAGAAGGGGACCGTCCCGTGGCCGGCAAGGACGGAAAGCCGCTGAGCCTGCAATGGAAGTTGGGGAAAATGGCCCAGCCACAGCCGCAACCGAGCGCGCAGCCCAAGGCCCCCGAGTTTGCCCAGGGCAAGGCCCTGGCCGACGTCAACAAAGAGCTCGGGGGGCAGCAGGAAGAAAGCTCTCGGGGTCGGCGGAGCGGGCGCCAGCGCGAGGCCCTCGAACGATACCAGGAGCAGCTCGACTTCCAGCTCCAGACGGGTCAGTGGGGCGGCGCGGATACAGCCGGGCAGATGCCCGGACAGCAGCCGCCCGCCGTGGTGCTTCGGGATGGACAAGCTGGGCACGAAACGGATCACTACGACGACGCAATCACCATTGAAAGAGAGTTGACGGACGCTCGGGCCAGAGCCTTAGACGAAGGTCGCCCGGCTGGCGTGCCGGCCGGCACCGCAACCGGCGAGCCGGCCACGACCGGATTGGCGAGCCTCCAGCTTCAGCTCCCCCAACGCGACGACAAAACGTACGACGTCTACCGCTTCGTCACGCCGCTGGGTGAGACCGAGATCGTCGGGCGCGCCGTGCGCGGGCGCCTGCTGGTCAGTGTCCTATGGCTGGTGCTCGTGCTGGCCCTGGTCGCCGTGGTGCTGCTGGCGGCCCGGGCCGCGCGCCGCGGGGCGTTCTACTGGCTTCTGCGCCCGGCGGGCACCTGGACCATGATCGGCGTGGGCGCGGCCGCCGTCCTCTCGGGCGTGCTCCCCATCGCCGGGATCGCCCTGGTGGCCCTCGGCGTGGTGCTCAAAGTGCGCCGCTACCTGACCACGCGCGAGCGGCCGGTCGAGGCGATTCTGATCGAGGGGTAGACACGGACGGGGAATCAAGGCTTCCCCGTGGGGTTGGCGAGCGGGTCGGGCTTCGAGCCCTCGGGAATCAGCCCGGCTTCCTTCTCGAGCGCCTAGATCGTGGCGTAGAGCATCGCGGCCGCGCGGTTCTGTTTGGCGAAATCGTTGTACTCCGCTTCGCCCGTGCAACCGTTCCTCTGCTTGACGGCGGCCTGAAGCCTCGCCAAACTGAAGACGTTGTTCAATCCGTTGCGCGTGCGAACGAGGAGTCGTGCCATGACCGATCATTGTAGCATCGCTTGCCGTGTTTTGCCGGCGGTCCGGCGTCGATGGGCGCCGCGTGTGGTTTTCGCCGCCGTCGCGGCAATGGCGTGGGCAGCCCATGGCGCCGACGCGCAAGGACAGGTGCCGACCCCGAAGCGAAAACCGCTGCTCAGTACGGCGGGAAAGCCGGTCGCAGAAGGACGCCGGATCATCGAAGACCGGGAGTCGTATCCGCGAGCACCGGGGCGCGTGGTGGAAGGGCCCACGGCCGTGCGAAAGGAAAACGGCGTCGCGATCCGGTTCGCTCTCAGCTCGTACGACGACGTGCTGGTCTCGATCGTCGGCCCGGAGGGCCGGATCGTCAGGCACCTTGCCCACGGCGTGCTCGGGGAGAATGCCCCCGAGCCGTTCCAAAAGCGATCGCTGGCCCAGGGGCTTCTCTGGGACGGACGCGATGACCGTGGGAAGCCGGCGCCGGTGGATCGCTGCCGGGTCCGCGTCCGGGCGGGGCTCGAAGCGCGGCTCGAGCGTTTCATCGGCTACGACCCGCAGAGGATCGGCCTCTACGTGACCGATCTGGAGACCGACCCGCAGGGCCGTGTCTACGTCGCCACGATCAACGCCCCGCAACAGCCGGTGGTCAGGCGATTCGACCGCGACGGGAAATACCTGGAAACCGTGTTCCCGCCGAACCCGGAGAGCTTGAAGGGCCTCGCCAATGCGGGGGACGTCTACGATTGGGATGATTGCGACGGCCGGCGGGTTCCCTCGCGAATCGGGCTTCACACGAACTACATCCAGGGAGGCCCCTGGTCGCCCTGGTACGGGCACATCCAGCTCAACACGCCCGAGAAGATCAGCGAGTGGCGCAACCTCTCGCTGCGCATCCTGCCCGACGGTTCGGCCTATCTGCTGGGCACCAACCCGAGCTGGGCACCTGCCCGAAGGGGAAAGGACCGGTACTTCAATCTCTATCGCCTGCCCGGCCTGGACCCCTGTTGGATGCTGGAGCGCATGAGGTTTTACTCCCAGTCGTGGACGGCCGACGCGCAAGGCCACGCCTACTGGTTCAGGGAAGGCAAGCTGACCAAGTTCGATCTGGGGAGCGGGAAGCCGTTGCCCCACTTCCGCTTCAACGGGACCATGGCCTACGACGAACCGCAGGCGACCATCGGGCTCACGGCAAGAGAGGCCCGGGACGGCGCGGCGGGAATGGACCTCGGCCCGGTGAAGGACCTCGCCGTGGACGAGCAGGGCAACCTCCTCATGGTCAACGAGCGGAAGAAGGGCTACCAGGTCTTCCGCGCCGACGGCAAGTATCTGGGCGACGTAACCGAGGCACCGCTCGGCGCGGGTCGCGTGGCCATGGGTTCGGTCGCCGGGATTCGCGCAGTAGGCGGCGCGCTGTACGTGCTGGCCGACGACCCGGCCGACCGGCAGTCGAAGATCCTGCTGAAGCTGCGCGGACCGGCAGACAGCCCGCACGGCGTCTGGACCGTGCGCGTCGGCCCCCTGGGCCGGCACTTGGCCGTCGACGCCACGCGCGAGCCGGTTCTGGTCTGGGTGGGCAACGGCAATGGGCTGGCGACCTTCTCCCGCGTGGTCGATCGCGGCGACGCACCCGGCGAGGTGAAGCACTTCGGGGCGCTGGCACCCCCCGCGTTCTTCATGCCGGAGGCATTGGCCCTGGATGGCCAAGGACGGGTGTACGTCTACGACCGCGCCCGGGCCCGGGTCGTGCGCACCGACTCGGACGGCGCGGGGTGGCACCAGTTCGACACCGAACTCGAGGACGTGCAGGCCATGATCTTCGACCGGCACCAGGCGGCCCTTCTGATGGACCGGCGCGACCACGGACTGTGGCGATACGACCCGGAGTTGAAGGAGGGCAAGCGCCTGGTCTCCTTAGGCGAAGGCCGGCGCTCGATCCGGCTCGGGGGCGTCGATGCCCAAGGGCGGGTGTACCTCTCGATCTATCTCGGCGGCCAGGGCCGCGAGACGTACAGCCGCGTCGACCGGTTCGACTCCGATGGAACGCTTGAGCGCGAGGGGTACTGCACCTTGTTCCTCGGGGGCACTTTGGCGGTCGATCGCCAGGGCTCGGTCTACGCGATGGACGCCGCGCAGATGAATCACGTCTCGAATCACGATGCATGGACCTACCTCCGCGGAACGCAACCGGTGCGGGCGGGATCGAAGACCGACTACCTGGTCCGGTTCGCGCCCGGCGGCGGCACGCGCAACGGCGACGGCGAACTGTGGTGCCACCTGGGCGTTTCGCCCGTCCAGGGAGGATGCGGCCGGTGCTGGGACCAGACCCTGGTCACCCTCGATGACCACCAGCGGATCTACGCGGCCGACCGCGACCACTTTCACGTCAAGGTCTTCGACACCGCGGGCAATCTGGTGACGCGCATCGGCGCCTGGGGCAGCAACGACCACAACGGGCCGTCGAGCCGCTTCCCCACCCCGGAGATCGGCATCAGCGTCCCCTGCAACCTGACGGCCACCGATGAGTTCCTGTACTTCACCGATCGCGAGCTGGCCCGGGTGGTCAAGGTCCGGCTCGAATACCGGCAAACCGAGGAGACGGCCCTCTGATCGGGCCGCCGATCTCCCGGCGAGATCAAAACTCGGCCAAGCCCGCCCCCTCCACGGCGATGCAGGGCAGCACGGCGGGCTTCAGCCCGGCGGGGCGGTAGTAGTGCTCGACCAGGGCCTTTCGCACGGGCTCGACGGCCCCTTTGCGCGCGAGGATCATCACGCAGCCGCCCAGCCCCGCACCGGCGATCTGGGCCCCGGCCACGCCCGGCACGGCCGAGGCAATGTCGACCATGCGGTCGATCTCCACGGTGCTGCACGCGTACGCACCCGGCTGCACGTAGAGCTGGGCGCGGGTCACCTTCTCGGGGTCTTCGCTGGCCAGGTCGGCGATCAGGCCGTGGAGGTACTCGTCTGACACGAAAAAGGGACCAGGTACGTTTTGTGCGAAGCACCCTCCGGGCTGTTCCGGCAAAACGTACCTGGTCCCTTTTTCGCTGACGCGGTCGCCATCGTGGCTTATGCGCATCAGGTTGCCGAACTCCGCGATCCGGCCCGACTCGAGCAGGTCGACGGCCATGGCGCTGCGGGCGATCTCGGCGGCCCCGAAGAGCAGCACGCCGCGGGGGTGATAACACTCCGGCTCGGCATGAGAGGCGAAGTTGGCCTCGAGCAGCTCGCGGTGCTCGCCGGAGAGCATCTCGCGGAAGTCCCGCCGCGTCATGCGCTCCGGCACGCGCAACAGAAAGCGGTAGACGTCGCTGGTGGGCCGGCCGAGCTTCTCGGGGTTCAGGTCGCGCACGTGTTCGAGCAGGTCGGCCGCCTCGGGGCACCGCTGCTTCAACAGCGCGAACCCCAGATTGTAGCTCGCCACCCGGGCGTTGAACACGTCCTTGGCCCCGCTGCTCTTGGATGCCTTGACGTGGCTGTTGGCGATCACCACCTGGTAGTCTGCCGGGGCGTCGATGATCCGGGCCACACGGAAGGGGAGGTAGCCCACGTGGGCGATCTTGCCCCGCTGGCCGAGGTAGATCGCCGCGTGGTCGCCCGCCCCGCCGCGCGAGCCGACGAACCATTCCCCCTCGCCGCAAAGGTCGATGAACTGCCGGCTGGCCAGCTCGAAGCGGTTCAGCGCGATCGCCGCCTGCAGCGCGGCCACGACCAGGGTCGAGCTGCTGCTCAATCCCGCGGCGATGGGCACGTCGCCGGTCAGTGCGAGGTTCAGCCCGGCGACCCTCACGGCCTGGAAGCGGTGCTGGAGGCGGAGCAGCGCGGCCTTGATGTAGTTGCCCCAATCGCCCGGGGCGCTGTACAGAAGCGATCGCACGTAGTCGCTGTTGACGAAGTTCAGCCAGTCGCCCCAGGCGAAGCGGCCGATCAGCTCGGAGACGTTGAACCGCACCGGCCCGAACGCCCGCGGCCGGGTATTCACCGCCACCACGTCCTGGTCGTCGCGCAGTCCGGCCACGGCGGTGGTCTCGCGGTGGATGGCCAGGAAGTTGGTCCAGCCGCCGCGATGGTCGACGTGCCGGCCCATGAGGTTCACGCGCCCGGGCGCGCGCACGATGCAGACCTTCTCGTCGAAGCCGAAGCGCTTGCCGTAGCATTCGAGGAGCTTGCGCACGTCGCGGCACTTCTGCTCGTGCAGGTCGGGGTGGTCGCCGTAGATTTGCCGAATCCACCGTCTCAGCGCCGGGCGGCGGTCCTCGATCTTCTTTAGCCACGTGTGGACCGTCGCGTACTGCGTGGCTTTGAGCGGGGGTCGCTCGGCGACGGCGCGGGCATCGCGGCGCGTGAGCTTGCGACGCCGCACGTAGTCCTGGATCGCCAGCAGCTCGGCCGGGGAGTTGAAGCCCTGGACCCAGTCGGCGCTTCGGCCCTCGATAGCCCGGACGCGGTAGCGCCGCTGCCCGTTCTCGTCGCGCACCGCGGAGAGGACGCGGACCACGTCGGTCAGGTAGTACTCGCCCTGGGCGTTGTGATTGTCGATCATGGCCACGCCGCGGTAGAAGGCCGGGGCGCGAAACAGGTAGAGGCTGGGGTTGGCCCGGGGGCAAAGCCGTTCGAGGTCGGCCGCCGCATACCGAGTCCCGTCGATCTGAAGGTTGTATTGGCGCCCGGCGAGGACCTGCTCGAGCTGCCGGGAGATGCCGGCCCCGCCCCGTTTGGCCAGGGCCAACAGCTCGGGCACGGCCACCTGCTGCTTGCCGGGGCTTGGGATGTGCCGGTCGACGAGCCGTCGCACCTGCTCGCCGGTGATCTTGGCCTTTCGCGCCAGGGCCGCGCCCAGCTCGTCGGCGATCCGCTGCCGGGCCCGGTCGACCGATTCGATGATGTCCAGGGCCTGGCCCGCCTCGTCGACGAAGACCAGGCCGGCCGAGGCTGCGGTTGCCGGGGCCACCGGCAAGGTGAGCAGGGCCAGGTCGGCCTGCTGGCGCACGAAGCCGTCGGCCAAGAGCTCGACCGCTTCCGGCTCGAGGTGCTTATCGCCCATGGTCACGAGCACGTTGCCCGAGAAGCCGAGACCCTCGAGGGCTTCGGCGGCGATCTTGGCGGCGTGTCCCGTGCCGAGCTGCGGCTCCTGGTAGACGTAGAGCGCCTCGGGGTGGTCGCGGTGGACCACCTCGATCACGTTGTCGGCCTTCGAGCCCACCACCAGCATGAAGCTGCGGAAGCGGAGGCGCTTCAGGCAGCCGATGATCCGGTTCACCGCCGGGGTGCCGTCGATCTCGAAGCAGACCTTACCCAGGTCGCTGGGTCCCATGCGCGTGCCCTTGCCCGCCGCCAGGATCACGACGAGGGTCTGCTCGGGCAGGGGGGTGTTGGCAGTCATCCGAGATCTCCCGGGACGCGAAGCTCGGCCGGCACCGGCAAGGCGGCCCGCACCGCGCGACGCATGGTAGCGAAAATGGCCGGACGCGGCCAGAGGAAACCAGGGCGGGGGCCAGCTTCCGCACCCGGCAGGCAACACGGTATAATGGGCCCGCCATGCCCAGTCCCACACGACGCCCGAACCTTGGCCCGGCCACGCCGCCGGAAAGCGACCCGGATCGCGCCTCGCGCCGGGCCGGCGGCTGCGTCTTCGCCCTGGCGGTGCTCGCGGTGATCGGCCTGTTGGGGGGCGTGGCCTGGTGGATCGTCCGCGCGGTGCTGGCGTCGCAGGGGATACGCTAACAGCCTATTCCGAGACTTCCGAAGTCTTGAAGACTTCGGAAGTTTGCGTCACGGGAACAGGAGAGAACGGAGCCAACAGAGAGATCATCTTTGTTATCTCTGTTGACTCCCGTTCACTCGAGCCACCCCAGCAGCGCGGCGCAGGCTTCGGCTTCTTCGCTCACCACGGTATCGGCGCCGGCCCGTTCCAGTTCGTGTGCCGAAAGCTGAGACCGGCAGCCAACCACCACGCGGCCACGGGCGCTGAGACCGCGCAGGGCGCGGACGATTTCCAGCGCCGCGCGGTCGTCCGGCACGGTGATCACCGCCAGCGTGCAATCGGCCGCGCCCGCCCGGCGCAGCACGTCCGGCTGCCGGGCGTCGCCGGCCACGGTGTGGAAGCCGAGCTGGGCCAGGGGGTGGAGGTTCACGGGGCTGAGGTCGACGGCCGCCACGTCGACGCCACGGGTCTCCAGTTGCGAGACGATCTGCCGGCCCACGGGCCCCATGCCCACGACCAGGGCGTGGCTCGCGGGCGGCGTGTGTTTTGCCGAGGGGGGGCGGCCCTCCAGCTCGCGGTCGAGCTTCGGATCGGCCCGGCGAAGCCCCCACTTCAACAGCGGCGGCGTGAGGATCAGCGAGCCGATGGCCAGCAACATGGCGGCGTTGTAGGCGCCGGCCCCGATCAGCTCGGCGCGGTAGCCGGCCGAGAGGAGCATGAACGAGAGCTCCCCCATCTGCGACAGCCCGAGCCCCATGCCGAGTGCCAGGCGCCAGCGAAGCCCCGTCAGGCGCAGGGCCACGGCCGCCGCGGCGGTCTTCACGGCCAGCAGGCCCACGAGCCCCGTTCCGCAGAGCACCGCACCGGCGGGGGTTTGCAGCACGTCGGGCCGCATGAGCGTGCCCAGGCTCACGAAGAACACGGCGGCGAAGCTCTCGCGGAAGGGGAGCACCAGGGCGTCGATCTGGGCGGTGAGCCGGTTCCCGCTGAGCATCAGCCCTGCGGCGAACGCCCCCAGGGCCGGCGGCAGCCCGATCTCGGCCGCCGCCATCGACGACCCGGCCAGCACGATGAGGGAAAAAAGCACCACCAGCTCCGGGCTGCGCAGCGCGGCCAGCAGCGGCACGGCCCAGCGGCGCACGGCGTACCGCGCCGCCGCCACCGCCGCGACGAAGAGCACCGACTTCAGCCCCAGCCCCAACCAAAGGCGCACCGTGGGCTGGTCGTCGCCGCCGGTCAACACCGGCACGAGCAGCATCAGCGGCACCAGGGCGAAGTCCTGGAAGAGGAGTATTCCCACGGCCCGGCGCCCGTGCCGGGTGGCCACCTCGCCGTATTCCTCGAGGGCCTTGAACACCAGCACGGTCGAGCTGAGCGCCACGGCGGCTCCGATCAACAGGGCGGCCCGCCACGGGGCGCCCAGCGCCAGCGACGCGCCCGTGGCCGCGCCGGTGACCAGGGCCATCTGCACCGACCCGCCGACGAACAAGTACCGCCCCATGCGCACCAGCTCCCCGAAGGAGAACTCGATGCCGATCGAGAAGAGCAGCAAGAGGGCCCCGGCCTCGGCCAGCTCCTTTAGCTCGTGCTTCTCCCCCGAAACCAGGCCGAACACGCCCGGTCCGATCAGCGCGCCCACGACCAGGTAACCCACCAGGAGCGAGACCCCCAGGCGCCGGCAGATCGCCCCGGCCACCAGCCCGGCGAACAGCACGATCAGCAGGTCGAGCACCAGGGTTTCCAAAGCGGGCCTCCTCGAAGTAGCAGGCACACTCCGTGTGCCGTTCGCGGATTCGGCCTCCCCGAGCAGCCACAAAGGCGACGGCGTCGAGGCCGGTAACGGCCGCCGGGCGGGCGGCACACGGAGTGTGCCTGCTACTCGGCAGCGGCTCCCGCAATTCTACGCCAAAGGCGGCGTTCCGTCTGCCGCCGGAAGGCTTTCGGCGGGCGAGACTTGCGTCGCGGCCGCGGTTCCGCGAGAATCTCGGGTGGCTGACGCGGCCCGGACAGACCGCGACCCACCAAATCGGAGGACGAAATCATGGCCCGCTTTGGCGAAGCCCGTGGTTGGTGGATCGGCTTGATGCTCCCGGCGGTGTTGCTGCTCTCGGCTCGCAACGCCGCGGCGGAGTGGAACGTGTGGACCGCGGCCGAGACCCGCCGGGTGCTGCGCGACGCGCCGCCGGCGGCCACGGTCCCGGTCGCGGTGGGCGCCGCGCGCAACGAGTGGGAGGGGTTTCAGGTCTTCGTGCGGTCCGACGAGCCGGTGGCCGGCGTGGCGCTCGAGCCCGGCGACCTGCGTGGCCCGAACGGCGCAACGCTCGCGGCCGGCGACGCGCGGCTCTATCGCCAGCACGCCCTGCGCCTCGACGTGGGCACTTATCGCAACGAGCACTTCGAGCCGGGCTGGTATCCCGATCCGCTGATCCCCTCGCGGCATCCGCTCAGCCGCAAGCCGCTTCCGGAGGCGCGGCTTCGGGCGATGCTCTTCGATCTGCCGGCCGGTGAGACGCACGGGTTCTGGGGCGACCTGTACGTGCCGCCGGACGCGACGCCGGGCGCGTATCAGGGGACGTACCGCCTCACCGCGGCCGACGGCCGCACCGCCGAGATCCCCGTCAAGCTGACCGTTTGGGACTTCCGCCTGCCCGACGTGCCCACGTTGCACACGGCCCTGGGCTCCCCCGCGGCACGGATGCGGGGTTACTACCGCCAGCGGGCCGCCGCGGGCAAGGAGCCGGAACCGAGCGACTGGGACGCCGTCGAGCGGCAGTGTGCCGAGCTGCTCTCGCGGCACCGGATCAATGCCACGCCGCCGGCCGGCTCGCTCGCGCCAGTGGAGGGGCCTGACGGCACGTTCGCCATTCCCGACGAGCAGATCGCGGCGTTTCGCGAGTTCGTCGACCGTTATCACATCAACGCTTTTCAGACGCCGCACCCGCGCAGCGCGGTCGGCGATCCGGTCGCCCAGCGCGAGCGCCTGCACGCCTGGCTCGCCGCGTGGGACCGGGCCGCCGAAAAGCTCGACCGGCCGCAGGTGCTCTTCTACACGTACCTGAGGGACGAGCCGAACGACGAGGAGGCGTACCAGTACGTCCAGAAGTGGGGCGGGGCAATCCGCGAGGCCAAGTCGGCCGTCAAGGTGCTCGTGGTCGAGCAGACCTGGACCCAGAACGAAGCATGGGGCGACCTGTACGGGGCGATCGACATCTGGTGCCCGCTCTTCTCGCTGTTTCGCGAGGAAAGCGCGGTGAAGCGGCAGGCCGCCGGCGAGACGCTCTGGACCTACACGGCGCTCTGCCAGCGGGAGCCGACCCCCTGGTGGCACATCGACTTTCCGCTGTTGAACTACCGCGTGCCGGCCTGGATCGCCTGGCGATACCGCATCCGCGGCCTGCTCTACTGGGGCGGGATGTCGTTCTGGCGCCAGGTCGACGACCCCTGGACCGACCCCAAGACGCTCGACCGCCGCGAGGGACGCGAGCAGCCGCTCTTCAACGGCGAAGGGACGATCGTCTACCCCGGCCGGGCCGTGGGCTACGACGGCATCGCCGCGAGCCTCCGTCTGAAGGCCCTGCGCGACGCGGTCGAGGACTACGAGTACCTCGCCATTCTCGAACGGGCCGGCCGGGCCGACGAAGCGCAGAAGGTCGTCCTGCCGCTGGCCGGCTCTTGGTTCGAGTGGGAGCCCGATCCCGCGGCGTACCAGCGTGCCCGGACGAAACTTGCGGAGTTGATCTTGTCTTCAACAAGGAGAGAGCCATGAACCGTCCTGCTTGTGCCGTCCTAACGCTGGCGTGTCTCCTGGCACGCGCCGACGCCGCCGAACCCGCGGAGCCCGCGCCGCCGAAGAGCGAGCCGGCCGCGGTGATCGACGCCGCCAAGTTCCCCACGCTCCAGGCCGCCTTCGACGCCGTGCCCGAGGCCGGCGGCCTGGTCCGGCTCCCGCCGGGCGATTTCGAGCTGAGCGAGCCGCTCGTGCTTTCCCGGAGCAACACCCGGGTCGTCGGCGCGGGCACGGCCACCAAGCTCTTGAACACCAACGCCGACGGGAAGCCGGCCCTGATCGTCCAGCCGAAAGACGGAAAGGCCCGGCTGTGGCGCGTGCAGTTGGCCGACTTCCGTATCTGCGGCGATCCAAACGCCATTGACGCCAAGAGCACCCAGCCCAAGAGCGGCGACGGGCTGCTGGCCAAGGGGGTCAACGAGATCTACCTGCACGGCCTGTCGATCGATCACAACGGCGGCCATGGCGTCAACCTGGTCGGCTGCTACGAAGATCCCCGGGTCTCCGACTGCATCATCACCTACAACGCCCAGGCGGGGCTGAACCTCGTCGGCTGCCATGACATCGTGGTCAACGCCAACCAGCTCGAGGAGAACCAGGACGCGGTGCGCTGCATCGACGGCTACAACCTCTGCATGAACGGCAACTGCCTCGACGACCACCTGCGCCACGGCGTGGTGATCGAAAACACCTACGGCTCGGTCGTCTCGGGCAACATGATCGAGGAGTGCTCGGGAATCGCCGTGATTATGGACCGCGACTGCTACGGCAACACCGTAAGTGCCAACATCATCGCCCACGACTTCGGCGGCGGCGTGGACCTGCGCGACGCCTGGGGCTGCACCGTGTCGGCCAACACGTTTACGATGTGCAGGCCGGCCGGAGTGCGCGTCGGGCCGGAAGCCGGGCGGATCGCCATCACCGGCAACAGCTTCTGCAATGCCCACATCGGCGGGAAAGCCAAACGCGAGGACGCATCGCACGGCGTGGTGCTCGAAGGGACCGAGGACGTCTGCGTCTCGGGCAACACCTTCACCGGGATGCAGAAACAAGCGGTCGGCGCCGACGCCGACTGCCAACGCATCTCGGTCACCGGCAACGTGCTCTGCGACCTGAACCGGGCCGGCGGCGAGAAGCTCCCCCCGATCGACCTGGGCGGGGCCAAGGATTCGCTCGCCGAGCACAACCTGATCGGCCCCGACCTGCCGCCGCCCGAGCAGAAGTAGGGGCCGCCCTCCCTTGACGAGGTCGAAACGGATTCGATACTGGTCCCAAGCTCCAGCTTCGGAACGAGATCGTTAATACTATCGATTTCGCATTTCCCCCTTTCCCATTTTTCCTCTTTCCATCTCCCTTTTTCCTCCCACGGACCTCAGAATATGCCCAAGAAAACCATCCGCACCGGCATCGTCGGCTCCGGCTTCTCGGCCACGTTCCACTTCGACGCCCTCCAGAAGGTCTACGGCACGAACGTCGAGGTCGTGGGCGTCCATTCGCTCGACAAGGAGGGGGGCACCGCCTATGCCGAGAAGCGGGGCATCCGCTTCTTCGACGCGCTCGAACCGCTGCTCGACGAGGTCGACGCGGTGCACGTCTGCGTGCCGCCCATGGGCCACGAGCCGGTCAGCGTGGCGGGGCTTGCGCGAGACAAGTTCGTGGTCTGCGAGAAGCCGCTCACCGGCTACTTCGGCGACGGCTCGCCCGATTTCCATTGGGACCGGGCAGACATGCAGGTGGCGCTCGACTCGGCCCTGGCCAGCGTCGACCGCATCCTCGAGGCCGAGGCCCGAAGCGCCGGCCGGCTGCTGTACGCCGAAAACTGGGTCTATGCCCCGTCGGTCCAGAAGGAGCGCGAGATCCTGGAGAAGACCGGCGGTCAGATCCTCTGGGTCCACGGCGAGGAGGCCCACAGCGGCTCCCACTCGGTCGACTACGCCTACGCGGCCCGGTGCGGCGGCGGCGTGCTGATCGGCAAGGGCTGCCACCCGCTCTCCGCCGCGCTTTATCTGAAACGGGTCGAGGGGCGCACGCGCGACGGGGTGCCGATCCGGCCGGCCGAGGTCACGGCCCGGGCCCACGCCATTACGCGCCTGGAGAACTTCCGCGACGAGGGGCACATCCGCACCGGCTACTACGACATCGACGACTTCGCCGTGATCCACGTCACCTTCGAGGACGGCACGGTGGCCACGCTCTTGACCTCCGACATCGTGCTGGGCGGCATCCACAACTGGCTCGAGATCTGCGCGAACAACCACCGCACGTTCTGCAACATCAACCCCAACACGGCCATGCAGACTTACAACCCGGTCGACGAGAACTTCAAGGACATTTACACCGTCGAGAAGATCGGCACCAAGCAGGGGTGGACGAGCATGTCGCCCGACGAGGACTGGATGACCGGCTACCCCCAGGAGATCGAGGCTTTCTACCGCACCATCGCTTACGGCGAAGAACCCGAAAGCGACAGCCTCCTGGCCGCCGACTCGATCTCGACGATTTACAGCGCCTACCTCTCAGCCCAGCGCGAAGGGGCGGCGGTGAAGGTGAAGACCTTTTGACGGGGATCGGTGCTTTCGTTTCTTTCAGGGAACACTAATCGCCACTGATCGCCGCTAATCAACAAGACTCAGCAGTTCTCGTCCAAGGTCATAGCCGCGGGCTTCAAGCCCGCGGGCCGTTGCAGTTCGAAGCCGTGCCGGGCAGCGAACTGCACGGTGTTCTGCGTGGACCGAAGCGCCGATTGGCGACGCGTCCGTCGCGAAGCTATAATGGCCGCGTGCCCACCGTCGGCTTCGTCCTTCTTACACCGCACCCATGGAGCCCCGCCATGTCATCCCAATCCGGACTTCGATACCGCGACTCTTCAAGGACCCCGGCCGTTTTGTGCGCAATGGCCGTCCTCTTCTGCGTGCTGGCCGTGGCGCCGATCGTGGCGGCCGCCGAGTCGGACCGAACGCCGGTGTTGACCGTCCCCGCGTGCGACCGCCCGCTGGACATCGGCGCGCACCTTCCCGGCGACGCGACGCTCGAGCCGAACCGGCTGTATCTGCTGGGCGAGACGCCCGAGGGCGTCGCCGTGGTGGCCCAGGTCGTCTCCGGGACCACCGCCGAGGGGCTGGCCCGAGCCGGCGGCCGGGTGCTGGGGAAGGTGCCCGCGGGCAAGGGGGGCGAAGGCGTCCGGCGGTTCAAGGTCGCGCCGCCCACGGTCCCCATGTCGCCGCCGGGGCCGGGCTACTCGCTCGAAGAGGTGGGCGACACGTCGCTGAAGGTCCTCGAAGCCGGGCGCCCGGTGCTCACCTACAACTTCGGCCTGATGACCGGCGAGCAAGTGCCCGAGAAGGACCATCGCCGGACCCGGGCGTGCTACATCCACCCGGTCTTCGGGCTTGACGGCGAAGCCATCACCGAGGACTTTCCGCGGGACCACTACCACCACCACGGGGTGTTCTGGACCTGGCCCTACATCGGCGTGGGGGGAAAGGTCTACGACCTCTGGCAGGGCACCGGCATGGACGACCGCTTCGTCGCTTGGCTCGCCCGCGAGACCGGGCCCATTGCCGCGGTCCTCGGCGTGGAAAACGGCTGGTTCGTGGGCGAGAAGAAGGTCATGATCGAGCGGGTGTGGATCACCGCCTTCGCGGCCGACGAGGATTCACAAGCCATCGACGTCCGCCTGGTGCTCATCCCCACCGACCAGCCGGTGTCGCTCCAGGGCCGCGGCGGGAAGAGCTACGGCGGGCTCACCGTGCGATTCCAGAACCTCCCGCGCCAGGACGTGACCATCACCGTGCCCAGCGGACGCACGACCAACGACCTCTACGTGACGCCGCTCGAATGGGTTGATTACACCGCAAAATATCCCGGGCGTGAAAAGCCGAGCGGGGCCACGGTGATGATCCACCCCGAGCACCCCGACTACCCGCCCACGTGGCTGACGCGCCATTACGGGCCGCAGTGCGTCGGCTGGCCGGGCGTCAAGGCCGAGACGTTCCAGCCGGGCCAGCCCATCCAACTCGACTACCGGCTGCACGTCCACCGCGGCCTGCACGAGGTCGAAGAGATCAAAGCGGCGTACGCCGCCTACGTGGCGGCGACGAAGGCGAAGTTCGAGCAGTAACTCTTCTTCACTGCAAAGCCGCGACCAGTGGTCGCGGTCTTACGTGGGCGCCGGCAGCGCCAGGCTCAAGTACTTCCCGTCGAGCCGGGCTATGATCCGTTCGGCGAGCCACTCGTCGAGCGTGCTAAGTACGGCCGCGGCGTCGGGCGGCGGGTCGGCGGGCAACGATTCGGCAAACTCGCAAATCC
>Ga0180438_10001152_pt1 | contig 47667 bp, 32 predicted proteins | sample SS_ome_12_FD_132455 | JGI IMG/M metagenome (GOLD analysis project Ga0180438, IMG submission 132455) | Hypersaline lake sediment archaeal communities from the Salton Sea, California, USA - SS_3_D_2 metaG | ecosystem: Environmental > Aquatic > Non-marine Saline and Alkaline > Hypersaline >...
CTTCTGCTCGGCGGTCTGCCTCTTGGCCGGGCTGATCGCCGGCTGGGAGCCGGGCGCGGCATCCGTCCCGGCCGGCCGGCTCGTCGGGGCCGGAGACCCGCGGAGCTTCTCCGCGTCCACGATCCCCTTTCGAATCGTCTCCGAGACCCCGCTGCCCACGACCAACGCGCCCAGAAACTCGAAGATCCCCGCGAGGATCACCGCCTGCCTCAGCGTCAGCGCTCCGGAGCCCACCGACGTGCCCATCGCGTTGGCCACGTCGTTGGCGCCGATGTTCCAGGCCATGTACAGCCCGACACCGATCGCCGCGATCAGGATGAAGGTAACCAATGGAGGCTGCTCCGTTGGGTCGGGGAACTAGGACCGGGCGATCATCAGTCGGAGGTTCTTCCCCACGTTCTCGGCGTGGTCGGCCAGCTTGCCCAGCGCCCGGGAGAGGCGCTCCAGCAGCATCAGCGTCACCGGATCGAGGTCCAGCATCCCGTAGGCGTGCCGCGCGAGCTTGCGCCCGAGCTTGTCCGACTCCCACTCCATGTGACAGACCTGCTGGATCTTCGCGAGGACGTCGTTGGCCTCCGGGCCGACGAAGGCCCCCTTCTGAAGCTCGGCGAGATGTTCGGCCACGCCGAGCAGCGACTCGCTGACCTGGACGACCTTCCCCACGAGGGCCAGGAAGTCCGGGTGGAGCGGCTCGGGCAGCTTCAGCTCCCGCAGCGTGGCGGTGACGGCGAAGTCCTCGGCCGCGTCGGCGATCTTGTCCATCTGCGAGAGGAACTTCGTCACGTCCTCGCGGCGGACGGGCAGGAAGTACCGTTTGGGCAGGTTCTGGCGGACCTGGTCCTTGAGTTGGTCGGCCTCGAACTCCGTCCTCGACATATCGTGCTGAAGCTCCGCGAGCCTCTCGGTGTCGCCGGCGAGGATCGCGTCGGCCACCGGCTGGATCATCGAGACGCACTCGTGGACCTTCCGGGCGTGCTCGACCAGCGGCTCGAAGGGACTGCGTCCGAAGATGTTCACTCGGTTCAGCATGGCTGTATCCCTTTTCTCAGGGCACCGGATCGCAATTGGCCGCGGCCGGGGCGATCAGAGGCCGGCCGGCGTCGCGGGGTGCTGCGAGGGGCCGTACTCCGCGCCGTTGACCCACTGCATCCCGACGAGGATGCCCTGTGCGATGTTGGTCAGATGATCGCCGATCTTCTCGAGATTGTCCACCAGGTCGACGAAGATCAGCCCGGCCATCGCCTTGCACTCGCCGCTTCTCTGTCGCTTGACATTGCTCCCGCGCAGCTCGGTCTGCATCCGGTTGATCGTCTCCTCGTGCTCGAGGACGCGTCGCGCCTCGTCCTCGTCGAACGTCTCCAGCGCCGTCACGATCGCCTTGAGCATCTTCCGGACCTCGTCGTACATGCCCTCCAGCTCCTGTGTGGCGGCCTTGCTGAAGCGGTGTTTGTTGTCCTTCTTGCGGGCGCCGATCTCCACCATGTTCATCGCGTGGTCCGAGATGCGCTCCAGGTCGTTGACCGAGTGCAGCAGGACGGGCAGTTGGTTGGACATCCGCGGGGACAGTTGGCGCTGAGACAGCTCGACGAGGTAGTGCGTGATGTGCGTCTGGAAGTCGTCGACGGCGTCTTCCTTCTCCTGGACCTTCTTGGCGCGGGCGAGGTTGCCGTCGCCGACGACGGCGATCGCGTCGCGGACGGCCTTGCGCGTGACCTTCGCCATGCGCAGCATCTCCTTGTGCGCCTGGGCGATGGCCAGCGCCGGCGTGTCCAGCAGGTGCTCCTCGAGCACCGCGGGCCTGGTGTCCTCGTCGTCCTCGCCCCGAGAGGGCAGGATCAGCAAGACCAGCTTCTCCAGCATCCCCACCAGCGGCAGGACGACCACGGCGGCGGTCACGTTGAAGATGCTGTGCGCCAACGCCATGTGCACCATGATCGTCTTCTGGGTCAGGCCGACCGGGGAGGCCCACCTAACCAGCATGTCATACAGGCCGAACAACACCAGCGGCATGACAACCAGGACACCGACGACGTTGAACAGCGTATGGGCCATCGCCGTTCGCCGGCCCGCCAAGTTCGTCCGCAAGGCCGCCAACTGGGCCGTGATCGTCGTGCCGATGTTGCTGCCCAGCAGGAACGGAATCGACACGCGCAGCGCCACGTTCCAGTCGCCCCCGAACGCGCCGCTGAACGCCAGCGTCTGGACCATCGCGATCGACGCCGAACTGCTCTGGACCAGCATGGTGACGACCACGCCGGCCAGCAGGGACCAGCCCTCCTTGCCGCCGATGCTGATCAGGATTTCCTGGACGTCCGGGTTGTCCTTGAGGCCCTTGAAGGCCTCCTGCATGAAGCCGATGCCGACGAACAGGATGCCGAATCCCAGGAGGATCTTCCCCCAGTTACGGATCTTCATCTGCCGCCCGAAGACACTCAGCAGGAAGCCCAATCCAATCGCCGGCATCGCGTAGGAGGTGATCTTGAAGACGCTCATGCTCGCCACCAGCCAGGCGGTGAACGTCGTGCCGATGTTCGCCCCGACCACCACGCAGATGGCCTGTTGGAGCCCCAGCATGCCCGCGTGGACGAGCCCGACGACGATCACCGTCGTGGCCGAGGAGGACTGGATCAGGCAGGTCACCCCCGCGCCGACCCCCATCCCCATCCAGCGGAACTTCGTGATCTTCGCCAGCATGCTGCGCAGCCGGTTGCCCGCGGCGGCCTTCAGCCCGTCCGACAGCATCCCCATGCCGAACAGGAACAGGCCCAACCCACCCACCGTGCCGAAAACCATGTCCTTCGCGTCCATCGTGGTCCTGCTTCACTCGTGCGGCGTTCTCGAACGGGATGGCGGGGACAAAACTCAGCCCTGAGCGGGGCCGGCCACCTTTCCGGGCGGGCCTTCCGCGGTCGCCTGGACCTTCCTCCGTTTCTTCTTACTCGTTTCCAGAGCGAGAAACAAGCGACGATACCTCCGCGGCCCCTCCCGGGCCGGCCGCGACAGCCGATCCGGCCGCCTTGTCCACACAGCCTGTGGCGCCACAAGACTTAACACGATCTTAACGGGATGCAGACCCTCGGCGCCGTTACAGTGGAGAAGAGCAGAGAAGTTCGGCTTTCCGCCGCACGAGTTCGGCGCGGTGGTGTCTCCGGCGAGGCCCGGGGCGCCCGTCGCCTCGTCTTTGCTCACCTGTTCACTGGAAGGGAAGAGCATTCATGTCCGCATACCCATCGGTAGCGGTCGCGAAGCCTGAGAGCCTGGCGCGGAACGGTCTGGCGGAGGGGTCCCGCACGAAGGCGCGCGGCCCGGCCTGGCGGGGCTGGCTGGGCGCGTTGGCGGCCGTCGTGGCGGTTTACGTGTTCATCGCGGCGATCAATGTCATGGGCCACGGGCTGAAGACGGTGGCGAAGGTCCCTGCCAGCAAGACCGTGATGGACCGGATCTACCACCTGGCCGACAACCCGCTGGCGGGGCTGTGCACGGGCGTGCTGCTGACCTCGCTGGTGCAGTCCAGCAGCTTCACCACGACGTTCACCGTGGGCGTGGTGGCGGCGGGGCAGATCCCGTTCGCCACGGCGATCTTCATCATCATGGGCGCGAACATCGGCACGTCGGTGACCAACACGCTGGTGTCGCTGGCGCACCTGCGGCGGCGGGCGGAGTTTCGGCGGGCGTTGGCCGGGGCGACGGTGCACGACTTCTTCAACGTGCTCAACGTGATGCTGCTGTTGCCGCTGGAGTGGGGCTTCGGCATCATCTCCAGGCCGGCTCGGGCCTTCGGGCACTGGCTGGAGGGGGCGGCCTTCTTCACCACCAGCCCGAAGAAATTCAACGTCATCAAGATGGCCGTCAGACCCGTCACGCAGTCGGCCGACTGGTTGTTCGGGACGGTCTTCGGGCTGACGCCCACCGCCCGGGGGCTGATCACGGCGATCGTCGGCGTCGTGATGTTGTTCATCGCCCTGCTGCTGCTGGTGAAGGTCCTCCGCGGGCTGATGAAGGAGCGGCTGGCGGGGCTGTTCAGCCGCACGCTGTTCGCCAACCAGGCCACCAGCTTCACCGTCGGCATCGTGACGACCGTGGCCGTTCAGAGCTCCTCGGTCACCACGTCCGTGATCGTCCCGTTGGTCGGCGCCGGGGTGCTGAAGATCAGGCAGGTCTTCCCCTACACGCTGGGGGCGAACATCGGCACGACGGTGACGGCGATTCTGGGCGGACTGGCCATCGCCGCGATGGCCGCCGGGGCCAGCGTGGAGGTCCAGACCGCCGCCGCCTTCGCCCTGTCGGTCGCTTTCGCCCACCTGCTGTTCAACATCTACGGTACACTGGTCTTCTGGCCGCTCAAGTGGATCCCGATCTCCCTGGCCAAGGGCTACGCCAAGCTCGCCTCGACCCGCAGGCTCCTGGCGGCGGCGTACATCTTCGTACTGTTCTTTATCGTCCCCGCCCTGGTGATCGTGGCGGTAAACTGGAGGGCCGTCATGGCCTGGATGTCCGTCTGACCGGCTCGGCGAGCAACACAACCAACAAGCAGTTCGGAGAAACGAGTATGCTACGCGAAATCCTCAGCGCCCTCAGCGGCACCGACGTGCTGGCGGAGATGATCGACCAGGTCGCCCGGATGCTCCAGGCCGGACGACAGATGTTCGGCCAGGCCTCCGAGGTCCTCATGAGGGCCGTCGAGTGGAAGGACGTCGCGGACGACCTCTACGCCCGCGACCGCCAGGTCAACCGGATCGAGCAGGACGTCCGCGAGCGGATCATCACCCACCTTTCGGTGGGCAACCAGGCGGACCTGTCGGCCTGCCTGATCCTGATGAGCGTCGTCAAGGACGCCGAGCGGATCGGCGACTACTGCAAGAACATCTTCGAGGTGGGCAAGTTCTACGGGCACGACTACACGCGCCCCCACTACGCCAAGCCGCTGGAGGGCATTCGCTTCGGCATCGAGCCGCTGTTCGCGAAGGCCGAGAAGGCCTTCACGGACGCCGATCGCGCCGTCGCGCGCGACGTGCTCGGCGCCGCCGGCGGGCTGATGCGGACCTGCGACGTGATCATCCAGCAGCTTCTCAGCAGCAACGAGGAGATGTCCGCCGACGAGGCCGTCGCCTACGTGCTGCTGGCGCGGTTCTACAAGCGGGTCTCGGCCCACCTGGGCAACATCGCCTCCAGCGTCGTCTCCCCGGTCCCGCTGATCGACTACCGGGGCGGGGCGAAGCTCGAACCGGCCCCGTAGGCCCCCGCCGCTTCCTCCGTGCCGGGCGGGCCGTCGGGGGATCTGTGCACCGTCACTTCGCGCCCCCGTAGGCTACCGCGCGCTTGTGTAGGGACACCGCCCCCGAGCCCGTGATCGCCGTGAGCGTCGCGGTTATCCTGTGGTCCGGGCTAAACCCCTGCGGACGAGGCGTCAATAGAGGGTGGGCCGATGGATCCCGGGCGAGCCGAAAGTGCGCGGCTGATGGACGAGGCGGCGGGCGGCGACGAGGCCGCCTTCGGCCGGCTCGCCCGACAGGTGCAGGACGAGCTGTATCGGTTCGCCCTGGCCCACCTGCTGTCGGGCGCCGACGCGGCCGAGGCGGTCCAGGAGACGCTCGTGCGGGCCTGGCAGGGGCTGGGGCGATGGCGGCAGGGCGCCGACGCGGTCGCGTGGCTGCGCGGGATAGCGCTGAACGTCGTGCGCGAGATCTGGCGGCGAAGGCGGCGCGACGCGGCGGCCGAGATCGACCCGGAGCTGCTGGCCGACGAGACCGGCCGGGGCCCCGCCGACGACGAGGCGGGGCCCGCCCGTCTGGCGGCGGGCCTGGCCCGGTTGCCCGCGAGGCAGCGGGAGGCGGTCACCTGCCGCTACCTGAGGCAGATGAGCGTTCGCCAGACGGCCGAGGCGATGGGCTGTGCGGAGGGCACGGTCAAGGCGGCCGTCCATGCGGCCCTGAGAAACCTGCGGGCCGCCATGGCAGGCCGAGACGACTGACGACGAGCGACGAGGAACCGATGGATCACGGCGACGTGCGACAGCCGGGCGGCGACGTGCGATCGGACGAAGCGCCCGAGCGGGATCTCGCCGACGTGATCGCCCCCCTGCGGGCGCTCGGCGAGCGGATCGATCGGCAGCGGTATCCGGGCGAGGCCTGGCCGGCCGCGCGGCCGCGCCGGCGGCGGCCGGCGCTGCGGGTGGCGACGGCTGCCGCCGCCGCGGTGGTGCTGATCGCTCTGGGGGCCGCCGTCTGGTGGCACTACAGGCACAGGCCGATCGACGAGCCGCCGCCGGTGCAGGTCGCCACCGCGCCGGCCGAAAAGCCGAACGAACCGACGGCCCTGCCCGGGCTGGTCGATCCGGCCTACGTCTCACGCGTCCGCTGGACCGTGCCGCGGATCCCGATGCCGTCAACCGTCGACGACAACGGCACGCACGTGCGGTGGACCATCCCGCGGATCCGCTTCCCGTCGTTCACCACCGCCCCGGCCCGACAGAAGCCCAAGACAACCAGCCAGCCGCGCTCGACGTAGCGCCGGCTGCGAACGGGCGGAAGCCCAGACAGGAAGGAGCTCGAGCGATGACAGGAAAGAACCTGCTGACCGTGCTGCTCGCGACGGTGATGGTCGCCTCGGTGGTGGGCACGTATTCGTGGGTCGGCGCGCAGGAGGGGCGGGACGTGCGGCCGCCCCGGCCGCGGGGCGAGGCCGATGCGTCCGACCGGGCAGAGCGCGACCGGCGCGAGCGGCTCGACGCTGACCGGCAGCGCCTCGATGACCTCGATCGGCGTGCCCAAGAGGAGATGGAGCGGCGGCTGCACCGGCGGGAGCAGGAACGCCTCGAGGCCGAGCGAGAGATGGCGCGGCGGTGGGCGGAGGGCGATCCGGACCTTCGCGGGCCGATCCCGCCGGAGCACCGTGAGGAGATGATGCACTTCCAGCGGATGATGGGCATGCTCGAGCAGATGGCGCGGGTGTCCTTCGACCCGGAAGCGGCGGCGTTGATGGCCATCGGCGGGCTGCGGGACGACATTCACCGCAAGCCGGAGGAAGTCATCGAGGACCTCCACAACGTGCTGAAGCGTACGCGGACGCTCGGCCTGCGCAACGCCATCCGCCTGAGCCTCCGCGACCTCTACCGCCACACCGACCAGCACGACAAGCTGCTGTCTACGCTCCGCGAGATGATCGCCGAGAACGACGAGTTCCTCGCCCGCCAGCAGGAAGAGCACGAAGAGGAGGAAGCGGAGGAGCGGGACGAGGGCGATCGGTGAGCTGGGCTCCTCAATGCTGAGCATGGACAACTCGGAATCGGGAATCCGCCTTCTGTTGGCTGTACGTTGAGCAGGCGATCAGAAGGGGTTCAGGCCCACCAGGACCGTTCGCCCGGGCAGGTCGGCAGGCAGGCGGCCCAACACGGCGCGGGCCTCTTCGGCGTCGTCGCAGAGGATGAACAGCCCGCTGCCGCTGCCGGTGACGGATACCGGCAGGCCCGCCGCCTCGGCGAGCGCGGCGTGGGTCCGGCGAAGCTCGTCGCTGACGACGAACGCCGCGGCGGCCAGGTCGTTGCGAAGCTCACCCCGCCACGTGCTCGGCGGCTCACCGAAAAAGGGGACCGGCTCCGAAGCGCAGCGCAGGTGCCTGTCCCCTTTTTCGACCCCGGCATGCGCCCCGGGCGGTCCATGACGAACTCCCCCTTCGCGGTTCTGCCAGAGCCGATCGAAGGCCGCGTAGACCTCCGCGGTCGGGCAGACAATCGGCGGGAGATGCACTACGGCGGTGAACGGATGGACGCGGGCGGCCTCGACGCGCTCGCCCCTGCCGCTTACCGACGCCGCCGGCGGGCCGAGGAACAGCGGCACGTCGCTGCCGAGCCGACCGGCCAGCTCCGCGAGGCGCTCGGGGGGCAGGGCGATGTCCCACAGCTCGGCGAGCCCCTCGAGCACGGCCGCCGCGTCCGACGAGCCGCCGCCCAGCCCCGCGCCGGGGGGGATCGACTTCGACAGCTCGATGTCCGCGGCGCCCGGCTCGGCGCCCGTCGCCTCCGCCAGCAGGCGTGCGGCGCGGACCGCGAGGTTCCCCTCGGCCGGGCCGCAGTCGGCGCCGGTGCATCGCAGCGCAATCCGCCCGTCAAACCGCGGGCGCAGCAGGACGTCGTCGTAGAGCGTCACCTTCGCGACGATCGACCGAACGGGATGGAAGCCGTCGCCGCGGATCGGGCCGACGTGCAGCGTGAGGTTGAGCTTGGCCGGTGCGGCCAGGCGCAGGCCGCCGCCCGACAGCGGGGTCTTCCGCGGCCGGGCGGGCAGAACGCCGTCGATGGGGCGGGGCGCGGGGACCATGGCGCTATCTTGCAGAGTCGACGCGGTGATGCAAGGGCGTCGCCCTCCCGGCCGACCAGGCTCACCGCACGCCGTGCTGGGCGAGCAGCGGTTCGTCGGCCAGCAGGTCGGCGGTCGGTCGGTCGGCGACGATCCTGCCGCCGGCAAGCAGGACGGTCCGCCCGGCGAGGCGGCGGAGGGTGTGCAGGTCGTGGGTGACCAGCAGCATCGCCTCGTCGCGTTCGTCGAGCGCTTCGACCAGGCGGCGGGTGGCCCGCGCGTCGAGGTTGGCGGTCGGCTCGTCGAGCAGGAGCAGTTGGGGCCTCATCGCCAGCACGGCCGCCAGGCTGACCAGCCGCTTCTCGCCGCCGGAGAGGCGATAGGTGACCCGCTGCTCGTAGCCTCCGAGGCCCAGGGAGGCGAGCACCTCGCCGGCAATCGCCGCCGCCTCGTCCCCGCCGGCGCCGAGGTTCATCGGGCCGAACGTCACGTCCTCCAGGACGGTCGGGCAGAACAATTGGTCCTCCGGGTCCTGAAACAGCAGCCCGGCGTGTCGGCGGACCTCGACGAAGTCGGCCTCCGTCCGCCGCGGCCGCCCGAACGCGCGGATCTCGCCGCCCTGCGGGCGGATCAGCCCGACGATCAGGTGAAGCAGCGTCGTCTTGCCCGACCCGTTGGCCCCCAGCAGCCCCACGCGCTCGCCGGGACCGACGGACAACGCCGCCCCGTCCAGCACCGGGCGGGCATCCGCGTACGAGAAGCGGATCGCCTCCAGGCGAATGAGCCCGTCGTCTACCGCCATTGGAGCCACTCCAGCAGCCCGAGAAGGCCGACGGCCGCGGCGGCAAAGGCCGCGTCCCGACGCGCCAACCGCCCGCCGCCCACCGTGCGGAACCGCCCGTCGAAGCCGCGGCACTTCATCGCCGCCACGATCCGCTCCGACCGGTCGAAGCTCTTGACCAGCAGCATCCCGACGAGATAGCCGATGCCCCGATACGTCTGCCGGTTGACTCCCGGCCGGAAGCACCGCACCCGCATCGCCCGCCGCAGCCGCTCGTACTCGTGGTGCAGCACGTCGATGTAACGCACCGTGAAGAAGTACAGGTGGATGAGCTTGTTCGGCACGCGGAGCCGCCCCATCGCGCGGCCGAGGGCCATTGGCTCGAGCGTGCTCAGCAGTGCCGTCAGCGTCAGGACGATCGCGTTGGCCTTCAGGACGATGGAGGCGGCCTTCGCGAGCCCCTCGCGCGACGCGGCGAGCGGCCCGACGCGCAGCAGCGGATCGCCCGGGACGCTCAGAGGCAGAACGACAACGAGGACGAGCAAGAACAGGTTCAGCGAGCGGAGTCGCTTGAGCACGGGGCCCACCGGCAGCCGGGCCGCCGCCGCCAGGCAGCCCCCCCCCGCCAGGCCGACCGCCAGCGCGTCGAACCGCCCCGCCAGGGCCGTCGCGACCGACAGGCCCGCCGCGGCCAGCAGCCGCACCCGGCCGTCCAGGCGGTGGATGATCGTATCGGCATCTGAGAACGTTTCGCAGACCATGCTCACTCGCGTTCGCGGCCGGGCCTCCTTTTGTACTTCCACATCATCCACAGCCCGGCCAGGCCCAGGATGAAGCCGATCCCCCCCGCCACGTCACGCACGCGCACCCGCTCGTCCCTGATACGCAGCTCGCGCCGGACGGCGCGGGCGGCCACCTCGGACAGCCGCTCCACCAGCGCGTCGATGGCCTCGTCGGTCGGCATCGTCGCCGGGGCCGTCGTCGGGCGCGCGCCCGAGGGCGCCGGCCGACTCGCCGCCGGAGCCGAACCTCGGCCCGAGGGCGCCGGCAGGTCGGCCGGAAGGTCGGCCGCGGGAACCGGGCATTCTCCACGATGCCCCGTGCCGTCGTCGACCACGAAAAGATGATCGCACCGCACGGCGGGCACGAACCGGAACTCGCCCTTCTCGTCGGTCCGCACCTGCCCGAGCGTCCCCCCGTCTGGGCCGAGCACCATGACGGTCACGCCGGCGAGGCGGCCGCCGCCGGCGATGTAGACCTCGCCGCGGACGGCCCGGCCCTCGGCGGCGGCGAAGACGACGAGCTTGTGCGCGTCGGCCCGGCGAGGCAGCCACAGCGCAGCGGCGGCAAGGGCGACGATCCACGACATGCGAAGTGCCTTACGCATCGGCGAGTTCCTCTCCTCTCCGCCCCGCGGCGGCGAGTTGAAGCAGTTCGGGCTTGACCTTGAGCAGGAACCCCACGGCCGCCGCCGTGACGGCGGCCTCGATGGCGGCCACGGGGATGTGCAGGACGATCGCGCCCCAGGCGACGAGCAGGAAACCCCTTCCCGTCGTCACCAGGGCCAGCGACAGCAGAAGGCCGCTGAGGAAGATGCCGAGCGCACCGGTCACCGCCCCTCGGGCGACCAGCGCCGCGGCCCCCCGGCCGCCGACGGGCAGGCGGAAGGCATAGTGGCAGACGACGGCGGGGGCAGCTATGACAAACGTGTTGACGCCCAGGGCCGTCAGGCCGCCGAAGCCGAGCCATGCCTGGAGCAGCAGCGCCACCAGGACGGCCGGAAACACCGCCCAACCCAGCAGCACGCCGGCCAGCCCGTTCAGCAGAAGGTGCACGCTCGTCGGCGGGACGGGCAGATGGATCAGCGAGGCGACGAACAGCGCCGCCGACAGCAGCGCGACCTCGGGAATCCGCTCGTCGCGGATTCGCCAAAGCCCGACGCCCACGCCGGCCGCCGAGGCCGCCGCGCCCGCCGAAAGCACCGGCCAGGACAGGATCCCATCGGCTATGTGCAAGGGGCGCCCTTCCGCTTCTCGTCGATCGCCCGCACGGTCAGTCCATGTCCACCGCGCGGACCCACATCACCGCGCCGAGCTCGACATCGACCTTCTTGCCGTCGGGGGCGGCCATCTTCTCGTCGCCGTCGATCAGCGCCGCGAAGGCCCACCAGCCGGCCTTCGGCATCACGTAGCAGAACGTGCCGCTCGCGTCGGCCTTGATCACCTGTGTGACGAACGCCTCACACGGCGCGACGGCCCGGCCGGTGCGGTTGTAGTACTCCACCTCGATCTCGGCGAACGGCACGGGTTTGCCGCCCTTGCGCACGATGCCGCGGAAGCAGTTGCCCGTCCACAGCCCATATGGGCGGACGAGCGGCTCGATCTCCACCGGCAGGCCGACCAGCGCGTCCCAGCCCTCGCCGCTGTCGAAGCCGTTGACCACCACCTTGGTGTAGTGGACGATCATCTTCCGCTCGGCCGGCTCCCAATACGCGGCGGGCTCGAGGTGGAAGACGTGGTCGCCAGGCTGCCTGATCTTGTAGGACGCCCCAAACGCCGTCTTGCCGCCGACCTTCCTCTCCCGCAGCGTGGCCAGCAGGTCGGTCCTCCTGCCGCGCACGAGGACGCCGAACCGCCTGGGCCGAGACATCTCCATGACCGGCCCGCCTCGCATCGGATGCGTGAACAGCACCTCCAGCGCCACGTCACGGTCCGCGCCCGCGACGTTGTCCCGCGACGGAACAAGCACCTGGAAGTGCGAGTAGACCGTCGCCGTCCCCCCTGCCACCGCGGCCAGCACCGCGACGCCCAGCAGCCATTGCCTTCTCATATCCGCTCTCCTTTCGGTACCCGAGGGCAGGCGGTAATACGAATTCATAGTGTAGTAATACCACCGCGGCGGAGTCAAGGCCGCCAATACCGAGGGCGAGGCGAGAACTGCGAGCGGTGGCGGCGCGGCAGACGGGCTTATTGGGAGCGTTGGCGGTATTGGGATCAGTCGGGGGCCCCGCCGCGATCAAGCGGGTGGCCGGCCGGCGGGTCTTGCCGGCGAGCGCCTCGCGAAGCTCGCGGGGGCGGGCGGACCTGCGGAACTCTCCCGCACGGATCGCCGCAACTCCCCGCTCAACCAAACAGACGTGCCACAGAACCGGTGATGCAGACTACTCGCGTACAACCATGTCGGACGATCGAGCAGCGACTTCCCCTACGACGGGCCCCGCCTCGAACAGCGGCATGCCCGCCTGAACTCGCTTGCTGTACCGCAGGACGTTTTCCTCCTTCGCACGCTGATCGTCCTCTTCGTACGCATCCGCCGGCGCAAAGTGGCTGGGGCGAAATGCACGCATACAGCCGCCTCCATTACGAATTGTCAAGTTCCCTCCGAGGAACTATTGAGATAGCGCGCCGGGCCTCCTGCTCGGCAGGTTGCGATATGTCAATCTATATTCTCCGAACCGGCGAGCCTCTTGGCAAGGGGAAAAATGTTTTTCCTCGACGCCTACGACTCGCGGTCCTCCGGCGGGGCGACCACATTCATCTCGCACTCGGCCGCCATGTCCAGGAACTCGCCGCGCTCGAGGTCGCCGAGCTGCTTGCCCTTCGCGTCGAGCTTCTCGTTGAACTTGACGCACTTCTCCTGCATCGCCTCGTGGGTCTGCTCGGACCCGCCCATCAGGTGGAAGTTCGGCCCGCGAGTCACGCGGACGTCGCCGTCCTCGTTGTCCAGCCCCACACCCAGCAGCTTTGCCTTCTTGGGCTCACTGACCACACGGCCGTTCCTTACCAGGCACTTCGCACGGATGCATCCGACAAGATGTAGACCATTCTACCAGCCCCGGCGGGCTGTACAAGGCCGCGGAAGGAATCCCGCCGGCGGCCATCACGAGGCCGCCCCCCCACCGGCGGGGTTGAACACAGCAGAGGATATGCGGATTCCTGCGTTCCTCGCGCCTTGCAGGAGCACCGACGTTTGTCTGCACGAAGGACCCGATGATGAGTTCTCCCAAACGCCCCACGGCGCGTTCGCCGAAACGCCCGAGGATGCGTTCCCGCGAAGCGGGGGCGAACCGTCGCGTATCCTCGCTGGCTTGCGTCGTGCTCTTCATGCTCCCTTCTTCCATGTGCCTGACCGCCCCGGCCCCGGCAGCCGCCGACGCCGACGCCCCGACCGTCCACACCGGCCTCTGCGACGCCTCCGCCGTCGTCGCACTCGACGCCAACACCTTCCTCGTCGCCGAGGACGAGATGAACGTAATCAACGTCTACCGAACCGACCGACCGGGGCCGCCGCTCAAGAGCCTGCCCTGGTCGCGCCACCTCGCCGTCGCGGCCGACGACGAGCATCCCGAAGTCGATATCGAAGGCGCCGCCCTCCTCGGCGGCCGAGTCTACTGGATCGGCTCCCACGGGCGCAACAAGGACGGCAAGTGGCGACCGAACCGCCACCGCCTCTTCGCCACCGACGTGGCAATCAACGACGAGGAAGTGACCGTCAAGCCGTTCGGCCGGCCTTACGAGAAGCTCGCGACGGCGCTGGCCGCCGACAGCCGGCTGCGTGCGCTGGGCCTCCACAAGGCCCTCGGGCGGCCGGGCAAGAGCGACAAGGACCTCGTTCCGACGAAGGAGGGCCTGAACATCGAGGGCCTCTCGGCCATGGCGGACGGGGGCGGCCTGCTGATCGGCTTCCGCAATCCGCTGCCCGGCGGCAGGGCGCTGCTCGTGCCGCTGAAGAACCCCGCCGCCGTCGTCAGCAGAGGCGCCGCGCCGGTCTTCTGCGGCCCGATCCGCCTGCGCTTGCGGGGCCGGCGCGACGGGCGAACGATCCCTTTCGGCATCCGCGGCATCGAGTATTCGCCGCGCCACGAGGCCTATCTGATCGTCGCCGGCCCGGGCGGAAAGGGGAAGCTCTTCGCGATCTACAAGTGGTCGGGGCACAGCGACGAGGAGCCGGTACTCCAGCGCGATGCGAGTGCGGCGGTCGCCCGGCTGCGGCGCTTCACCGCCGAGTCGCTTGTGGTCTACCCTCACACCGGGCGGGTGCAGATCTTCAGCGACGACGGGACGCTGAAGGTGAAGGTCGCCTCGCCCGCCGAGTGCGCCGAAGGGGCCTACGACAACGGCGTCTGTCAAGCCAAGCACCTGCTGGACAACCGGAAGAAGACCTTCCGCGGCGTGTTCGTCACCCTCGATGCCCCAAACGGCAAGCCGTAGCGCGTGCGGCGGGGCTGCACGCCCCGCACTCCTACGAGCCGGGGAGATCCTCGACGGGCACGAGTCGGCCGTCGTCTTTGAGTTCGAGCTTCGTCCCGTCGGCGTCGGCGATGCGGAGGATCAGCCCCCAGCCGCCGCCGCCCTGTGAGACCTCGGCCACCAGCGTGTTCGTGCCCTTTCGCAGCTCGGCGTGGTGGGATTCGCTGTCGGCCTGCGCGCCGCGGAGGGCCAGCACGCTGCCGGCCAGCTTGCCGTTGACCCACACGCGCAGGGCGTCGTCGCTGCCGGTGTGGATCTTCACCTTCCGCGCCTTCTCGCAGCGGATCGTCCGCACGGCGTAGCCGGCCACGTTCGAACGCCGCCGGCTGCCGCTGAGGGCCAGGAAGTCCACCAGCGGCTTCGGCGACCGGGCGAGCTTGCGCGAGGCGGCCGAGGCCTCGATGGCCTTCAGCTTCTTCGCGTCGACCTCGGCGAACGCCTTCGGATCGCGCCACCGCTGCGTGATCGACGCGAACCGCCATGCCCGCACGAACGGACCCGACATCAGCTCGGCCAGGCCCGCCGACGTGGACAGCCCCTGCCCGTCGATGACCAGCACGCTGACCGTCGCCTTGCCCATCCGCTTGCGGATCTCCGCCAGCGGCATGGCGACCTTCCGCGGCACGGCGCGGCCTTTGGCCGTGGCCGTACCGTGGACGGCCTGCGTGCCGACGCGCGGCCCGTGGCGGCGGAGGGCGAGATAGTGGATGCCGTAGTCGGACTCGACGACGATGCTCTTCGACGCCCGGTCGAGGCGGATGACCGTGACCTCCTCGTCGCGCCACGTCCGCCGATCCACCGCGAAGTGCCGGTGCGGCGCCAGGGCCGCCCCGCTGACGGGCGTCCACGCGGCGATCTCGGTCTCCTTGAATTCGTACGGCTTCGAACGCCGGGCGTGCGGCGGCTCGATCAGCGTGAAGAACCGATTGAACCGGTCGTGACCCCGGGTCATGATGTCGTGGCGGTCGCCGCTGTGGGGCAGGGCGAACGTGTGGCCCAGCTCGTGCAGGGCCGCCCCCATCGTCGTCGAGGCGATCGCCCAATACGCGTGCCGCCCCACCGAGTCGCTGAACCACTTCTTCGGGTCCACGCGAGCGGCGTCCATGAACGCCTTCTGCGCGTCGGCCAGCCGGTCCGGCCAGGTGAACAGGTCCCCGCCTCCGAACAGCGCCAGGTTGCCCCCGCCCAACGCCGTGTGGGCGTACACCTTGCCCGTGTTCGCGTCGAACCGCGTCATCGCGGGGATCACCAGGTTCTTCGCGTAGCGGTTCGGCAGCTTCCGCCTCAGCTCGCGGCCGATCTCCGAGTACAGCCGGCCGCCGTCGAGCTTGTGGTAGTAGGCGGCGTCGCGGCTGCCCTTGAGCAGGTGCACCTTCACCTTGCCGTCGCCGCCCAGCTCGAGGTTGAACGTCCGCCGCCCGAGCCCGATGTCGTTGAGCCGCTCGGCCGTGAAGCACTGCATCAGCTTCATCGCCGTGCCCAGCTTGCCTCGCCAGTCCTGCCGGTCGTCGCTCCGCGGCGTCTGGAACGCCGTCCCGCCCGTCCTGTCGGTGAAGTAGACCACGCGGACGACGCGCGGGTTCGTCTGCGGCTTGTAAGCGATCGTCAGGGCCGACTCCGCCTTGCCCGCGCGGAGCCGCAGCTTGTTGGGCCCGGGCACGAGCTCGGCCAGCGCCTTGAACCGCCCCCGCCGCGCCAGGCCGACCATCTCGCGCGTGTCGCGCTTCGACGACGTGTTGACCACCGTCACCCGGTCGGCCTTCGCGTCGGCCAGCTCGCCGCGGATCAGCACCACGGGATAGCGGATCGTCTCGCCGTCGGTGAAGTTCGTCACGCGAACGGCCTCCGTGGCGCCCGCGGCAACCGTCGCCGCCAGGGCGAAGCACCCGAGCACCGCCGACAGGCACCGGCGGGTGGGCGACCCACGTCGCAACGACTCACGCATAATCGTCATGGATGCTCCTCTCCGACCCGCCATCGCCGACGGGCCGGGCATTGTAGCCGATCGCCTGGCGCGCGGCAAAGCCGCCAACCTTGTAAACCACGCACCACGAGCGTAAGGTGTGCAGTTCTGCTGCACACTCTACGATTCGCTCGATGAACAGATCACGGACCACGAAAATGAAGACAGCGTTGTCTCCGGCGGGATGGGCGGTGGTTCTCATGGTGGGGGCAGGAGTCTGCCCGATGGCGGCGCGATCCGGTGAACGGGCCATTCGGCGATCGGACGTGGTGTTCATGTACGACAACCCGAAGCGGTACGAGGCGTACGGCTGCACCGCGCTGGGCTGGGCCGGCCGGCAGAACGCCGATCACATCCGGGCCGCCCACGCCGCCGGCGTGCGGCAGTTCTCTTCCAGCGTGGGGTTCCTCACCGAGTTCCGGCGCGTGATCGACTTCAGCGACGACCACCTCGACGCCGCCTGTCGGAACTTCGAGGGCAAGCCCTTCATCGTCCCCTGGCTGTGGGACCACAAGCACAAGGGCAAGCCCGCCTACTGGTGGTGCACCAACAGCCCGCTGTACCGCAAGTACCTCGACAGCCGCCTCGCCGAAGTGACCAGGCTGCCCGTCGACGGCCTGCACATTGACGACTACCGCGGGACGAGCGGGTCGATCACCTGGCTCGGCGGCGGGTTCTGCCGCCACTGCCTGGCCGCCTTCCGAGAGTACCTGAAGAACAACGTCGCCCGCGAGAAGCTCGCCAAGCTCGGCATCACCGACCTCGAGAAGTTCGACTACCGCGAGTTCCTGATCGGACGGGGCGTGAAGGCGGCCGACTACAACCGCCGCCGCAGCCGCCTGCCGCTCGCCGACGAGTTCTACCGCTTCCACATCACCGCCAACAACGTCTACGTCGCCGCCTACCACAAGCGGGCCCGTCAGCTCGCGGGCCGGCCGCTGTCGCTGAGCGTCAACTCCGGGCTGAGCAACCCGCACGCCCTCGTCGTCGCGCCGCACCTGAGCTACTTCTGCTGCGAAGTGCACCACGGCGCCTCCAGCCGCCGGCCGGGCTCACACCCCGTCTACATCTACAAGCTGGCCGACGGGCTGGGACGCCACGTGGCCTCGACGGCGGCGGGGCAGGACTGGGCGTTCATCTCGGCCAACAAGCTGCCCGGCCTCGTCCGCACGTGGGCGGCGATGTCCTACGCGTTCGGCCACACGCTGATGGCGCCGCAGCGACAGTGGTGCTACACGAAGCAGAAGGGCACGCACTGGTACGACGGGCCGACCGAGGAGTATGCGTGGACCTATCGTTTCGTGCGGCGCAGCGCCCGCCTGCTCGACGGCTACGAGGCCGTCGCGCCCGTCGCGGTGATCTACTCCAACGCCGCCAACCGCGCCGGGCGCGGCCGCGTCGAAGCGATCTGCGCCGAACTCGCCCGGGCCAACGTCCCCTTCACCGTCCTGATCGCCGGCGACGAGCTGCTGGACTACCGCCTGTCGGCCGGGCGGCTGGCGAAGGCCCGGGCCGTCGTCGTGCCCAAGAGCTTCTCCGTCGACGCCGCGCAGCAGAAGCTGCTCGACCGCGCCCGTGCGGACGGCCGGCTCGTCACCTGGCCGGACAAGCAGAAGCTGGCGAAGCTCGTGGGCGCCCCCGTGACGGTCGAGGGCGCCGACCGCGTCTGGGCCGTGCCGCGCGCCGCGCCGGGCGACCGAAGCCGGCCCGTCGTCGTCCACCTGCTGAACCGCAACTACGACGCCAAGGCCGACGCGATGATCGTGCAGAGAAACGTGAAGCTCCGCCTGCGGCGCGACCTGTTCGGCGGGCGCAAGCTCGCCCGCGCCGTCGCCCACGCGCCGAAGGCCGAACCCGTCACCCTCGAGGTGACCTCCGACGCCGACCACACAACCGTCGTCCTGCCGGAACTCGACCTCTGGACGATCGTCGAACTGTCCGGACAACCGTAGAAAGCGTAGGGTGTGCAGCTCTGCTGCACACGCGTCTGCCTCTGAGGTGACCGTGCATCGAACCCCGCCGCCGCACGTGAGGACCGTCCTGCTCCTGTTGGCCGCCGCGCTGCCCGCGGCGGGCCAGGTCGCGAAGATCCCCGACGTCAAGAGCCTCGACGAGCTGCGCATCCTCGACGCGGCCACGGTGCTGGACACCTGGGACGTCCGCGTCGGTCTGGTCGACCCGGGCGCCGAGGCCGGCCCGTGGCGGCTGCTGTGCTGTCACCTGAAGTACATCGGCCCGCCCGACGGCTCGCGACGGCTCAAGCTGCCGTCCCTGACCTACGTCAGCGGCCGGCTGCTCGGGCCGGTCAGCTACACGGTGGACCCAGCCAACGCCAAGATCCACCACGCCGCGGGGAAGGTACTCCGGACTCTCTCGACGGGCGGCGAGAAGGACACCGAGCGCCTCTACGTTGGTGCCGTTCCTCTCGCGCTGACCGGCGAGTGGCGCCTGACCGTCTGGTCCGCCGGTCCCCGCCCCATCGCCATGCGCGTGCTGAAGGTCCCCGCCGACCGCCGCTGTCAGTGGCGGGTCTTCGCCCGACTCGACCAGCGCCGCGCCGGGCCCGGCCAGCCCGCGATCGTCCACTTCCGCGGCGACCCGGCCATGCCCGTCTATCCTCACTTCGCACCCATCTGGCGCTCGGACGGGTCGCGGAGCGTGAAGACTTTGACCCCGCTGCCAGGCAAGATCGGCTTCCTCCCGGGCCGCCTGCCGCCCTGGCCGCAATACGAGCCCCGCTACTACGGCCACAAGCTCCGCGCCGTCGCGGAGGGCCAATACCCGTACCCGCTGAAGCTGTCCCTGGAGGCCGGCTCGTTCGTCCTCCGCTCCGAGGCGCCGATGGTCGACCGGCCGGAGGAACTGCTGCTGGCGCGGTGGTGGATCGACGGCAAGCCCGTCGACGCCAAGCCCCCGAGCAACGCCGACAGGCTCACCCGCGATCTCGCCCGGCAGATCCGGCACGTGCGGCAGATGAAGGTCGGCTTCCGCCTGCCCGACGACGTCCGCCCGCTGAAGCCCGGCACGAAGGTGACCGTCCAGGTCATGTACAGCCAGGCCGGTTACAACCGCGTCTGGCGCCATCGCGGGCGGATGCTGAGGGCCGCCCTCCCCGGCTGGCCCGCCAGCCAGCCGATGCTCAGCAACCACCTGACGTTCCCCGTGGACAAGAAGATGCTCGCCGGGCGGCTCGGCCGGTAGCGCCCGGCCGCCTCAGCCCGAAGGGCAAGACATCCTGGCCCACGGCACCCGGCCGTGCATCGACCTCGTACTCGTGCTCGGCCGTTTCTCCTGTGCAGCGGTGGCATCCGCCGAGGGTGCTTACCTGCCGCTGACGATCGGCCTGTGCCACAGCGACCGCCAGTAGGCCTGGTCGGTCCGGTAGACGTCGATCGGCCGGCGGGCGGGATCGAGGCCTGCCGGCAGGATGCCGAACCGCTTCATCTCGCGCACGTAGTCGGCCGACGGGCGGAAGTTCGGCATGTCGAAGCGGGTGATCCGGTCGAGTTCGGCCTTGCCCTCGCGGATCGCCGCCAGCATCGCCCGGAACGTCGGGTCGTCGCGCCCGCCGAGGACCTTCGCCGCCGCGCCGAGCTTGCCGTCCCTGCCGATCTTCCTGCACACCCCGTAGCCCCCCGCCTCCCTCGCCAACGGCGCCAGCAGCGCCAGCGACTTGCCCGGCTCGGTGAAATCGAAGATCAGGTGCTCCGAGAACCGGATGATCGGGTCTGCGGGGCGGACGGTCCGAACGTGGTAGCGGCCGCGGACGGGCTTGGCCTGAAGCTCCCGCCGCCCGCGATGGCAGCGGCCGCAGCGCGGTGACATCAGCTTCCCCAGCCGCCCCTTCAACGTGAAGTCGAGGAAGATATCCCCCGCGAACAGCTTGCCCGTCCCCAGCGCCGCATACGTGCCCGCGTAGGCCGCGCCCGACTCGATCCACATCCGCACGGTCCTCCGCTCCAGCGGCGTGAGCTTCACCTCGTTGTGCGTCTTGCCGCCTTCGGCCAGGCGCGGCTCGATCTTCCTCATCAGCTCGCTGGCCGACGCGCCGATCGATCGCGGCGGGCGGTTGCCCAGCCCGTTCTGCCCGTCGGCAATCTGCTTGCGGACCAGCAGCGTCCAGTAGCTGTGCGAGTAGATCGGCCCGCGCCCGCCGGTGAGCACGACGCCGCCGCTCCGCCTGCCGCCGCCGTGACATCTGACGCAGTGGCGGTCGAGGATCGGCTGTATGTCGCGGGGAAAGTCCAGCACGTCGGGGACGTCGTCGATCGGCTCGATGCGGCTGGCGGGCCGGCTCATCGCCAGCGGCGTCGCCTGCCCGCCGATCGCGCCCGCCGCCGTCCCGCGATTCCTCGCCGTGCGGACCCGCCGCTCGTGGCAGCCCGCGCAGCCGGTCACCTCGCCGGGCATGACGCTGACGAAGCTCTGCATCCGCTTGACCGTCTCGCCCCGCCCATCGAGGGCGACGAAGAAGAAGCTCCGCAGCGCGGGCAGCTCGAAGTAGGCCGACCCGTCCGGCTCGACCGCCACCGTGCCCACGACGCGCTCGAGGTTCAGCGTCCCCCACCACGACAGCGCGTGCGGCACGCCGCCGAAACCGACCGGCTTGGGCAGCACCTCCAGCACGAGCAGCTTCTCGACCTCCCCGCGACGCACGCCGGCCATCTTCCGCCCGCGCGCCGCGTCGGTCAGCATCAGCCGACCCGTCGGCTGCGACCAGTCCACGTGGGAGGCCACCAGCGGCTCGCGCCGGCGCGGGCGCAGCGGGCGCGGCTCGTGCAGCCAGGGGCCCTGCCGGCCGGTCGGGATCGAGTACAGCACCTGCGTCGCGCCCCCCTCGTCGATGAGCGTCAGGTTACTGCGTGTCCGTTTGCGGTCGGTCTCGGCGGCGAGGAAGCAGCCCTCCGACAGCGGCCAGGGGTCGCGCCATTCGCCGCCCTTGCCGACGTACTTCAGCGAGCCCTTCTCGTCGGGCCCGGCGTCGCCGTCGATCACGGCCAGCCGCCCGGCGTGCTCCGTCCGCCCGTGGCCGGGCGACACGACGCAGACGATCCTCCGCGAGCCGCCGATCGGCCTGGCGTCGATCAGCACGGTGCTCGGGTGCATGTTGCCGAAGTAGACCATCTGCCCCGTGCCGTCCGGGTTCATCGTCCAGAGGTGGTGGAAGCACAGCTCGCTGCGGTCGACGTACTCCCACCGGGTGAACAGGATCCGCCCGTCGCCCAGGACGGCCGGCGTGTTGTCGTGCTCCACGTTCGCGGACATCCGCCGAATGTCGCTGCCGTCGGCCTCGCAGCGGTGGAGGATCGCCACCTGCGTCTGGTAGCACGGCACCCAGCGCTTGCAGCGCGACGAGCAGAACAGGATCTGCCCCGTCGGCAGGTAGGTCGGCTCGATGTCGTCCCACGGGCCGCTCGTCAGTTGCTTCAGGCCCGTCCCGTCGGCCCGGATCTCGTAGAGGTTGTAGTGCCGCCCGCCGCCCGGGCGATAGGAGAAGACAACGGTCCGCCCCTCGTAGTGCACGTGGGGATCGCGCACCGCCCCGCGCGGGTCGTCCAGCAGCGTGGTGACCTGCCCGCTTCGCAGGTTCAGCTTGCACAGCCTCCCCCCGCCGGCGCCGCACATCATCCGCCCCACGTCGTCGGTCCAGTAGCCGAAGTTCGCGTACCAGTGCCCGTCGCGGCCGGGGCTGCGAACGGCGAAGACGATCTCCTCGACGCCCTTCAGCGGCCCGGCCAGCGCTCGGGTCAGCAGGTCCGCCCGCTTCGGCGGCCCGGCGACACCGACCTCGCCCGCCATCGCGGCGGCCAACACAACCGCCGCCGTTCGCGCAGTCACTTGCGTCTGCCTCCAAGATCCAGCACGGCGACGTCCTCAGCATCCAGCGTCAAGGTCGTCTTGGCCCCCGGCGGGTCGGACGAGTCGGTCGGCGTCCATTTCACCGCCGCGCCGCCGACCAGCTCCCTGCCGCCCGCCGGCATCGGACCGTCGACAGTGACCGTCATCACTTGCCGTTTGGCGCCGTCGTTGAACACCGTGAAGTGCCGCTCACCGAACCGCTCCACGTACACCCGCGCCACGTCCGCCCGCGCCCGCGTGATCGGCTCCCACCCCGCTTCGGCCACGAGGCGGCACAGCGGGACATACTTCTTGAACAGCGCCCGATCGCGCTCGTACAGCTCCGGCCGCGTGAAGTAATGCCCCTGCGACGCGTTGTGGCTGAAGAAGCCCGGGAACATCCCGTAGGCCAGGCACCGCTTCATGTACTTCTCGACCAGCTCCCGGGAGAACTTCTCGAACGGCGTGTTCATCAGGAAGCAGAACGGCTTGCCGCGGCAGATCGCTCGGCGGTAGAGCAGCTCCGCGTGGGGCATCGGCGTCCATCGGCCGGAGCGGTTCCAGTTCGTCTCCGTGCCCATCACGTCCAGCAGCGGCGCCAGCCAGCAGATCCGCGACGGCGTGCTGTTGGCCATCATCAACTTGCCCATGCCGTGGACGTCCCGCTCGATGCCGCGGACGTACTCGAAGACGGCCAGCAGCTTGAACACGCCCGGGCGGCGGCTGCCGAGCGAGAACGTCAGCGGCGTGGAGGCGGCGGCGAAGTGCTCTCGCCGGAAGTCCAGTTCGGCCGTCACGTAGCACTCACTGGAGTCGACGTACTCGCCGTCGAGCTTGCCGGCTGCCTTCGCGCCGTACAGACGTTCGCGCTGCGCGGCCCACTTGTTCTTGAAGTCGGTGTGCTCGCCCGCGACGCCGGGGGCGGAGTTCATGCTCCAGACCGCCCCGTCGCACCAGGGCGTGTCGCGCATCTGCGCGGTGAACCGCCCCCGCTCGTCGTGGAATCCGCTGGCGAAAAACGCCTTGGCCCGCACGTCGCCCTTCCGCTCCGCCAACCGCCGCGCGTGGGCCAGCGCCGCCTCGTACGTCCGCGGCATGCCCTTCGGCATCCGCATCCACCACGTCATCGGCTCGGTGTAGCGGAACGTGATGATGTCGTGCTCGTCGTCCCACTTCGTCTCGTTATTGCCCTCCTTGAACCGGAAGCCGAAGTCCTCCCAGCCCTTCACGCCGCTGATCTTGGCGAAGGGCATCCACACGCCCTGCCGCGGCGTCCGGCAGCGGAAGTGATCCGGGAACAGCCCGTAGTACCGCGCCAGCGCCGACCGGAAGCCCCACTTCGGGTCGAACGAGAACCGGCAGAAGCGGAGCTTCGCCGACGGCCTCTCCTTCGTCAGGCCGACGTCGTAGGCCACGTACAGCTCGCCGGCGGTCGTGTTGTATCCGACGCGGTAGAACGCCGGGCGAGACATGTCGATGCCGACCGCCGCCCCCCGCCGCCCGGCCGCCACCGCCGCGAAGGGCCAGCGCGACAACTGCCCGTTGGCCCCGACGCGAAACCGCGCGGCGGTGACGTACTCCCGCCCGGGCTCGGCGACAACGGCCCGGCGCGGGTCCGCCAGCCAGCGAAGCCGCTCGCCCTCGACGCGCATCGCGTGCAGGAGCGTGACCGCCCGGTCTCGACCCGTCGTGTCGGTCAGTTCGGCGTCCACGAACGTCGCCCCGTCGCGCTTCGTCGTCGCGGCCTTGATGCGCACGCCCAGCGCTTCGCGCTCGATGCGGACGAAGTCCGACCCGGCGGCCACGTCGCGCAGTTGGAATCCCTCGTCCGGCCGGGCCGTCACGGCGACCGGCGCGCCGTCGAACAGACACGCCCCCGCCGGTGGCCGGATGACGTGCAGTTGCGCGCCGCGGAACCACGCCTTGCCCGTCCGCCGCCGCAGCAGCAGATGAACGGTCAGGCTCCGCACGGGCTTGGCGGGCATGACGACCGCTTGGCGGCGCTGCCAGTCGTGCGTCCCACCCGCGAAGGGCGCGACCTGGCCCCACAGCGGCGTTCCGTCCGTGTAGACCAGGTCGAGGTACAGGCTGTAGTCCCCCCCGCCTCCGCCGCCGACGCCTTCGGCCTTGCTCCACGCGGCCGCGACGATCGGCTCGGGCCGCTTCTGGTTCAGCACCACCGTTTGCGAAGCCCCCCGCCGCGCCGTGCGATCCGCGCCGTTGTCGCAGACCAGCGCCTCCCCCTCGCGCCGAAAGCCCTCGCCGAACGCCCGCCACCGATCGGCCCGCAGCAGGTTGCCCCGCTCGGCCGGCGCCTTCAAGATCTTCTTGAGCACCACGCCGTCGGCGAGGCCGGCCTCCGCCGCCCCGGCCCACGTCCCCGCCGCCACCACGACGATCGCCACCAGCAGTTTCGGCATCTGTCCGCTCCCTCTTCGCAGTCGGGACCCCACCCATTCCCAGCCGGCATCCATTAGAGCACCGTCCGCCCACGCGGGTAAAGGGGCTTGCCCGATGCCATCCGCCCCCACTGCGCCGCCGCAGCAGGCAGGGCCCGCACCAGACCGCAGCCAAAGAGAACACGGCAGACAGGGCGAAGAAAAGGGGACGGGAGTCTTTTCTAAGAAAGACTCCCGTCCCCTTTCCCGAACCCGTTGGGCGAATCCTACGGGAGAGCACGAAAGGCATTGTGGCCGCTCGGGGAGGCGCTACAATCATCGACGAACGCCCGCGACGATGGGTTTGCCGCATGAAGGCCAGCCGCCCGCGGGAGAGGCCCTTTTCAAGAGGACCCGCCATGCGCTTTGGACGAGTCGTACCGGCCCTGTTGTCGGCCTTCGCGGCCGCGTCGGGGCCGGCGACGTCGCGTGCCGATGAATCGGAGAGGATCGCCTCCGCCGCGGACGGCAACGTTGGGCCCCCCGCAGCGCTTGTTGCGAAGGCGCGCCCCGCCGACAGACGGCCGGCCGAGTTCGTCACGGAATCGCCCAAGGACATCCCCGTCGCTTACGAAGCCGACGTCGTCGTCGTGGGCGGCTCGAGCGGGGCCGTCGCGTGCGCTTCTGAGGCGGCGAGGCGGGGGGCGAGCGTCTTCCTGCTGGCGCCGCGGCCGTACCTCGGTACGGACATCTGCGGAACGTTGCGGCTGTGGCTGGAGGAAGGCGAGCGGCCGACGTCGAAGCTCGCGATCGCGTGCTTCGGCGACCGGCGGGTCGCGACACCCTACGTCGTCAAGGCCGCGATGGACCGTGCCCTGTTCGATGCCGGCGTGCGATACCTGACCGGCTGCTATGCCACAGACGTTCTCCGCGATGAGGCCGGCCGGCCGGCCGGCGTGGTCATGGCCAACCGCAGCGGGCGGCAGGCTGTGAAGGCAAAGGTGATCGTCGACGCCTCCGAGCGCGCCGTCGTGGCGCGGCGGGCCGGTGCGACGCTCCGGCCGTTCGTCCCGGGGCCGCGGAGCTTCCGTCGCGTGGTCATCGGCGGGCCGATGCGAAGCGGCGAAGGGATCTCGGGCGAGAAGAAGCCCTTCACATGCGACTCGCCGGGCAAGGCGGCGAAGCACCGTCAGCCGGTCCACGAGTACGCGCTTCGGATCGACATGCCCGACGCCGGCGTGCGGTCGTGCGTCGCCGCCGAGCACCGCGCGCGAGACCTGTCCTACGCCAACGGCTCCGAGCTCGCCTCCGAGCGGCTGTTCCACATCCCGTCCGAGACAATCGTCGGACGCGGCCGCGCCGACTCATGGCCTGGCGCGGATCGGACCGAACTCGCGCCGTTCCGGCCGAAGGGCGTCGCGCGGCTGTTCGTCCTGGGCGCCTATGCGGACATGGGCCACGCGGCCAGAGAGAAGCTCCTGCGCCCGCTCGAGCTGATGGCCGCCGGGCGGCGGGTCGGCCGGGCCGCCGCATCTGAAGCCGCCGAGCTCCCGCCGCCGCGAGGCGCACGTCTACCGGGGACGGACACGACCGGGGGCATCCAGGCGACCGTCGGCGAGGCCCTCGGCGGGATCCGGCCGAGCGGGCTGGGCAAGATCCGCGCCGGCCGACGACGGCTGAACGTGCTGGGGCGCTTCGACGTGGTAGTCGTCGGCGGGGGCACGTCCGGCGCGCCGGCAGCGATCGCCGCGGCCCGAAGCGGCGCGAAGACGCTGGTGATCGAGTACCTCCACGAGTTGGGCGGCGTGGGAACGGTGGGGCTGATCGGCACGTACTGGCGCGGGCGGCGGCGGGGATTCACCGCCGAGGTCGACAGGCAAGTCAACCCGAGGAAGGCCTCCTGGAACGTCGTGGAGAAGGCCGAGTGGCTCCGCCGCGAGCTGACCGGCGGCGGCGCGGAGGTGTGGTTCGGCACGCTGGCCTGCGGCGCGGTCGTGCGGCGCGGGCGGGTCCGCGGCGTCGTGGTGGCCACGCCGTGGGGCCGCGGGGCCGTGCTGGCCGACGTGGTGATCGATGCGACGGGCAACAGCGACGTGGCCGCCGCTGCGGGCGCGCCGACGCGGTACGCCATCTCCGGCCGCGGCAGCCTGAACGTCCAGCTCGCCGGCTTCCCGGACCGCCCCATGAAGAGGTCCTACGTCAACACCTGCTTCACCATGGTCGACGACACCGACGTGCTGGACGTCTGGCACCTGATGACGTGGAAGCGGCTGACCGCCGGCGGCGAGGGGCGGACCTTCGACGTCGGACAGCTCGTCGACTCGCGCGAACGCCGCCGCATCGTCGGCGACTACACGCTGCGAACGCACGACATCCTGAACCGCCGCACCTTCGCCGACACGATCAGCCAGCACTACAGCAACTTCGACGCGGCCGCCTTCCCCGACGCCGAGCTGCTGCTGCTGGCCGACGCGAAAGGCCCCGACTTCCCCACCGACCTGCCCTACCGCTGCCTGCTGCCGAAGGGCCTCGACGGGCTGTTCGTCGTCGGCCTCGGGTGCAGCGCCGACCGCGACGCGATGACGCTGATCCGCATGCAGCCGGACTTGCAGAACCAGGGCTATGCCGCCGGCCTGGCCGCCGCGGCGGCCGCCCGGCTCAGCGGACGCACCCGACAGATCGACGTCAAGGCCGTGCAGAAGCGGCTCGTCCGCGAGGAGGCCCTCGACCGGCGAGTGCTGACCGACCGCGACTCCTATCCCATGGACGCCCGCAGCATCGAGCAGGCTGCCGACGCAATCGGCCGAACGAGCGAGCAGAAGGCCCTGCTGGGTTCGCTGGCCGTGATCCTGGCCCACCCGGCCGACGCGACGAAGCTGCTGAGGGCACGCTACCGCCGCGCCGGCGACGGGACGGCCAGACTGAGCTACGCGCAGATCCTCGCCATCCTCGGCGATCCGGCCGGCGCGGGGACGCTCGCCAAGGCCGTCGACGCCCATGACGGATGGGACCGCGGCGTGGCGCTGACCTCGCAGCGGAAGACGGGCAATACGTTCAGCCGCCTCGACCGACTGGTCATCGCCCTCGGATACAGCCGCGCGCCGCAAGCCCTCTCGCCCCTGCTGACGAAGTTGAGGCAGTTGACGGCCGACGACAAGCTGTCCCACTACAAGGCGATCGCCCTGGCGCTGCGACATTGCCCGCCTCAGGGCGCCGCCGTGGGGCCGCTGGTGGAACTGCTGAAGCGGCCCGGCTTCACCGGCCACGCCACGCCCCATCCCCTGACGCCGACCGCGGACGGCAAGCCGCCGCGCCCCGCCGCCGCGCCAACGCGCCTGCTCAGCCAGGGCAAGGGCGGAACGAACCTGAACAGGGCCTACAAGGAGCTCATTGTCGCGGCCATCCTCTACCGATGCGGCGACCGCGACGGCCGGGCCAAGGCCGTCCTCGAGCAATACGCCCGCGACGTCCACGGCCATTTCGCACGCTACGCGCAACAAGCCCTGGCGAACCCACCGCCGTAGAGAGCCCAGCCCCGCAACAAACGTCCAATCAACTACCCCCTGAAGATCGCTGCTTCAGCGTGCTTCCTCCTGCTCGACCGGCTCGGCCCGCTCCGGCCGCTCGCGGGGGCCGACCGCGAGCTTCGTGCCGTCGAAGCGGACGCTCTGGCGGCCGACGCGGACGTCGGCCTTCATGCCCTCGCCGGTGACCTTCACTGTTGGCGGCGCGCCGCGCTGGACGGTCATCACGACGAAGAACTCCATCGCGGACAGGCCCTTCTTCGGCCGGGCGCGCCGAGCCTCGATGCGCCAGCTCTTGTGCGTCTGGTCCATCGCCCGCTCGGGCGTTTTCATCACCACCGTGTCCGGGTGGACGGCCAGGCGGACGTCGGCGGGGCAGATGAACGTCCCCCGCATCGCCGCGCCGTTGCCGGCCTCGATCGTGAACGTGTTGCCCGCCACGGTGGTCGGCTCCATCGCGTGCATCGTCCAGACGATGTCGCGCCCGGCCAGCCGGTCCGTCACGGCGAACAGCCCCGGCGCGCCGGACTCGCCGCTGTAGTCGACGGCGAAGGACCGGTCGGCCCCGCGCCCCGTGCCATGGACCCGCCGCAGGCTGACGCCCACCACGCCGGATCCGTCCGATCGGCCCTGGAAGAAGGTCCGCTCGCCGGGGCCCTTCTCGTGCATGTCGCTGCTGACCACGACGTTCTGCCCGTTGCGGTGCTTGACGCTCGGCCCGCTGGCCGCCCAGCGCCCCCCGAGCCCGACGATCTTGAACCCGCCCGTGCAGACCGGCTTGTGCGTGGCGCTGCTCGGCTTCAGGTTCATGTCGAAGCACGCCACGAAGTCGTCCCCGTCCGCCCACCGGTTGCGGAAGACGTACAGCCCCTTCTTCTGGTCGGCCCAGACCTTCGCCAGCACCGCGCCCGGATCGGCCGGCTCGACCTCGGCCGGGTAGTCCTTCAACGCGAAGATCGCGTGATGCGGCAGCAGCACGTCGAACGTCTTGTCGCCGGCCGGCCCGAACCACTTGTCGTACAGCCACAGCAGCGCCGGCCTGGACTTCGCGGGCACCGTGCCCAGCCCCATCGCGAAGTCGCCCGAGCGGTAGTGGTTGTTCTCCCAGATCCCCGCGCCGTTGACGATGGGCACGTACCCGAACGCCGGGGCGGGCAGGAGCAGTTGGGCGTAGAAGAGGGCATACCAGTCGCACGGGGCGGCCGGCAGGGCATCGGGGCCGATCGCGTGGCGGCAGGCCTGGATGAACGGAAGCAGGTGGTGTGTCAGCGGGTAGCGGTAGTAGGCGAATCCCTCCTGCGTCCACCCGCGGTCGCCGGCCTGCGTGCGGAAGTAGTCCCTCACGCCTCGCAGGGCGGCCTCGACGCCGGCCTGGGCGGCCTCGGCGCCGTCGTCGTTCAGCACGGCCAGCGCGCAGAGGCCCGCGCCGCTCCGCGTGTTGGCGTGCCAGTTGCTGTAGGGGCTGTCGTTCCACCCGATCCCCCCGCCGCGGATCAGCTCGCGGGCCTTCGCCGCCAGGGCCCCCGCGATCCGCCGCCGGAACGCCTCGTCCCACGCGTCATGGCACAGGTCGTACGCCAACGCCACCCCCACCGCCGGGTCCGTCTTGATGATCGCCTTGTACTGCGAGTCCCACAACGCGACCGGCTTGCCCTCTCGGCGGCGCTTCGTCATCTGGGGGTGCAGCAGTTGGTCGGTCACGGTCTTCTCGACCAGCTCGGCCGCGGCGGCCGCCTCCCGGCCGTCCTCCCGCAGCAGCCAGAGCAGACCGCGCCCGGCCGCGTGGAAGCCCACGTCGATCGCCGCCGGCTCCCGCTCCAGCAGCGCCTCCAGGCGCGCGACGATCGCCCGCCCCACCGGCGTCTCGGCCTTTGCGCGCAGGGCGGGCAGGTCGGCCTTGCTGAACACCAGTCGCGGATGCTCTCCGCTCTCCATCGACGGCCTCGTTGGCTTCGCAGCGGCTGCATCTCCGGGCAACCGCCTCGCGGGTGCCACGGAAATCCACACGGCCGAAGTGATCGCGACAACGCAGCCACACCGCGTCGTACGGCGCCATTGTCTCTTCTTCGCCGGCCGAACGCCACCGGGAACTCCGCGCCCGCCGGGCGGGCCGACCGGCCTCACCGGTCGGGCGTTTCTCGGAGGATCTCCACGCCGCTGAGCACGGGCGGCTTCGCGCCGGCCCCACCCCGGGCGATCAGCTCGACCGTCACCGTCTGGCCCGCTTCGACGCCCTCGATCTGCTTGACGGCGGCCCGCAGGGGGCGACCGGCCTCGGCGACGACGTCGAAGCCCTTCAGCACGTCCGTGCCCTGCACCCGCACGTCGAAGACGCGCCGCCCGGCGGCCAACTCGTCCGGCTCGCAGAACAGCAGGCGGACGGTGAACCGCGCCGCCGCGCTGCCCTTCTGCTGCACCGGCAGGGCCAGCCGTCTCAAACCCCGGCAGCCGGAAGCGAACACCCACGGGCGATCCGTCCCGCCGATCCGCGCCGTGGCCGACTCGTCATGATAGAAGCCCGCCCCCGCCGCCTTCGTGACGCTGCTGCCGACCCAGTGGTACTTGTGCACGCGGTTGGGATAGTGCACCCACAACCGCCCGTCGCCGCTTCGGCGGTCGCCGGGGGCGCCGAGGTTCAGCGCCAGGTGCCGCACGGGCACGAGCGGCTTCGGCAGGGAATGCTCGGCCCACACCGCCCCGCCGGGCCGAGGCGCCAACGCCACCGTCCCCTGGATGCCGTACGCGCAGTCGCACCCGCTGCTGCCCTCCGGGATCACCACGATCCCGCCGGCCGGGATGAAGTTGATCCAGCAGTTCGGGCGATGCCCGCCGAACGTCGAGATGCCCTGATCGGCCGACAGGTCCCAGTAGCCCGCCGCCCCCGCGCGGAACCAGAGCGACCCGGCCGAGGCCGCCACCGCACCGCACCCGCCGTAGCCGCGCCACATCGTCCACCGCATCGGCCGACCGGTGATGGGGTGGTCGGCCTCGACGGGCCGGCCCGTGCGAAGGTCGTGGCGCCACGGCTCGGCGAAGACGGACCGGCCGACGATCAGCGGGCGGCTGCGGTAGCCCTTCCGGCCCGACCAGAGCAGCTTGCCCGTATCGCCGGCCAGCGCGATGATGCTCCGCCGCGAGAACCGCCCCGCCTGCCACTCCTTCAGGAAGTGCCCGTTCCACGGCGCCGAGCACAGCAGCAGGACGTTGTCCTTGTACATCAGCGACAGCTCCCCGCCGGCGCCCGCGCTCTTGCCCGGCGCGACGACGCAGTCGGTCACGTCCAGCGGACGGACCCAACGCTTCCGCCCCGTCTTCTCGTCCAGCGCCACGACCAGCCGGACGTCGCGTTCGGCGGGCCGGCCCCTCCGGTCGGCGGCCGGCGCGGCCGCCTCGTCGGCGTCGCGGATCCGCTCGCGGATGCCCTGCTCGCGCTGCTCGCCCGTCACCGCGCGATCGACGAGGAAGGCCCTCCCCCCGCCGACGCAGATGCTCGGGTGCAGAATGCCCTTCCCCTCGTACGTCCACCGCACGCGCCCGGTGGCCCGCCCGAGCGCGAAGACGCACTCGCTCGTGTTGCCGCTGATCTTCGGCCAGGACCGGAACGGCCGGTCCGTCTCGCTGCGGCTGCCGTAGACCGCCTCGCCGGAGACCGCCAGCCACCCCCATCGCCGGCGCGCCCCGTCGGCTCGCGCGGGCAGCGGATACGCCTGCCGCGTCCGTCCCGTGGCCGCGTCCAGCCGCACGCACCGATCGCCCGCGACGACGAAGACGCTCTCGCCCGCCGCGGCGAAGTTGCTCGCGTCGACCGTGACGTGTTCGCGGCGCGCGCCGGCGATCTCGCGCTGCCACAGCGGCACGCCGTTGTACGCGTCGTAGGCCAGCACCACGTCCCGACCCGGGATGAACAGCCGCCCGCCGACGCACAGCGGCGACGGGCCCCGCGCGTGGCGGTCGATCATCCGCCGCGGGCCGGGCCCGCCAAACCAGAGCACGCCGAACGGCCCCCGTGTCAACGCGTCCCCGCTGCACGCCGTATTGCTCGCGTCGGCATACTGGTGAGACCACTGCCCCGCGCCCGGCAGCGCGCCGCGCGTCGCGCTGCGCCAGCCTTCTCCCCAAATCCTGAGGCCCGCCGCCCGAAGCTGCCTCGACCATTCCTCCATGCTCGCGAGCCTTCGCCGCAGGTCGGCCTCCGTCTCTCCCGGAACCGCGCCGCGGTAGAACCAGAGCCTGCCCCCGTGCGGGCGAAGCAGCGGGACCAACTGGCGGGCGGGCGTGGTCGGCCGGCCGGCCTCGAGGCTGTTCGCACAGACGATCAGGTTGGCGAAGTACGGAGGGTACTGACCGGCCGCGAGCGATCCTTGCTCGACGGCGACCAGCGGCCCGTACAGCCCGGCGCGGCTGAGCAGCTCGCGCGCCCGCCGGACCCGGCCGGCGTCGGACTCGACGACATACACGCTCAGCTCCGTTCGCCTGGCCAGTTCGCAGGCCAGTCGTCCGTCGCGGCAGCCGACCACCAGGCAGTAGCCGCGCACGCGCTGCCGATCGCCCAGGATCCGCCCGACGGCCTCGCGGCAGGTCCGCCCCCAGTCATCCTCCATATTGGGCAGAGCGGTCTTCGGCCGCTTTGGCCGATCCGCGGTCCTCGCCGCCGAACCCGGGGCGAAGCAGTAGACGTCGCCCGTCGTCGTGCTGACCAGCAGCCGCCCCTTCGCGACGGCCAGCGCACGCGCCGTGCCGCGCACCTTGCTCGACCATTTCCGCTTCCCCGTCGCCGCGTCGACGGCGATCACGCCGCTCTCCCCGCCCGCGATCAGCAGCCCGCCGGCGAGAATCAAAGACGCCGTCCCGAAAACGGGGACTGGCTCCGAAGCGAAGCGCACGTGCCTGTCCCCGTTTTCGCCGTGCGCGCTGCTGCCCCACGCCAGCCGCCACTTGCAGACGCCGTCGAGGAACCGATCAGCCTGTTGCGCCGCCGCCGCGACCACCTCGTACTTCGGCGCGATCCTCGCCAGCTCGCCGGCCAGCTTGTCCCGCCGCGGGCTGTTGGGATCCACGGCCGCCAACTCGTTCCGCAGCCTCTCGTAGGACGAGACGGCGTGGCGGCCGTCCCACCGCGCCTTCCGCACGGCGTCGGCCCGCTTCGCCGCCGCCGCGAGCTGATCCGCCGGCATCGCCAGCAGCTCACGCCCCGTCGCCAAGTAGGCCACGCCGCCACCGACCACCATCCGCCGGGCACCGAAGTACTCGAAGTCCGCCGGCCCGTGCACGTCGCGGCCATACTTGTCCTTCGCCACGCGTGCCAGGTTGTACCCGGTCAGCACACCTGTGCCGTTGATCAGCCTCTCACCCGCCACCATCGCGTACGTCCCGCCGGTCGGCGTCCGCCCGCCCGGCACTTCGTACAACAGCCGTCCATCTCCCCGGTCGAAGACGCCCGGGCAGATCCGCCCCGACGGCAGGATCAACTGCCTCGCCGTCGCCAGCAGATACCCCTGCGGCGTCAGGCGCCCGCGCCCGGCCCGGCCGTACCGGCCGTTGACCCATATCCGCCGCCCCGTCTCGGCGTCCAGGGCGTAGAGGTACAGCCCCTCGGCGGGGAACAGGCCGGCGCCGAAGTAGGCCACACCGCCATCGACGAGCACCCCCGTCCGCACGGGCCACAGCGACATGATCCGGCCCTGCCCGAGCACCTTCCGCCGGCTCGGCGCGGCGCGGAAGGACCAGATCGGCCGCCCGTCGGCGGCGGCGAGGCAGCGGACCACGCCGTCGTCGGCCCCCACGTAGACCTTGCCCCGCCACACCGTCGGCGCCAGCCGGGGCGGCGCGTCTGTGCAGGCCGACCACCGCACCGCGCCCGTGCCCGCGTCGAGACAGTGGACCTTGTTCTCCGCCGACGAGCACAGGAACACCGCCGACCCGGCCGCCACGGCGGGGAAGCAGTCGTCGTAGCGGACCTTCCGTTCGCGCCGAATGCCGTAGGACCAGATCTCCCCGCCGGCCGGCTCGGCCCAACCCGCCGCCGGCGGATGCGGCGAGGCAAACACCCACTGCCGCCCCAGCGGCAGCGTCAGCCGTTGGGCCGTCACCCCCGACCGCGCATGGTCCGCCTGGTACGTCGGCCAGTCGCCCGCGACGGCCGGACCTGCCGCCGTCATACAAAGCAGCCCCCACACCCATCGCCGCCTGCCGCCGCACATCTCAGCGCTTCTCCTCGCCCGCCGGGAACACGGGCTCGCCTGCAACAGTGATCGGCCCGCCCACTCCGCGGCCGGGACACCCGCGTTCCGCTCGTGGTCCGATCTCTACTCCAACACCACGCCGACCGTCGCGCCGGCGGTCGGCAGCGTGGCCTTGACCGTCTTCGTCTTCCCGCCGCGCGATGCGGTCACCTCGTACTCGCCCACGAAGCCGCTCGCGGCGAACCGGCCCTTCGCGTCGGACCGCCCCTTCGCCTCGGTCCACCATCGCTTGAAGATCAACTCCCGCCAGACCTTCAGGGCGGGCTTCTCCGACCAGTCGCGCGCGTAGAGCAGGGCGTTCCGCTTCCAGTGGGCACCGTCCCAGAAGCCCCACATGATCACGCCCTCGACGGCCGGGTGGCTGTACATCACCGTCAGCACGTCACGAAGGTACGCCGCCTGGAGGTCGGGGTCTCCCGTCAGAACATCCAGCTCGGTCACCTGAAGCGGCAGGCCCGCCTTCGCGAGGCGGTCGAGCACCTCGACCATCCGGACCGGCGTGACGGCCCCGGCGCGGAGGTGGCCCTGGATGCCAATCCCCCCGAGCGGCGCCTTGGCCTTCTTCAGCAGCCTGACCCACTTCTCCAGCCCGTCGACGTGCCGCCCGTCCAGCAGCGAGTAGTCGTTGATGTAGAGCCGGCAGTCGCCGTCCGCCTCGCGGGCCAGGCGGAACCAGTCGGCCGTCACGTTCTTGCCGAGGACGTCCATCAGGTCGTGGTTGCTGTTGGCCTCGTTGACCACGTCCCACTCGGTCAGCATGCCTTTGTTGGCGGCCACGACTTCCGTCACCCGCCGCGCCACCGCCGCCCGCAGGGCCTTCTTGTCCGACCCCAGCGCCTTCACACGAGACGGCACGTGGCGCCAGCTTGGCCAGACGATGCAGTGGCCTCGCACCTCGATGCCCGACTTCCGAAGCCACCGGACCGCGTCGAGCGTCATTCGGCGGCTCTCGGGCGACTCCCACGGCCCCCACTTGTGGCCGTTCTCGATAACCGCCTTGTTGAACAGCTCCCGGACGGCCGCCCGGTACTTCTCGCCGTCGGACCCGCGATCCGCGCCGCAAAGCACCCAATGGTTGATCGCCGTCCCGAAGCCGAACGCGTGCCGCTTCATCGCGATCCGCACGTCCGCGCCGGCGAGGGGCTTGCCGGCGGGGTCCGTCACGCGGACCGTCAGCCGGCCCTTGCGATGGGCCTCGATCCGCCTGGCCGCCTCGCCACGCCAGGCGGCGTCGGGCTCTCCGCCGCGGTAGGGCGGCTCCTTCGAACGCGGCAGCTGCGCCAGGCGGACCTCCCGCCCGTAGTTGCTCAGCGTCAGTTGGGTGATCTCGACGGTCTGCGGATCGAAGCCGACGCGGAAGTTGAACATCGCCTCCCCCGCCTCATAGTCCTCGACGCACTCGAACGGGATGTCGATCCGCTGCCACGCCCCGCCGACAGGCAGCCGCCAGCGAAGGTCCAGTGACTTCGTGTGCGGATCGCCGTTGCGCTCGAAGCACGGGCCCAGCATCACGTCGCGGAACGGCGACTTCGTTCGGATGCCCCGCGCCCAAAAACGCAGCAGCAGACGGTCCCCCTTCCTCACCGCCGCCTGCGACTCCATCCGCACCTGGAAGTTGTACGCCATCGGCGGCTTGACCGCCGTCGCCACGCGGAGCACGCGATCGATCCGTTCGCCGCCGCCGGCCAGCTCGATCGTCATGAACCCGACCCGCTGGCGCCCCTTCGCCATCACCCCCAGCGGATCGCGGCCCAGCACGCTGACCGGACGGACGCCGGCGATCACGGGCGGTCCCGTCGCGTCCGCGCCCTCGACGCCGGTGACCGCAACCTCCGTGACCGCCTCGACGGCCTCGGCCGCCCCCCCACCGCTCGACATCGCCGCAACGACCAGCCCCACCGCCAGAACAGAGTAACGTCTCATCTCGGGCCTCTTTCTCCCCATGCTGCTTGCGCCTCGTCAAATGCACAAGCGTGGGTGCCGTGGCTTGCGGCGCCGGCCGCAACCACGTCGTGCGTCGCGGAACAAGCTGCCGATCTCGCCAGAGGACGCCCAAACTGAGGGAATCCGCAATCCGCAATCCGCAATTCACCCCGGCCGCCGCCGTTCATCCCGCGGCCCCCTCGACCGCCTGCCGGTAGAAGTGTGCCAGCCCGGTGACGTTGTTGGCCGGGCTGTGGTGCTCGTGGACGTATTCCAGCGCCCCGGCCGCCAACTGGCCGGCCGCCTCGCGGTCGTCCAGCAGGGCCGTCAGCTTCACCGTCAGCTCCCCCACCGCGCCGGGCGAGAACGTCATCGCCGTCGTGCCGTCGCGCAGGAAGTCGCTCACCCCGCTGCCCCCTGCCGCCAGCACCGGCACGCCCGCCGCGATCGCCAGCAGGCTCCGCACGTCGATGCAGTTCTGCGTCACCGGCGCGACGTACACGTCGGCCGCCTTCAATATGCCCGTCAACTGCCCGATCGGCCGGCAGGCGGCGAAGGTCAACACCCCGCCGAGCCCCAGCCGCTCGGCCTGCACGCGGTGCCAGTGCTCCCCCGGCCCGCTGCCGATGACGAAGAACACGCAGTCGTACTTCCGCCCGGCCAGCTCCGCGAAGCACTCCAGCACGGTGCGGAAGGCCGACTGGGCCGCCAGCGGCCCGCCGGCGACGATCGCCACGCTGTGGCCCGGCTCGTTGAAGCACGTCGGGCGCTGGACGTGATGGACGCCCGGCCGCATCAGCCGAACACGATCCGCCGACCACGCCCGCGCCCGAAACGTCTCGACGATCGGCTCGCTGGCCGCCAGAACATACGACGCGTCCGACGCCCACTCGCCGACCGCCGCCGCGTCACCGGCGCAGTAGCTGCTGACCAGATACGGCAGCCCCGCCGCCCGCGCCAGCCGGCGCGTCAGCTTCACCGCCGCCCCGTCCAACGCGTGCAGCAGTTCGACCTTTCGCTTCCGAAGCTCCGCCAGCAGCCCCTCGATCGCCCCGCGAGACCGCTGCCACCACCGAACGTCCTCGTAGCGGACGACGTCGAAGGGCACGCCCTCCAGCTCGCGCGCGTCGGCCGACTCGGGGCAGAAGACCGTCACGTCCGTCACCTCGTCCACCAGCCCCACCGCCAACGGAACGAGGATCGGCGCGAACCGCTTGAACGTCTCGGCCGACGCGACCCACGCGACGGGAAAGCGGCGGTCCTCCGCCGCCGGCGCTGCCGCCGCCGCGGCAGGCGAAATGTCGGACGGCTCAGCCATAGCGGTATTCTACGAAGCGTCGCACGATGGGAGAAGGGCAAGGCGGCGACGGGGAATCGCTTTCGCATGATCAGCAGGGATTCAGGGGAGCTGAAGAAGGTGAGAGGTGAGAGGCGGAAGCAGTCTGAACGAGTTCAGAATGACGAATGACGAAGCCGCGAATGACGAATCAATGCCCAAGTCCGAATGACCAATACGCGCCCGTTCCACGCAACGCCGCCGGGCTCGCCGGAGGCGCATTCGGGATTCGGGTTTCGTCATTGATTCGTCATTCGACCTTCGTCATTCGACCTTCGCACGAGCCGGCCGCGCGGCCGGCTCGTGCGCCGCGTTTCAGGCGCTGGTCGGTTCGCCGTTGAGCGCCGACTCCCCCGACTGGTCGGCGGCGATGGACTCCTTCATCGCCTGCCAGTCCTCCAGCGTGATGGTGCACTCTCGGGCCTGGGAGCCCTTGTAGTCTCCCAGCAGGCCCGCGTCGGCCATCTGGTCGATGATTCGGCTGGCGCGGCTGTAGCCGACGGCGAGGCGCCGCTGGAGCAGCGAGACGCTGCCGCGTTGGGTGGCCAGGACGATCTCGACGGCCTTGTCGAACAGCTCGTCCTTCTCCCCGCCGCCTTCTCCGGGCGGGCGGGAGTTGAGCTTCATCAGCTCGGCGTTGTACTCGGGCTGCCCGTGCTTGGAGAGCTGCTTGACGACGGCGCGGATCTCGGAGTCGTCGACGAAGGTCCCCTGCGCGCGGGCCAGCGAGCTCGTCCCGGGCCGGAGGAACAGCATGTCGCCCTGCCCGAGCAGGACCTCCGCGCCGTTCTGGTCGAGGACGATGCGGCTTTCCTGGCGGCTGGCGACGCGGAAGCTGACGCGGCAGGGCATGTTCGACTTGATCAGGCCCGTCACGACGTTGACCGAGGGCCGCTGCGTCGCGAGGATCAGGTGGATGCCCACCGCCCGGGCCTTCTGCGAGATCCGGATGATGTGGTTCTCCACCTCCTTGCTGCTGGTCATGATCAGGTCGGCCAGCTCGTCGACGATGATCACGTAGTACGGCAGCCGCGTCGGGATGCGGGCCTTCTCCTCCTCGCTGTCGGCCTCGAAGCGCTCGTAGATCACGTCCTTCCCGAGCCGGTTGAAGCCGACGACGTTCTTCACGCCGGCCTCCTTCAGCAGCTCGTACCGCTCGTCCATCTTCGTCGCGGCCCACTCGAGGATCTCTTCGGCCTTGCGCATGTCGTTGACGATCGGGCACAGCAGGTGGGGGATCTCCTCGAAGGCGGCCATCTCGACCATCTTCGGGTCCACGAGGATCAGCCTGACGTCCTCCGGCCGGCGGGTCATGAGCATGGCCACGATGATCGAGTTGATGCAGACGCTCTTGCCCGAGCCGGTCGTCCCCGCGATGAGCATGTGGGGCATGCGGGCGAGGTCGGCGACGATGGGCTCGCCGGCGGCGTCCTTGCCGAAGTACAGCGGCAGGTGCATTTTCTTCTCGGCCTGGGGCGCGAGGGCCATCAGTTGGCTGATCCGGACGATCTCCTTGTCCATGTTGGGCACTTCGATGCCGATCGTGTCGCGCCCGGGCAGGGGGCTGACGACGCGGACGCCCGGCACGGCGAGCGAGCGCGCGATGTCGTTGCCGAGGTTCGCCACCTGGGAGACCTTCACGCCGGGGGCCAGCGACAGCTCGAACAGCGTGATGACCGGGCCGGTCTGATGCCCGACGACGTCGGCGGCGACGTTGAAATCGTTCAGCGTCTGCTGGAGGATCACCCGCCGCTGGAGGGCGACGCCCTCCTGGCTCTCGATATACCCGCCGGTCGGCTTGGCCAGCAGGTCCGTCGAGGGCAGGTCGTAGGGGCGATCCGACTTCGCCCGGGCGGGGGCGGGGGTCGGCTTCGCCGGCCGCCGCCGGCTGACGCCCTCGCCCCTGCCGGTCTGCTCGTCGACCTCGCCGCGGGCCGGAGAGGTCGGCGGCTTCGCCCGCGCCGGCTGGGCCGGCAGGCTCGGACGGGGCACCGGGCGGGCCGGCGCGCCCGCTCCGGAGGCCGCGACGGCGGCCTCGGGCCTGCCCAGCCGGATCGACCCGGCCGCCGAGGCGACCCGCCGTCCGTGATCCCACGCCTTGCGCCCCAGCCGGGGCAACTGGAGGACGAGCCGGTCGGCCGTCAGCATCAGGCCGATGGCGAAGGCGATCAGCAGGATGATCCACCCGCCGACGTGGGCAAAACGGGACTGGAGCAACTGCCCCGCCGCGATGCCCAGCACGCCGGCCGAACCGTCCAGCGGATCGTCCGCCGTGGCCGGGTCGAACATGAACACCGCCGCGCTGGTCGTCACCACCAGCAGCACCACGCCGATGACCCGCCAGGGCAGGCAGTTGATCCGCCCGCCGAAGGCCAGCAGGAAGGCGGCGACGGTGACGAACAGCAGCCCCATGTAGGCCCCGCCGCCCAGCCAGTACAGCAGCAGATAGCCCACGTGGGCCCCGACGATGCCCGCGACGTTGTCCGGCGGGTCCTTCGCCGGCATCAGCAGCGGCGAGGGCGGGTCGGTCGGCGAGTAGCTCAGCAGGCTGATCCACGCCAGCGACGCCGCGCCGATCAGCACGAGCACGAGGCAGTACCGGCGGAACTTGTGCGATCCGCCCGACGCCCCGCCCGACGGCTCCCGCCGACCCGCCCGCGCCGATCTCGTCTTGCCGTTCTCAGCCATCCGTTGCCGTGCCCCTCTCCCGGGTCTCCCGGAGGTGACTTCCTTGTCGTTCCCAGCGTCCTGATGCGTCGTCAGCGTTGTCGGTTCTCGACACAGAGACGCAGAGAAGCAGAGAAAACGAGAGAAGAGCCGTTCGCTTCCTGCCCCTCTGTCCTCTGTCTCTCTGCGTCTCTGTGTCGCACTATCCTCAGTCTCCAAGCTCTCTGCGTCTCAGACGCCCGTGTGCCCGAACCCGCCCTCGCCTCGCCGCGTCGTCTCGAGCGCGTCGACCTCGAGCACCTCCGCCCGCGTGGCCGCCGCGATGACCATCTGGGCGATCCGCATGCCGCGACGCACGGTGAACGCCTCCCCGCCGACGTTCGCCAGGATCACGCACACCTCGCCGCGGTAATCCGCGTCGATCGTGCCCGGCGAGTTCGGCAGGATCAGCCCGTGCTTCAGCGCCAACCCGCTGCGCGGCCTCATCTGCGCCTCGTAGCCGACCGGCACGGCCATCGTGAACCCGCACGGGATCAGCTTCACCTCGCCCGGATCGATCGTCACGTCCGACTCGCAGGCCGCGCAGACATCCATGCCCGACGCGTGGGCGGACATATACCGCGGAAGCGGCACATCCTCGCAGCCCACCTTCCGTCGCATCTGTATCGTTATCGGACTTGCGTTCGCTTTGTCTTCAGCCAAAGACCTCGTCCTGCGTTCGGTGCCACAGCTCCATCGCCCGCGGGCGCTCTGCGTCGAAGAACCACGGGCTCTGCCACATCCCGCCAAACAGCAGCCCCCGCCGGTCGTCGTAGGGGCTAAGTGCCCGCCGATAGTAATCTTCCAGCGACTCGTCCCTCGGGCGCGGCAGCGTGCCCACGTGCGCGACGCCCAGCCGGTGCAGCTTCTTCATCTCGGCGAGCCAGTCGCCCGCCGTCGTCCAGTTCAGCCCATGGATGCCCTCGATCTCCGCATAGGCCTCGTGCAGGTGCACCCCCTCGCTGCGGCCGGTGCCCTCCCAGCCGCCGCAGTAGTGGAACCACCCCCCGCCCAGCGCGTCGAAGGCCCGCCGATGGTACGGCTGGATGAACTCGCGGAAGCACCGCTCGCCGACGAGGATGTCGCTGTCGCCGCACATGCGGACCGCGCCGGCGTCCATCCACACCCCCACGCCGTTGCCGGCCCCCCCCACCGCCTCGCCGCTGATCCGCTTGCACAGCTTCGTCACCGCCACGTACACCTCCGTGCAGAGCCCCATCAGCCGGTGAACCAGCGGCGGGTCCTCGTACATGTCGGTGAAGATCTCGTGCCCCCGCGTCATCGCCGCGATGTCGAACGTGCCCTGCTGATCGCAGTGGTAGACGCTCACCACCTCGCCCAGCCCGCGGCTGCGGAGGGCCTCGACGTGATGGGTCATGTGCTCGACGACCCGCGGGATCTCGCCCATCGCCGAGATGTCGTCGGGCAGCTCGAACTCGGCCAGCACGTCCTTGGGCACGTATTTCGTGATGACGCTGCGATTCTCGCCCGTGACGCGCCACTCGGCGCCGAAGACGGTCATGCAGTTGATCGTGCCGAGGTCCGCCCGGACGCCCGGGACGTAGTCCGAGTCGCCGCAGATGCGGGGCAGGACCGTATCCTTGAGCTGCATGAAGAGGCTTTTGCCCGGGTCGTGGAACCGCTCGTGCCAGTCGAAGTCGGGCCAGTCGGCCGCCTCGGGCGGCGTGGCGACGGGGAAGATCATCGGCAGGTAGTCGGTCCGGCGCCCGGCCAGCACGTCGGCGTGGCGGCGCTTGGCGTCGGCGATACGGGCGGCGTCGGCGTGGGCGGCGATCAGCTCGCAGACGCGGTCCAGCAGCGATTCGGTCGGTTCCGTTCGTGGGGAGGATTCGGTCATGAGGGGGTCGGTGGTTCGGTTTGTCTGTCGGCGGGCCCTGCCTCGCCCGTTCCCGTATCGCCCGGGCCGTCACGCCTGGAAAGCAGGCTCACGACACGGCTCGCCAAGTCCGTCTTGCTGCGGCGGGCCCAGGGCAGCTCGACACCCCCGGCCGACAGGATGCACGCTTCGCTGTCGGCGGCCCCCATCGCCGCGGGGGTGTTGACCACCACGAAGTCGGCGCCCTTGGCGGACATCTCCGAGCGGGCCTTCGCCTCCGCCTTCGCCGGCGGCGGGTCCTCGACGGCGAACGCGACGATCGTCTGCCCCGGCGGCTTGCGGCCGGCCAGCCCCGCCAGCAGGTCCTCGGTCGGGATCAGGCGGATCGTCACCGGCCCGGCGCGGCGGGGGATCTTGCCCTCCGCCCGCCGCTGCGGGCGAAAGTCGCCCACCGCCGCCGCCATCACCAGCGCGTCGCACCGGTCGAACCGATCGTCCAGCGCGCGGGCGAGGTCATCCACCGACACGAATCGGGCCACGTCGCATCCGTCCGGCAGGTCCGTCAGGCCCGGCCCGGCCAGCAGCGTCACCTTGTGCCCCGCCGCCACGGCCGCCGCCGCCACCGCGCAGCCCATCCGCCCGCTCGAGGCGTTCGAGAGGAACCGAACCGCATCGATGTGCTCCCGCGTCGGACCGGCAGTCACCAACACTCGCATGGCGCGTGACCTCTCACTTCATCGCCGCCGCCTTCTCGAGCTCCGCGATCGCGCGGGCCTCCAGCCGCTTCGCCTCTCTCAGCGCGTCGGCGGCCTTCGCGCGGGCCTGCCTCGGCCACGCCGGCCGCTTCGCCCCGCTCGAGCCGCTTTGCACGACCGGCCCGAGGGCCTCCGCCTCCTTGCCGTACAGCTCCGCCGCCCGGCGCATCGCCTCGGCCGCCTTCCCGTCGGCCAGTTGGGACCAGTCGATCAGGAACTGAACCGCCGCCCGCCTCGCGTCGGCCAGCGACGACAGGTTCCACCCGTGCAGGCCGCGCAGCCCCCCCCTCGCCTCCTCGCTCAGCTTGTCGTACCCGTGGAGGTCGTCGATCCACGCGCCCAGCGCCGCCTCGCCGTACCAGTACTCCCGTCCCTCCAGCCCGCCGTCGTGGCAGGCCAGCTTCCAGTTCCGCACGGCCGTCTCGAGCGCCTGGCGGAGGCAGAACCGGATCGGCGGGACCTCCTTGCACCCGCCCAGGTACGTCTGCATCGGCCCGAGCTTCTCGATCGCGAGCTGCTTCTCGCCCTCGCCGGCCTCGTAGTCGCGGACGAGGACGGTCCGCCCCCCGTCGGCATAGCCGTAGACCACGCCCATGTCCATCGTCTCCGGATACGTCAGCACGGGCCGGCCCGCGTCGATGGCGGCGACGATTCGCTTGCGCAGCTTCTCGACGTCCCGCCCCTTCACGTCGACCCACTCGGTCTGGAGCTTCCAGCCGATCAGCCGGGTCACCGCGTCGTGCTCGTCGGGCATCTCGCCGATCGGGCAGGAGGGGCACCACTTGGTCTTCGTCTGCTCGTTCGCCCACCGCACGCGGAACGCCAGGCCCGTCAGCCCCATCACGTCCGTGTACGCGCAAGGCCGATCCGTCACCTTCGTGGCCGCGTCGAGCGATCCGGCGAACGTGCAGTCCCGGCCTCGATCCCAGCCCAGCTCGCCCGTGCCGTGGATCCACACCTTGCCGTTCTCGCGCCGCACCCAGGGCCGCCGCCGCGCCCCGGCCGCCGCATCCGCGTCGATCGAGCGCAGGCCCGACTCGACCTGGTCGATCGCCCCCGCGTAGCTCTTCCGCGCCGCGGCGAGGAAGTCGGCGATTCTCCTGTTGCGGAGCGGGACCGTCTCCTTCGGCGCCTTCGACGTGGCCAGGGCGTAAGCCTTGTCGAACGCGTCGGCCTCGGCGGCGAACTGCCCGGCCGCCCGCTCGAAGCTCGGCTTCGCCGCCGCGTACTTCGCCGCCATCTGCCGCATGAACTGCCCCGCCGCCCGATGCGTGCTTCGATTGACGCCGAGGCAGTACCGGTCGCCCATGTTCACGTCGCGCTTCGCCCCGCCGCGGAAGCTGCGGATCCAGTAGTCGTAGCACGCCAGCCCGTTGCGGAACCGCCACGGGATCGGCCAGCCGTCCGTCTCGGCGAGGAACCGGTCGGCCGGGCTGTGGGCGTGACGGACCGCCTCCGCCAGGGCTGCCAGCTCCGCCGCCTTCGCGCCGAACCGGCCCGTCTTCCCGCCCACGAGGATCACGCCGAGCTGCGGGCAGATCTCGCCGCACGTGCTCGTGCGGCCCTCGTCCTCCTCCGCGCAGCGGTCGAGCCCGCGATACGAGCCGCGCCCGATGAACCGCCTGTTCTGCTCGTCGAAGCCACAGACGACGTCCCACTCGGCCGCCGTGAAGGCGTGCCAGACGATCGCCGCCCGCCCGGCGCGGATCTCGTCCTTCACGCGCGCGACGGCCTTGGCGGTCGCCTTCTTCAGGTCGACGCCCGGCCCGTACAGCTTCAGCCACGTCGCCTCGTAGCCCAGCAGACGCACCAGCTCGTCGGTGTTCATCACCCCGCCGCACGTCGGCGCGCACGGACACGGGCCCGTCACCCGAAAGGCCGCCCCCGAGATGCCCTGGACGTAGGCCGCCGTGTGCTTCTCCCCCCGCTGCGCCAGGACGACACGCACGCACTCGTACAGCGGCTCCACGACACGATACCGGTCCACGTTCTCGATGATCACTCGCCCGCCTCCCAGGCACGCGCCGGCCGCGCAGAGCAGGACCGCCAGCCCCGCCGCCACCGACGGTCTGTCAGCACGGCGACCGGCCGCCGCTCCCAACGCGCGCATGACGGTGGTTTGCCTTGATCGAAGCACAGACACGTCGAGCCTTCCTGCCGCCCGTCGTCGTCAGAACGCCGGTAAGTCACTCGAACGGCAGGTCCGGGTGCCATCCGCAGCCGCGGGTGTTGTCCGGCGTGAAGACCTCGCAGCCCAGGTAATTGCCAAACGCCTCCCAAAGCACGTTGCCCACGTGCCCCCGCGTCATGCCCACGTGATGCGGAAAGTGCCTCAGCAGGACGTTCTTGTACAGCCTCTGGAGGCCGGGCAGGCGGACCCACCCGTACGCTCCGAACGTCTCGGCCTTGTTCGGCTCGACGGCGCCCTGGGCGAGGGCGACCTTGTGGTTGCCCTCCGCGTCCTGCGTGGCGCGGCAGAGCGTCACGGGCCCGTCGGCCATCACGAACTCCGCCACGCCCATCGCGTTGTCCCGCCCGGTCGTCCCGGCGATGATCTCCTGGCAGCCCATCTTCGGCCTCGCCTTCGCCCACGACATGGGAAAGACCCCGCAGTGCCAGCAGTTGACCAGCTCCGGGTCGTCGTTGTGAACGTTGTTCCAGTCGGCCAGGCAGGCCGGGCCCGCCGAGGCCAACTGAAGCGCGTGCATCGACAGCGTCCCCAGGATGTCCGACTCGCACGCGCACGGGATGCCCCGGTCGTCAAAGCGGCTCATCGTCGTGCAGGAGCAGATCCCCAGGTTCTCCTGGATGCTCGTCCAGCATTGGATCGCCATCGCGTCCAGGGCGTTGTCGGCCACGAAACGCCTCAGGTACAGCTCGAACTTCGCGATCTTCTCGATGATCTCGTCGGCCACCGCCGAGGTGTCCATGCCCTTCTTCATCTCGCCGACGATGCGCCGCACGGCCGCGTCCGTCTTCATCCGCCCGACCCCGCCGAAGACCTCCGACATGTCGAGCGAGACGACGGTCGGCCCGAGCTTCTGGAGGGCCTTCTCGCTGTAGCGGCAGGTCCAGAAGGCGTCCGGCCTCGCGCCGACCTGCCCGTACCTCGCCTTCCGAACGCCGCCCACCACGCGGCAGACGGCCACGAACCGCTCGACCGTCCGGCGGAAGTCCTCGTCGGTCGGGAAGCAGATGGGCACCTCCGGCACGGAGTAGGCCAGGCCCAACTGGCGCAGCGCCTCGCCGATGCTCAGCAGCCCGCAGAAGCTGTCGCGCCGGTCGGCCGTCGGCGTCAGCGCCGCCTCCTCCTGGCAGCCGACGATGAGGATCGGCACGTTCAGGCCCGCCTCCTGGAGCGTCAGGGCCACCCCCTGCTCGTCGCCGAAGTTCACCGCAGAGATGACGATGCCTTCCACGCGCCGCTCGGCGAACATCCGCCCGACCTTGATCGCCTCCTCTCGCGTCTCGACGCAGCCGACCTTCGTGTCCTTCGCCGACGGGACCGCCACCGTCGCCCCCGCCGCCCGAAGCACCTTCAGCGTCTCGCCGCGCATCTGCGCCGCCAGCTTGTCCGAGAAGAACCCGCGATTGGCCGGAATGAACCCGAGCTTCACCTTCTTCACCAGCGATGCCATGTCGTTTCTCCTGCGAAATGGGTCTCGGGGCGGGCGCGGCGCTTCCGGCCGTGCCTCGTAGCGATGAACAAACGTAGTCATACCACCGCCGCCCCCGAATGCAAGGCTCTTCCGAACGACTCGTCCGCCGGGGGACACCGTGAATCTGCCCCGGGCCTTCGCAGCCGGGCCGGCGTTGGTAGCCCGGGGCGACCCGCCGAAGGCGGCGAGCCCTGGGTAGGCGACCCCGTTCTCAACAGAGCCCCGGCAGGCGCGACCGTGCGGCTGGCGCCGCAGCCCACGGCACGCGCTGTTCCGCCGCCGATGGACCGCTCGCGCGCCTTGCATCATGGCCTCACCGTTTCGGTCGCGCCGCGCCGACGGTGTCGGTCGGCCCGGCCAGGCCCGGCCCGCCGGCGGCGACGTACCCGCCGCTGGCGCCCGTCGCGTCGGGCGAGACCCAGAACGCGTAGAGGCTCGCCTTGCGGAGGTGGAAGCGGAACCGCACGGTCCGGCCCGCCACGGCCGACAGGTCCGCTGCGCCTTTCCACCGCACCCACTGACGCGTCCCGTCGGCGCGGATCGGGGCGCACGCGTCGCGGGTGAACGGCGCGACGGGCTTGCCGGCCTCGTCGAGCAGCTCGGCGCGGATCTCCCCGCCGTCCGTATCGGCGTTGACGAAAAGGTGCCTGCCGCCGAAGCGGACCGGGCGCGTCGTCAGCGCGGCGGGCGCCGCGCCGGCGTCCATCGACGCGAACCCGTCGCGCCGCAGCACGGCCAGGCCCGTCGAGCAGACGCCCGACGTCCGGCTGCCCTTGATCCCCGCCCGCGCGCTGACGTAGAAGTGGAGGTTCTCGCCGACGATCAGGCATCCCCCGCCGGCCGACTGAACGTTGCCCCAGTTCCAGTCGCCCTGCTGCTCCGAAGGCCCGATGAACGGACGGTGGTCGCCCCGATGCCAGTGGAACCCGTCGCGGCTGAAGCCGAGGCAGACGTAGTTGGGCTTGGCCCGATCGCTCGGCTGCCCGGGCCAGATCGTGAACAGCCCCAGCATCACGCTCTCGTAGGCGACGGCGTCGAGGTTGTAGAGCTGCGGGGTGGTCTTCAGGTCGGCCCGAGGCGGGTCGTTGCGGTCGGCGCCGATCCACGGCACGACGCCGCCGGCGTCCCACCGCGCGCCCTCGGCGGCGTCGGCGTGCTCGCGGTACCGCCTCGCGCGCCCCA
>Ga0180438_10001153_pt1 | contig 47661 bp, 39 predicted proteins | sample SS_ome_12_FD_132455 | JGI IMG/M metagenome (GOLD analysis project Ga0180438, IMG submission 132455) | Hypersaline lake sediment archaeal communities from the Salton Sea, California, USA - SS_3_D_2 metaG | ecosystem: Environmental > Aquatic > Non-marine Saline and Alkaline > Hypersaline >...
CAGCCTTCTGAGCCAGGCTGGCCACAAAATCCGTAACCATATTCAGGGAATCGACGGTCGCATCCACTTCCAGTGTATTGGGTTTTCCCTCTTCCAGGTCGATAAACTCCCCGACGTAGGATGAGTCGGACTCGGCGAACTCGTCAAGCGCCGTGGCCTCATCCGATCCGACGGAGAGGTACGTCAACGGGGAGAACATGGCCAGATGATTGCGCGTGGTCTCCGAGAAATTGACAATCTTCACATCACCGCCTTCGCGGCGTGCTTCCATCGTCCTTCCGATGAGCATGGCAATAAAACTGCTGTTGGGAAAGACCACGTTTCCCATATCGAAAACAATCCGCGAATATCCGACCTTGAACGTTTGATCGAACACGTTGTTGACTTCCTTGATCAGGCGGTTTTGATCGTAATGGCTGAATACCTTGATCTTGACCACGCCCGGCCCGATCTCCTTGGAAGTGACGACCTGAATATCGTCCACGGCTTTTTTTGAATTCGCCATAACGGATTAAATATAAAACAATAAAGGATGATTTTCAACACATTTTTCGTGATTAGCATCCTGACTGCACGGCCTGCTCCAAACCCTTAAAATATCCCAGAAGCTTGGTATTCAAGAGCCGTTTCGCCTTGTGGATGTTCAGAGAAACGTCGCGTGGCCTTGTCGCTGCCATCGGGACATCGGCCATGGATACAGCCCGGCATTGCGCTTCGGAGAAACGGTTCAGGACGGCCAGCCGTCGTCCAAACGTGTACCGATCCACGCGCTGCGCTCCACCCAGATGGACTATCCCCGTGAAACTCATGCCGGCAATCTCCAGAAGTGCCTGCGTCAGGTTCTGGACCAGGATGGGTGTCCGAAACTGATCTGTGAAAAGGGGCATGATCTTACCGCTTCGGAGGGTTTGAAGCGTGATTTCGGAGAAGGAGCTGGCGTTGGTCACAGGATATCCGTAAATCAGTGCGGACCGGGCGATCACATAATTCTGACACACGGACTGGATGAATTTTTCACCCATCAGCTTGGTTTTGCCGTATACGTTGATTGGGCGTGTGTCATCGTCCTCGGTATAGTCTCCTGTCTCCCCATCGAACACCATGTCTGAGGATACGAAGACGAGCCGGCAGCCCAGCCGTGAAGTGAGTTCCGCCAGAATCTCCGTGGCTGTGGCGTTGATGTGAAACGCACGCTCCGGTTCCTTCTCACATCCGTCGATATTGCTCCACGCCGCCGCATGGATGATCACGTTGGGCTGAATCTTTTCCACTGCATCCTCGATGGCTTTCTCATCGGCCAAATCCAGGGCCAGGGACGTGACATCCGGGGGTGAGATGGGACGGGATTGGTACGTGGCGAATACTTCCCATTCGTCCTTCGCCTGAGCTATCAGATGGCCTCCCACGAACCCGCTTCCTCCGGTGATTAAAAGCCGTTTCATCAAAGTATCCCGAGTCTAAATGTCGACGGGCATTCCCGCCCTCATCTCACGATTCTTCGAGGACGAGAGTCTCGTAAAATACACGATTTTTTTAAACGTTGACAGAAATCCCGAATTCCAGCATGACGAGTGAACGTATCTTCCATCCCCACTGCAAGCTTTCCTATTGGATAGAGACGGATTCAAGCATACAGAAAACGGGCTACCAAATCCGCAGTTTCGGGACGTCGTGTTCCTAATGATCCTCGACAATGTGTATCTCCCGCTTCCGCCACGCCAGAAACACCATGACAAAAATACCGATGGTGACGATGTAAATCCAGACTGGCAGGGGAACTCGGTCGCCAGCCGCGTACGAGTGCAGTCCCGACAGATACACGTTCACGCCCAGATACGTCATCAGCAGCGACCCGAATCCCACAAAAATGGCCGCGTTGAACGCGAACGGCCTCTTCAGCCCGGGAATCAGCCGAAGGTGGAGTACGATGACGTACAGCACGATGGTGATGAGCGACCAGGTTTCCTTGGGATCCCACCCCCAGTAACGGCCCCAGCTCTCGTTGGCCCACACAGCGCCCAGAAAATTACCGATAGTCAGCAGGGTCAGACCCACGATGAGAAGCCGCTCGTTGATCCATGTATTCTCCTGGATGTTCAATTCAAACACATCTGCATTCCTGGCCCGCTTCAGAATGAACAGCCAGAGCGTGCAAAAAGCCAGGAGCGCACTGACGATGAAAAAACCGTAACTCGAGATGATGACCGATACATGAATCACCAACCAGACCGATTTCAACACGGGCGGCAGGGGTGTGATTCTGGGGTCTGTACCCGGAAGGTGGCACACGTACAGGATGATACCCGCCATGACACTCGATACGGCCAAGGGTACTGCGTTTCTTCGGGAAAAAAGAACACCGGCCAGGAGCGTGGCCCATGCGATGGTAATCATCGATTCGTACTTGTTGCTCCATGGTGCGTGGCCCGCCACGATCCAGCGCAGCCCCATTCCCGCCGTATACAGGATTAAGGCGAGAATCAGGATCGCCTTGAGAGCCCGGATGGTACGGTCGATGGATGGGATAGACCGGGTCATCTGAATCATCGCACACAAACGCAGCAAAATCCCTGCGACAAGCAAGAGTGCAATCAGCCGACGGAATGGGTCTGCTTCGTTGTAGAAAATTTCCGCTTTTATCCTGGCATGGGAAGGGACGACAGCCCTGCCGACTGTCTGCTGATAGTCCGCTATCCGGTCTACCAAGGCATCGGCATCCGCCCACCGTCCGTTCTCCAGCGCCGCTTCCACGGCAAGGACGTAATCCCGCAGCCATTGCGTCACGGTCTGGCTCAGCGAATCGGGCAACATGCCCGCCGCATCCTGAACATCGACCCACGCGTGGTTTACATCGCCGGGCACTGGGAAGATGCGGAGCGCACGCCCGGTATACACGTCATAGCATAGGCGAAAGCGCTGTTGAACCTTCTGTATGTGCCGGAACAGCGGATCGTTCCGCGATGAAGGCTGGCGAAATCGCTCTTGTGTAATAATATCCAGCTTGGACGATCCCCGACGCGGATCCCACAACTCGACAAATGTCGCCTTCTTCGTTCCAGGATCAATGCCCGCCATCTCCTCGATTCGGGCATCCTCAATTCGGATGATGGGGATGCACTGCCACACGTCGGGCATGACCAGCATGCCCAGAACCACCCGATCCGGATGAAGCCCACGCGGAGGCTTCGACCCTGAGACGTCGTGCAACAGCTCGTGGCCGAGGGAGTTGATGGGCTTCACCCGTCCCTGTGCATCCTGCACCAGAAGCATGCCGAACCTTCCGGCGTGGTCGCCATCCACGGATTGGGCTATGCGGAGCGCTTCCTCCGCGCCCGCCTGTGCCCGAATTCGTCCGGCAGGAACCAGGAGGGCCAGGAACACCAGGGGCAGCAGCGCCGCTTTCCGAGCCCGGAGTTTCTCCAGCCTGCGCCCCAGCATTCGGAACCGACTCTGGGGCATGAACAAGTTCACTACCAGGCCGAGGATGAGGAGCGCGTATCCCGCATACGTGACCGGCGTCCCCGGATCGTACGCCACGGACAGCACAGTGCCCTGCTCATCCCGGTCGTAGGAGTGCTGGAAGAAACGATATCCCCGGTATGTCAGGGTATGGTTCATGTAGATTGGATAAGGGAACGCGACGTCTTTCTCATCGTCCAACACGACCACGTCACTGGCAAACGATGACGGCTTTCTGGAGCCCGGATACCGTTCTACGCGAAAATCCGTCAGTCGAAGTCCAAAGGGCAGTCCCACGGTCTTCGACCCATAGGACAGATGGATGTCCACGTCCTCGATGTGCAGGAGAGACGGTTTACCCTGCTGCCCGCTCTTCCCGAACACAGCCACCTCCCGCGTGTGGCCGTCCATGTCTATGTCCAGCACCAGGGCATCGGACACATCCCCTTCCCCAGCCGCGACCTGTGGGATGCTTCCCGCTGGCACGGCACCGATTCGTCCTCTCAGTACGGATGTCTTGAGTGCGAACTGTAGCCCACCAAGAGCATAGAACACCATCGGCTCCAGGGGATGCGCCACCGACGGCATCAGGGACAGACGCCGGTTATCGAACATCGTTGTCTTCTCTATGGCGTGCGAAGACGAGAACGTCAACCCGTCCTCTGTCATACGAAAAACGACCACGGGCAGCGTGTCCTCCACAGCGCGGTGGAAGGCAAACACCGCTCCGGCCGTCCTGACCACATCCGCGTCTTCCAGGAAAACCGTACGCGTGACACCCTTCTCCGATACCAGAAGTGCCAGGACGGGCCCGCCGTCGTCGTCCTCCACAATCTCCCGCACGGCATCGGGGATGTACTGCTTCAACCGTACCCGCGCCTGACGATCCTGAAAGGGAAACCGTACGGAACACCTGTTCCGCGTGATCCGCGACAGAGTCAAGCGGCGCTCCCTGTAGATCCGGGTCTCCCCCTCCTTAACCGTCACCTGAAGGGTCGCATCCCCGGATAACATGGATCGCGACACCTCCCCCTCGCTGATGTGCATCCGTCCCTCGAACCCGAAAAAGGTTGTCACACCCGCGCCTGTCAGGATGACCAGAAAGGCCGCGTGGAATAGGAGCACGCACCGCTTGCCCTTGCGCCAGAGCCGCGACAGAACGATCTGGCCCGCCAGGTTTACGGCCACCAGGAGCATCAGCACCCGGAACCACGGCGCACTGTACACCACGGCCCGGGCCGTCTGCGACCCGAAATCGTTCTCTATGAACGTGGCAGCAGCCATGGACACGGCAAATACGGCGACCAGGATCACCATCGCCTGCGTGGACAGGAAAAACCTGCGCAGCCATCTCATGAGCATGATCTATCCATAGTATTCAAAGAAGTAATATAAAAACATCGGACGACAAATCATAGAATTTTATAGATTGGATCGGGATTTTGTGGCCTTGATTTTAAAATACAAATAGACGAGATGTTTCTATTTTTTTCTTGATTTTTCACGAAAATGTTGTATATTACACATTGGATATAATCAGAAACCTATATATTAAAAATTTCCTGAACGGACATGAGTAGGTTTCATCTCTGGGGAGAGGTGAAGGTTCGAAGTGGGAATTTTATTTAACGAAAGATGAATAATAATGTGCTGAAGTATTAACTAATATACTAAAGTTAAGCGTAAAAAAGCTGTTCGCTTAACACAAAAGAGGGAATAAATAAATGAAAAATTTTGATTCTAGATCCTATTCAATAGCAGATTTTTTAGAATGGCACAATAACAATCAGTTAGAGTTGTCGCCCGACTATCAACGTCGTTCAGTTTGGTCACAAAGCGCAAAGTCCTACCTAATAGACACAATAATCCGGGGAAAACCAGTTCCTAAGATTCTTATAACACAAACCCTGCGCGGTTCACGACAAACTCGCACTGTTGTCGATGGCCAACAAAGACTCAGGTCGATTTTAGAGTTTGTCAATGGTGACTTCAAGATATCGCGCGCCCATAATAAAGAATTCGCAGGCAATACATTTGAAATGCTGCCTGAAGATATTAGAAATGACTTCTTGCAGTATGAATTAGGTGTAGATGTTTTATTTAATATTTCCTTTGAAGACATACTTGATATTTTTGCAAGGATTAATACTTACACTGTTACGCTAAATACTCAGGAAAAGAGAAATGCTAAATATATTGGCTATTTCAAACAATATGTTTACGACTATGGTTTAAAATATGTTAGGTACTTTATGGAAGGCGGAATCATGACAAAACATAATGTGACACGAATGGCTGAAGCTGAATTGGCCGCAGAATTGTTTGTTGCTTTAGTTGATGGTGTGCAAACTAATAAAAATACTGAACAATATTACAAAAAATTTGAAGATGAGATAGGTAATCTTGAGAAGGCATCCTTACAATTTGATAATATTATGAGTTACATTGGCAATATATACCCACCTAAAGAACTAGCCAAAACCAATTGGTCAAGAATTCAATTATTCTACACTTTATTTTGTGTAATTGGTCATTTCTTATTCAGTCTTAAAGGATTAGACCCAGATTTACGCTTTTCTATAAATAAGAAAAAAATAGGAAAATTAAAAATTATATTAAATGAAATAAGCATCAAATACGATAAATATACAGTTAAATCTGATATAAGTGAAGTACCACAGAAATATGCTGAATTCATTGACTATTCTAGACGACGCACTACTGATACTGCAGCTCGAATTGGAAGAGCAAATTTTGTCTGTTCAGTTTTAAAAAATTCACTCAAATAATTATGCATATCGCGAGAAGAAAACTATCTGCCGTTTTCAGAGATTTCCAATATGAAATAACACAGCTTGAGCGTTTTGATGCTGAAAATCAATCAAATTTTTCATCGGCAACACGTACTATTAGTCAAAAACAACTACATTTTCTTACAGAGGCTATTTTCTTTAGAGCTTTCCGTTATTTGGAAGGCTTTTTACGTGATATTTTTCTACTATATTGTCTGCAAAAAAGACCGATGGATGGAAGCAAAGTTATATCTTATCTGAAACCTTCTGGTTTTATGCACGCTGAGACATTAATAAAATCCTCAATGCGTTTTCTTGACTGGGCAAATCCCGATGAATTAATTAAACGATCTGAAATATATCTTAAGGACGGATTTCCTATTAAATTACCCGTTAGCTCAAATAGGGAATCGCTGCAAGACTTTAGAAAAATTCGAAATCATATAGCTCATGATTCAAAAGAATCTCTCGATGATTATAAAAATGTATTGAGAAGACACTACGGAATTATTCCATTGTCAATTCCCGAGCCAGGTGAGTTTTTACTAGTGCCTGATAAAGTCAATCCAACAAAATATAAGTTATTAATCTTTTTTGAACAATTAAACATTTTAGCTTCTGATTTAATTATGAAATAATAACCAATAATAAATAAAACGAATTTGCTACGGATGCACCCATTTCCTTCGTTCTTTCATTTTCATTTAACTAAAGAAATAAACACTATCCGCAACGCATTTTTCTGAGTATGCAGATATATTTTCCTACCTTCCCAAACTACCATAAAAACAAACACACCCACAACCGCCTAACAGCCCATCCATTTTTCCCTTGACTTCATCCTGCCAATGATGTATAATCCAAAGGATTATCATTCATAATCATACTGGAAATAAGGAAAATTCCAGGAAGCAAGGGAGGTATCCCATGAAAAAGGTAACGCTATTTTCCAGCCTCATGGTTGTAATCATGCTGCTCTTTCTTCCGTCCACTATTCTCGCACAAGACGACTTGCCCTACTACTTAAAAGACCGAGGAACGGGCGTGGCTTCATCGATGTTCGGCACGTACATCGATAAGGGAGAGTTTTTGATCTATCCCTATTATGAGTATTACTATGATCAGGACGCCGAGTACAAACCCCAGGAATTGGGGTATGGCCTGAATCAAGATTTTCGAGGCCGGTACAGGGCGCACGAGGGTTTGATATTCGTAGGATACGGCATCACGGAGCATCTTGCTTTTGAGTTGGAGGCCGCGGTCATCTCGGCGAAACTCTACAAATCGGACGACGATCCGTCGACTATGCCGGATCATATAAAGGAATCGGGATTGGGCGATGTGGAAACGCAGATTCGCTGGCGGTGGAACAAGGAGGCGATGAAGCGTCCTGAAATCTTTAGCTATTTTGAAACCGTGTTCCCCCTGCAGAAGACGAAAAAATTAATCGGAACGCAAGACTGGGAATTCGTGCTGGGAACGGGTTTGATCAAAGGTTTCCGATGGGGCACGCTGACATTGCGCCTGGCTGCCGAGTTTTCTACGGAGGAGAACAAGTTGGAGTCGGGCGAATACGCCATCGAATACCTGAAGCGGGTTTCCAGGCTTTTCAGGTTCTTCGTATCTGTTGAAGGGTCAGAAGACGAAGTGGAATTTATCACGGATTTTCAATTTCATGTATCTAAGAATGCTTTCATACGCATCAATAACGCCATCGGTGTGACATCAAAAGCAACCGATTTCGCTCCGGAACTGGGGATTTTATTCCACTTCTAACATGGATATGATGCGATTATCGGTTCAAAATACGATGACCCTGGCTTGACGCATCGTAAAACAGGCATGGGATTTAAAGCCGTACGGGAACTACCCGCCGGCTTTTTCATTTTTCCCTTGACTTATTAACGATAAAAACGTATAATTTACGTATAACATATAAACAACCCTGAATATCCACAAAATTCAACCACAGACAAGAGGGGGTTGTTCATCTCTGGGGAGAGGTGAACCGTTGTTGCGTGTGTGGCGTGTTTCACTGCACGTGAATGCATCCGTACGCCAGGGTGCACCGGGCAGCACGACCGCTCTGACACGTATCGCTGGCGGATAACGCCGTCTTCTCCGCCCACCGGTCGTTCTACGGAGAGCCATCTGTGTATGGATACCTGCATGTGTGAGAAGCGCACCATGCCTATCATCGTGCCAGAACGCAACGACAAACCGGTCAGTAACCGATGTGTTTGCGTCGATGAACGAACGTGCAAACCCGATCTCCCGAAGAAAGGAGGTGTTCAATATGCCACCGATTGGCGGTTCATCCCGTGTCGTCATCCCCAAACGGTTCCTGGAAATGTTCCTGAAGGAACCCCGTTTCGTGCTCGATCCTGCGCCCGGCCTTTGGCCCGTGGATATCAGAATCCTCAGAGAGGGTATGTTGGAAAAACTCATGGCTGACAAGCAGTTCGCAGCGAATTTCGATGTCATGGTCGTACCCAAGGCCGGGAGGTAGTCATCGGGAAAAGCAGGGATGCATAGCCCATGCGCCAGTGCGTCCCTGCTTCCACACTCTTAGAACGCGTTTCAGAATTGAGGGTATAAAATGGATGACACTTCTCGTGAGCTCCCCTTCCTGAGCAACATCGGGCTTATGCTGACGTACAAATGCACCATCGCGTGTCCGCATTGTATTGTCGAGGCCGGCCCGCACAGGACCGAGGAAATGCCCCTGGAAGAATGCCTGGCCTGGATCGATCAGGCCCGGACGTACAGGGACGGACACATCAAGGGATTGGCCCTCACCGGCGGTGAACCCTTCTACGATGTGGAGAAGCTCAGCCGTATTTCAGAGTATGGCCAGTCTCTGGGATTCATCGTTTCAGCAGTGACGAATGCCTTCTGGGCATCCAGCAAGGACATCGCTATGAGCATTCTCTCCGACCTGCCCGCCATCCGAATGATATCCATCAGTACGGATGCATACCATCAGAAATTCATACCATTCGACCGCGTGAGGAACCTCGTCTGGGCGGCCCTGGAACTGGGACGGTTCTACAACATAGCTGTCTGCACGGATAGCAAAGACGACCCGGAATTCCGTAAGATCATGAACGATGTCACGGCGCTCTGCGATGAGGATCGGGTTCGGGTCACCATCACGTTTCCTGTGGGCAGAGCGCAAAAACGAGCGCACCGCTTTCATTACCGGACTTCGCCAGAGCCGACATCAGGAGCATGCTCCATGGCAAGCTCACCCGTTATCTATCCCGATGGAAAAGTGAGCGCTTGTATCGGGCCGGTACTCACCCTGCCCCCGGATCATCCGTTATTCCTGGGCAACCTGCAAGAGGAGACATTGCAGGAAATTCTCGACCGAGCGGAAGTGAACCCGGTTCTCCACGCCATCCGCGTGTGGGGCCCGCAAAAGCTGGTATCCCACTTGAAACAGCACGGATTGGAAGCGATCCTGCCCGGGGAGTACATCTGCGACTGTCTCTGCGATGTCTGCTACAGGCTGCTGTCGGATAAGAGAATCGTCGATGCTCTGGAAGACATCATGGAAGACACACACACCCGGCAACTTCTCGCTTACGCTAGGTTGTATTACCTGAACGAATCAACAATGATCGGACGGTACCCGATGGACACGGCAGAATCTGTGGATCGTATCGATGCGGATACGTGTCTGGGCGCGGAATCGATAGCACGGAAAGAGGTAAATAAATCCACTTAAAGAGCCGGCCGAACGTCCAGCTCGTAGATGCAAGATACAGCTCAGGGATAGGTGAGCAGGAACGTTGATGTCATCGATAGAAGATAACGGGGCATGAAGAACACCCCCGTGTACTATGAACGATTTGAGCAGTACTTTACTGCAACGGAACGAAATCCGCAAAGGAAAGGAGGGCACTAAAATGGCATGCAACCTGTGTGAGAACAACTTCCAAGGTTATCAGTCTGTGGTTGTTTCGATCCAGAAGTCCGGGTCTAAAGCAAACCTCTACGTCCAGAACCAGGGGCGTAACATCGTCATGATTCGCAGGATTCTCCTCTGCTACACGACCTCGACGGGCGGAGGCATTCTGTACCTGCGACCGCCGGGCGATCCCATTTCCTGGATTTACCCGTCGGGTTTCCTGGAGACTGGTATTACGGCACTCTACTACCAGCTCAACGTATCAAAAGGTCAGATCGTGCAGGCTCAGGCAGAGTACATCGAGATCCAAGGGCGCAGCCGAAGCTGTGCAACCAATTTCTGAGAGGTAATGCCATGGCGATGAAATATTGGCAAATTAAAGTTAAAGGCGAGCGATCCGCGGATGAGCTTCAGAATGCCGTCGGTCAAGCCGGAGGGATGATTGTCCGGCTCCATTTCGAGGCAGGCGAGACACACGTTTACTTCGCATCGGACAAGTCGGCTGCCGCGAAAGTGGCGAAGGCCATCAAGGGTGCCCGAACACCCAAGGAAGTCCGGGCTGCTGATGTGAAAAAGATTGGCTGATCCGCGGAGGATGTGGATAGTATCCACTCACGTGTTCGGATACGAGGGCGGTTCCTACAAACCACATCAAGGTGATTGTTGAGATAATCACCACGCTGGCTTTATGCAGGCTCGGGAATGGAACGATTCAATGGCTTGATTATGATGGTCTGGTCAGAGGGGTGTGCTCCATTCGCTGTTGTACAACAGTAGATGTTGGATACGCTGAGCCATGTCGTAAAATTGTTCGTCTGTGTAGATGAGGCCGATAGTCTCAGGCAAAGTGCCGACATACGTAATACAATTTGTAATGCGCGATTGCAAAAGGATTTAGGATTGCGAAATACAGATTGAGAAGGTTTGTATCATACAGAGGCGGCATCGTCAAAAGCCGAGAGGTAGAAGACGAGGATGAAAGGTGATCAAATTAAAGGATAGAATAATGGCCGAACGAAAACGAAAAAAGCAAGAGGAGAAAATTAATAAAAAAGTATATAATATTACACGCTGGCAGCTCTTCGTGGCGGTTATCGCCTTATTGGGTATGTTATTCTTCGGATTCAAGAAAACGATTATTGTCATTCGCTCCGATTTACACGAAGTCGGAAGCCGTATAACGAACGTTGAAAGGACAATCGAAAGGAACCGACTTAATCTAACAAATCCTGGAGATAATGCCGTCGTATCTTATATTGACTTTGTGAGCGGAAAAACACCTTTTTTCGATTTAAATCATTACATCGTTGTCACACCTTTGAAAACGGGTGATAACTGGATTCAGGATGGTCCTTTAGTAATTGATACGGGGGGAATCTGGAGTGGTCGTGCCCAATTTGGTTCGTCTGCGGTTGGTTCTGGTGAAAAATTTGTAATCCGGGTGATTGCCACAAAATCAGCAATCCAACTCGGTCCCTTAATGGTCATACCCGATGATGCCATATTTTCTGAACCCATCGTTGTAACACGTCGATAGAATAAATACAGGAGGATACAATGTCACGATTTTTCATGTTGTATTCGGTTTTGTTTTTAGCAATCTCGCCACTCGTAAGCGGACAAACAAATCAAGACGATGATGCTCGTCGTCTCCTCGTTGAATTGGGGAGTTTATTGCAGGAAATTCCTGGTACGGATCAGGATTGCATGGATTTACTCAATCGCATAAAAATGTGGCAACAAGAAAAACTGAACGAGCTTGAACGGCAAAATTTAACCATTCGAATGTTAGAACCTCAAGACGGCGATGCGGTTCCTGTGAATCCGACAGCAAGAGGAACCATCTCCGATCCTGATGCAAACGTTTGGGTTATCGTTCATCCACTGGAAGTATCGGATTTTTGGGTTCAGCCTTTCGTAACGGTTAAACGTGATAGTAGCTGGAAGGTGAGGATACATGTAGGCCGACCCGGTTCTATCGATGTCGGTAAGCACTTTGATATTATGGCCGTAGCCAATCCTACTATAAATCTGTATGAAGGTTTGGTATTAAAAAGATGGCCCGAAGCTGAATGTAGAACGGAAATTATAGAAGTAACCAGGCGATAAAACTCTTTGTTAGGATTATTTCTTCCATACAGCGTGTTGATTTCATCAATTCATCCGGGAGAATAATTCATTTTAAAAATGTCTGACGATTGGCTTTGTCATTCATCACCTGGGAAATACAATCCCACTCGACACAAACCTATCCGATACTAAAACGACTTGCGGATCGTCACCATCATGCCGCCGTGGGGTATACCGGCTACACCCACCGTCATCCGGTTTGGATTCGGTGGCCCTGCTTTTCTAGCCAGCCGTACGGCATCGATGGCGCTGATGACATGATTCAACACCACGCCTCCGATGACGAACAACGAACGCTTGTATGCGGTATCGCTGGACAGGCGGAGGGATTCGAATGTCTTACGGGAGGCTTCGCTGTCCCAGTCCCAGGCGTACTCACCGGTCTCCGGATACATGGCATCCACGTCTCTTTGTTGCAGTTTGGCCTGGTTGTAATCCCTAATGTTATCGTAATTTTCCACATCGACGAAATACGTATGATCCTTTCCCGAAGGATCGACCCCGGCATGCACGGCCGCGAATTGCCGATAATCATCCCGCTTCCAGTTGCCATATGACCGGAAGGAAAAATACGCGGCCCAGAGGAACACCTCCACGCCGAAGAATATCCGGGCCATCTTACGGGAACCCGCGTAGTACTCGCCGGCCCCTGGCAGGACCAATGAGAACATAAATGCCTTGCCTTTAGAGGGATTGTTCACCGATGGTCCGGGTGACGGTTCTTCCTGAATCAAAAAGGAGCGGTCGAAAGACGCGGCTGGACCAAATTGCTTTCGTGCGGGATTATCAATTCCGTTCCTTTCCGATGCAAACGATCCAAAGCACGCAAAGATGATGATAAAGCCGATGATCGTGCATGTGAAACGCGTAGTACGATGTTTCATTTTACACTCGTTATTTGGTAATCCTGCCTTTGAAAAAACTTTCGGAGCACTGGGACGTTCCAATCTTAAGGGAAAGTGGATGACACCACCTCACCAGTTCACGTGGAGTGCCAGACTCGGCGCGTACGACTCTCCCCGTCGTTGTAGGCTCATCCGCATCCGCGTCTCGATCCTGCGGTTGATCCCCCGAATCGTCCAGGCAGCATCAAAAGCCGAGAGCAGATGATTCCCCAGCACGACCATGGCGCAGTAGGATGCCCTCTTGAACTGAACATTGCTCTTATGGCGAATGTCCTCGTAATACAGCCGGTTGGGCGTAAGCTCGGTGCCCCCCTCCTGATAATCGTCCCAACCCCCCTTGAACTGATCGTACTTACCGATCATCTCATAGTACTGCTGCGTCTTGGTGGAAGGCAGCGTATGGGTCGTATCCTTGAATTCGGGATGCATATCCAGCCATTGACGGTAGGCGGACTCGCTCCAATGGGCGTCTGCATAAGCATGGAACGTGTCTTCCCACTCCTGCCCCTTGTCCGAGTACGACTTGTATCCAATCCAAAGAGCGATTTCCACTCCTAGAAAAACAGCGCCCTTGATCCACGATCCGGCGTAGAATTCTCCGGCCCCGGGCACGACCGCCGATAGGAGACTCCCGACCAACGGATTTTTTCGCCCCTCGGTGGATTCGGATTCCGTTTGAAGGATGCTCACGTTTTCTGTGCTGATGGATGCGTGTTCTCTCAACATATGAAACCGCAATTCCCCTTGCCGGGTGAACGACGGATCGGTGGATGATTCCAAAGCCGACTGCCCGGAGACGGACTCGGTACCCATCCACAAGAATGAACACAACGCGCATATGATTAACCTTTTCATCGAATCCTCCCAAGTAATCGGTTAGTCTAGGAAATTAAACAGGAGTCCAAAATAGAAACGCCATTCCTCGCCGTACACGATGTCCCGATTCACGAATCGATCCAAGCCGTAGGATGCATCCACAAAAAGGCTCATGGGATAAGCATAGAACGAGACGAGGCTCAGCCGCATCTGCACGCCGACATCACGCTTCCACTGGGAAAAATCCATACCACCATGATTCCAAGCATTGCCCGCATCACCGTACAGAGACAGAAACAGTTTATCCATATGGAGAAAGAGGAACCGCATGTTCATCCGCCGAAAAATCGGAAACCGATAGGCCAATCCCAGGTGGAGGAGCTTTCTCCCCTCCAGACTGTAAAAAGGATACCCTTTCAGTCCGTCCAGCCCGCCGGCAAAGAAGTGATAGAAACTGGGAATCGAATCGTCGATATACCCGGCCCTCAGGCGAAAGGCCATGCTGTGATCCGATAAAAGTCCGGGCATGTACTCCCGCCAATCCAGCTCTGCCTGCCGGTAGCTGTGGTGACTGTATATATCGATGGGCGTTCCGTGCTTCTCGCTGACGGCGGCCGAGTCCCCATAGCTCTGCCACGCCTGGGTGAGAGTTAGGTTCAGAACCCGTCCGCTGCGTGGTGCGATGGAGGACATCACGGAAGGCGACACGGCACGATTCGTCCACCGGAACCGTATCTCACTTCCCCGGTGGTACGTGGACGTAAACTTCCCGAACACGTTCTGGTAGGGAAACTCGCCCGATCCAGCATAACTGTACCGGCTGTACACGAACGCCGAACGGAGCGTGTTGTAATCATCGATCCGCCAGTCGGCGCCCACGTCCACTTCCATCAGATTGTACCGGAGTTTGTAACGGGCATCGATTTGATCCAGTGTGATGTGGCGTACCTGATGATACGCTTCCAGAAAAAGTGTAGGATAGAGGCGCCGGTATTCGAATATGCCGAAGATATCGGTGTCCAAGAGCTCGTTCACGGCCACGCCGCCCAGCACGGAAATCTTGTCCAGGAAGTCGCTGCCGTAAAAATACATGCCGACCTTCAGTTTCTTGGGAAAGTCCACCATGATCCGGGGCAGGATGGATACCTTCGAGTAGATTGTCTTGTAAGGTCGGGATTCGGACGCCGGGACGTTGCGGTCATCGTAATGGGCGATGTCCCATGACGTGCCGGGAGATGTCTTTCGGATGGATGCGTACGGGCCGGTGTAGGATGCGTCCTGTGCCGGAATAGGTGTGACGGAATCCAGACGCGCGAGTTTGAATCCATCGGCCTGGAAGAGCGCATACACGAGCCTTTGGTTTCCGTCAATCGATGGCATAAAGGCGCCGCCCAGGACATTGGTCAGTTGCACGTCTTCCCCAGCGGCCAGGTCGCGCCGATAGAGATTAAAGATACCCGTCCTGTCGCTGGCATAATACAGGTTTTTGCCGTCGAGACTGGGATACGGATCTCGTTCGTCGTTTTCGGTCTGGATCAGAATCCTGAATCCCGATCCAGATGAATCGATCGTGGCGATGTCCCTGCCGTGACCGGAGGATATGGCAAAGACGATTTTCCCGTCATGCCTCATCCAGCGAGGCGTGAAAATCTGCTCGCCGTTCTCATATTCCGTGATGAAGTGGAAGTCCCCTCCGTCTGTGTTAACGATGGCCAGGTTGGACGTGCCGTCTTGTTCCACCACGCAGACGCATGTCGTTCCGTCGGGAGACCAGTCCGGCTCCCGCGCACGGCGAAACCGGGTGATGCGTGTCTCCTTTTTCCTCTCCAAGTCATACACGAAGAGATCGTAGTAATGCGACCCCTGCCGCGTGTGATCCTTCTTCTTGGCGTAGACGATGCGCTTGCCGTTGGGCGACCAGGAAGCCGAGGAAGTGACGTGACTCTTCAACCGCCGTTCCTTTCCCGTTTCCAGGTCGAGAACGCACAAGTCCAGCTGAGATAGATAATCCCTGCTCCGAGTCGACAGGTAAGCTACGGCCTTGCCGTCCGGAGAAAAAACGGGATGCAGATGTCCGATGCCCTTGGCCCTGATGAGCTGTCCCTGCACAGGCGCCTTGCGTATGGATTCCGTGCCCCGGGCGTACGCTTCACGGAGCCAATCGGCCCAGGCATCGTACAGGTCGGATTCGCTCATTTTCAGAACACGTTTCGTCGCACCGGAGAAGTCGACCCGCCAGGGCCTTTTCATGGCCTTCACCAGATCCCGTATCGCCGACTCGCCATAACGGTGCGTCATGTACAGCGTCAACGCATACCCCTGGTTGTACACCCGCTCGTTTCCGATGCTGTTCTTTCCGAACACGTGCATTTCTTTACGCGAGAGGAGACGGTTCTCCAGCACGGCCGTCCGCAGGAGCATATCGCGATGGGTATCCCACGTGTCGTAATCCAGCCCGCTCCTGTGGAACTGAGCCATGCCCTCGGCAAACCACAGGGGTATGACCGTGCCCGCCAGGGGAAAGGAAACAATCGTCCTGGGATATCCGTGGATGACATCGGGACGCTTTTCCTTCTCATAATCCAGCCATTGGAAATAAACGGCCGGTATTTGACGGGGCATCTTACGGGCCGCGCCCAGTGAGATCATATGACTGAATTCGTGAGTGACCACGTTCCTCAGCCAGTTGTGCGTCCCCCGCAAGGTAAAATCCATGGCCGGCGCCATGATCTCGACTTTGTTATCGTAGTAGAAAGCCGCGCCGTTGGAGTCGTCTTCGTGATCCCGGACGATGAAATGAATCTTCCCGTCGGGAACATAGTCGTACAGGGCCGTGATAGGTTCCCAGATGTCCTCGGCGATCTTGGCCACCAGAGAAGCCGTCCGCTGGGCACCCTGATGGAAATGCACATAAAAGTGCTCCGTCTCGATGGTTCGCCACTTCAATTCGGGATGGTTGTAATCCTGCAGTTGAGCCGCGAGTCCGCCCGCTCCCATGAAAAACGCCAGGACAAAAAGCCGTATCCTCTTCAAACAGTCACCCCGAAACACGTATACAGATTTCTGATAATCATATGCGACCGATTGAGGAAACCCTCAAAATTCTATGATTAAAATCTATCATTGCCTCTTCAGGAATCGTAACATTGCTTACTAAGTTCTTCTTATCAGCGCCAGCCGATCGTGCTCCTTCATCCTTTATACTTTTACCTATCGGATAATCCGATTTGGATTCTGAAAAGGAGGACACTCTCCAAATAGAGTTGCGATGCATACGATTTATTTGACCACCCCAATCTTGAACGTCACCACCTTTTCCCCCCCATCGCCCGTGGCCCTCACCTGGCAGAAGTAAACGCCACTCTCCACATCCGTCAAATCCCACACGGCCTCGTTCTCGGTCTGAGGCTCGCCAGGACCCGGGAATTCATCCACAAGCTCGCCTGCCAGATCGAAGACCCGGATGAGTACATCGGCGCTTTGCTCCAGGCGATAGCGAATCGTCGTCCGGTTGCCCTGCGTGGGATTGGGATAGTTGTACACAAGGTTGGACGGCATCAGATCACTGGCCGGCGGCTGGGTTTGCAGCGCCTGTTCCAGGGCACCGGTGTGCGCAGGATCGTGCCGATAGCTGCCCCAGGGAACCCGCTCCACTGCATACGCACCCGGTAGGTCCCAGACGTACAGGAATCCACGCTCCGATACGGCGGCTACTTCTATATCTCCGTCGCCGTCCAGGTCCAGGAGTGCCGGGGGCAGAGACACGACGCTTCCCGTGGTCAACGGAAATCCGTCAATCACCACGCCGTCGTATCGGTAGGCTTCCACGTCGCCCGATGAGGAGGCGAACAGCACGTCCACCCGGCCGTCGCCGTCCACGTCTCCCAAGACCGGAGACGAGAGCACTGTTTCCCTCTCTTGATAAGGAAATGGAAAATAATCCGCCAGAGTGCCGTTGTGATTGTAACACCACACCTTACCCTGGGCCGTGAGCACGACCTCCCAGAAGCCATCTTCATCCAGGTCAGCCGGCACGGGCTCGGTGTAATCTCCGGACAACGTATCGATGTTGAAACGTGCCGACTCGTCACCGGATGCGTTCAGGATGACACCCGTTCCCCCGTCGGCCACCATGGTGATCGAAGACTCCGTATCCGTGGGGTCCCATGCTGCGACCGGCGGCATTATGCCGTCTTCACCGGCCGGCACCTGTGTCCACAGGATATTTCCGTTTTCATCCACAGCGGCCACGCGGCCCGTTGACGTCGTAACAATCAATTCATCGGTAAGATGCTGACAAATCCCGGCGATTTCGCCTGTCTGGAGGTTGCTGGACCAGAGGGTCTCGCCGTCGGGCGATAAAGCAGTCAAGGCGCTCGATTCCATTCCCAGTATGAGCATCCCGTGGATAAAGCTGAGGGCGGTGATGTTTTCCTGCCCGGCATCCCAGTTCAGGATGGTTTGCACCGTTCCGTCCTGGTATGTCCAGCTCCAGAGCGTGCCACTGGTAGAGGCTGCTACGATGTCATCCCTTCCGTTGTCGTCGATATCAGCAACGACCGGGGGTACGGTCATGGCCTCGCCAGCATCGATAAAAAGCGCCACGGTAAACACCAGCGTATCCCCGGATACGGACACACGAAAGCCGGTGGCGTCTCCGGGGACGAGAGCCCCTCCTTCCCGCTTCCATGCGAAAATCTTCCCTCCCTCCGTGCCAACGACGATTTCCGGGTATCCGTCGCCGTCCAAGTCTCCGTAAAGGATAGGGAAAGGAAGATTGCCTTGTCCGAACGCCTGAGGAAAACCGGCCTGCAACAGATCGTTGGTCACGGTGAACGACATCACCGTGTCGATTCCTGAAAATTCTGAGATGACGATATGGCTGTTGGCACCCGTATAAGACCGGCTGGAAGGATGGGTGTCCGGCCCGAATCGTACCGTCTCACTGCCGTTGGCCAGGAGGTGAATCTCGTTATCCTCGTACCAGGCATCGTGGAGTACGCCGGTTTCCGAACCGGCTCCGGCTCCCACAAAATCGTACAACTCCCCGATGTCCTGAGCGCCATCGGCCTCCTCCAGGTCCACGCCCCGATGGTTCCTGTCTGCGTTCACCCGGTTGATGGCGATGTTCTCCCGGATGACCTCTTCATCCACGTGCCAGATGAGGATGCCCGAGCCCGGCAGTCCGTAATCGTATTCGTCGACTCGCACAATCACCCGGAAAGGCTGCAACGCCTCCAGTCGGCCGTCGGGCGTGAACGTGACCGGATTTCCCGATTCGTCCCATCCCAGGGTCACCCCGTCCCCGTTGGGATCGTATATCCGGTTTTCGATTAGAAAATATTCATGATCGTTGATGGGAATGCGGTAGATGCGTGCGAGATTGGACGCTTTTGGGCAGGCCACGTCCAGGTTGCTGCCCATCAGCGTATCGATGGGTGTCTCCCAGCCCATGAAGACTTTGGTCCAGGCGCAGGGTTCCGCTGGAATCAGGCCGAGGTAGTTTCCAGACCCCTGATCCATCAACCCCCAGCTGCCGATTCCCGACCGACCGCTCACTGTATTCCAGAGTGCAGGCAGGCCGATCTGAAAACCGAACATCAGCGTCATCGTGCCTAGCAGGCCGATCTCGTACCCCTCCTGACTCTCCGTTTCCGGGAGGATGATCCCCTCGCTGATATGATAGCTGCCATCTTCCACGGGAATGCCGGGATAGCCGGGATCACCCTCTGCCAAGTGTTGGCGGAGGTCGTCGATATTCAGGAAAGCGGATGGAATGTCGCTGGGCGAGGGATCGAATCCCAGATCGATATCGCGCCCGACCCCGGCGTGAAAAACCAGGAAGCAGTCGTAGTCGGAAAACCGGATACCGGCCGCATCTGCCAGCAGGACGGCATCGCGGAACAGTTCGGCCAACCCCTGATCCACCAGCTCCTCCGTCGTGCCCGGGTTGTAATGCGCCATCACAAAGGGCAGTGTGAATATCTCGTCGGTCACGGTAGGTTGGATGATGAGCCTTTCGTTGGACACCGTGCGGTAGTAATTTCCAAGGGCATCGAGCTGATACGTAAAATAATCACGGTCGTGAGGCGGCGCGTCGATGATGGGCTCGGCTGATGTGGAGAGGTCGAACCGTCCATCGCCCGTCGTTCGGTCGTCTCCATCGGTTTGAAATTCAACCCGGATGGCCAGAACGCGAAGCGTATCCGGTTCTGCCGGCCCATCCGTAAGCGGCCGGAATGAGAAGCGGTCGTCGTGCCATAGAAACCGGGCGTTCTTCAGAAGATTCTGCCGGGACACCGATCCTGTCCGCCTAATGTATGTCGGTTCCTGCCCTTCGCCCCTCAGTCGAAACGCCCACAGACTCGAAACAATGCAGGACCAGACGATCAAACCCTTCATGAATGTTCCTCAAGATATGAAAATACCCCACAGCACGGTGTGGGGTATTCTATACTATCTCACCAATCGTGTATGGTATAAATCACAAAAACTCTTAGAATCCTGCCGTCAGGGAAAAACGCATCGTATCGGAGAGCGGATGTCCCTGTTCGGCCGCCACGTACGCAAAGTCGAAACGGAAGTTAGAGTACATCAATCCCGCGCCAAAGGAGGGATATTTCACCTTACCATCTTCATCGTAATAATACCCGGCCCTGAGAAAGATCATATTGTTATACACATACTCAGCGCCGATGGAACTAATCAGCTTGTCGGCTTTTTCATCGGTCCAGGCCGAGAACAGAGCCTTGTAGAATTCATCGGCTTTGTCGCCTTTTCGGACGACCAGCAGTTTATTCGTGTCTACAGCGATCACCAGTTTATTGTACTCCGTGTCCAGAACCCGGTACGCAAGCCCGATCTTCAGGTTCGTCGGTATGGGATCGGCCTGGGCTGCATCGATGTACGTGACTTTGGGTCCCAGGTTGGACAGGTTGGCCCCGAAGGACAAGCCCCTGACAAAGGGAAGCTTGTACAGAACACCCAGGTCCACGGCAAAACCATCGGCCACACCCTTTCCCTTTTCCGCGCCGGCACCGATGGGGGCCAGATGGCTGTGGATGTACCGCATGCCAATGCCCACTCCCAGATCCGGCGTCAGCTTGGTGGCATAACACAGCGTGACGGCCAGGTCCCAACTGTGGAACGTTCCCAGGACGATGGGCTGGCCTTGATCGTCCGTGTTCTCATCCGTCCACACCTGCTCCCCCATGTTCAGAAAAGTGACGTTGCCGCCCAGAGTACCTCCCAGACTCTCGAAATACTGCTTATAGGCTATAAATTCGTAATACATATCGGAGACCAACTGGGGAAGCCAGTTGCAGTGCATCAGGGTGATTTCTCTGTTCGTCTGGAATGCCAGTCCCGCCGGATTCCAGAATGCGGCCGTGGCATCATCCGCGACAGCCACAAACGCTTCGCCCATACCCGAAGCCCGTGCGCCGGGAGAAATCAGCAAGAACAGAACAGCAGCCTGGCTTACCGCAAAAAGGTTGGAAACAGCCGTGAATACCATCGCCACTGTCACTGCCATGATGATGAGCTTTTTCATCGTAATGTCCTCCTAAAAAAAAACCGAATCACCCAGGTCATTCTGTAGAAGTAGTTGACCTTTGCGGATTCGGTGCAGCATTATAAGTTCGTTCAAGGTCAATGGATAGTCCACCCTACTTCTACAGCAGAATATCACGTGTAAAACATCCACCCAACCTTTAACGAACTTCTATAGGCATTCTCCTTTACTTATTCCTGAAAAAAATATATTAAATTATTCATCAAATGTCAAGCTTTTTTAATGATATTGAAGCGAAGCCTCAATATCCAGCATCCGCGTGCCTTTTAGATACTCTTTAGACACGGGATGCGTGATCCTGGCCAGTTTCTGCGTCACATCGTGTATCCGGCGAGCGTTGCTCACGATGACCCTCAGGCGCCTCCGAACTTCCTCATCCACCAGCCTCTCATCCTGGAGCAAGTACTGCGCGTTCCCCAGAATTGGCACCAACGGATTGTTGATGGCATGATTCACGGCCACGGCCGTTTCCAGAACCACGGCCAGGCGATCCGATTCATTGGCATCGTAATCCACATTTTCTTCCTGACCCACCGTTTTGCCGATTCCCAGGGCCCCCATCACCCTCCCCTCACCGTTCTTCATCACCGATATGGATAGATTCAGGGGTATCTCCGTGCCGTTATGGCTTATCACTGTTGTCCTGTAATTCCTGACTTTCTCCCGCCGTTTCAGACTGGCGGATATCCGCAGGAGCTCGGAATTCCCGTTGCGGAAGAACTGGCTGACACGCTTGCCGATCATCTCTTCAAATCCGTATCCCAACAGTTCCTCGCCGGCCCGGTTGCAGTAGGTGATGAATCCTCTGGTATCCGTCGTCATGATAGCATCCGCCGAACTCTCGACAACCCGCTCCAGAAAATCCTTAGACTCCCGGATGGCTTCCCAGAAACGAACTTCCTCCATCTTGAGTTGATGGGTTACGATGACGTCTTCCACGAACTCACGAAGCTCGTGAGCATGAAACGGTTTCCCCAGACAGGCGCTGAATCCCAGATTGTACAACTTCGACTTGTTTACTTTGCCGTTGTTGGTCAGGGCGATAAAGGGAACCTTCTTCACCGGCTGGAACCGGGGATCCGTCAGAAACCGTGTGTACACTTCCTCGCCCGAGATATCCGGGAGAAAATACTCCACCACGACGATGTCGGGTTGTTCATCGGCGATCTGGTCTAGGGCGTCCGTCCCGTTGTAGAACAAGGAACAACGGTACGCCTTTGATTTGAAGGCCATCTTGGCCACGTTCCTGTATCGGTCGTCGCAATCGATGTAGAAAATTTTCTTCTCTGTTTTCATGTCCTTTAGCCTAGGCGTTCAAACACCAGTTGTTTTAATGTGTACAAGTCCCAAGGTTTTGAGAGATACAGTGTCCCATCTTTCTTGTTTTCCGTCACACTGCCGAATTTGATATCCAGGTAGCCCGACGTGAGTACGCGAACCGTGTTGGGATTTCTCTCGCGGATCTGTTCCAGCAAATCCGATCCCGATGAATCGGGTAGTTTCAGGTCCGAGAGGACGAAATCCACGGGGTAGTCATCCACGATCTGAAGCGCTTCTGTGGCTCTCGTCGCCGTATGCAGACAGTACCCGTCCTCAGCAAAAAGGTCAACAAGAATCTCTAATATTTCCTCTTCGTCGTCCACAAAAAGAAGTGATTTTGAGTGATCCATGCTGCCTCCTGGTCGTGGTTGGATTTTGATTCCAACCTTTGTTGATCATCCAATCCACTCAAAAGGCAACATTCATGCCATGTGGAAAATATACACAGCTTATTTATTGATTATATGGAATTTATGAGTCGGAGATTAACGGGTTTTTTCAAAATAATTTGTGAATAAATGGCAAGCTTTGCCTGGACGGGGAGAGAATTGCCGATCCCCTGGAAGCACCTACAGGGCCACGCCTTCCAGCCGGTACTCGTTCAATTTATTCCGAAGCGTACGGACACTGATCCCCAGCAGTTCGGCGGTTTTTGTACGGTTGTGGTTGTTCTTTTCCAGGGTCGACAGGATGAGCGATTTCTCCACATCCCGTATCGTCATAGGTGCGGAGAAGTCCGGGAGCTGGGTATCCGACGAGGACGACCGCTCCTGCAGGAAGAAATGATTCACATCCAGGACGTCGACAGACGGATCGCACATGACCACGGCCCGCTCGATACAGTTTTCGATCTCACGAACATTGCCGGGCCAGTCCCTCTGGCTTAGCATGCGCATGGCCTTCTCGGAAACGCCCTTGATGGGAATGCCGTTCTCTGTGGAGTACTGCTTCACGAAATGGTGGATCAGCAGGGGGATATCCTCCCGTCTCTCATGGAGGGGAGGCAGATGGATGGGCACGACGTTCAGCCTATAGAAGAGATCTTCCCGGAAGCGTCCCTCCTCCACCTCTTTCTGGATATCCCGGTTCGTCGTGGAGATGATGCGAACATCCACGGATAACGGCTTTCCGCTGCCCACACGTTCGATTTCCCGTTCCTGAAGAACTCGGAGAAGTTTTGCCTGTAGACCGAGGCTGATCTCGCTGATTTCATCCAGGAGCAGCGTACCACCGTCTGCCATCTCGAAGCGACCCTTGGTCGTACGGATAGCGCCCGTGAACGCCCCTTTCTCGTGACCGAACAGTTCACTCTCCACCAGCCCGTCGGGCAGTGCGGCACAGTTGGTGGTCACGAACGGCCCCTTCTTTCGGCTGCTGTTGTAGTGGATGGCCCTGGCAACCAGCTCCTTACCCGTGCCACTGGCACCCTGAATCAAGACCGTAGCCTTGCTCTTGGCCACCATCCGGATGCAATCGAACACATGCTTCATGGGCTCGCTGGTACCCACGATATTATCGAAACTGAACTTCCTGTCCAACTCGGAACGGAGGTACTGATTCTCATCCACCAGGCTTTGATACTCGAAGTACTTATCGACCACCAGCTCCATCTCATCCAGGTTGAACGGTTTCGTGATGTAATCGAAGGCACCCTGTTTCATGGCCTTCACGGCGTTCTTGATGGATCCGTAGGCCGTAATCATGATGATTCCCACATCGGGATGCTTCTTTTTTGCCGTGGAGAGGATTTTCATGCCGCTGATATCGGGAAGCCGCAGGTCCGTCACCAGCAAATTGTAGCGTTGCTCACCCAACTTGGCCAGCGCCTCCTTGCCGTTCATTGCCGTATCGACGTGAAATCCCTTCTTCTGAAATGTTTCACGCAGCAGATCGCGTATCATCTCTTCGTCGTCGAGTACGAGTATCCTTTCTCCGTTGGCCGTCATGGTTGATTTCCTTTCAGTTGAACGGTAAGCACCTTATGATGATCCGTGGAGGAAACGGTCAACACATCGCCCCCGTGCAGCCTGGCCATTTTCAGGACGATTGCTAGCGACAGTCTCGCCTCCACGGGCTCCCCGTCGTGCATGAATTGTACAATGTTGTCGGATAATACATCCTTGGAAATGTCGTCAAAAAAATGAAATCCCAGGTGGACATGACCCCTACGCTTTGGGCCGACCCGGATCGATTCCATGCGGCCTCCCACCAGATGTATGAAAAGGAGGGCATGGTAAATCATCCTCCGGATCAGCTGAGTATCTCCAACCATTTCCAGTTCATCTTTCCCATCGTCGAATGCAATGGGAACATCCTCGGACGTGATGCCCTCACATTCCTTGAAATTCTGCCATTCATCCTTCAGCAGAAATCCAATCTTCACGCTCTCCCATCGTGGTGTGGCAATCCTTACCAGGGTCATCAGTCGGACGACGATGGCGTTCACATGGTTCACGCCGTCCTGAATCCGTCTCGTCAACCGTTTCTTCGAAGCATCCTCTGCCAGATCCCTTTCTAGGAGTGTGGCGAATCCTCCAATTCCTCCCAATCCGTTTTTAATCTTGTGAACCACATCTGCAAGCAGTCGATCATCGATAGAATCCAAATGTTTTGTTCCAACAGGTTCTGCTTCTTTTTTACCCAAAGACAACAAATCCACATTCACCTCGTTCATTGGAATGATTTCCATCCTAAAGGCCACGTGCCGAAATCATGCCATCGTATCGATAATTTTTTCCTTTTTAAAAAGAGATGCCCACGCCACGAACAGCCTGATGGACGTATTTGAACTTAGCCGATTCTGACATGATTAACTAACTATAATTCAATGTATTACACATCGCCAAGCCGATTCTTCCAGCCGTCCGTGCACCCATGACCGTCGCTCTTTCCCGGGCGTTTCGGCCAAGCCGCGAAGCCCGAGGGCGCGATTCCGTTCAGAACACATGATGGATTTTTCATTTTGAAAAATTTTATGCATTCAAAACTGAACGTACTTTTCGCAGCAACGGGCGTACCTGAAACGGTTTCTGGACATAATCGGAAATGACCTGATCATACCCGTCCTTGAGAATACGCTCATTCCCCAGGTCCATGGAGGCGATGATTTTCGCCTCGGGATTCAACTTCTTCATCCAAGCCATGACTTTATCGATCTGCATCCCGGGTACCAGAAGATCCAGGATGATCAGGTCGATGTTGCTGGCATATTTTTTATACAACGCCAAGGCTTCAGGGCCACTCTCGGCATCCATGACTTTGTAACCGTATCGCGTCAACATTTTATGAGCCGTCTCGCGGAGTATTCTCTCGCTGTCCACCAGGAGTATGGTTCCCTGACCCGACGTGAGTTCCTCGCCCGTGGATGTCTGAGAGGGTTCAGCTTTTTCCTCCACTACCGGAAGATGCATTTTGAATACGGTTCCCTTGCCCTGCTCGCTGAAAACAGAGATGAACCCGCCGTGATTCTCCACAATATGCCGGACCATCGACAGCCCTAATCCTTTTCCCACCGTGCGGTCTTTCGTCGTGAACAATGGATCGAAGATACGTTCCTTCACCGGCCCAGTCATTCCCGATCCCGTATCGTTGATAGCGATCTGCACGTACCGGCCCGGTTTACCACCCAGACGCTCCCATGCCCCGCTTTCTTCCAAAACAATATTGCGGGTCTGGAAAACGATCTTGCCCCCTTCGGTCATGGCATCCCTGGCGTTCAGAGCCACTTGCAAAATCGCCTGTTGTATCTGGCTGACGTCGGCCTTCAATACCCATAAATCCGGGGCCAAATCCGCCCGGATCGAAATGCTCTTGTCCAGCGTTCGCGAGAGAATACCCGCTACCTCTTTGATCAGCTGGTTCACGCTAAGGTCATCGACGATATAGGCACCACCCTGGGCATGGGCCATCAGACGGGTCGTTAGTTCGGCCGATCTTTCCGCGGTTCGGTTGATTTGCTGGATATCTTCATAGTATGGACTGTCGGGCGGTATCTCCTCGCTCAGCATCGAGCTGTATCCCAGAATACTGGCCAGGAGATTGTTGAAATCATGAACGATGCCCCCCGCCAGCATGCCCAGGGATTCCATCTTCCGAGCCTGCAACAGTTGATCTCTCAGCCGATCCCTGTCGTGCTGATGAATCCAGTACCACAACACGTCTGTATTCTCGCCCGTGAGAAGGCGGAAGCGGGCACAGGTTATCCATCGCCGTTGATCCGTCTTGGTTACGGCCACGGCCTCGCATCGATCGGGAATGTCGTCTGTCCCGGGATCGCCCGATGACATCTGGGACAATGTCTCATGATACGCCTCGTCGATGAACTCCAGCATGGCCTTGCCGATGATTTCCTTCCGGGAGTAGCCCAGGAACGCTTCGACCCAGCGATTCACGGATTGGACGATGCCGTTCCTGACCTTCAACATGCCCAGTATCGGAACATCCATCACCGATGCTGATGGTTGATCCGTGTCTACAGTAGTAGCGCCGGGCCCGGACTTGGTGTGAAAACACGAGAGCAGGGGAATCTGTGTTTCCAGGTACGCCACGTCGCTCTCATCCCACGCCCCAGCCACGTCGTGTGCCATGGCAAACACACCCCTCGCCCCGCTGGGGGACTTAAACGGGATGAGCATCAGAGAGTCCAATCCTTGGAGCTTGACCAGATGATCCCGCTCCGGACCGGGCCGTATGCGCCCGGCCAGTTCCGGAAGATTGTCGATCCAGTAACTGCCCCGACCGGTGAAATGCCCGACATCGGTTTCTTTACACAGCTTCAGGATGCGATCACCCATGTCCGGGGGCCAGGTGTCCAAGCGTTTTCGATCCTTGGCTTGCTCCCGCGGACACTCCAGGACGACGCGCTTTCCTTGGGCGTCTACCAAAAACAGAGCCGCCGTCTCGCCGCCCATGGTCGCCAGAATCTGCGACAGCATCTGTTGGACGGCCTTGGGAGAAGGGTCTTCATTTTGGGCGTGCTGGATCAGCCGGAGGGCCAGTTGCCGTTCTTTCCTGGCCCGGGCGATCTCTGAGATGTCCTGGATATAGATTCGGACGGTCCTGGGATTTCCCTTGTCGTCGCTCTCGGTCAGCCCGTTGAGCTGGACGTAGAGCGGCAGGCCGTCGTTTCTCTGCATCGCAGTGTCCACGTTGCGGACATACCCGCGTTTTAGGCACATATCCAATTGTTTTTGTATGGATTTAGCCTCGGATTCATCGAACAGAACCAGGAAATTCTTTCCGGCTATCTCATCGTGTTCATAGCCCAATGCCTCGCAGGCCGTCACATTGCAAAACAGAATGCTACCCTTTGCATTCAGTAAGAAGTGCAGTATGCCTGCCTTGGAGCAGGGATCGTCATGATTGCTTTCCGGGGACTGTCGATTATAAGTTTTTGATTTTACTTTGTTTGAATTCATACTACTCCATGCACATGGAACCACCTCTCCCATGTGTGAACCTCCAAAAGCGGCCTCGTTGAGCATGCATATCCCCTTTATCATGCCCAGCAAGAACATGACTGCAAACCTCGTTCCATTTTAAGCGGACATTGGTGGATGTTTGAAGGGAAACGTAAAAAAGGCATGTGATTCGTTATGTTACAAGGGACGACAGAAGGGATGCTTCCGTCGTCCCTATCGGTATATACCGGGAACAGTTGATTCAATCCTGAAACAACTATTTTCATTCAGCAAAAATTACGATAAGCCCATGCCTTCCTCTTAATCAGAGACGTTCGCTTCCAGCCAGGCGACGATTTCCCGGGCTAGCTTTATCCTCTGAGTCGTGAAGGAGTGATCCGTATCCAGAATGACCTGGCTCAGCCGTTGGGGTTGATACTTCTCCAGAGCGTCCACAAAGGGCGTGTAATGACCCTCCATGGGAACTTCCTCGTCCCGGAGAGCCCCGATGAGGAGGAGTATTTTCTGGGAAAGCGATTCTGCATGCGTCCTCAAATCCCATTTTTCTTGATTCTCCATCACATCCTTGATGAGATACAGGATATCGATACCGTTCAACGGCGGGGACGACTCCGTCACGTACACCTCGTACAAGGCTTCGTTTTCTTTACTCTCCATGGCCCAGCGTCCGAATTCCGAGATGTTCCCGCCAGCAATGGAGACCACACCCCGGATATCCGGATCGTCCACCACCGTTCTCAGGGCCATAAATCCGCCCATGCTGTGGCCGATTAGCACGATGCGTCCTGCATCCACGCGAAATCGGTATAGATTCTCCTCCGACCTGAGGAATGTTAGAGCGGACGAAACGTCCTCCACGGCATGATCCAGGGAGAACGCACCCTGGCTGCCCCACGCGCCCCTATAATGGAAGAAAAGAACGTTCCACCCCGCCCTGCGGAGCACCTGAGCCAGGTCCAGGTTTTTCTCATTGCCCGGAAATCCGTGGAGCAGGACCACGGTGGGATTCGGCCCCTTGCCCTGAGCCGTATACACCATGCCGTTCATGTTGGAGCCATGGCTGGGGATGAGCACGGGCACCATGCCGGCGGGATATTCCTCATCCAGGACAGGGGGATCCATCGTGACAGGGTCGTAGCCGGCGGAACGATTCGTTCCTGACGAACAGCTCATCAGAAGAAGCGGAAGTAGTAGCAGTAATCCGAGTTTTTCCATGTTTCACTCCTCGCTTTAAGTGGATGGGTATTTCTCATGATCTTACTCATTACAATTTCGTACCGGTCTGGATTCGACGGTCATGCCCGCCCGAGAGCACCCAGAGGTTTCCCCGGCCGCCGAGCTCGTGAGGGGTGATAACGTCGGCCAGGTCGACCAGGGGTACTTGCCTGAACATCGGGACTCCGACAGCCGGATCGATCATTACCACTGCGTCTGTCTCCGTATCATAGCTTTGAACGAGGGAGACGTGTTCCCTATCGCCGGTACCGAACAGGGCACGGCTGTCGTAGCAGACGATGACATCCTCATCGCCGGACAGGGAATGGATCAACGCATTCCTGAGTGCATCCGCGTTCTCCGGCTTGTGATACGTGATTCTCAGGGGTATGCGGTTCTCCCGGAGATACCGGGCAATCGAAAAATCCTCCCTGGATGTCTGTGTGCCGTATCCGGTCTCGGGCTCGGGACCGATCCGAACGCGCGTAAATCGATGTTCGACCTCCGGGGGCACGATGAGTCCCAGCGCATAACCGATGTCCTCTTGAGAGTCGTACGGAAGACCCCGGCGTTGGAGAATCATCTGAAGCACGGCCGGCACGCAACAGTACGGCCATTCGGAGATGGGATCGTACGGGGGTGTTTTATCGTATGTCATAGTTTATTGCGATTTTACGGAGACAGGATGTCGGACTCTCCCCTCCTGTTATGGATAATAATTCCGACGATACTGTAATGTTCGATCGATGGACTTCTCCGTTCAGTCTCGAACCAGTCCGTCCCCTATTCGTATGATTTCACGCACCAGGACGTCGAAGTCTTCCCGGCACGAGCGATGATTGGTGATGGCCACGTGAAGGACGTACCGGCCCCGGACGATGGTACCCGACGGAACGGCGATACCCTGTTCCTGCAGCTCGACGATGATCTGCTCGTTCACGGTATCCAGGATGGTATCGTCCATTCCGGGTTTGACGTACCGAAAGCACACCACGTTCAGGGGGACGGGTGCCGCCCTTTCCAGTGCAGGAGACGCATCCACCAGAGAGGCCAAATATCGAGCCTGATCCACGTTCTGCTGGATCAATCGTCCGTACTTGCGGACGCCGTGCTCCTTGAACGACATCCACGCTTTGAGGGCATTGAACCGACGCGAAAGCGCAAATCCGTAATCGGTAAGCCATGTCAGATCGCCCCCGGTTAAACCGCGTCCGCCTTGCCCGTGAATCAGATAATCGGGCGTCAGGGAGAATGTCCGGCGATGCGCTTCCTCGTGCCGGACGAGTATGCAACCGATTTCGTACGGCATGTACATCCACTTGTGCAGATCCAGAGCCAGCGAATCCGCCTGCTCCATTCCCATTACTAGATGCTTCACGTCGGGCGCCAGGGCAGCCCATGCGCCGAACGCACCGTCCACGTGGAACCAGAGGTTTTCCTTCTGGCATACGTCGGCTAGGGCGTCGAGATCGTCCACAGCGCCGGTATTGGTCGTACCGGCTGCGCCCACGATGCAGAACGGGCGATGACCCTGCTTTCGATCCTGCGCGATGGCAGCCTCCAGCGCTTTCAGGTCCATCTGGAAATCGTCGTTAACGATCACGAGCCGAAGCGTCGCGCTACCCATACCCAGGAGTTCTACGGCTTTCTGAACAGAACTGTGGGTTTCCTGCGACGCGTAGATTATCATCCTCTCCGGAGCCGTCCGGACGCCTTCGCGACGCACGTCGTATCCGGCTTTAGCGTTACGGGCCACGGCCAGGCCGATGAGATTGGCTGCTGAACAGCCACTGGTCAGCAGACCGCTGGCCGACTCCGGAAATCCCAGTATTTCCTTGATCCAGCCCAACACCTGTTTCTCGACATAGTTAGCGCTGTGATAATCCAGCCCCCCGCTGACGCCGTTCATGAGTCCGGCCAGCAGTTCCGACAAACCTCCCAGAACCGTACCCGTGCCGAGCACCCAGCCCCAGAATCGCGGGTGGGTATTCCCCACCGGATAGGACAGCACCTTCTGCAGGAATTCCTCGTAGATCGATTCCGCGGATTGGGACTCTATGGGCACTGGTGCGTCGAAGGATGCCTTGATCTCATGGGGCGCATGACGCCAGGGAGGCCGGTCACGAACCGTTCGGATATGATCCAGCATATCGTCCACCATGCGGTGGCCCAGCACGCGGAAGGCTTCCCAGTCTTCCGGGTCGAGGGTTTCTTCGTCGGGCAGCGATGTTTTTCTTTCCATAGTCTCTATCTTCCTTTGGATGCGTGGATGATGACCGTATTAGAATAATCGGATGATAAGATCGGCCTGCGATTTCATCTGAATTCGGCAGTCAGACTATTACCCAAAATACGTTCCCGTAATGATGATATATCCCAGAATGACGGCAATGGCCAAGGGACAGACGAACCGTATCAGGACGGCCCAGATACGCTTGAACGTGAAGACGTTTCCCTCTTGTTCGATCTCGGCCATCACGGATTTTAATCCCCATCGATAACTCACAAAAACCGCCACGAAAAATGCACCGATGGTCAACGAGTAATTGCCGAACATGATATTCATCATGTCCAGAAAACCCATGTTCAGAAACGGCAGTCGGGAGAACCATCGGGCCGCTCCCAGGGAAATGGCCGAGGGCACACCCAGAACCACGACGGCCAGAGTCATCCACAGGACGGCCTTTTTTCGTGACCATTTCTTCTCGTCCACAAAATAGGCCACCGGCACTTCCAGTATGGATATCGTCGACGTTAACGCGGCCAGCGATATCAGCAAAAAGATGCCCGCACCGAAAACCATGCCGCCGGGCATCTTCGTGAAGATGGAGGGCAGGACGACGAAGATCAATCCGGCACCCTTGGCCGGGTCGATCCCCATGGCAAACAGGGCGGGAAACATGATCAGTCCGGCCAGAAAGGCGATGAGGGTATCGAAAAAGCAGACGGAGCCTGCGGACGTGAACAGGTTGTCTTTCTTGGACAGGTAACTGCCGTAGGTGATCATGATACCCACGCCGACGCCCAAAGAAAAAAGAGCCTGACCCAATGCTTGGGCCACTGTGGTCCCCGTCACTTTGGAGAAGTCCGGTTTCAGGTAAAACACCAGCCCCCGGGTGGCTCCAGGAAGGGTGATGGAGCGGATGGCCAGGACGATGAGCAGTAGGAACAGAACCGGCATCAGGATTTTCGACCACCGCTCGATACCCGCCGATATACCGCGTATGACGATGAGGGCCGTCAAAACGATGAACAGCAGCAAAACGCCGATGGAGATGAAAGGATTGGACGCAAACTGGGAGAATACGCCTTCGCACTGGGCTCCGGTGATAATCTGAGAAAAATCCCCCAGCAGAATCTTGACAAAATAACCGACCGCAAAGCCGGCGATCACACAGTAGAAAGAAAGCGCTGCGATGCACGTAAAAACGGCCAGTCCGCCGACCCAGGGCCACGGCGTTCTCGGAGCGATGGCCTTGAATGCGCCCACCGGATTTTTCTGTGTGTGTCTGCCCATGGAAAACTCGGCAATCATCACGGGCAGGCCGATGATAACGATAAAGAAGATATAGATGAAGACAAAAGCGGCGCCACCGTTCTGTCCGGCCACATACGGAAACCGCCATATATTGCCCAACCCGATGGCAGACCCCGCAGCTGCGACGATGAAGCCCAGCTTAGACCCCCAGGCGCCTCGTGCTTGCTCGTTATTCGCCATGACTCCTATCCCCCCTTTTTGATGATCCGAGGATGATGGATGATGATGTATCGATGATGCGCGTTCTTAAAGTCCAGCCGTTCGAATCCAATGTATTCTGCCGTATAGAAGCCAGCTATATATTCTCTATGGCTTTTCGATATTTGGCAGCCACTCGTTCGAGAATCACATCTGCATCCGGCCCGGACATCTTATAGCCGAATCTGTATTCTTTGTGGTGATAGACGAATGAAAACGTACCCGATCCCCGTCCGAAGAAAACGTCCATGGCCGTCAGCAGCGATGCCCTGGGCTTGAACAGGGACAGGAACCGTTTCACCGGGTTCGAGATAGCAGAGCCTGTTCTTAAATCACTGACTCTGGATAAGTCGAACGTTCTTGGATATGTGATCCGCCCCACGTGCCTTTCTAACCGTAGGCGCTCCTCCGTGAACAGGATGACCTCTCTCCCCAGCGATTCCCACATCAGAGATAGAAGCACGACGACAGCCAGCACTGTCCAGACGAGAAGCCACATTACCAAGAACACAGTGCGTACCGGGGACGGATAAGCATCGGGCATCTCCCAGACCATTCCAACCGTCATGCTGAAGGCGATGAGCATCGCTGCTAAGAACAGAGCATCCACCAGAATCACGAGCATGCTGGGGCGATGCCTGTGCTGGATGATCAGACTCGAACCGTTTTGCTGGATGACCATAGTCTATCTGATTGGGTTGTATCTGTTTTCGATGAACTGACGGAACTTGGCTACGACAGACGTTTGATGATTCTGTCTCGGACTCATATTGAAATAAAAATAAAGACGATGCTGATATGCTTCATGACCTCTCGTCATCACCGGTTACCATGCCTATCCGGACTGGTCGATGTGCTCTTCATGAACGCGAGTGTTTCGGATTCGATCCGCATAGCGCCCATGACAGTGGCGATGAGGGCGTCGTTTTCACCGGTCCTGTTGGGATTGTAGTACTCCCACACGATCTCGTTATCGGGCGTGACCTCAAAGATATGGCCCTGGGTCGATTCCGTGATCAGCGTATTTCCGTTGGGCAGGCGTTGATGGTACCCCAGCCAATGGGTGAAGAACACGTCGTCGCCGTCGTCTTTCCTGTATTCCCAGTGTATCTTCTGGGTCAACGGATCGATCTCGATGATCTTGGAACGGTTCCGATGGAAGTACGACCGGCGATTCCCCCCGCTGTTGTCGAAAACCAGGATATGTCCGTTCTCCAGGAACACCGGCTGATGCTGTCCCCGCCACATGCCCGTCAACGCCCATTTCACGCGATCTTCCTTTCCGTCGATCACGGCGATGGTGTTGATATTCCGTATGGAGATGAGTACATCCCCCTCGTTAAACATGGGATGGTTCCTCAGGATGGGTCCTTCCATCCGCTCTATGGTGTTGGTATGGAATATGTCCTCTATTTTCTCGACGCCTTCCAGATAAGCGGCATACGGGGAATGATAGAACGCCTCGAACACCGAGACTTTTTTAATCTCTTCTCCGTCGGGTGTGAGCAGGACGATGAAGTCATCGTACACGGGCCCTGAAAAAGGCACCATGGGATAGGCTTCCCTCACGTCAATCTTCTCCCTGCCCAGCGTATAAATCGTCCCGTTCTTGGTAACATCGATGTCATGGTGGTTCTGTCCGTCGTAGTGCCACAGGACACGTGAATACTTGTCCAGTTTCACGACTCCGATGTACTCGAACACACACAGAATATCCCCGTTGGGATACACTCGAGCCCTGCGAATGAATTGTGTATGCTCGTCGTAGATAGGAAAGGGTAATGGATTCGGCCATACCCTCTCGAAGGGAATCTCCCACTGGTGGAGGACGTCGCCTTCCATGTCGATCAACAACACCACCGGCGCGTGGCCCGAGCAAAACAGGGTCGCTCCGTCGTACGCACGTCTGTCATCGTACGTTGTGACACCCGCCCATTCGTTCTTGGGCGATGTGTATCCCTTTAAGTACGGCAGCGTGCCGATCTTCTCCAGTGCATCCTCCTGGGAAGACCCTTTCTCTGTCCTGGCCTTCCTCAGGGGAAACCACCGTCCCGCGTATCCCTGCGTTTCGACAATAGGTTCCTTGATGAAGATTCGAGATAAACCACTGCACACACGCTGTAGGGGACGGTAGGGGAATACCTGATATCTTCCAACAAAAATGCCGTACACAAAACATACCACCATCAGCAGAATGATACCGCCCTTGGCCGAGCGCTTCTTCAGGAGGGCATGTTTGAGTTTTCCCCAGCGGGATATTTTTCGTTGAACTGCAGGCACGAGTATGTCTCCAGTAATGGCACGAAGAGTACCGATGCAAACTGTGCAGATGCCCTCTCACACACAGATGCACCAGATCCCTCACCGGCCAGACGCCGCGATGAGAACCGATCAGAATATGGGGAAGATGCCGTATCCTTCAAAACCGATTATCGTGCATGCGTGGACGATGAATTAGATCATCATAACCGTTTGATTTTATAGAATAATAAGAATTTTTCGTAAAGAAACAAGGAAAATTTTTATCGTTCTCGTTCTTATATCAGCGATTTGGGACACATCCATGGAGGTCAATATTTCGGATTTAATCAATACGTATCTAAAGACTTTTTAATGAGACGCTGAACGATTCCGTAAATAGACGACTCGGGTTCATCGTTGGAATAAACCAAGACGCTCCCAATAAAAATCGATTACGTTCGGGTAAACAGTATTGTAAATATGGTGGTATTGAGGTGATTGGACAGAGAAGTGGACGGCTCACTTACCGACCGTCTTCACGCCCAGCAATCGGCCGATGGTCTGGACGAGAACCTCTGTCTGGAAAGGCTTCTGTATGAAAGGAATATCCCGCAGCTGCCGGAGCTCCGGCCTGTCCTGCAGACCGTAACCGCTGGTATAAACGATTTTTACGTCGGGATCGATCTCTTTCAGCCGGCGGTGTGTTTCCCGTCCTCCCATGCCTGGCATGATGAGGTCCAGCAGTACGACACCGATGGTGTCCCTATTTTTTTCGTAGATGTCCAAAGCTTCCTTGCCGTTGGAAGCCAGAAGAACGTCATAGCCCCCCCGCTCCAGCATACGGCTGGCCACCTGCCGGATCACATACTCGTCATCCACCAGGAGTACTTTATTGCCCCCCTCGGGCACCGCAACACCAGCCTCGACTTCGGATACTCTGGCTTCGACATACCGCGGCAGATAGATAACGACCTCCGTGCCCTTCCCCGCCTCGCTGGTAACCTGGATGGCTCCGTCGTGATTCGTGATGATGCCGTAGACCATGGCCAGGCCGAAACCCGTGCCTGCTCCCGTGGGCTTCGTCGTGAAGAACGGCTCGAACATCCGTGATTTCGTCTTCTCGTCCATCCCGATCCCAGTATCCGACACAGAAATGCACACGTATTCACCTGCCGACATACCCAGCTGCGCCTGAGCGGCCGATTCGTCCAGGGTTGTGTTGGATGTGGAAATCATCAGCTTACCGCCCCCTTGCATGGCCTCCACGGCGTTCAGGCAGACATTCAGCACAGCTTGCTGAATCTGCCGGGAATCGCCCAGTACCGGCCATAGATCGTCCTTCAGGCGCGTCTTCAGAGAGATGGACGTGCTCTCCGGTATGGATAGCACATTCATGACCTCGCCCACGATGTCGTTCATATCGATGGAGGCGATCTGGTATTTTCCCCCTCTGGCGAAGCCCAGCAGCCGGTTCGTCAGGTCAGCAGCTCTCTTGGTGGTTTCAGCGATGGCATTGATGTCGTCGAAATAGGGATGGTCTTCCGACATGTCAGTAAGCAGCAGCGACGCGTAGCCCAGGATGCCCCCCAGGAGGTTGTTGAAATCGTGAGCAATACCGCCCGCCAGCGTGCCGATGGATTCCATTTTCTGCTTTTCCAGTAGTTGTGCTTCCAGGTAGCGCCGCTGGGATATATCGATCACATTGCCGATGACAGCCGCCTTGCCGTCCAGCATGACGCGTCCGGCCCGCAACTCGGCCCAGAATTTCTCTCCCGTCTTTTTGATAAAGCGGACTTCATAGTGGTCGGGCTCGTCCGATCCCTGTTCCCGGTGTATTTCGCGCTCCTTGACGAGATCCCTGTCCTCGGGTGCGATCAACTCGAAGAAGTTTTTTTCCAGGAGTTCGTTCTTCTCGTACCCGGCCAATTCTTCGAATGTGGTGTTCACGAACAGAACCGTTCCGTTATGGATGATGAACACACCCACCAGGGACGATTCCACCAGCATACGGTACTTTTCCTTGGATTCACGGAGGCTCTCTTCCAGCGCTCTCCTCAATGAGATATCCCGGATGAACGTCTGGATGGCCTCCTTGCCGTTGAACCGCACCCTGTGGCTGCTCAATTCGGCGTGGAATGTGGACCCGTCCTTCTTCCGGAGCATGGTTTCGAACAGCGTGGCCCGCACACGCGCCAGCACCCTCTTGAAGAAGGCAGCTTGATCCTGACGGTAGTCGGGCACCACCAAATCATTCCAATGTTTCTTCAGCAACGCGTGTTTGTCGTAGCCCAGAAGCCGGCAGGCCGTACGATTCGTCTCCATCAGTTTTCCCGATGCATCGTGCACGAGTATGCCGTCGTTGGACCCCTCGAACAGAACATGATACCGGAATTCCTTCTCCAGCATCTTCTTCGTGCCCTCTTCGATGCGCTTCTCGACGTGGCCCACCCATTTTTTCAATTCATCGTCCTTCTGTGTCAGTTTGGCATACAGACGCGAATTCTGGATGGCCAGTGCCAGCACGGACGAAATGAACGAGATAAAATCCAGGATGCGGGAAGCGGAACTGCCCGGAAGATAATTCACGATCAGCAGGACATCCACCGTATGCTGATTGATGTTGAGGGGAGAAAGAACGAGCGTGTCGAACGTTATGTATCGGAACGATCCCCGGAGATACTCATCCTGCATCACATCCTCATACAGTAGGATGCGCTTCTTCTCCGCGGCCTTTTGAATCAGGGGTATTTGCGCCCGCTGGGGAATGATGGGCTTGTCTCCGGTCGGGGATACGCCCAGAACCCGGCATTCGTTCCGCTGGATATCCCACGACAGAAGAAGAACCTGCTCGGAAAGACTTCGTTTCTGTATCTCGGTCAGGAGTTGCTGTAAACGGTTCGTGAATTCGGCTTGATTGAACAGAAAATCCTTCCCCGTCGCCCATTCCAGGAACGGAACAATACCCTGGGATACGTCTGATCCGTCCCTATTTTTTTTCCAAAATCCGGACAATAGATGCCTCAGTTATCTCCATTCCATAGTACTCTTTTATTCCAAAAAAGTCAAGAAAAAAAGTGTTAAAGCTTTGTAACAATTATATTTGCTATTTCTGGAAGCGATGACGCGGGGTGGACACATAAAAAACGACATCCATCCCGTAGAACAGCCCACAAGATGGATGCGTTCAATGGCGATTGGGATTTTTTATTCACTCGGTGTCGCTGTCTGATGGCCGCAGCAGACCGCCTGCCAGGACGCCGATACCGATGACAATCAGTACTACGGGCCAGTATTGCTCAATGAGATCTTCCCAGCGCCAAAAATAGCCGTGAAACAGGCGCATGCACAGTACACCGCCGAAAAACAGGAAGAGCCCAGCGGGTATGAGCACGCCCCAGTCCCGTGGACGGTAGACAAAAAGGGCCAGGAAGCCCAATCCCAGGGCGAACATAAACACCGGCCAGTATTCATCGGCATAGTAGTATGTAATGATTCCGTAATTTCTCAAGCAGAAGAACGCTCCCACGACCAGAACCACAACTCCCCAGAAGAGGGCAGACGTATTGTGGCGGCGTGACGACTCGTAGAGAAGGAAACCGGCAAAAAGCACCAGAAGCACGGGATAGATATGGAATGAATGGGGCTCGAAAAAGGGAACACGGCGGGCAAACAGCCATAACCCCAGGACGATGAAAAAGACACCGGGTATCAGTGAGGATTTTTTCTCATCCATACGCTCTCTCCTTATCACATGCAACTACTTGGCAGCAATGGCCTTCTGGCTTTCTTTTTGCGGAAGGGCGATAAACAGAACGGCATACACGACAATTCCCACGAACACGTTGGTCACTAGGGCAATCACGACATATCCCAGGCGAACGACCGTGGAATCGATACCCAGGTAACGGCCCAACCCACCGCACACACCGCCGATTATCTTATCGTCGGGGGTTCGGACGAGTTTTTTTTTACCTTCAGATTCGGGCTTGGCCGCTTCTTTGCCAGTGTCTTTTTCCCTGTCCCTCCGCATGATGTAGAGGATGTAGACCACACCCAACAAAACCAGGGCCAACGGCCACAGGATTTCCCAGGGCACACGCCACCAGGGGAGAAACCTGAAATCCCAGGGAGAATGCCAATGGTAGCGGAAATCCAACCGGTCAGAGAGCAGTAGGAATCCCAGGATGACCAGAAAAATACCCCAGTAGAAAACCGGATTCCTCTTTTTCTTCTCCTCGTCTTTCAGTTCCTTGTGCTGGGGATTCACGGGAACCACGATCATGGCCAGGATGTATGCGATAATGCCCAACCCGTCCAGGAATATACTCAGAAGCCAGAGTACGCGTACCAGGTTCACATCGATGTTCAGGTATTCGGCCAATCCGCCGCAAACACCGTCGATCATCCTATCTTTACGGGATTTGTAGAATTTCTTAGGCGCATTGTCCACCGGGCTCTTCTTTTCAGCCATCTTGTTTCCCCTTTTTCATTCACGTCCTATTCTAAATAACGAAATTTAATGACTTTTGTTTCTGTTAAAATCGATGTCAACCGATGAAATTGTGGTTTATGCCGTCTTCTTATCCGATGAACCAGACTTCTTTCTTCTATTTATTCTGAAGGTATCTTTATCACGTTTTTTATATACAAATCGACCCTCTCAAAAATCACGCTGAGCATGTGGAAGGCGATTTGTCTTTCGTACATTGGGACGACATCCGCAAACACGATAATCCTTGCAATTCATCCTAAAATTTCGTTCATTACAGGGCATATATTCATCATCCAACACGACTGAACGCGGCTTTAATGAGCCGCAGGATCACATCCGGCATCGCAACGTGTCATCTTCCAATCGTTCAATATAATAAGTTACAAATCAAGGAGATACATCATGATCCTCCATTTGATGAACCTTCTGATCTCCCTGAGCTTGATCGTTCCGCACGGGCCCGCGTACAAAATCCAGGCGATCCGGTACGGCGTCATCCCTCAGTACCCCACGGCGGAACTCGTCAAAGGAGCGCCCGAGGGAGAAAAAATCGACATTCCCCTAGTCTTCTGGACGATCCGTGGCCAGGGCCGGAACATCCTGTTCGACTGCGGATTCCACCGAGAACAATGGATCAAAGACTTCAACGTCACGGATTTCATACGCCCGGACAAAGCCGTGGAACTGGCCGGTTTGAACGCGGCCGACGTCACGGATATCATCATCAGCCATACGCATTGGGATCACATGGGCGGACTCGACTTGTTCCCAGACGCTACGCTCTGGATTCAGAAGGATGAGTACGACTATTACGTGGGCCCGGCCTGGCAGGAAGACGGCAACAGCGACGGAATCGATCCCCAGGATGTGATGGAACTCGTGCGCCGGAACACCCAAGGCAAGCTGAAGTTCATCCACGGCGACGACGTCGAGGTGTTTCCGGGCATTCGCGCCTACACGGGCGGCCGCCATACGTACGCATCCCAGTATCTCCTGGTGCAGACCGATCCGCCGTTCGTACTGGCATCTGACAACTGTTACCTGTACATCAACCTGGAAAAGCACCTGCCCATTGCCACGTTCTTGCCCGAAGACGCACCCTCCAATCTGGCAGCGCTGGAACGCATGATCTCCCTGGCGGGCGACATCGATCACATCGTGCCGGGCCACGAGCCACTGGTGTTCGAGAAATTTCCCGGTACGGATCGGGTGGTTCAAATTAAGTAAGCATCGACCATACTGGCGATTTATCTTTGTCTTTTGTTCAGCCCGAAATGCCGGGAGCTTGACGACTCCGAATAGACGATAGCCGGATTCCGTGCTTTCGGGACAAGGTTCTATCTCGAAGAAAAGGTAATTATGCATACCATAATACGAATGACAAAGCCAGACTTTATCGTCAGACTACCGATGAAATCCCATGATGTCGTGTTCTTTCACATTCAACACAAAATCGGCAGAGGATGAAGCACATCCTCGATCACATAGAAAGGCGTAACGGTATGGGGCGACAGCACCTAACTCCGATTATGTTTACTGTTCTTCTTTTATCCGATAAACATATTGCTCAGGTAGAAAATGTAAAAATGACGATCATTGGTAATCTTATTGACAGTCAAACAATCCTTCAAGAAATTCAATCAGAACAATTAACAAAAGATGTACATGACGGACCAGGCACAGCTTTTTATCTGGAATTATTGGGAAAGCCGTTCTACACGGTAAACGTTGATTTTCGAATAAATAAATCAAACAGATATAGTTTTGGCATCCAGTCGGTCTATGGAGGTATTATCCCGAATGCCATGTATTATTATCTCGGAGGAAGAAATAATAGATTTGAGGTCGGTGCCGGTCTCAGCGTTATCATTGCCATTCGAAAAGCTGAAGACGATGATTCCAAAGATATCAGGGGAGTATTGCTTCATGGCGTAATCGGATATAGATATCAAAAAAAGAATGGGCTCATATTTCGGATCGGATTCACGCCGTTGTTTTTCTCAGAGGGATTTCTGCCGATGATTGGCATAAGTTTTGGCTATAGTTTATAATTCTATTATGAATATTAAACTTCAGAAGCCGGATAATAAAAGGGGCGGGGTTGCATGTCCCCCCATCTCGTCTGAATCCAACCGTAGGGGAAAAACCCTTCAGTGGTATAGTACGAGAGAAAACAACCATGACGAGACATCAACGCACATAAAATAATGTTGTTAAAAGAAAGTGGGTGATTCCATTGCGAATCAGCATCATGGCATTTGTTCTTTCTATATTACTTTTTGTGACTGCGTGTGATGTGACCACGGAAAAGCTGGAAATCGAGATTCGAGGACATGTCTCATCAGCTTCTGGAGGATCTCCTATTCAAGAGGCTGATGTGGTGCTGAAAGAATACGTGTGGTTAGAGGACGATTTCGAATTAGCACGCGTCTCCACCGATGAAAATGGGAATTACCATCTCAAATGTGGCTTTGAGAACAGAGACGAATGCATAGAAGACCGCCTGGTTCTTGAAGTGACAAAATACGGGTATTTGATGGGTATGTTCGCACCCACGGATGGACGACGCATAAAATGCCACAACGATGTCCAAACCTTCGACTTTCAGCTCATACGGATTGGTACAGAAAACTGATTCCAGCCTAACATGAAAGAAAAATCACCGTCCACCATAACATGCGATAGAGTATGCGTGTTAGCGGGTGAAATCCATGCGTAGAAACATACACCCGATTCATTTGTCGGAAACGGCACCCATGCCCTCCATCCCATAGCGTCCCCATCCTCCGGTTGTCCTTATTCAATTTCTATCCTGTATTCTCTGTTCTGACGAACCAGTAGGCGATCCTGCATATCGTCTTATGGATATCTCTCCTGCGATGCTACTTCTCGTTCTTCTTCTGAATTTTACCGGTCATGGGAACGAACCGTACGGGAATCAAGCGTTCCTTTTCCACCTTTCCTTTCCGTTTCGTGATGAGGATGAGGTCCTGAAACCATGTGCCCACGGGGATAATCATCCGCCCCCCCTCTTTGAGCTGTTGGATGAGAGGTTCCGGTATGCTGGGCGGTGCAGCTGTGACGATAATTCCGTCGAAAGGGGCTGCTTCGGGCCATCCCTGGTAGCCGTCGCCCACCCGGCAATGGATGTTCTGGTATCCCTCTTCTTCCAGGACCGCCTTCGCCTCTTTGCCCAGTGGTTCCACAATCTCGATGGTATACACATCCCCGGCAATCTCGGCCAAAACCGCCGCTTGATAACCGGAGCCCGTACCGATTTCCAGCACCTTTTCCCCGCCCTTGAGCTGCAGCGCTTCCGTCATGTAGGCCACGATGTACGGCTGCGAGATGGTCTGCCCATGCCCGATGGGCAAAGGTTCGTCGTTGTACGCCGCGTAATGCAGATTCTCGGGCACGTACCGGTGACGTCTGACGCGGGTCATCGCTTTCAAGACCAGAGAATCCCGGACACCCCGTGCCATGATCTGTGTTTTGACCATTCGCTGTCGCTGCCCGACGAAGGCATCGTGCGCTTCCTGACTCATCTCATCTCCTTCTCTCGGAATCTGCCGGCAAAATGTCCCGACGATGACCGCCAACATCAGGCCAAAAAAGGGTTTTATCATCATACATGTTCCTCCCTCTACCGTTGGATCGTACATCTCGCGATGAAGGTTCCTGAGCTCCTCGCACCCGGAGACGCTGGCTCAGATGATGCGCCTTCCGTACGGGCTCGGGAAGGCGGTACGACTGGCAGCACTTCAAAACCACATCCGCCGCTCCGTTCAGCCCGATCCGGTGCCCCGGAGAGACGAACACGGGTTTCACACCCTCCCGTGTCCGCAGTACCCATCCGATGGTCTTTCCCCTCATACGCAATTCCGATCGGGAGCCTCTGGGAGTACCCACGAGCTCAAAGTCGCCCACGAGCCGTGATTTGGCACAGCCGACGGTCGGCACATCCAGAAAGAGGCCCACGTGGGCCGCGATGCCCATGCGTCGGGGATGAGCCGTTCCCTGGCCGTCCAGGATGACTGCATCGGGTGACGATGTGATTTTCTGAAACGCCGCGAGCAGGGCAGGCATTTCCCGGAACGAAAGGTATCCGGGGATGTACGGCATCAGGATGTGACTCTCCGACCACTGCTCCTCCAACACCTCCCACGTCGTTATATCCAGGACGACCACAGCGGCCCAGAGCCGGCCGTCGCTCCGACTGTAGGAGACATCGGCACCGGCCACCCGAACCAGCCTTTCGGGTTTGCCCCGGATGATCAACTGCCGGGCCAGTTCTGACTGAATCTGTCTGGCCTGCTGAATCCCGATGTTCCAGTCGTGGAGATGCTTGATCTTCACAGGAAAACCTTGGCCGTCTTTTGGACGAACCGATTGTTGCATGGTTTATGCTGAAAAATCCGAAACAATACGTCCGTACGAGGCAGCTTATTTCTGCTGAGACGCACCGTTCCCAAGAACATCCTTCTCTTCATCGGAGTGATGTATCAGGACGACCCAAAATTCCTATATGACCTCCCATCATGATGAGAATGACAGGAATCCGATACGATCATATAACACGAGAATGATTTTTTATGGCAACGAAACCCGGTTTCCATGATCACCCGTCTCCGCAAGGGTCGGGATGACGAATCGGACGAGAAGATGGATTCTAACATGATTGATGGGAAGACCGTATCGCCTTTTGCCTGATGCGTTCCCACAGCACCCGGTAATTTCCTCCCCAGTGCTGCCGCTGGATTTCGTACACCACGATTCCGAAGGCCACGGCCACGTTGATGGAGTTTTTGTAGCCCAGCATGGGTATCTCAATGATATCATCGGCCAGTTCCAACACGTCTTCGGACACGCCCAGCGCCTCGTTCCCCAAGACCAGGGCCACGGGTAGCGGAAAATCGATATCCCAGACCAGACGGCTTTTGTTCGTCAGTTCCAGGGCAACCACGGGAATTCCCTCTTCCTTCAACTCGCTCACGGCCTCTTCCGCGGTGGGCCGGTGCTCGCAGGATACGTACGGCAGGGCGCCCAGCGATGTCTTTTCCAGTTTTTTATGAGGAGGGGAAGCCGTGATCCCGCAGAGATACACCTTTTCCAAAAGCGCACAGTCGGCCGTGCGGATGATGGAACCCACGTTGAAAGCACTCCGCAGATTGTCCAGCACGGCGTAAACGGGGCACCGGGGAACATCCTTGAATTCCTCGGGCGTCAGGGGTGAATCGAACGAACGAACGTTAAGTTTTGTTTCCATGAATCGTGATGCAACAGTTACGTTATTACGGCTTCATCAGGACGTCTTCCCACCTTCCCGTCAGCCTGGACGGTCCAGTCCATCATCAGACGATCCAGCAACTCGGGCGTCAGTGTCTCTCCATCCACGGTATCCCAGACAGGTCGACCCATGGCCACATAACACCGGGAGAACGGCTTGGGCAGCAAGTACCGGCACCACGTGCTCTTGAGAATCCAGCAGCGATCCGCCGATGTCGCCGTGGGGATAATGGGATATCCGAATTTCTGAGCCAGAAACAGAATCCCCGGTTTCGACCGATGAATCGGCCCCCTGGGCCCGTCCAGAGCAAAGCCCGCCGGATATCCCTCTTCCATGGCCTTCTTCATGTTCAACAGCGCCTGCACGCCCTTGCGCTTGCTTGATCCCCGGACAATCACATATCCCATGCGCGATAGGATTCGGGACTGGATGTCGCCGGCCCAGCTCACATCCGTCATCAGGGCCACGTGCCAAAGACCATAGCTGGGCACCAGCAGGAACTGTCTGCCGTGCCAGAAGCCGAAGATGGTTTTATTCCGATCCAGCTTTAAAAATTCGGGATGATAATAATACCGAATCTTCAGCGTTTTTGTATAAACAACGATGACCAGGGTGGCCAGCACGGCAAGAAAATGGATAAAGCGTTCCGAGTATGTCAAACGACGACGCCAGTGTTTCGATCGTGTTCGTATCCTGCTCCACCATTCTCCTGCCGAGAGGCTCATAACAATATGCCCAATGTAATCGATAGAATCTGAGGTTGGGGACTGGGATCGAACAGCAGATGCCACCGAATCTCCGTGACCATGCTGAACCGCGTCCAGTGCCGCCAATCTACCAAGCCTAAACAGATGCCCGTCGTATTCAGGTTATCCTCTTGACTCTCGAATTGCTGCATGAGATGATACTGTCCTACACCGGCCAGGATAAAATTGGAGTGCCTGTACACACCCCGTAAACGGCGCAGGATGTCGAACGTTGCCCATGCCACGTTGAACTTGAGCTCACCGCCCTCACCATGAGCCGTGCCCATGTTGAACGTGTAGAGCGCATATCCATTCGCCTGAACCAGCCAATTATCGAACAGCCGAAAGTTCAAGCCAGTACCTCCCAAGACAGAGATAGGCGTTCTAAAGTGAGAGAACGGAATCTTGGGCAGGCCGAAACCGCCCGAAAGGTTCACGTGGAATCGTCTCAACTCCGACGATTGAGCATGGGCAGTACCACATAGAACACCTAACCAAAGTAACCATAGACCGATAAACACGATTCGCTTTTTCATCATCATCTCCATGACAGCTTATTCCAAAATGTACGAAAATGGACACTACTTGTCAAACATTTCATCAGCGATTCTCCTTTAAAAACCGTTTTATCCCGTCGTAGATGGCCCGGGCGCACTTTTTCAGAAAATCCGGCTGGGAAAGCAGCATCTCCTGTTCCGGGATCATCATGAACGCCTCCTCCGTCAGGACCGCCGGCATCTGCGTGGGCCGGCACAGAGCCAGGTTGGCGTAGTAAAGGCCGAAGTCCGGAAGCTTCAGCTCCTCCAGTACCTCCTGGTGGATCAGCTCCGCCAGCCGCCGGCTCATGGGATGGTAATAGTACACAGAGCTCCCGTTGTTTCTCCACGGATTGACACCGTCGGGCAGAGCGTTAAAATGAATGCTGATTAGGATATCGGCATCCACTGCATCGGCGAGCCTGGGACGGGATCGCAGAGAGATACCCTCGCTGGCTTCCCGGGTCATGACCACGACGGCACCATCGGATTCCAGCATGCGTTTCAGTTCACCAGCCACGGCGATGTTCACGTCCCTCTCTTGAAGGCCCGTGGGCCCCACGGCACCCATGTCGGGATGATGGCCCGCGTCCAGACAGATCACGCAATTCTTGAAGGGCGAACTCGGCCATCCGGGAATCTGTGGCCGCTTCTTGATGTCGATCTCCAGGGTCGTTCCGTTGTACTTAGGATCGTACCCCCACTGCTGGGGCTGATTCAGCAGGATTTCCAGCTCGTAGATCCGGCTCGACCGTTGATACCATCGAATGTCCTGGAGAATCGGATCGGAAAAATCCTGCGGTATCCAGTCCGTATCCGATGCCACACCATACAGCGTGATGATGATCGACGAGGGATTCGTCCTCTGCCGGATGTGGAACGGCAGCCGCTCTTCCAGGGGAATGGAGATGCGTACCCTGTCTCGAAAACCCTCCGCCCTGACGAATCGAACGATGCCCTTGGGGATGGGCGTTCCGGGCGGCAAAACCTGGAACGATCCGTCGGGAACCCAGGCTTCATGACCCTCGGCCAGCCGGGCCCGATGCCATACGCCCCGCCGTCCGGTAAGCCACAGCTTGA
>Ga0180438_10001155_pt1 | contig 47602 bp, 40 predicted proteins | sample SS_ome_12_FD_132455 | JGI IMG/M metagenome (GOLD analysis project Ga0180438, IMG submission 132455) | Hypersaline lake sediment archaeal communities from the Salton Sea, California, USA - SS_3_D_2 metaG | ecosystem: Environmental > Aquatic > Non-marine Saline and Alkaline > Hypersaline >...
AAAAACTCCCGGTGGAAGACCAGCATCACGGAAGCATTCCGCCAGCAGCCGCACTACCAATGGTGTATCCGTGGCAGGCTTCATCACGATCGTGTTCCCAGCCACCAGGGCAGCCCCTGACGGTCCGCCGGTTAGCGCAGCGGGGAAATTAAAAGGACTGATCACCAACCACACGCCATACGGCCTGAGTACGGACATATTGCTGGCGGTGTATCCGACCAGTGGATCGCGGCCCATTTCGACGCAATACCCATCGTTCTTTTCCATCTGGTAGCAAGCATAGCGGATGAGATCAGCTGTTTCAGCGACATCTCCCAGACTTTCCATGCGGTTCTTACCCACTTCCATGGACATGGCCGCCCCAATTTCGAAGGTGCGCTCATCAATCACGTCGGCAGCTTTACGCAGCAGTTCAACCCGCTCTTGCCAGGGCATACCGCTCCAATCCGGGAATGCTGTCCGAGCCGCAGCGAGCGCTTTATTAGCGTCTGCAGCATCACCCTTTTGAAATTTTCCTAATACCAATTCTGTGTCTATAGGCGAAGGATCTTCAAATTTATCCCCAGTGAAGTGATCTTTTCCTTTGATGATCATTCCGTATTCTTGTCCGAGGTTGGATTTAAAATCAGCCAGTGCAGATTCAAAGCGAGTATGAAGCTCATCGGGGGGATCAAACATAGTTGCGTAGGTCAATTTGAATTTTTCGGTCATTTAATCTGGCTCCTTTTTTAGAAGTTTAGGAAATCGGTAAACGGTGATCTTTTAATTTATTGATGCTAGTTCAGCCGCCGGGTATGGGAAAATTTCTAAAGTAACGAATAGGTCAATACCCGTCTCCTATAGTATAGCTGACCCAATTCGGATCGTCAAAAGATAAGTGTATCCTTCCGGGGGTGACGATTTTCCCCTTTTTATTGCCAGTTGGAGGTTTTTCGGCTAAACTGTATGTGAAATGCTTTTCAGTGAAACGAGCTTTATTGGCATAGATCCAAGCGCTGGGGTAAAGCCTTTTATTTACGCAGCGATTGACCAGAATCGAGACTTAATCGCATTGGGCCAGGGTCAGATCGATGGCGTTCTGGCGTTTGCGGCTGGCCAGCGGCAGGCGATTGTGGCGGTATGTGCACCGCGCCGCCCCAATTCGGGCATCATGGCGGACGAGAAATTTCGGGAGACCATATCCCCCCAGCCGCAGCCTGGACGATGGATTGACTTCCGACTGGCGGATTACCAGATCTGGCAGCATAATATCCGCAGTCCCCAAACCCGGCATCAGGAGAGCAGCTGCCCAAATTGGATGCAGATGGGTTTCAGCCTTTACCGGCGCCTGGAAAATTTTGGCTACCAGACGTACCCTCAGGAAGATGCGCAGTGCCAGGTGATGGAAGTGTATCCTCAAGCCTGTTTCGCTGTACTTCTTGGCCTTTTGCCATTCGCGAAGCATACGATCGAAGGCCGCCTGCAAAGGCAACTTGTATTGTATAAAAGTGGATTGAACATACCGGATCCGATGCGCTTTTTAAAAGAAATCACCAGAAATCGGTTGTTGAATGGGCTCCTTCCCCATGGGAACCTTTACCAATCCGAAGGATTAGATGCCCTGGTCGCGGCATATACAGCCTGGCTTTCGAAATACCACCCAGACCAGATTACGCTGTATGGTGATCCGGATGAAGGACAGGTTGTTATTCCAGTTGCAGAATTAATAGATAAATACACCTAGAACCATCCAGAAAACGAGCGGGATGCCTGGAGAAATAATAACTTTCTCAAATTATTGGTGTTTAAATACTTGAATTCGGATTTTCCAGTTGATCGGTTTATATATTCCGAAAACTTAATAACATTATTTATGGAGATGGGCAGCTGTCCCAAAGGGATATCACGTTAGCCTGAAACCTTATGACAAATCGAAAAGTTAAAGTAATTATCAACCCGAAAGCGGATTTTGGACATGCATGGCAGGGCGCTGCTGAACTGCGTCAGGTGGCAAAAGATTATGGAGATGTGGACTGGGCGAGCACGGAGTTTCCGAAACAGGCCATTGATTTAGCGCGTGAAGCGGCAGAACATGGATACGATCTGGTTGTGGCAGTTGGCGGGGATGGAACGGCTCATGAGGTGATTAACGGAATTATGCAGCTGCCTGCTAATCAACGACCAAAAGTAGGGATTATCCCTATGGGTTCTGGAAATGATTTTGCATTTGCATTAGATTTAGCCCCTCACCCAACGGATGCTTTTCGACAGATACTTACGGGAACGGCAAAAAAGGTGGATATTGGGAAGCTCACAATTCAAGACGGGAGGTACGAGTATTTTACGAATGCGGTCGGGATTGGCTTTGATGCAACTGTGACCAATTATTTTAAGAATGTAAGACACTTACGCGGCGTTGCGGCTTATCTTGTGGCGATTATCAAAACGATTATTCTGCATCATGAAGCCCGCCATATGCAGGTAGAGACGGATGAAGAACAGTGGGTGGAAGACACACTTATGCTGGTGGTGTGCAATGGGAGCAGGGAAGGCGGTGGATTCCTGGTGGCGCCCCAATCTGAACCTGATGATGGTGTATTTCATTACGCCCGCGTCTGTAACGTGTCACGCAGGATGATGTTCCGCTTAATTCCTGAAGTGATGAATGGCACGCACGAACGGTTCGAGCAGGTTACCTTAGGACAATTCCGCCGCTTGAATTTGGTATCCGACAAACCTTTGCATATTCACACAGATGGGGAGATATATGCAGGATTTGATTCGACCATAACGAATTTATCTATAGAAATCCTTCCAGGTGAGATAGAGGTTGTGACCTGATGCCTGATTTGTCAGCCAGTCTGAAGGGAAAGGACCTGGGTCAACTAAAAATCATCGCAGATTTTTGGGGAATTGAATTAGAAGAAGGCAAAGAAATAAAAAGTATAGGTAAATACCTGCAGAAGGAGCTGTTGAATCCGGAGCGACTGCAGGCGTTAATTGAGAGCCTACCTAAAGAACCTGAGCAAGCTCTATCCGATTTAGCCGCACACCAGGGCCGGATTGCCTGGTCATTGTTCACGAAGCGCTACGGCGATGTGCGCGAGATGGGCGCGGCCAGGCGTGACCGGGAGAAGCCATACTTAAACGGGCGCGGCACCCCCTCCGAATCATTGTGGTACCGGGCGTTAGTGGGCAGGTCATTTTTTGATTCAGAGGTTGGCCCCGAGGAATTTGCATATATTCCGGAAGACCTGCTGGAAATCCTGCCTTTGACGGCATATCCGGACACCCGCCAGTATGGAAGACCGGCTTCAAAGTCGGAATGCGCCAGGGTAATTTCCAGTAATGATTGGATACTGGATGATATGTGCACAATACTGGCGGGATTGCGGGCTGGATCAGACGGAAAAAATATTTCAGGCGCATTGCGGGTCTCATTCAAGCATGTTGGTCTGTCTGCCGCAGAATTCATCGACCGGCTGATTGGGTTGTTAACAGCGCTAAAATTGGTGGACAAAGACCAAGCGCCATTCCCAGAATCGACACGGGCATTTCTAGAAACTGCACGGAATGCTGCCTTGCTAGATATATTTTCAGGGTGGAAGGAGAGTTCGATTTTTAATGAACTCCACCAACTCCCGGGTATCGGAATTGAAGGTGAATGGAGAAATGATCCATGTCTCACCCGGAAAATACTGCTTAATTTTCTGTCCACAATCCCCGGATATGATGGAAAAAATAAATCTCCAAAGGGGGGCGACTGGTGGAGTATACCGTCCCTGGTGTCGGATATTAAACAATACCAGCCTGATTTCCAGAGACCGGCTGGCGATTACGATTCATGGTACCTGCGTGATGTGAAAAGCGGAGAATTCTTAAGGGGTTTTGAGAACTGGGAAGCAATTGATGGAATGCTGGTGCGATATCTGGTGGCAGGCCCGTTGTATTGGCTTGGGATCGTGGACCTGGCAGCGCCGGAGGACCTCGAGCCAGCACATCTTTCCGAAATAACCGCCTTTCGTTTTACCGCTCGGGGGGCAAAATTGCTTGCAGGTTATGCTCCTGGCGGGTCGGTTGAGGAAGTCAAAAACCTGGTAGTTCGGTCTGATGCGCGCCTCCACTCGCCAGACGGTGTTCCGCGCCCGCTGCGCTACCAGATTGCCCGTTTCTGCAGGTGGGAGGGATATTATAAAGATCGATACAATTATCGCCTTACACCCGGTTCGCTGGAACAAGCCAAACAACGGGGATTATCTATAGATAACCTGCTTACTTTGTTTAACCGTTTTGGTGTTGATATCCCGCCAAACCTGGTAACGGCACTGAAGGGTTGGGAAGCGCATGGAACACAAGCTCGAATCGAAAGAAAAATTGTTTTAAAGGTTGGCAATCCTGAAATTCTACAGAAATTGCTCAAAACGCGAGCTGCCCGGTTTCTCGGAGACCCGCTTGGACCGGCGACGATCGAAATAAAACCAAACGCTGAGAAAAATATTGAGGCCGCTCTGGTAGAGCTTGGATGCCTGGGAGAGATTAAATTGGATGGTGAAGATTAATAGGTCTTGATTGAGGTAAAATCTATCCTTTACAGTAAATATAATTTATTCGAGATTTATTTTATTTCTCGTTTGGAATTATCAGGTGCCGTGGATTTATAATATATTTTAGTGAGTAATCCGTAATGATTGAAACTACAGAACTACCTGTTTTACAGGTTCATCCCACTGAGGCGCTTGTACCGCACGAGGAATGTGACCCGCGCCGGGTGGAAATATTAAGTCAGCGAATATTAGAGGAAGGACTGCTGAAGAACCCGCCCGTTGTATCTGAAATCCCGGATACGGGCAGGTTTGTCGTCCTGGACGGCGCCAACCGTACCATGGCTTTCCTTGCGTTGAAAATTCAGCATATCGTCGCCCAGGTTGTGTCATACAATGACCCGGGCGTTAGGATCGATACCTGGTACCATGTGGTGGCAGGATTGGATATTGAGACATTTGAATCAGCTCTGAAAGAAATTGCGGGATTAGAAGTGGAGGCATGCAGTCTCAAAGAGGCTCGCAGCGCCCTGGAAACGGGGGAAGCGATCGCTTATATCGTCCGTGAACATGAAATTCGTGTGGTGTGCCCTTCACGCGTAAGTGAATACCATGATTTACGCATCTTGAATGATATTGTAGGCGCATACAAGGGGCGTGCAGATATTTTCCGGGCTTCCAATGACGAATGGGAAAAACAATCCCCTTATTATCCAGGGATTACTGCCGTAGTCGTATTCCCACCGTACAAACCGCAGGATATTTTATCGGCAGTGAAGAATGGTTACAAAATTCCCAGCGGCGTCACCCGGCACATCATTCCATTCCGGGCGGTTAATATTAATATCCCCCTGGATATCCTGAATGCACAGGATACGCTGATCAATAAACGTAAATGGCTGCAAGACTGGATGATGGAGCGTATGGCTGCCAATGCTATTCGTTTTTATGCCGAACCGACCTTCTCATTTAATGAGTGAGTTGAGTAATTTAGCTATTCAAGAATTTTTTATTGTGAAGGAGCCTTGATCATCAATCTGCCAATGACCGAACAGGTGCATGTACTTATAACACTGCCTTTACCCAATCATCTGGTCGACCAGCTGCGCGAGATCTCATCGCGTTTGAATATTCGAGTGATGAAAGCCCAGGAAGTTGGCGATATCCAGCCCGAAATCTGGCAGGAGGCGGAAGTTCTTTACACCAATAAAATTCTACCGGAACCAGATCAAGCGCCAGGTTTACGCTGGATACAATTTCATTGGGCGGGGGTTAATCATGCCATCGAGGCGCCAATACTGGGTAAATCCGACCTGGTTGCTACTACCATGAGCGGCGCTGGAGCTACAAAAATGGCCGAATATATCCTGGGCATGCTGCTTGCCCTGGGATTGGGGATACCATCCTTACTTGAAAACCAGGCACGTCGTGAATGGCCTAAGGATCGCTGGAAGCGTTTCCAGCCGCGGGAACTGCGGGAGAGTACGGTGGGAATTGTGGGTTACGGGAGTATTGGGCGCCAGACTGCGCGCTTGCTGCATGCTTTTGGCGCCAGAGTGCTGGCGACGAAGCGGGATGCGATGCAGCCGAAAGACAGCGGATATACCCCCGATGGATTTGGTGACCAGGAGGGGAATTATGTCCATCGTTTGTACCCAGCCGAGGCCGTAAAATCGATGTTTAAAGAATGCGATTTCGTTGTAATTGCAGTTCCGCTCACCGATTCAACCTTGGACCTCATCGGTGAAGATCAGTTATATGCTCTTAAACCGGGCGCTTTCCTCGTGGATATTTCACGCGGTGGGGTACTTGACCATGATGCATTGATCGCGACGCTAAATGAAGGTATATTGGCTGGCGCGGCTCTGGACGTATTCCCGGAAGAACCGCTCCCGCAGGAACATCCGTTGTGGAAGGTTCCAAACGTGATCATCACCCCGCACATTTCTGGGGCAACCCGCTTTTATGATGAGCGTGCTGTTCAGATGTTCGCGGAAAACCTGAGGTTATACCTGAGCGGCGCGCCGCTATTAAACGCCCTCGATCTAGGATTGGGCTATTGAGTGTAGTCCCGTACAAACGGGAAAAGATTTACGCCAGCAGGAAATGATCGAATGCGTATAGAACAGGATTGAATGAATGGAAAGATGTAGATTTGAAGTCATATTATTTGATTTAGGGAGCACGCTCTTATATTTTGATGGTCCCTGGTCGGAACTTGTTCGTGAAATGCACCAGCAGCTTTACTTCAATTTGAAGGATTCTGGTCTGGACTTACCCCAGCAAGCGTTTACGCAAGATTTCCGTAGCCAGATGGAGGTCTACCACGCCCGGCGTGAAACGGATTTTCGCGAGTACACCACCATGGCAATCCTGAAAAAAGTGCTTGAAGGTTGGGGGTATCCCGCCTTACAGGATGAAGAACTGGAAAAAGCAATCGCGGCGATGTACGCAGTTTCTCAGAGGCACTGGCAGATAGAAAAAGATACAATCCAAACACTGCAAATTCTAGGTGACCGCGGATACCACCTGGGTTTGATTTCAAACGCTGGGGATGATGCAGATGTACAAATGTTAATCGACAACGCTGGAATCCGGTATTATTTTGATCTGATTTTAACTTCTGCGGGCGAAAGTATTCGAAAACCTGATCCTCATATTTTTCGCACAGCGCTGGATCATTGGTCGATTAAGCCGCACCAGGCGGTAATGGTGGGAGATACCCTCAATGCGGACATTCTCGGCGCCAATAATGCCGGATTGTTCAGTATATGGATCAACCGTCGGGTTGATATATCTGGTTTATCGCAAGAAGAAAAGAATATCCAACCTGATGCAACCATCAGCTCCCTGGCTGAACTCCCGCCTCTGTTGGAGAAGCTGGAGTGGTGATGTATTAAGAATCAATCTTCAAAATAAATAATACCCTGCACATGATATTCGAGGTATTTTTTACGATCGAAATCTGACGCAGGGTATTAAATTTTTAATTACGATGCTCTAAAAAAATTATAAAACCTTTTACGGTAATGGGATCTCTGGGGCTTCCAGAGATTCGGGCCGTTCATCCAAAGTGACTTGAACGTCTTCATAAACGCCATCGCTGAACAATGTCAATGTCACTTCGTCACCTGGTTCTACCTGCATGGCGATATAAACCAATAATTCGCCGAAAGATCGAACCGTTTGGCCGTTGATGGCAGTAATTACATCGCCGCCAATGTTCAACTGACGTCCTTCAAAGACCGTATTATCATCCGAACCATGTAAACCTGCGTCTTCTGCAGGCCCCGCTTCTGCAATATCTGAGATATAGGCACCGGCAAGTACGGGCAGTTTCATCGCTCTCGCTAAAGTTGGGGTGACATCACCGCCAACAACGCCTAACCATGCCCATTCAAAGGCTCCATCCTGGATTAACTCTGGGACAACACGTTTGACAATGCTGACCGGGATGGCAAAACCAACCCCGCTGTTGCTGCGGCTGAAACCGTCTGTTTCAATTTGCGCATTCACCCCGATTACTTCACCGCGCAGGTTCAACAGCGGTCCGCCGGAATTCCCGGGGTTGATCGCCGCATCGGTCTGTATGCTTTCAGGAATAGAAAATGGTGTCAGAGCGGGTATTGTTCGCCCCTTGGCGCTCACAATGCCGCTGGTTAAAGTGCCGCCCAATCCAAAAGGGTTTCCTATGGCGATCACTGTCTGTCCGACCACTGTGTCTCCTACGTTTCCGAGCGGTAGCGGGGCGACGCCTTCCGGTAACGAATCGACCTTTATGACTGCCAGGTCGCTGTGCAGATCCTCTCCAACAATTTCGGCAGTCTTTATCGTACCGTCAGAGAAAATGGCTTCCAACTCATCCGCACCATGTACGACATGCGCATTGGTTATGATATTCCCATCGTAATCGTAAACGAAACCTGAACCCTGGCCGCGAGGTACGATGCGTTCAGATTGATTGGCATAGGTAATGATGTTAATCACAGCGGGATTTGCGAGTGCGTATAGATCGGTCAATGACAGCTCACCAGCAGGAGCAGTTACCGCCGGTAGAGATATGAGTTCAGGTGTTGGTTGAACGCTGGTGGGGATCGGCAGATCGGTTGGTGTGTTGATTTCAGCGGGCATATTTAATTCTGTACCGCTCAGCGGTACTGCCAGGCTGCAGGCGATGGCAAATACCGGAAGTATCAAACCGATTAGATATAATTTTTTCTTTCTTATTTCCATGGATAATCCTGTGTCCTATTTTATTGATTCGCTATTGTTCTTAACGATAAGATTGTAAAAAAACCATCGAGGTATTTCTTGATAAAGTAACCGAATGATGAATTCCAAAGAACCATTTACTTGTACTTCAAGATGGAGTATAGCTTTGAATGTTAAGAAGATCGTGAAATAAACGTAAGAGATTTATATTAAATTTTTTGAGGGAAAATACGATGGGAAACGAAATAATCAGCCGTGAACCAATTAGAAATGCACAAAAATTTTTAAGGGTGCTCGTTAAATCAGGATCTAAGCCGGTATAAACCCACAAATTACAGTGCGGGCTGATGTCTGCAATCTGTGAAAAATAATGTATATGGCTAAAGGTTGGGTAGAAGATTGCCCAGGGCTAGAAGCACAAATCCAATAACAAGCAGCCAGAATCCGACTGCTCCCAGTCCCAATGTTGGAACCAAAAATCCAATTAATCCTATCACAGCCACAACGACGGCAATCCAAAAGGTGGCTTGTTTGGGGGCACTAAGGTTCATTATTTACGCTCCTCTTTAATATATTTGATATAACGCACCTTTCCCATCAGCCCGTCGACTCGTTTAAGTCTGGTGAAAGTGCCTTGTACCGTAGAAATTCCGCTGTATATTAATTATAATTGAATATCAGAGTTCATTTTATTATTCTGGTTGAATAATCACTCGTTTTGATCTTCCATAGCTGCTTTGTACAGAAAGCGCATGTTCGTTTCGTAACGATTAATCCCATAAACCCACTCCTCATAAATTGGCGGCATTTCCGCTGCAGCCGCGTCTTCCTCGGAACCTCCACGATCGATCACTTGCGCGACCTGTTCCTGAAGGGACAGGATGTACTCCTTGACTTTCATAACATCCGTAATCGTGCCAACTGGACCGTGACCCGGAACGTAATTAACGATATTGCTGTCTTCAAACTGGCCGAGAATGGATACCCAGTTGTCTGGATAGCTGGAGCCCATAAAGGGGTGAGATTGGAAGAATCCCAGGTCAGCGATGAAGGCAATATTCTCCTGCGGCAGGAACAGCCAGCTGTCGCTCTTTGTGTGTCCCATGCCGGCATGGATTACATCTACTGTCCTGCGCCTCCCATGGAAAGTCAGCTTGCTGTTGTATGTCAGGTTGGGGTACCGGATTTTTATCCCAGGAACTGCCTCAATAAAATAATTCAGCCTGGAGATGGCTGCTCCCAGGTTTTCTTTCCAGCGCTCATCTGATTCTGACTGCAACCTTTCGGTCATCATTACACGGGATTCCTCCAATTCCCTCAATTCGTCCTCAATATTGAAATCCGGATCGGACTCTTCTTCCAGGATGATCTCTCTTGTTATGTTTGTGGAGAGTATCGTTGTATTGGGATCGAAAACCTGCACTCCTCCCCGGTGGTCAAAGTGGTTATGGCTGAGGATAACGAACGAAACCTCTTTACCGGTCAGGCGTTCGGCAGCCTGGCGCAGGTCTAAAGCTGCTGTTGGCGTATCCATGGCATCAAGCACCAGGACCTGGTCACCAAGATCAATGATGCCTGAATTGCTGAAAGCTGCGCCGTGCGGATTAGCCACGACAGCATAAACGCCATCAGCCAGTTCGTAAAGCGTGAAGTGAATTGATTTCTGGGGCATGGCTTCAAAGCCTTTCATTTTTTTCCTGATTTTTTATCCAATTAATAATCGACACGAGATGTTCTTCATAATGCCAAAAAGTGTTACCGCCTACCAGGTAATATAGCGGATCATCCCTGGTCCAATCATAGCGTTGGGGATCGATTAAATCCATTTCCGGCATGGAGGAAACCAGGCGCAGTGTTTTCTGGTAAGAGTTTTTAAATTCAGATTCAACAATAAATAACGGTTTCCCCTTGTTCTCGTCGTAAATTTGATTGTTGAGCAGGTCAAGATCTGGCCAGGGCTCGCCAGGCAGGGGACGATCGGGGGTAACTCCGGCCTCGATTTGTTCTACCCAATGACGCATTTTACCCTCCCAGGCGCTGATATGCGCCATTACATCCTTCACGCTCCAACCATTTTCAACACCGGGTATTATTTTATCTTCCTCGGATAACTGAGCCAGGCAGTCTTCTAATTTTTTGCGTTCGGCCTTGATTAAACCTAACAACTTGCGTTTCGTCATCTGATCAACCATGCGCGAATTTCCTCCCGGTAGTGTAATAATCTTTATGTTATGAATTCCACGATATCAGGATGATCAAAAAGCTGCTCGTTTAAGCGTTCGTGATCATTTATTCTACCGATGGTTTCCCATTTACATATCATATTTGCGCCGGATCTCGAGCGGGAAAAATCGGATACTTGCAGACTGCTGTTTTCCACTAAATTTTTTAGATGCCCGAAAAGTTCATGGTCTGCTGCACAGTGGATTTCATAAGTCCGGGTAACACGCACTTTGTCAATGGATTGTTCGAACCTTGGAAATAACCACAATACAATTAATATCGCCACAGCAGCAAAACCGGTCAGCAGATAAACCCCACCGCCGATACCCATCCCAAGCGCGGCTGACAACCAGATCGTGGCGGCAGTCGTCAACCCCATAATGCGGCCTCTGTCTCTCAATATCACTCCTGCGCCTAAGAAACCAACCCCCGCCACAACACTGGCTGCGATACGCACCGGGTCTTCTTCACCCCCTAACTTTAATGAGAGGATCGTAAACAAAGCCGCGCCAACGCATATAAAAATAATGGTCCTGAATCCAGCAGCTTTGTCGCGATATTCACGCTCTACGCCAATTAACCCTCCGATGAGGATCGCCAGCAGAATTTTGAGGATATCTTCGAGTGCGAAATCCATAATCAAACCCCTTTAACCTATTGAATAATGGTAACTATATTTTTTTCGTCTCTCTGGAAATTACTCCTAACTTTATGGTTTCTATCAGCGTTCAATAACAGGAAGATCGATAAAGGAAGCCAGTTCCTGGTTCCTTTGTATTGTATATACCGGTATACCCTTTTCAGGCAGGCGGACAAATGTACCCTGATCGTGTCCCGTGATGCTGATACGGATGCAGTGACCTTTTTTTATGAGGACAGAGGTTGGCAGCAGACCAAAGGAGATTTCAACGGTCTCACCAGGAATAAGCGGTAAAACGTCCTCTTCTTTAAAAGAATGGTAAGGCACCAGTAATTTATAGGGAGACTGGCTGCTGGAGACTTTTCGATGCAGGGCGCGCAGCTGCCCTTCCGTGACATAGATAACGCTCCCGTCCGGATTTACATCTTCGAGATAGACATAGAAGACGCAGTCCGCTTCCGTACTGGCGGCATATAGATTTATAACCGGGTGACCTGTAATCTCTAAATCATTTTCTAACGGCGGGCTTGTATAACAAAGCACACTGCGGGAATCCGCGCGCCGGTCGGAATATATTACGGAAGTATTGTAAATCCCGCTCATCTCCCACCAGCGGTTGTGTTCACCGGTTGTGGCTTGATAATCCACAGTGTAGTTATCGCGACCTGTGTTCGCAGTTGGCGCCTCGATGGACAGCGAGTTATTCTCGTCCAGGTAATACCTGCGTTTTGAAATTCCATCCGGCGGCCAGGTAGAAGTCTGCTTCCAGGTTTCCTCTCCCATAGTGTAATAAAACAACCTTTTTCCATCGGTGATGCCGTTATCTTCGCCCTTCATGTAGCGGTCAAAAAAGCGCAGCATCTCAGCCCACTGCAGTTCAAGAGGTGGATCGGATCGCAGACCTGTTGGTTTGTAAGGACTGGCGTGGTAGCGGCCCCCGTGTTCCCAGGCGCCGATCGCAGCCCTTTGCGGGTGATCGAAGGTAAGAAACCTGCGAATAACCGCGTCTGCCGTCCCGGCGTCCAACCAGCTCCCGAATCCAAAGGTCGGTACACCAGCCTGGATTATCATTTTTTTGTGTTTATGCAGGGTAATATCATCGACGCATATATCAATTCCGGGTTGGTGCTCATCACGGAAAGTGACCAATTTGGCTAAATCGTAAACGCAGCCGTTATCAGCATGCTCTTTTGCAGCTGCTTTAAGTTTTTTGCGACCGTCTGGCACATCGACTGGTTTCACGCCTTTCACAATGATCTTTCCTAATAAACCGAATTCCGGTGGAGGTGTGGTTTTGTCCAGGCCAAAATCGAAGTTTCCCCAATCACGTAAGAAACGCTGGTTTAATACCCCGCCCGGTAATGCGATGTCTATGTATCCATCCGGGTGGTTGAACATCGGAATGGTGGCTTTGATTGCCGGGTGGTTGATGACAGAAAGCAGTTCAGCGGTAGTTCCGACATAGGATATTCCATAACCTGCGATATTTCCATTCGACCACGACTGGGCTACAATCCAATCCACGATCTCTTTGGAATCCTCGATTGAAATTGGAGGCCAGGGATAAGGCCAGGTGCCGAATGAAGCCCCTGTTCCACGCACATCCACCAGGACAATTGCGTATCCCTGGCTGGTGAAGAACGGTTTAAATTCTTTGAAATCGGGATTGGTATCTTCAGGTCGGATGAATAAGTTAAAAGGCCAGCGGATCTCCATCTGGCGCCAGTAGCGGGTTTGCGTGAGCAGCGCCGGAACTTTACCATCCTCCGGCATATCCCCGGGTAACACGACTTCAACCGCCAGTTCTACCCCATCGTTCATAGGAACATAATAAGAATACGATTTTGTACCGCTGTATTTTGGGGCAGGCGGTACATAAGAACCGAAATTGTTTTGCGAGTGGGTAAGAAAATCTTGTGAATCTGTCATTGTTGGTTCCTCAATTCGTTCGCAGGTTCTGAAGATGTGTAATGAATAATTTTATTAGGGCTGTTCTCCAGGATTTTGTTTATATCAACAGTCCTTATCTCGATCGTCTTCTCAGGCAGTCCGGGTGAATAAATATACCTCTCATGTCTAAAGATCTCATGATCGATAATCAGTATGACACCCTGTGGATGTCCAAAAGGGACCGCGCACCCGGGTACACATCCTGTGATTTTTGTGAGTTCACCGTCAGAGCATACCCTGGGTCTGCTGCCCAATATTTTCTTGATTTTCTTTCCATCGATTCTCTCAGTCTCAATGGAAACAAACATGCAGTACCGACCATCTCGTAACTTCAGAAAAAGGCTTTTGCTCTCCACGCCTTTCAGGTTGAAACGCGCCCGTATCTCAGCGGCTTTTGCGTATGTCAGCACAGGTTCATGTTCGTACTGAGCGTATTGAATGCCAGCTTTTTGCAGTAATGACAGGTTATTGTGATGAAGCTGGTCAAGATCCATTTTTTGACCTGTGGTTGATCGAGCACTTGCGGATCAGCTGTCCCCATTGCCAACCAGCGGACTTCTGCGTTCGAGAAGCGAGATATCGCGCCACACCCCGTTGAGTACCCCAATCCGTTCACGCTGGCCGACAACTCGAAACCCGCAGGATTTATGCAGTTCTATGCTGGCTTCATTTTCAGGAAAAATTCCAGCCTGCAGGGTCCAAAATCCAGCTTGTTCGGAGCGTGCTACCAATTTTTTAAGTAAAGATTTTCCAATTCCCAAGCCGCGGGCATGATTCGCGACATATATACTGACCTCGGCAACTCCTGCATAAACGGCTCTTGTTGATACCGGGCGCAGCGCAGCCCATCCGACCACCTGGTTGCCAGAGCGCGCTACCAGTCTGGGTTCTTGAATATGCTCATGGTCCCACGTTTCCCAATCAGGAACATCGGTGTCGAAAGTAGCGTTACCAGTCGCTAACCCTTCTTTGAAGATGGATAGGACGAAACGCCAATCTTCATGTCTCATTTTCTCAATATTAAGTTTCATTTTTACCTACCGATAATGTTCTGTTTATTATACATGAGCCGGTAATCGCTTCATAACCTATGTTCGACGGGATTAATCCCCTTGTAGGATTTTATTGATGTGATCCGGAATTTTTTATAAAAATTTTTTCACTATAGGTCCATTTCCCATATACGAATTTTCTTATCTGCCGCGCCCAGTGCCAGCCAGCGACCGTCCGGTGAGAAAGCGATACCATTGATGACCTTGGTGCTTACTGGAATTTCATACAAAAGTGAAAGACTTTCAGTTTCATACAACCGCACCAGGCTTTCTATGCTGACCGCTATCAAACGTTCATCCGGGGAAACTGCCAATCCCTTTATATTGTCGAAGGAGTCTGCTAAATTGCGCCTGGTTACCCAGGTGGCTGTGTCCCAAAACCTGATTCTTCCTTCATACCCAACAGAAACCAGGGTATTTCCTTGGTTGATAAATTTGAGTATCCCCACCGCTGTTTCATGACCGGTGAGGGTGTCGAACGGTTCGCATGACGGCATACTCCATAAATGAATCTCGTTGCCTAAACCTGCGGTAGCTAATATGGCGCCATCCGGGGATAGCGCGGCAGAAGAAAGGTTTTTATCGCTTGCTTTGAAGGCTGTAACTGGCTCTCCATCCACCGTCCATATGGATACTCTGCCCCCATATGAACCCGCGATTACCCAATTCCCGTCGGCAGATATTTGAACGGTTGAAACAACCTTCTTGCGATCCTGCAGGGAATATAAAATTTTACCGTCTGGGAATGACCAGATTTTTACGGTGTTGTCGGTTGAACCGGATACCAGGATGTCTTCATCTGGCGAAAGTGCGAACCCATTCACACTGTTTGTGTGTCCTTTGAATGTACGAATAGAATCCCATCCGGGCACCGACCAAAGTTTGATATGCTTATCCATTCCGTTGGAAATCAGCGTCCGGCTGTTTTTGGTGAATGTCAAACCCAGGATATAGCTGGTGTGCGCTTCGAACGTTGTAATTTCTTTCAGTGCTGGTACCTCCAAGAGTAAATTAGCTGCGGTCGTTATGTGTTATTTAATTAATATTTTACTATTATGATGGATAAATTCGATAAAACTTATAATAAATTAACTTCGGATTTTTATGGAAAGGAAAGGGAAAACAAGCTTGTTTCAAAATTCAGATGGAACAAAAGTAAAACTAGATTGTGTCTTGTTCGACACAGAAGAAACGTAAAACCAGTTGACAGCTTGTTCAACATGAAAGATGAATAAAACAAGATACCTCATAGAGACGCTGCGCGGCTATCTTGTTCATTAGGAAAGGTACGTTTCGCAGAGAGATCCTGGTCGGATATCCATCTTTAAAAAATCCTTCCGAATATTATTAAACGTAGTGCAAATCTTCATAAGGATATAATAGGACACCGGCTCTGCACTTAACCAGACAGCTGAATTCGCAGATGGAAAATGACTACCCTCCGTAATTTACTCTTCGAATCAATATTGTACTTCCTTAGACCAGTACGCATTCTGTCAGTTTACCGGTCAGTTTATCTTCGCGAAGATTTATTCGCGGGATTAACAGTGGCGGCGATCATGCTGCCCCAGGCAGTCGCCTTTGCTTTTATCGCCGGGCTGCCCCCCCAGATGGGATTGTATGCCGCCATCGTCGCATCGCTTGTGGGAGGTTTATGGGGTTCCTCCAACCAGCTTCAAACCGGACCAACAAATACCCTTTCGCTGCTGGTGCTCTCGGTATTGCTGCCTTTAGCATCCCAAAACACAGTGGATTATTGGATATTAGCCGGTGTGCTGGCTGTTATGGCAGGGGTTATCCAGCTTGTGATGGGATTGCTTCGCCTCGGTTTGCTCGTAAATTTTGTATCCGAATCGGTGATCGTCGGTTTTACGGCTGCGGCTGGAATTCTGATTTTTTTTAACCAGTTGAGAATTATATTTCGTTTAAGTTTTCCAACAACGCCAATGCTGTATGAAACAGCGCAAAACCTGCTTATTAACATCCGCGATGCGCATCTGATCAGCCTGGCGATTGGTTTGGGTGTTATTTTCTTAATTCTCATACTTCGCCGGATAAACCCAAGGATTCCTGCGGCATTATTAGCGATCGTGATGGCAGCCCTGGCTGTCGTCATTTTTAATCTGGACCAGCAAGGTGTACTGGTAGTTGGTGAACTGCCCTCGAATCTGCCGCCTTTATCCTCAATTCCGTTATTCGAATTTGGAAATTATTCTAAATTATTCACCGGTGCATTAGCGATCGCCGCCATAGGTCTGGTTGAGTCGATGTCAATTGCGCGAAGCGTCTCAAGTCAAACCGGTCAAAGATTGGACAACAACCAGGAGTTCATTGGTCAGGGATTAGCGAATTTTGCCAGCGGCTTGTTTTCAGGTTACCCGGTGGCAGGTTCTTTTACACGCACGGCGGTAAATCACCAGGCGGGCGCCAGGACAGCGGTTTCAAATGTTTTCGCTGGCGTTGTCGTCCTGGCGGTACTGCTTGTTTTCGGATCTTTTGCAGGATACATCCCATTATCCGCCCTGGGTGGTGTTGTGATCCTGGTGGCGGTTGGTTTGATCCACCGTGAAGAGATCATGCGTATCTGGAGTGGGGTTACCGCTGACCGGGTGATTATGGTGATCACCTTTGTAGCCACATTAACCATCCCGCTGGAATATGCGGTTTTATTGGGAATTTTGTTATCCCTGGGTTTCTATCTGCTCAGGACCAGTGTGCCCCGGGTGCGGGTGGTGGTGCCCGATGAGGATTTCAAATTCCTGGTTGACCAAAACGATGATCCTGAATGTCTCCAGTTATCCGTGATCGAGGTGCTGGGTGATTTATACTTCGGAGCGGTCAACCATGTGGAAGATTTCATACTAAACCATCAAAGAACCAATCCGGGCCAGCGATATCTGCTGCTGCGGCTGCATGGTGTAGAGCAGTTCGATATCAGCGGTGTGCATGCATTAGAACGCATCGTCCAGGTTTACCGGCAACGCAAAGGGGATGTCTTTATCAGTCGTTTTCGTGCTCCAGTATTGGAGGTGTTTAAAACTTCCGGTTTTTATGAATTTCTTGGCGAGGATCATTTTCTGGGGCGCGAAATGAATGCAATTGGGAATATTTTTTACAATGTGCTGGACCCCGCGATTTGCATTTACGAATGTCCTTACCGCGCTTTTTTGGAGTGCCAGGACTTACCGAAACGGTTGGACCTGATTGGCGCTTCACTCCATCTGGAAGCGCCGCCTTGTGAGGTATCGACAATTAAACCGGTTGAATTGTGGCGGTTTTTGGATGGAGAGCAGTCTACAAGGATAATCGATGTGCGCGAGCCGAGGGAATTCGCTTTGGGTCATATTCAGGGCGCTGAATTAATCTCGCTGCCCGACATTCTTAAAAATCATTCTCTCATTCCCAAGGATATTCCGGTTGTCTTAAATTGTCGGACCGGACGCAGAAGTACTCATGTCGCTTATGAGCTTGCGCAAAATGGCTACGAAAACCTGATAATACTTGAAGGCGGCATCCTGGCATGGGAAGCTGAAAACCTTCTTGAGGCGATAGATTAAGAAAGGAGTTCGATTTGAAGGAAAAGCTACCGCAAGACCTGGCATTTGACCTGGTGCGCAGTACGGAGGCGGCAGCAATCGCTGCCGGACGGTGGATCGGTCTGGGGGAGCAAGAGCAGGCTGATCGAACAGCCACAAAAAAAATGATTGAGGCCCTCAATAAGATAGAAATGGATGGGCACATCATCATGGGGGAATACAGTCAAGGTCGGGAGCCTTTTTTCAACTACAATGAAAGGATTGGTACTGGGGCTGGACCTAGTCTGGACCTGGTTTTGGACGCTATCGACGGCAGCGCCCAATTATCCAAGGGTTCTCCGGGAGCCCTTTCAGCAGCCGCAGTCGCGCCGGCAGGATCGATGCAGGTTCCGGTCGATGCGGTTTATATGAACAAGGTCATCGTCGACCGCAACGTGGCGCCTTCTCTTGTCTCACAATGTTTGAATGCGCCTCCGGGTTGGACGCTGGCGCTGGTGGCGCGTGCGAAAAAGCGGGATATTAATACGTTGACTGTGTTCGTATTGGACCGGCCCCGACACAAGGACCTGGTCGAAGAGATACGGGCGGCAGGCGCGCATGTGATGCTGGCGCCGGATGGGGATATCGCGGGAGGAATACTGGCCTGTACACCAGAATCAGGTGTGGATATCCTGATGGGAATAGGGGGAGTTGTTGAGGGTATTTTAGTCGCTTGTGCTGTGAAAGCGATCGGTGGAATGATGATCAGCCAATTTACCCCTGCCAGTGATAATGAAAGGAAAGGGATCGAAAAATCCGGTTATGAGGTGGGAAAGATTTATGACCAGGATGACCTGGTGACTACCAATGAGGTCTTTTTCTCTGCTACAGGGATTAATGACGGTCCAATACTTAACGGGGTGAAATATAAAGGGGAACTGGCGACTTCGAATTCACTTATTCTGCGGGGTGGATCAAAAACCAGGCGCTTGATGAATGCTGAACACCGATTAAGTGAGATTGATTGACCAGGTTCTGATCTCCTGGCAGTGTTCATCGTAATCCTGGATCAGCGCTTCGATTGTATTTGAAATTGTGATCGTATGTTCACCATATCGAACACCAAAGTCTTTTGTCCAGTCATCCGGGTCCATGAACTGCACAAAATTCTCCAAGGAGAGGTAGGAAGTCTCCAGTTCGGCCAAGAGCAGTTCGCGGTCCTGTGAAAAGTAAAGCGCTACTGATTCGTCGTTGATATTTTTATAGTCATTGGGTGCATCGCTGAAATATGACGGCAGGTTGCCCATTCGAATCTGCCGGCAGCCTGTAATTGTATGTCGGTTCCAGCCGATTAAATGGGCTGTTATGTCGCGTGGGGACCATCCATTGATCGGCTTAAGAAAAGCATCTTCAGGTAATTCTAGTATGCATTCACGATAGTTCATTGCCGCCTGAGAAAGTTTTGGGATCATTTTGTCCATATAATTTCCTTTCGAATATACTTCAAGAGAAATTTGCTGTTAATCATAACCCAGTTATTATACGCAAAAATCGAACCTCTATGCTGTGATTTTAATGATTTAATTATTTTTTTCAGTTTTATTCCGATTTAAACTCCCCTTTTGGAATTGAAGTTGAAAATTCTTGCCTGAAACTGATACAAAACCTGCATGGTAGAATCAAAAGCTGCCCCAATTTTGGGATAAAAGGTGTTATTGATAGTATATGGACCTGTTCGACCACGCTCTGGATCAACGAATGAAGCATGAGGCGCCGCTGGCGGCGCGCATGCGGCCGCGTACTTTGGATGAGTTTCAGGGACAGGAGGACATCATCGGACCGGGAAAGCTGCTGCGCAGAGCAATCGAAGCTGACCGCTTATTTTCTTCAATCATCCTGTGGGGGCCTCCAGGTTCAGGCAAGACTACCTTAGCCCAGATCATCGCCAACAAGACGGAATCGTCCTTCGTGACATTATCGGCAGTGCTGGCAGGCAAAGCCCAACTCAGGCAGGTGCTTGATGAAGCCATTGAACGCCGCAAGCTTTACAGCCGGCGCACCATCCTGTTTGTGGATGAAGTCCACCGCTGGAATAAAGCCCAGCAGGATGCGCTGCTTCCGCATGTTGAGAATGGGACTCTGACGTTGATTGGCGCATCAACTGAAAACCCATATTTTGAAGTCATCGGAGCCCTGGTTTCTCGTTCGCGGATTTTCCAATTGCGCCCATTGAGAGATGAAGATGTGAAGCGAGTGTTGGAAAATGCGCTGCATGATGAGAAGCGCGGCTTTGGCAAACGAGAAATCGAAATCGATGCTGATGCGCAGGAGCATCTCATCCGCGTTTCAGGGGGGGATGCCCGCAATGCATTAAATGCGCTCGAACTGGCGGTAGAAAGCACACCTGCTGATCCTGCAGGAGGGATCCATATTACCCTGGATGTGGCACAGGAATCGATCCAGCGAAGGGCTGTGCTGTATGATAAAGACGGCGATGCTCATTACGATACAATTTCGGCTTTTATTAAATCTGTACGTGGTTCAGATCCTGACGCGGCATTGTATTGGTTAGCGAAAATGCTGTATGCAGGGGAAGATCCACGTTTCATTTTACGGCGTTTGATCATCCTGGCAGGCGAGGACATCGGTCTCGGAGATCCGTTGGGTTTGGTGGTCGCCAGTTCTGCCGCGCAAGCCTTTGATTATATTGGCTTACCCGAAGGCATCTATCCGATCGTTGAGGCGACCATTTATTTAGCCACCGCGCCCAAATCTAATTCCGCTTCTTCATATTTTAAGGCCTTCCAATTAATTGAACAGGAAGGGATCGTTAATGTACCCAGGCATTTACAGGACGCGAACCGGGATGGGGAAGCGCTGGGGCACGGAAAAGATTATGAGTATCCTCACGAAGCGCCGGATCATTTCCTCCCCCAACAGTACTTGCCTCAACAGCTTTTGGGGACCTATTTCTATGCTCCATCAAACCAGGGATATGAAAAACAGGTCGATGAGAGGCTGCAGCGCTGGAGGCAGGCGCAAATAAACGCGCTGGGTATTGAGGAAACAGACATGCGTCCTGAACTGAGCGAGGAAACCATCCAGGATATTAAACACCGCCATAAACCTTCCGGTTTTGTTTAATCCAAACAATTGAGGAGAGATACTTCCTTCATTAAAGAGCGCTTATGACAACAATACTTCTGATCCGGCATGGTGAAAACGATTATGTAAAGAAAGGCCGTATGGCTGGCAGGTTGCCTGGTGTGCACTTGAACGATACCGGCAAAGAACAGGCTGCTGCCCTGGCGAAGGTCATGGCGGCTTGGCCTGTGAAGGCTGTCTACAGCAGTCCGCTTGAACGGACGATGGAAACCGCTGAACCGATCGCAAAAGCGCTTGGATTGCGGGTAATTCCGGAACAAGGGTTATCTGAGATTGATGTGGGGGAGTGGCAGGACAGGACATTAAAGGACTTGCGCAGGCGAAAACTCTGGAAAACAGTGCATTTAAATCCATCCCGGATGCAGTTTCCTGGTGGGGAGTCATTTGTTGAAAACCAGATGAGGATGCGCAGCGCGTTGGAAAATATCGTGAGCAGCTATAAAAGCAAAGATTTGATCGTATGTGTATCCCACTCGGACCCCATTAAATTAGTGGTCGCTCACTATATCGGGATGGCGTTGGATATGTTCCAGCGTTTAACCATCGCGCCTGCTTCGATCACTGGCCTGAAGTTCAGCGAATACCCTACCCGGCTGATCATGTTAAATTATGAGATATCTTTTACATTGGCAAAACCATGATTCTGGTATACTAATTTAAAATATCAGGAGAATAAATGTCCGAAAACGAGATCGATCTGCAGCCGGTAAACCATATCACCACTGACGCCATAGGTCAGCCTGGCAAGCGAATTTTTTACCTGCAAGGTTGGCATGGTGAACGTACGGTTACAGTGATCATAGAAAAGCTCCAAATTCAATCCCTGGCGGTTGGTGTCGAGCAATTCCTGGCAGATCTGTATGAAAAATTTCCGGACCTGGAAGAAGCATCCGCAGAATACGACGAAGAAAAAATGCGCATCATTCCGCCAGTCGATCCGTTGTTCCGGGTGGGTGAGATTGGTTTAGGCTACGATATTGAAAAAGATTGGGTTGTCCTGATCACGAAGGAAATATCGACGGGTGAGGGTGAGGAAGGCGCAGGTGAAGGACGGATTGTGCGTTTCTGGTGCACCCGCTCGCAACTGCGTGCAATGTGCCGGTGGGGGATTGAAATTTCCTCCCGCGGCAGACCTTTATGCCCGCAGTGTGGGGCTCCAATGGATCCCGCAGGACATTTTTGCCCCAAGAAGAATGGTCACAAACATTAATTTTTTTTTATTAGAATTACTGGAGTATACGGGACAGCGGGAGGGATTATCGCTGACCCGTTTGGTTTTATGATCGGATTCTTCAAATGCGCTGGATGGATTTTATTTATCCCTGCCGTGGATATTAACTTATGGATTATTAATAAATAAATGGACGAACAAACCATATTGCAGAATGGGGGTATCACCGTGAAAGGAGAATTTCTGTGGGGGTCTAACTACACATTCCTGGTAAATGTTGAATATTCCGAAGAGAAAGTACTTGCGGTCTACAAACCCAGCCGCGGCGAACGTCCGTTGTGGGATTTTCCGGCTGAAAGTCTAGCACACCGCGAAGTGGCTGCATATCTTGTAAGTCAGGCTCTGGGATGGAATTTTGTACCGCCTACTGCATTCAGAGATCAGGCGCCGCTTGGACCGGGTTCGCTGCAGTTGTTTATCGAACACGATCCTGAGTATCATTATTTTACTTTCAGTAACCGTGACATCCAGCGTTTACGGCGGGTGGTGGTCTTTGATTATTTGATTAACAACGCCGATAGGAAAGGCAGCCATATCTTAAAAGATGAAGGAGGACATCTTTGGCTGATCGATCATGGATTATGTTTTCATGAAGAGGACAAACTGCGCACGGTACTATGGGATTTTATCGGCGAAGATATACCGGGTACGATTTGTGAAGATTTATCACAAATTTACTCCAGTTTATCAGCGCCTGCTGCAGGCATACCTTTGCTGAGCGCACAACTGCTGGCTCACCTATCCTCCCAGGAAGTAAACGCACTGGCAGCCAGAGCCGAGAGGTTAGTGGTGAACGGCAGGTTTCCGGCGCCTGATCCAGAAAGAAGGCCTTTCCCCTGGCCGCAGCTCTAACACCCCAAAGGATTTCAAGCGAAAAATTGCGGACTGCCCCAATAAATCCGTGTGTAGGGTAGAATTGGCAGATAATTCATTTCATATGATTAGATAGACCAGGAGGTTCGATCATGCCGCATTTCAATTTGGCGTTGATGGGATTTGGCAATGTAGGCAGAGCGCTTGCACAATTGCTGCTGGATAAACGCGGCGAGCTTGCCAGCAAGTATGACCTGTCTTTTGCTGTGACAGCTATCGCAACCGGTCGACATGGTGTTGTTATTAACCCAAACGGCATCGATATCGAAAAGGCTCTACGGGTTGAAAACCTTGACTCGCTTACTGACCCGGATACAGCGACTGTAGAAGTTGCCCCAGGTGATGGTTGTGATTTTATTTGTAAATGTAAGGCGGATGTATTGTTTGAGAATACTCCCGTAAACTACCAGACTGGCCAGCCAGCTGTTGATTGTATCCGCGAGGCGCTCGAATGCGGTATGTATGCCATAACGGCCAATAAAGGTCCCGTCGTCCATGCATACCAGGAATTGACCGATTTGGCGGAATCAAAAGGAAGAAAGTTCTATTTTGAATCCGCGGTGATGGACGGCGCGCCGGTTTTCGGGATTTTCCGCGAGACACTTCCGGCCTCGAACCTGCTGTCATTTAAAGGCGTGCTGAATTCAACCACAAATGTGATCCTGACCCGCATGGAAAACGGGGAAAATTTTGACCAGGCGGTCGCATATACCCAGAGCGTTGGCCTGGCAGAAACAGATCCCAGCGGTGATATTGATGGTTGGGATGCGGCAGTAAAAGTCGCCGCCTTGGCAACCGTCCTGATGGGGAAATCCCTAAAACCAGACCAGGTGATGCGTGAAGGTATCCGGGATTTGACGCCCGAAAAAATTGAAAAAGCCCGCCAGGCTGGTAAACGCTGGAAATTGATTTGCTCTGCGCGATTGGACGGAGAGGATTTACTAGCCCGGGTCGAACCGCAGATGGTCGGTCCTGAAACACCGTTCTATTCGATCGAAGGGTCAACCAGTATTGTGCAGTTTCAAACCGATACACTGCACCAATTGTCGATCATTGAGGGGAATCCGGGACCTGATACGACTGCTTATGGATTGCTGGCGGATTTTATTAACGCCGTGATATAGGTTTTGATCCACAAATTTGTACTAATTATCACGAATTTAATTTTTACCTTTCGTCTGTCTCCCTGCAAATGAATTAATAGTATGAAATTGGGAGTTTTCCAAAAAACTGTAGTGCGACCGTCCTCTGCCGCGAAATTCTGAGGCAGGTTGGGATACCTGCACTACAATTTATGTTCAATTAGATGGTTTATTTTACTTTTGGTATAACCCCAGGATATTTACGGATTTCAATATGTTCAGATTGGCAGAGGATAAATTTAATTGGTTATTTGGCGAGGGCATTCAGCGATGGTTAGAATTCGATACAACAAATAAACACCCAGGTTCTTGATTACAATTTAGTACAATGGAATTACGGAGCAAAGGTAAAAATTGCTCGTGTTCAATTCGTGTTTTGTGCACTTCCCAATGCCTATCAAAATTACCGGCGCGCGCGAACATAATTTACAAGGGATAGATGTTGAAATCCAAGGGGGTCTGACGGTCGTTACCGGCATTTCGGGTTCTGGTAAGACATCCCTGGTTTTTGACACGCTATACCACGAAGCGCGACGCCGTTTTCTGGACATTTTTGGGTTTGCCCCACTTGGAAGCCGCCTGGCTCCTGCGCGCGTGCAATCCATCCATGGTTTGGGGCCAGCCATTGCGGTTGGGCAAAACCTTCTCAACCGAAATCCTAACTCTACCTTAGCCTCCGCCAGTGGGCTGAATCCATTCTTAAGGTTGTTGTACGCCCGATTTGGCTTACGATATTGCACAAAATGCGGTACGGAAGTCAGCCAACTTTCTGAGGAGGAAGTTATTGAAGCGCTGCTTGTTTCCGCAGATAAGGGTGAGATTTCCGTGTTTGCGCCATTAGTGCAGGCGGGCTTGGGGGGTCACCGCACGCTGCTTGAGCTTTTAGAAGAGCAGTTTGGCCGGCAGAGTATTTATGTAGATGGAGAACCCTGGGCGTCGATTGGGTTGAATCCGGACATACCCCATAAAATTGAGATCAGATTAGGGCAGCTTTCAGCCGGGAGTTCCCCGAGTCAGGCGCGCGCGTACATTAAAGAATCACAAGCGTTGGGCTGCAGCGGGGTGAAGATCCAAACGGGTGGTGGCTGGTTCACCTATTCCACAACAACGGTGTGCGTGAACTGCGGAACCTGGCTGGGTGAGCTGGAAGCGGCTCACTTCAATATGTCCTGCCCGAATTGCGGTAAGTTGGGATGTGAGCGCTGCTCGGGCAGTGGTCTGCATCCTATCGCAGCCGGTGTGCGCTGGCTGGATTTACGCTTCGATGAATTAATCAATAGATCGGCTGCGGAAGTAAAAAAATTGTTTGATGAAGCCCAGCTGCCAAATTCCGCCCTCCGTCTAAAACAGGAGATAGTCAGGCGGCTGGCGGCGTTAAACGAAGTAAGCCTGGGGTATATTTCACTTGATCGACCATCGCCAAGCCTTTCGCGCGGTGAGTCCCAGCGAGTGCGCTTAGCAGTCGCGCTTACCAGCCGGTTGGAAGATATGCTGTACGTATTCGACGAACCTACCATCGGTCAGCACCCGGTGGATACAGCCTTGCTCATGTCTGCATTCCGGCAACTGTCTGGCTCGGTGGTGTTTGTTGAACACGATCGTATCGCTGCTGCAACGGCTGATCAGGCGCTCGATCTGGGACCTGGCGCCGGTGAAAGTGGAGGCAAGGTGGTATATGAAGGCGTACTGCCGGGTCTATGGAAAGCGGAAACGCAAACCGGCCGCTTTTTCAGTCTCAGGGAACGAGTGCATACGCCGCCCGTAAGGGGTATAGCAAAGGAATACCTGGTCGTAAGAGGCGCTTCGCTGCACAATCTGAAAAACATTGACGTCCCGTTTCCTATAGGACGTCTAACGGTTGTTACGGGTGTCTCAGGCTCCGGTAAAAGCACACTGGTTGAAGATGTGCTGGTCGCTTCGTTGAAGTCGGGCACGCCCGTGGGGTGTGAGCGGCTCGAAGGTCAACTTTTGAAAGCAGTCATTGTCGACCAGAGCCCGATTGGACGCAACCCGCGCTCCAACCCTGCTACATATACCAGGCTTTCAGACATTATCCGCGATCTTTACGCCTCATCCTCATGTTTATCGGCCTTGCACTTCTCGTTCAACCGTGAGAGCGGCGCATGTCCGCAATGTAAAGGTATGGGGGCGGTCGAAATTAAGATGCGCTACCTGCCTTCAACCTGGATCGTTTGTGCTCAATGTGAGGGCAGCAGGTTTTCGGAAAAGGTGCTGGAGCAGAAAGTCCCATTTGGCGAGGAGGAATTATCGATTGCCGATTTCTACCGGCTTTCCATCTCAAGGGCGGCAGCGTTATTCGACCATGAAGATAGGATCCCGAAAACAAAAATTAAAACTGCCTGCAGGATGTTACAGGCTTTACAGGATGTTGGTTTGGGATATCTGACGCTCGGCCAGCCTTCGCCGACCCTTTCCGGCGGTGAAGCCCAGCGGGTTAAACTGGCGAAACACCTCGGCCGGCGCAAATTAGCGGCCAGCCTGATCGTGCTGGATGAACCTTCTACCGGTCTGCACCCTCACGATCTGGCAGGTCTGCTGTTTGTGCTGGACCGCCTGGTGCGGGAGGGCGCCACGGCGCTGGTGGTTGAACACAACACGGATGTGATCCGCTCAGCGGATTGGGTCATCGACCTGGGTCCCGGCGCCGGACTAAAGGGGGGCAAACTGCTGTACGCCGGTCCGGTTGGCGGGCTTGCTCAAATCGGTGAATCGTCCACCGGCAGGGCTCTATCGGACGAACGCAATATCACCCCAGGTCGAGAATCATTTCATCCACGCAGGACTCGAAGGGAAATGATAACAATCCAGGGCGCCCGGGTGAACAACCTGAAAAATATCAGCCTGGAAATTCCGAAGGGGAAATTGGTCGTGGTTACCGGCGTTTCCGGATCAGGAAAATCAAGCCTGGTGTCAGATACGCTTGAAGTGGAATCACGGCGCAGGTTTTTAGAAACCCTCTCTCTTTACGAACGCCAGGGAACACGCGAAGGTCCGCAGGCGCAGGTCGACCAGGTGAGCGGTTTGGGGGTTGCGGTTTCCATTTCCGATGAGCGGCAGGCTTACAGCCGGCGCTCAACCGTCGGCACCCAAACTGAAATATCACACCATCTGGCTGTCCTGCTGGCATTTTTTGGTGAGAGGGAATGCCCGCAATGCAGTACTGCGCTGCTGCGTGATGGCGCTTGGCGCTGTAAAAAGTGCGGTTTCTCGGCTGATTTACCGCATGCCAGGCATTTTTCACCCGGGGATTATGTCGGCGCCTGTACAACATGCCATGGTGTGGGATCGCTGCAGGTACCGAACCCGGATAAATTAATCCTTAATCCTGAACTGCCGCTCTGTAACGGCGCCATGTATTCGCCTGGATTTTTCCCGAAAGGATATCTTTGCCAGCCGTACAATGTTGGTTATTACTTAGTACAGGCGCTCAGCCAGCGATATGGATTTGATCCTGAGGTTACGCCCTGGAAAGAAATGTCCGAAAGCGCGCAGCAGGCGTTCCTGTATGGGATTGACCAGCCGTTAGTTGTCCATGTCACCAATCGAAAAGGCAAAACTTATGTAAGGGAGTTGCCTTTTCCAGGTTTTTACGGCTGGGTAGGTGAATGGGATGTGGGAGGCACATATACTGATACCCGGGTGTGCCAAGATTGCGGCGGCGCACGTTTACGTCCAGAATTTGATTCAGTAACCTTGTGCGGATACAGCCTGCACCAGCTTAGTTCGATGCCCATGGTCCGTTTATATAAAGTAATGAACGAATTGGATTTGGGTATAACCAGTGAACATCCAGCAAATCCAAGTTTGAAAAAAATTCAGCATCGCCTGGAATTCTTGATCCAGGTAGGTCTGGGATATATCCACCTGGAACGCATCTCCGCCACGCTTTCGGCGGGAGAAGCGCAGCGCATAAAATTGGCGGCAGTGCTTGGCGCAGGATTGACTTCCCTGACGATCCTGCTGGATGAACCGACACGCGGCCTGCACCCCAGTGAAGTGGATGCGCTGCTGCAGGCGATGATTAGCCTGCGCGATGGCGGCTGCAGTGTGATCGTTGTCGAACACGATCCGGCGTTTTTGCGTGCAGCCGAACATATTATCGATATGGGCCCAGGGGCGGGATCAACAGGAGGTATGGTCGTAGCGCAGGGCAGTCCGCACCAGGTAGCTGCGATGGATACCGTAACAGGGAAATGGCTGCGTGATAGAGGCGCGAGCATTCACCAGAAGGCTGAACGGCAACCAGCGGAGTGGATGGTTATCCGCGGCGCGCGCGCGAACAACCTTCAGGGTGAGGTTATACACATCCCGCTGGGTATGCTGGTGGGGGTGTGCGGGGTATCGGGATCCGGAAAGAGCAGCTTGTTGGTGGATACGCTAGGGCGGGCTCTGTCTCCAAAAAAGATCACCACATCGGTTGCCTACGAACCGCTTGAACCGGGAGAATTCGAAGCTATTCAGCATGCGCCGGAACGCACGCTGGTCGTTGACCAGGTCAAGGCTGGTATCCGCAGTCCGGGGGATTACCTGGGTGTTATCAAGTCCCTGACGCAGCTGTACGCCGGCAGTGAAGGAGCGGCCGCGCTGGGATTGGATCCTGGAGCCTTTAAGCGGGGGTGTTCAGCCTGTAAAGGCCGCGGGTACGCACGTATCGACATGGGTTTCCTGCCGGGTGTGCGCGAGACTTGTGAGACCTGCCGCGGCACCGGTCACCTGGCTGAAGTCTGGGATGTAAAGCTGGACGGCGCTGCTTTACCAGAGTTGTACACGTATACCCTTACCCAGGTTATGGATTTATTCGGTGATATCCAGGCTGTTGGGAGGCCGCTGAAAGCTGCCCAGGAAGTGGGATTGGGGTACCTGGCCCTTCGGCAGCCCCGGTACAGCCTCTCGGGGGGAGAAGCGCAGCGCCTAAGGATCGCCGCCGAGTTGTGCCGGAAATCAAAAGATGGGACGCTGTACATCCTGGATGAGCCGACGGTCGGACAGCATATGCAAGATGTGCTCCGGTTGGTGGGTGTGCTGCTGCGGCTTGTTGAGGATGGGCACAGTGTGCTGGTAATCGAACACCACCCGCACCTGCTGGCAGCCTGTGATTGGCTGATAGAACTTGGTCCGGGAGGCGGTCCTGAGGGCGGTAAAGTGATTGCACAGGGGCTGCCTCGGGAAATGGCATCAGGCAGCACTCCGATTGCGATGTACCTGCGGGAGGTATTGGGCGCATGACCTGGCTGCCGCTGCTGTTGGCTGATCCGTCTCCATGTTTGCGCTGGCTGGTCCTGCGTGAGCTTTTGGGAAGGCGCAATGATGACCCTGAAATTCTGGAACTTGACGCGCTGCGCTCAAGCGATCCACTGGTTGCTGAATTATTCTCCAGCCAGAAAGCGAATGGCGCCTGGAGCGCAGGCGTTGATCTGAGCCTGGGCTCAGGTGATGAAGTGCGCATCACCGCGTTGGCCCTGAAACGCCTGGCTTTCTACGGTTTTACAGGAGAAAATCCGGCCATCATGCAGGGAGCGGAGTATTTATTTTCCCAGCAGGCGCAGGACGGCTCCTGGCCGCTGCAAAAGGTACAGGGAGGTGAGGATAACAGAGATAACTACGATATGGTACCGCTGCAAACTGCCATACCGCTGGCGAGCCTGGCAATGTGCGGTTATGCTCTTGAGGCGCGCGCAGAACGGGGATATGAATGGCTGCTGTCACAGCAGCTGGAGGATGGAGCCTGGCCGACTGGAATCTCATCCGGGGTTTATGGTTATGTAGCGGGTTACAGGCGTTTGGCCCACTCACGCTGGGGCTGCCGATCGAATACAACTGGCAGCTTGCTGTGTCTTTCCTACCATCCTGCATTAAAGGATGATCCAGGTACAAGAAAAGCGCTGGACCTGCTGCTGGCACAGGCGCGCTGTGAGAGCAGCAGTCTAGGGTTTGAAACTGCCCGCCTGGTTGGGACTGAGAAAATGCGCGGTTTTTTCACTCATTTTGCACATAATGATCCGGCCTTCTTATTGGGGTTGTGCAGCCGCATCGGAGCAGCCAGTGGGGATGAACGCGTGGATGAACTGGTGCGCTTCGTACTTGGAATCCAGGGACCGAACGGATTGTGGGATTATAAAAATAAACCAGGCGCATCTCGCTGGGTCACATTTGATTTGCTGAAGACTTTATCGCGCCTGGACGCAGACGCGGATTGGATCAGTCTCGAACCGCGCACGCCGTTCCAACCTTATCCTGATATTCAAAAACGGTTTTAAGGATTGATCTCACGCTCATTGAGTCCTGACAATTTACCCCAATAAATTCTAGTCTGGCAAGTTTCCCATAAGACCCATTATCCAGCGCATACATTTATGACCAATTTCCAGGAACATCAGCGGGCAGCCGCCGGCGATAACCGTGATGCCGTTATCCTGGCAGAATTCAACCGCTTCTTGCGAGACGCTGGAACTGGATTCACCCATAAAAGCGTTGCCGTGCATCCATACGCGCGAGATACCCCTTTCGGCGCATTCATGGACTAATTGGAGGCACCTTTCCGGACTTGTGACAATCAGCAGCCAATCGATTTCACCTTCAGGTAAGGATTGCAGATTTGGATAGCATCTGTCGCCTTCCACTTCGCTGGCATTTGGATTGACCGGGTAAACCTGGAATTCCCTCGCACGCAGCATTTTATAAATCCCATTTGCAGTCTGTCCCTCGTTGCGCGAAACGCCAGCTACAGCCAGGTTTTTATGTGCCAGGAAATCCTTCGCTTTTTCTTCAAATGTGGGCATTTTGTATCACTCCAATAATTCGTAGTTTTTCCATTTTCCGCTTCTTCCGCAAACCGGTCAACCTGAATTGTTAAACCCAAAAATGCGTATGAGCAATATTAGATCTAACAGGGTTTTTGGAATCCTCTGTAATAAACTATAACGGCTGGGGCGCATCTCACCAACCGATACTGGGATTTCGGATATATTTAAGCCGGAACGTTGAGCCCGGATGATCAATTCGGTGTCAAATATTTCTCCTTCTGTTATGCATTCTTCAACGATACGAACGATCGGGGCTGTTCGGAAAGCTTTTATTCCATGCGTATCGGTACCTTTGAATCCGAATAAGATTTGAATCAAGCGATTGAAACCTGTCGTAATAGATTTTCTTAGGAATGGTCGTTTGTCGCTGGATCCGGGAGCATTTTTTGAACCAATTACGATATCGAATTCTTTCAACATGCGCAAAGAATTCACAAGGAAATCCACATCCCAAAAATCGGCGTTAAAAGTTATTAAATTTTTCCCCTGAGCTGCCCGCATACCGTGGCGCAACGCCTTTCCGTAACTTGCAACGGGCAGTTGTTCGATGCGGATAACTGACCAGCGGGCTGCCAGCTTTTTAGATATCGCCGGAGTCTCGTCTGTGCATCCATTTTCGCACAGGATAAGCTCAAATTTCTGTGTATTGTCAATTCGAGTTACTGCCTGGAGCAGATTGTCGATTGAGTCTTCCAGGATGCTCTCCTCGTTGTATACCGGGATTAATATAGAAAATACAGGTTTTTCAATATCCATAAATAAGTACCATCAAAATCTCGATTGGAAGAATAAAAATGGTTACTCCAATTCGCCCAATGTTGTCCAGTGGTTTTGTAATCGAGGGATAGCATAAATTTCTTCTGCTGTACGGGTTTCATCTATTATTAAAAAATAGCCATTTTCGACAATTTGGATCAACTCCGTTAACCCGGGGGCTGTATAGAACCAGACGAATTCTTTTACAGTATCATCATAAATAATTCTAGTTGTGAAAAGACCGGTTTCTGGATCAATATCTTTGTGGAAAGATTGGATTGAATTCCGGTTAATTTGCTCGAATTCATAGAAAGGATGCCACGGTCCTCCTCCGATAAAGGCGATTTTTTTTTCAGGCAGGACAGTGATTATTTTTCCATATTTATGCAAATTTGAGCTTGCTTCTGAAAGAAGCAGGCTGTTTTTTATGAGGCGGCCAGATTGTACATACGGATTTGCCTGGGGTTTGAAAGCGAAGTAATTTATGAGACACATCAGTACTAATGCCAGACTCCAAACCTGGCGGTAAGAGGTGCCCATCGGCAGAGAGAGAACCATATACAAAAATATGATCGCGATGAGATTATGGCGGGCGCTGTTACCCTCTCTCAATCCCCAAAATAGGATTATGGGCAGCGATGCTAGGACTAACCAAAAGATAATCGTCCCATATTGGTTTTTCCTGACTAATAAGATTATTGCGGCTGCCGCCAGGGGAATAGTCACCAGACCAGTGGATTTGAATGCGATTTCCAGATTGATAATCGAGAATAGAAACTTTGGTTCGAGTGGAAAATTTTGATTCCATTGTCCATAAAACTTAGCACTATATTCAGATAACAGGCTGCCTGCATAATTCGAGTAAAAGAAAAAACAACCCATTACCACCAACAGCAGTATCGCTGACCAGGTGATTTTACGCTTTCTGGGGGTATCTAAATTCCAAACGGGTAAACAAAAAACCGCTGCAGCCAATATTGAATCAATTTTTATGAGGATTGCAATCATAAAAAAAGCTAGCGAACCTAAAAATCGTATCAATTTTTGAGGTTTCTTTTGATTACCAAGTGCGGATTGAAATAACAAAAGTGAAATAAGGAATAGCGCGGCGGAGAGGATCGTTGGAAATCCATATATGCTGCTGTGCCAGAATGTGGGGTTGAACTGCAAGATGATGCCTGCACTGGCTGCAGCAAGGATTGAACCGGTGAGATTAAGCATGAAAAGGTATACCATTGCTGTTACCACAGCGCTTGCTAAGAAACTGGCAATGGTCATGCAGGAAATGATGTTGGTCGTGTCAATCCAACCATGATTTATGCCGAATCGCAGTATTTCGATATACAGAGGCGCAGAAAAAACCGGGACCGGGTTAATATAATAAGGATCTTCAGATTGAAATGAAGCATACAGGCTCGAATTTGCCAGGCGGGCTGCATCCATTTCACCAAACGTATCCAGCAGTAAAAAAGGAATATGAATTAACAGGTTAAAAAGAATGATTCCAGCCAGGATTAAATGTGGATAAAGGCCTTTTCTTGAAATTGTGGATAGGGGGGTCATGTACGAATCACTAGCGATTTCGTAATTTCGATGTGTAGATGGATTTTTACGATAAGCTGTAAGATTGTTAGTCGGCAATTGATTGTGATTATATCATTCAGGCAAAAGCGGGTTAAATTGATGTCATTTGTGAGTATTCGGCACATACATATTACCATTCTGAAAAATTTTTCTAGTTCACTGCACACATCTGGATTCGCGATGGAGCGGGCAATTTCATTAGCGCATAATGGTCCTGATTTTCTGTACATCTCATTTGATACCGATTCACTCGATCCTGCTTATGCACCCGGCACCAGCACGCCCGGACTAGGTGGATTGACACGCCAGGAAGCATTTCCGGTTGTGCGTCGCCTCTGTGTTCAAGTGAACGTCGCTGGCCTGGAATTGTTCAAGGTTGCCCACGGCATGGTTCCTGGTTACACTACCGCCTGGAATGGATTGAGAATCATCCAGTAGGCAGTAACAGAAATGGCCATGCGAAAAGAAGGGATCACTGAACCGCATTGTTTAGGTGAACGCACTTCAGTTCAAGATACAGTTCACGAATAAACGCCTTAATTATTCAATTGGTAGAATGTTTTTGGATTTATTGCCCAAATTTCTGGTTCACTGCACATGGCTAACCAAAACTGAAATTGGGTATATTTGTTAGGAAATTTTCAATTATCCCTTAACCAAGTTTTTTTGTTGCGTTAATATTACCTTTTATCTCCTTTCAGTTATACTATAGGGAGAAATCATTGATTTTTGTGATGGATAAATGACGGATTTATCGGAGGATAGAAAATGAACCTTTCCAGGCTGCGCCATTTCTTTATTTTCGTACTCTTGTTCACCGTGTTGTTAGTCGGATGCAACTCGGTCATGGAGCGCGTAATCCCGCCCCCCACAAATACGTCAACCCCTTCACCGACACCGACTTCACCTCCAACCTTCACCGCGATGCCAACGCTGACCTTTACGCCGCCCCCCCCCCCGGTACAACCCAGCCCAACGGTCACTTTTTTCCCGACCGCTACTTTTGCGACTGGACCAACAAACACACCCACTCCTTCTAAAGTGCCCACTGATTACGTAGGTATGATCAGACCAATCGCCAGCGCAAAATTCAGGGGTAACTTCTCTGGCGGTAATATTGTATTCTCCACAAACGCCGAGGCTGACCGGGTAGGAGGTCTGACGATTAATTTCAAGTGCTGGGGCGATAATTACACGCTCAACCTGTCGAGAACCAGCATGAAGATTTCGAATTCGACTTTTACTTACGGCATGGAAGGCGTTTACGTGCAAGGCGCATTTACTTCATCCACTACTGCTAAAGGAGTATTTAATTACGAACTGGAAAAAGGGGGCAAGACCTGTTCCTACAGCTACCAGGGATGGACAGCGGATATGAAGTAAGGGCAATATGACGCCAACCCCCAGCGGTCTTAAAGAAATTCTGCGCATAGAAGTAGAAGCGCCCGTCCAATGGATTGCAGGTGAAACCGCTGCGGATATACCTGTAAACTGGTTCACTTGTTCAATTGAAGATATTAATGAGGGGGATGTGCTGCTGGCGAAGGCTGAGGAATGCAGCACGCATCTTTTGGACCTGGCTGGAAAAAACCTTGCCGCAGGTGTACTGCTTTTAGGCGAATCTAAGCCATCACCTAAGTGGGAAACATATAAATTTCCTGTCCTGCAAATTCCTTCAGAAGAGGATATTAAGAAGCTGACACGCGACCTGCAGAGCGCAGTACTCAACCAGCTGGCGGCTGTCATGCAACGCGGTCTGCGGGTGCACGCGCAGCTTTCCGAACTGGTTGCGGAGGGGGCAGGCTTGGATGGTCTTGCGCGTGCTATGGGGGATATTTCCGGCTGCGGGGTGCTGGTACAGGATAAGCGCGCCGGCATCCTTGCCCAACAGGGATCGGTTACGCTGCATGGTATCTGGGACGTGATCCTGGATCATCTGAGCGCGCTGAACAGCCTGCCGGAATCCCTGCTGGATCGCAAACGGGCTGGTGTCCACTCCGGGACGGTCGTGCAATCCATTCCGGGGGAACTCTATAGATTGATAAATCCGATTACGGTAAGTTCCGTGGTGCGCGGTTATCTTTCCCTGGTTGGGACACAGGCAGAATTAGACCCGTTGGCGCATATTGTGGTGGACCAAGGAACGATTGTTTGCGCGATAGAAATGGCGCGTAAAAAAGCAATCCGTGAAACCGAAAAACGGCTTAAAGGCGATTTACTAACTGCCTTGCTGGGAGACAATATTTCGCCGCGTGACGCAGAACTCTGGGTGGAGACCATGGGTTTGGATTTGAGTTTGGCGCACGTGGCGCTGCGTTTTATTTGGGATGGTGAAGAGCAGCCCTCCCGCCGCCGGCTGGAAACGCTGGTGAACGGGGAAATATCAACCCGCGGCGCGAAAGCGATTGTAAATCCTCTGGGATTAGAAGTAGTCTGCTTTTGTCAGGTAGCAGAGCAGATTGGCCGTCCTGAACGGGCTTTGGAATTAGGCCGTTCAGTCATCAAACAGGGGAAGGAGGAGTATCCGGATGCTCAAATTCGCTGCGGCGTCGGCTCCACCGCTGAGGAATTGAGCGAATGGCGCGATTCTTTCCGCCAGGCAGGCCAGGCGCTGGCAATGGCGCGCCGCTTCGAGGGTATAAAACCGCTCTATTTTCCGGATCTTTCCGTCTACCGCTTGTTGATGCAGATTGAACATAACCCTGAATTGATTACTTTTCAGGAGGAAACCCTGGGTCCTTTGACAACTCACGAGAACTGCCAGGAAATGGTACGCACGCTGGGCGCCTATTTCGAACACAACGGTAATATTTCCAAAACCGCTGATTCCCTATTTATCCACCGCAATACCCTGCTTTACCGCCTGGAACGTATCGCCTCTATTCTTGATCTGGATCTTGAGAACCCGGACAACCGGCTTGCCGTGCAACTGGCGCTGCGCATACAACAGATGAAAGGATTGTGTTGAGGGGGTGTTTTGTGCAATTTGCACAAAAATAGGGGCGATATTTTGTAGGATTTTCCAATGGTACGCTTCGGACAAGGTGGTAAACTTAGAAATAATTAAACGGTCGGTTCAACAAATTCTGATGATAATTTCACTCCTTTTCGGCATCCTGATTAGCCTTTTAGTTCTCATTCTGGGACTTGAGAACCCGCCACGCGCATGGGCAGCCAGAGCAATCCGCAGAGAGTGAGCCGGGTAAATTAAATTGAATGGTTGAAGGGCTGCCCAAAAAGGCAGCCCTTTTTATATTAAAAATAGAGACAAGATCGGGAATATACCAATAAATTAAATCAAGGAACAAAAATGCGCTCAGATCAGATCAAAAAAGGCTTTGAACGGGCACCCCACCGTTCGCTTTTGAAAGCCACCGGCGTGAAGGATGCCGATTTTGAAAAACCGTTTATCGCTGTCGTCAATTCTTATGTCGATATCGTACCTGGACATGTGCACCTGAAAGAGTTCGGTCAGATCGTAAAGGATGCTGTCCGTGCAGCCGGAGGCGTACCGTTTGAATTCAACACGATTGGGGTGGATGACGGGATTGCCATGGGGCACGCAGGAATGAAGTTCAGCCTGCCGTCGCGTGAGCTGATCGCAGACAGCGTGGAGACAATGATCCAGGCTCACCAGTTCGACGGGATGGTTTGTATCCCCAACTGTGACAAAATTGTTCCGGGGATGATTATGGCTGCCCTGCGGGTCGATATTCCAGCTGTCTTTGTATCCGGCGGTCCAATGGCGGCTGGCGTAACACCGGAAGGGGAAACGATTGACCTGATCAGCGTATTCGAAGGGGTTGGGGCGTTTAAAGCCGGCAAGATCGACGCGGCTCGTTTAAAGCAGTTGGAGGATTACGGTTGTCCGGGATGCGGTTCATGTTCCGGTCTATTTACCGCCAACTCGATGAACTGCCTCATGGAAGTGCTCGGGTTGGCGCTTCCGTTTAACGGCACCGCGCTGGCGTTGACCCATGAACGAGAGGAACTAGCCCGAAGTGCAGCCGGAAAAATCCTGGACTTGATCGATATGGATATCACACCGCGCAAAGTGGTTACAAAAGAAGCCATTGATGATGCTTTTGCGCTGGATATGGCTATGGGCGGCAGTACCAACACAGTCCTGCATACCCTGGCTTTTGCTCACGAGGCTGGCATTGACTATCCCCTCGAGCGTATTAACCGGGTGGCTGATAGCGTGCCGTATTTATGTAAGGTCAGCCCTTCCGGACCCTGGCACATGGAAGATGTTCATCGGGCAGGAGGCATCCCTGCCATTTTGAATGAAATTGGAAGCGATGGCAGTACGCTGCATATGGACCGGTTGACCGTGAGCGGAAAAACGCTGGCAGATTCGATAACTGGCGAAAAAATAAAAGACCATGAAGTAATCCGACCGTTGGATGAACCACATTCCAAGATGGGCGGTCTTGCGATTCTGTTTGGAAACCTGGCTCCACAGGGCGCAGTCATCAAGACTGGCGGTGTGATTCCTGCCATGCGACAATTTTCCGGACCTGCGCGTATCTATGAAGGCCATGACGAGGCTATGCAGGGCATCCTGAACGGTGAGGTTCAACCCGGTGAAGTGGTGGTCGTGCGCTACGAAGGGCCGGGAGGAGGTCCTGGTATGCAGGAGATGCTTTCTCCGACCTCGGCGATTATGGGTATGGGACTGGGTGAGAAAGTAGCCCTAATCACGGATGGGCGCTTTTCAGGAGGAACACGCGGGGCGTGCATTGGACATGTCAGCCCTGAAGCATCGGCACGAGGTCCGATTGCGGCTTTGGTGGATGGAGATGTGATCGAGATCGATGTAAATACCCGCAGATTGGATGTAAGACTGAGTGAGGATGAAATTAAACGACGCATCGCCAGCTTACCGGAATTTGAACCCAGGACGAATTCATCCTGGCTGCGCAGGTATGCCCGTATGGTGACCAGCGCCAGCCAGGGCGCAGTCCTGGTTTAGAAGTAATCATCAGCTTTTATCAATTTATTTAGATCAGGAGGAGAATATGCGAAAATCTGGAGCTGAAATTTTTTGGGAATGTATGGTTCGCGAAGGTGTGGACCTGGTCTTCGGTATTCCAGGCGGAGCGATTATGCCTGTGTACGATACGATGCTCAACTACCCGGTCCGCCATGTACTGGTGCGGCACGAGCAAGGCGCGGCTCACATGGCGGATGGGTATGCGCGCAGTTCTGGTAAAGTGGGCGTTGCTATGGCGACCTCCGGGCCGGGAGCGACCAATCTGGTAACCGGTATCGCCACTGCTATGATGGATTCATCCCCTATTGTTTGCGTTACGGGACAGGTCCCGATCAATCTGGTCGGGGGGGATGCATTCCAGGAAGTGGATGTCACCGGAATCACGCTGCCAGTAACCAAGCACAATTACCTGGTAGCAAGCGCGGATGAAGTTGCGCAGGTGGTACGCGAGGCTTTTTATATCGCCCGCAGCGGCCGTCCGGGACCTGTACTGATCGATTTCTGCAAAAATGCCCAGGTTGAAGAGGCGGAATTCGAGTATCCAGAGAATTTAGCTTTACCTGGATATCAGCCGCCCGATCATGCTCCAAAAGTTGATATGCAGCGAGCCGTAGACTTGATCGAATCAGCTGAGCGGCCGGTAATCCTGGCTGGTCACGGCGTGTTAATGTCGGGAGCGATGCAGGAACTTCAGTTGTATGCCGTCAAGACCCAGACCCCAGTAGCGATGACCCTGCTCGGGTTGGGGGCGATGCCAGCTTCCCATCCGATGAGCTTGAATATGATGGGTATGCATGGCGAAGCTTATACCAACCAGGCCATACAGGACGCCGATCTGCTGCTTGCCTTTGGCATGCGATTTGACGACCGGGTGACCGGCAATCTGCGCAATTATGCCCCGGGAGCGCGCAAAATCCACATTGATATTGATCCTTCAGAAGTGCATAAGAATGTGAATGTGGACGTGCCGCTGATCGGCGATTTAAAGACTGTTTTAACGGATCTAATTCCGATGGTGGATGAATACGACCACGATGAATGGCTTGCCCAGATTGCTGAGTGGCGCCGGGAGAGTAATGAACGCGATATCGTTTTCTGGCCGAAGGATGACAAGCTGTACACTGCGAAAGTGATCAATGACATTTGGAAAGAGACCGCCGGGGATGCAATCATTGCTACAGGTGTGGGTCAACACCAGATGTGGGCAGCGCAATATTACCGGCTCGAACAACCTTACCGCCTGATTACATCAGGCGGCGCTGGGACAATGGGATTCGGGCTCCCGTCCGGGATTGGCGCATGGTTTGCGCATCCGGAAAGGGAGATTTGGGTCATTGATGGGGACGGGAGTTTCCAGATGACCCAGGCAGAGCTGTCCACAGCTGTCAATGAGGGCGCTAACGTCAAAATTGCCATTATGAATAATAATTTTTTGGGAATGGTTCGCCAGTGGCAGGAGTTTTTCTTCGAAAGCCGGTATGCTGGGACCCCGCTCAAAAACCCTGATTTCACATTAATAGCTGAAGCGCATGGGATACCGGCGAAACGTATCACAAAGCCCGATGAATTATCCGGCGCGATCCAATTCGCACATGAGACGCCCGGTCCGGTTGTGTTGGAGTTTAAAGTTGAACAGGAAGAAGCTGTGTATCCGATGGTACCTACTGGAGCAGCGCTGCACGAAATGATCCGGCGTCCAAACCGCAGCACTATGGCAGCCGGGGAATAAAAGGAGGAATGAAGAAATGTCTCGTACTTTAATCACTCTGGTAGAAGATAAACCCGGTGTACTCAACCGGGTGACATCATTGTTCAGACGTCGAAATTTTAATATCGCATCGCTCAATGTTGGCCGCACCGAACAGCCGGATGTTTCACGTATGACGATTTTAATGGACAGCGACGATGGTGATGCGCGCCTGGCTGAAGCAAATCTATACAAGTTAGTTAATGTTATCGATGTACAGGATGTGACCAACCGTCCTACTGTCAGGCGCGACCTTGCGTTGATCAAAGTAAAAGCCACCCCTGATCAGCGTGCTGATGTGATGAACCTGGCATCCATTTTCAGGGGAAAAATCGTGGATGTGGCGCCCGATTCGGTCATCGTTGAACTGACCGGAACGGAAGATAAGATCGAAAGCCTTCTGGAACTCTTACGACCTCTGGGCATATTAGAGATGGTGCGTACAGGGCAGGTCGCCATGCTGCGCGGGGATGCGGCAGGCGAGCGGCACACACCGGGCGCAAACGGCAACAATCACAAAAATATTGAAATGTAAAGAAAATTCAAATAACAAAGGAATAATCATGGCCAATATTTATTATGACAAGGATGCCAATCCAGAACTGATCAAGGATAAAAAAGTAGCGATCATCGGTTTTGGTTCGCAAGGACACGCCCATGCGCTTAATTTGCGCGACAGCGGAGTGGAGGTGCGGGTCAGCGAAAGACCGGATTGTGAATCGTGCAAGAAAGCGATTGAAATGGGATTCACGATCATGCCAGTGGGTGAAGCGGTCGTCTGGGCGGATACGATTATGCTGCTGACCCCGGATACAACCCAGCCGCAGATCTACGCTGAACAGATTGAACCCAATTTAATACCCGGGAAAACGTTGATGTTCGCACACGGATTCAATATCCGCTATGAGACCATCAAACCACCCCCGGAGATCGATGTCAGCATGATCGCCCCCAAGGCGCCCGGGCACCGGGTGCGGGAACTCTACGTGGAAGGTGAGGGAACACCAGCTTTACTGGCGGTTTATCAGGATCCTTCCGGCCAGGCGAAAGAAAACGCGATCGCATACGCCTGGGGACTTGGGGTGACGCGAGCGGGAGTAGTAGAGACCACTTTCAAAGAGGAAACCGAAACCGATCTGTTTGGGGAACAGGCTGTACTGTGCGGCGGGGTGACTGCACTGCTGAAAGCTGGTTTCGAGACCCTGGTAGAAGCGGGTTACCAGCCGGAACTAGCTTATTTCGAAACGATGCACGAGCTCAAATTAATTGTGGACTTGATGTATCAAGGCGGGATGAATTATATGCGCTATTCTGTATCTGATACAGCTGAGCACGGGGATTACACTGCCGGCGACCAGATCATTGGTGAGGAGACCAAGTATGTCATGTCGCAATTGTTATCGGATATCCAGGACGGCTCTTATGCTGAAAAATGGATCGAAGAGAATAAAAAAGGAAGACCCTGGTTTAACGAGAAACGCCGGCAGGAACAGGAGCACATGATCGAGAAAGTAGGCGCAAATCTGAGATCCATGATGCCGTTTATTGACCCGGTCAATATCAAACCCGGTGAATGATCAAAGGTCAGGAATTAGATGATGATGAGCGAAATTAAAAAGGACGACAACTACGTTTATATTTTTGATACAACCCTGCGAGATGGGGAGCAATCTCCCGGCGCGACGCTAACTTCCACTGAAAAGTTGGAAATCGCGCGCGGTCTGGCAAAGCTGGGAGTTGATATCATCGAGGCCGGTTTTCCAATCGCCTCCCCGGATGACCTGGAGGGCGTGCGGCGCATCGCTATTGAAGTCGGCAACCCGATCCCCGGCGCGGAGGAACTCTCACGTCCGGTGCCGGTAATCTGCGGCCTGGCGCGCGCCAACAAGGCGGATATCGATGCTGCCTGGGAAGCGATAAAACACGCCGCCCGGCCGCGCATTCACACATTTTTGGCGACTTCACCTATTCATATGCGTTATAAACTTCGCATGGATCCTGAAGAAGTTGTCGAAAAGGTGCGCGAGATGGTCGCTTATGCCAAATCATTCTGCGATGATGTGGAATTTTCGCCGGAGGACGCCGGACGCAGCGAACCGGAATTCCTTTACCTTGTGCTGGAAGAAGCCATAAAAGCGGGCGCGACCACGCTCAATATCCCGGATACGGTTGGCTATACCCTGCCGCAGGAATTTGGAACGCTCATCGAAGGCATTATACACAACACGCCTGGTATCGAGGATGTTGTCGTTTCGGTCCATACCCATGATGATCTGGGGTTTGCGACGGCCAACGCCCTGGCCGGTATCCAGGCTGGAGCACGCCAGGCTGAGGTGACTGTTAATGGCATTGGGGAACGAGCCGGGAATACATCGCTGGAAGAAGTTGTGATGACCCTGAACACCCGGCGCGCGATTTTTGGATTGGAAACCGGGATCGATACAACCCAGATCTCCCGGGTAAGCCGCATGGTATCCAACTTCACCGGCATCCCCATCCAACCCAACAAAGCCATCGTAGGTGCCAATGCGTTCGCACACGAGGCCGGCATCCACCAGGATGGCATGCTGAAGCACCAGATGACCTACGAGATTATGCGTCCAGAGACGATCGGATTGAGCCGCTCCCGCCTTGTTTTAGGAAAGCATTCGGGCAGACATGCGCTCAGAGTGCACCTTGAGGAAATGGGCTACGATCTAACGAAAGACCAGCTGGACAGGGCTTTCGAAAGTTACAAGGACCTGGCAGACAAGAAAAAAGTGGTTACGGATGCTGATCTGGAGGCGTTGATTGAAGATCAGGTCTACCTGTCCCAGGAAGTCTACCACCTGGATGGTCTGCAGGTCGCCTGCGGGACGATGGGCATGCCCACCGCCACGGTTAGGTTGGTTGACCCGGAAGGAGAGATGATCATTAAGGCTGCTGTGGGGACAGGACCAGTACACGCTGCATACGAAGCAATCGACGCTATATTAGGAGTGCCCAATACACTGGTTGAGTTCAGTATTAACGCGGTCACGGAAGGTATCGATGCTCTGGGAGAAGTTACGGTGCGCCTGGAAAGCGTGGAAGGTGCGCTCCCACAGCGCACTTCACCCCAAAACGGCAGCCGGCATAAGCGTACGTTTGGTGGATACGGCGCGGATACGGATATTATCGTCGCCAGCGCCAAAGCTTACCTGGCGGCTGTCAACAAAATGATTGTTGCCCTCGGTCACCAGGAGGCGGCGGTCACAACGGTTACCAGTGAAGCAGTTTTATGAGTTTGATTGGAGAGAAATGCTATGCTAAAAATTTATGAATTCCATAGGCGTCATTATATCGGCCAGCTTGATATGGATTTCGAACCCGATGTAATCCCATCACAATGGGATCTGACAGGTATGCCGCGTCGATCGCAAAGCCCGTCATATTGGGTGCCGGTTGAACCTCTGGAGACCGTCCCCTATCCCGCCGGAGCGACTGATGTTGAACCGCCGGTCAGTAAATTGGTCGATTATTATGACCGGATAATAAATCCCGCATCTTGGATTTGGTGCGGTTATTAACAAGTATCTTTGCAATTCACCCATATATATTTATGTCAAAACCGCGAACACTATTCGAAAAGATCTGGGAAAAACATCTGGTCTACCAACAACCGGACGCTCCGGGGATTCTGTACATTGACCTGCACCTGGTGCATGAGGTCACTTCCCCACAAGCGTTTGCAGGGCTTCGGGATAAAGGTTTGCAGGTCAGGCGTCCGGAGCGAATATTCGCCACAATGGACCATTCTACACCAACCCTGGACCTGGAACTGCCGCTTCTGGATGAATTAGCATTTCGCCAACTGCGCCAGCTGGAGACAAACTGCCGCGATTTTGGGATTAATCTGTATGATATGAAGAGCGAGCAGCGCGGGATTGTGCATGTGATCGGTCCCGAGCAAGGCCTCACCCAGCCAGGAATGACCATTGTGTGCGGAGACAGCCACACTTCTACTCACGGCGCGTTCGGTGCGCTGGCATTTGGCATCGGCACCAGTGAAGTAGAGCATGTCCTGGCAACCCAATGTCTGCTGCAAGAGCGTCCGAGAACGATGAAAGTGGATTATGGCGGTATCCTGCCAGCCGGGGTCACTTCAAAAGATATGATTCTGGCTTTGATTGCAAGAATAGGTACAGGAGGCGGGACGGGATATGTATTCGAATATGCTGGGTCAGGTGTGCGCTCGCTGAGCATGGAAGCGCGCATGACGATTTGTAATATGTCGATTGAAGCCGGCGCGCGTGCGGGCATGATTGCTCCGGATGAGATCACTTTCCAATACCTGGCAGGTAGAGAATTTTCTCCGAAAGGCGAGGAATGGGAGGCAGCCCTGGCGGATTGGCGCCGCCTGCCTTCGGACGAAGAGGCTCACTTCGACGACCGTATTTCTCTGGATGTTTCAGACTTGCAGCCGATGATTACCTACGGGACCAATCCAGGGATGGGGATACCGGTAACCGGGGTGGTCCCCGATCCTTCGGATGAACCTGATACAGGAAAAAGGGGATCGCTGGAGAATGCGTTAACTTACATGGATATCCAGCCCGGGAAACCACTCTTGGGCCGCTCCTTGGATGTTGTCTTCATCGGGAGCTGCACAAATTCACGTATAAGCGATTTACGTTTGGCTGCTGATATGCTGCGCGGCAGGAAAATCGCGCCGGATATCCGTTTGCTGGTGGTACCTGGCTCTGAGAAAATCCGCCGTCAGGCGGAAGAGGAGGGACTGGACCGTGTATTCAAAGAAGCGGGCGGTGAGTGGCGTTATTCTGGCTGCAGTATGTGCATTGCAATGAACGGAGACCAATTACAACCGGGGCAGTATGCCGTAAGTACCAGCAATCGCAATTTTGAAGGGCGCCAGGGTAAAGGCGGGAGGACATTCCTAGCCAGCCCGCTGACCGCGGCTGCCAGCGCGATCACCGGAAAAGTCACTGATCCGCGCACTATTGAATAAGGGGTTTGGGTATATATGGAACCATTTCAGAAACTTACTTCGAGGGTAATTCCCCTGCTCAGGGATAATATCGATACTGACCAGATTATCCCCGCTCATTACTTGAAAGTTACGGATAAAGTTGGCCTAGCGGAGGGTTGCTTTTCAAGCTGGCGGTACACCGCAGGTGGAAACCCAGACCCTGAATTTGTGTTGAACAAACCGGAATATCAAGGAGCGCAGATTTTGCTGGCTGGGGATAACTTTGGTTGTGGTTCGTCGAGAGAGCACGCGCCCTGGGCGCTGTTTGGCTGGGGGATCAGGGCAGTTATCAGCACCTCATTTGCAGATATTTTTCGCAACAATGCTATGAAAAACGGTCTGCTGCCGGTTGTCCTTAAAGCGGATGTCCACACCGGATTGGTGGGATCCCTCCAGTCAAATCCGCTGAGTGAAGTCAGTATTGATCTGGAGAACCAAAAGATAAGCCTGCCAGTTGGAATTGAGGCAACCTTCCCGATCGATTCATTTAACAAGCTTTGCTTGCTGGAGGGGATCGATTCGTTAGAGTACCTGTTAAAACATGAAGAGCAAATCAGCGCCTTTGAAAACAAGGCTTCGTGAAGGATAATTAATGAGAAAAATTGAACTATACGACACAACATTACGGGACGGAACGCAACGCGAGGGCATCTCCCTCTCAATGGACGACAAGATCAAGATTGCACGGCGCTTGGACGAGTTCGGCGTACAGTATATTGAAGGCGGTTGGCCGGGATCCAATCCCAAAGACGCTGCATTTTTCGAAAAAGTTCACGATTATGAATGGGGCAGCGCCAGGATTACCGCATTTGGATCTACTTTGAGAAAAGGTAATCGTCCGGAGGATGATCCCAATCTTCAAGCGCTGATCGCGGCGAACACTTCTGTTGTAACGCTGGTCGGTAAAAGCTGGGATATGCATGTAACGCATGTTTTAGAAACCACGTTGGAGAATAATCTGACTATGATAGCCGACAGTGTTGCATATCTTAAATCGTTGGGCAAGCATGTGATTTTCGATGGAGAACACTTTTTCGACGGCTACCGCGCCGATCCGGCATATACAATTAAAACCATAAAAGCCGCGGCTGAGAATGGGGCCGATATGATTGTCTTATGCGATACTAATGGCGGCTTGCTGCCCTGGGAGATTGAAGAGATATTCCGCACGGTTGCCGCCCGCGTGGATACACCGCTGGGTATCCACGCCCATGACGATGGCGGCTGTGGTGTTGCGAACTCCCTGGCTGGCGTCCAGGCTGGAGCAGTCCAGGTGCAGGGGACGATCAATGGATACGGTGAACGGGTGGGTAATGCTAACCTTTGCACCATCATACCGGACTTACAGATCAAAATGGGATTTGAATGTGTTGATCCGGCTAACCTGGCGCAGCTAACAGAATTATCCCGGTTTGTGGCTGAGGTTGCGAACCTGCCTCATGAGAGGCACCAGGCTTTTGTTGGTGAAAGCGCATTTGCCCATAAAGGCGGCATTCATGTTGCAGCAATTATGAAAGCGGAAAGTTCCTACCAGCATATTGACCCACAGCTGGTCGGCAACCAAAGGCGGACTGTCGTCTCTGAGCTCTCGGGAAAAGGGAATGTTATTGAGAAATCTCAACATTACGGGCTGGATGTGAGCAGTGAGCAGGCGCGCGAGGCGGTCGAAAAGATAAAAGATCTGGAATCGCAGGGCTTCACTTTCGAAGGCGCGGATGGTTCAGTTAAAGTGATGCTGCAACGCATGCAGCCGGATTATCAACCGCCATTCGAATTAATTGATTTTATGGTTGTGGTGGAAAACCGCCAGGGACGAGGCATCTTTTCTGAAGCGACAGTAAAAGTGAAAGTCGGCGAGCGTATTTATCACACAGCGGCTGAAGGAAATGGACCGGTAAACGCGCTGGATAAAGCGCTGCGTAAAGCATTGATCGATGAATACCCAAAGCTCATCGATACCAGTTTATCGGATTATAAAGTTCGCATCCTAGACAGCGACAGCGGAACCAGCGCCAGTGTGCGAGTATTAATCGATACCAAGAATGGAAAGAAAAAACAACGTTGGAGCACGGTAGGCGCCAGCACAAATATAATCGAAGCCAGCTGGAAAGCCTTAGAAGACAGCCTGGAATATGCACTTTTGAATGGGGAATCTGAAAAATGA
>Ga0180438_10001156_pt1 | contig 47602 bp, 59 predicted proteins | sample SS_ome_12_FD_132455 | JGI IMG/M metagenome (GOLD analysis project Ga0180438, IMG submission 132455) | Hypersaline lake sediment archaeal communities from the Salton Sea, California, USA - SS_3_D_2 metaG | ecosystem: Environmental > Aquatic > Non-marine Saline and Alkaline > Hypersaline >...
ACTCCGGCCAAGGACAAAGATCCCCTGGAAATGACTCCCGATGAGTTAGAAAAACGGGAAAACGAATTACTGGAGAAAGGCGAGGAACCACCGGCAGAGGAAAAGACCGAGGAGAAATCCGAAGAAAAGCCGGACAAGAAAGCCGAGAAGCCGGAGGAACCGGAGAAAAAAGAAGAAGAAACACCACCGGAGCCGAGATATGATAAAGACGGTAATTTAATAACTGGAGATCCGTTGAAGGATACCCAGGCACGTCTAACCAGGGAAATCGAGGAGAAAAAGCGCTTAGAGCGTGAACTGGCCGACAAAAAGTTTGAAAAATTTGAGCGGCTAACTCCTGAGAAAAAAGACGAATTGAAATATGACGATCCCGACGCCTTTGAGCAATACCTTGAAGATGAGAGGGCTTACGACCAACACGAGGCGGATAAAATCACGGCCGAGTTATTGGATGCACATGAGCAAAACACCAACAACGTCGTCGAATTTGTTGCCACTGTTAACGGTTTAGATCCTTCCAGGGAACGTGATTCAATTCTGAGCGAACTACGTAATCCGGAAAGCGAGGCCACAAAGTTAATGATGGGCCTAAACGATCATCTTGAGAAGAATATCCGTCCGGATAGATTAATACGTTCAAAAGATGAGAACGGTAACGACGTAGAGTATCCTCTGTATAGTAAAGAGAAACTTCATCTGGCTTATAATGCTGTATATTCTGAGAAAATTCAAAGCGAAATGGCCAAGAGTATACGAGAGAAAACACTTGCTGACATAGAAAACGCCGCCAACGGCGGATCTAAACTCGATAGAGTTGAGTCCAGCGCGTCCGGACCATCCAGCGGTCAAAAGACACCGGAGGAATATAGCCAAGAGGAGATCTTTTATATGACGCCGGATCAGCTGGAAAAACTGGAAAAGCAGTATACTCCTGGTTAAACACGATAATTAACCGGAGGTTTAAGAAATGGCATTATACGACCATGATTTTAGCGGAAATTACCCTGTCGTAGCAGCTCAGAAGATGGTTTTTGAGACGCTTAAAGAGTTCTTCTGGGGTCCGTTCGCTAAATTCAACACACCCAAAGAATCGCCTATTTCAAAGAATAATCGTCCGCGCCCTATTAATTCACCTATTGTAATCCATTGGGAATTGACACGTAAGAGCGGCGATATCATTGAGATACCGATGCACCGGCAGTTAAAACAACTTCCTCAGACCGGTAAGCAGCAATTAGCTGGCCATGAGGAACGTCCAAACATCAATTTCGCGCTGGCCGCTATCATGCTCCAGCGTCATGCTGAATTGCCCAAAGACAGTGATTTATCAGAACACAGCCAGAAAGATATGAGATTGATTGAAAATGCACGTCCGGCGCTTATGTCACACTATGCACGTTCGGAGGAATACCTGGGCGCAAGTTACGCCATGTATTACGGCTGGTCCTGGGGAGTCCTCAATGATAACTGGTTTAGCGGAGAAACAAAGATCGCGGCCAGTTCTCATCCACATATTTACGTCGCCGGATCCGGCAAAGTCGGTTATGGTGGCGGTTATCCTGGCACAGCCGGTTATGAAACCGCTGTAGCCGCGGCGATTGCTGGAGTAGGGGCAACCGACGTTATGGATGCAGCTTTCTTACAGGCGCTAAAAGCGGATCCCCAGGTAAGAAAGATTCCACCTATTATGATTAAAAATGGTAATCCTCTCCGTCTCCTGGTTTGTCACCCGTGGCAGATCGTAACACTGGAAAATGATTCAACTTTCCGCGGAGTCGTTGAAAAGGCCATGGTTCAGCAATTGGCCAAGGACAACCCGTTTTTAATCGCGGCAAAGTATATTTACGCTGGCTTTGCCATTTTTGAATCTGATACCGCTGTATGGCCATGCCGTGATAATTCCGGCCCTGAGTTTGGACCTGGTACGATTTCGGATCTGGATTCATTTGAGGACTATTCCTCAGATACGGTTTTTGCAGCCATGGTATTAGGTAGTAACGCTCTCTTTAAGGCTATGGGTTCGCCTATGGCGTTCAAGAGACGGACTGACGACTACGGCCAGTTACACGGCGTAGCTTATCAGATAATTCACGGATACAGCCGCTCGGACTTCTGGAACAGAGACGACGGATCTACTGGCCAGTATCTAAAAAATGATCGTTCATGCCTGGCGATTACTTACGCGGCCGCGCCGTCATACTAGGAAAGGGGGTAATGATGTTTAGATTATTTTTTATCTCAACGCTGATTGTCCTTTTCTCGGTATTTAGCGCTTTTGGCGCAGACGCCGACAATGAGGGCACTTATCAGGTTAACGTTTTACCTGGTGGAGTTTTGTACACAATTACCGTTGCTTATGGTGCGACGGACAGTACGGATGATCTTCATACTAAGGCAATTCCGCTTTGGTACGCGGATCCGATCAATAAGCCGATCGTTGTCCAAGCTTGGGGAAATGCCGCTACTAATATCGATGTTAATGTCGATTGCGAATTTTCCAACGAATTAAACGATACTCAGTTTATTGCTTCCGTTTTAGATTTTGACGCCTTGGGTGCTGCCGCTGCAGTTATGCACGTTTTTAACCCTGGCGGAAATGCCGCTTTCGATTCAAGGACTGACTCAACCGCTTTAAATCTGTATATGAGATTTGAATGTGATGGACAGACAGCTAATCCCCAGACAGCCGAAATTTATTTTAAAGTATGGGTGCCAGCTAAGGACGGAATAAGAGAACAGGACCTACGCGGCAAAGTTAACGTAGTGTCCACATCTTAAATAACGCCTAACCTTAAACTATTGAAGGAGTTTTATAATGGCTACTGTTAAACGTTTACAAGAGCGCGTTAAGGTTGAGGCCCAGGGCTTATTTGCATCACACACGGGAGACGTTTACGCCCGAGTATGTGCAAGTGAAGATAAAGCCTTTACCTATTGGGAAGTATTCGCCGCGGCACCAACCGAGGCAAATTTCAACGCTCTCCCGACGGCAAGTTTGCTTATCAACACGGCAGACGGTACGCGCAAGATCAAAACAGGAGCAACAACCTGGGTTGATATAACCGCGTCTTAATAAATATCGCTCCAGGGGATTCGTCTCCTGGAGCTTTATTCTAAACAAAAAAAGGATAGTAAAAATGGCTACCAAAAAATTGTATTGTAAGGTATTTCGTCCAGAGGGCAAACGCTTTGCTCCAATAGATTTGAGGACCAGGCAAATCGACCGGACAAAAGAAGTATTTTTATATCCGGATAAGCCGGTGGAAGTGGAGTCAAAACTGGCCGACATTCTATTAGAGCAAGACCCACATTTGGTTAGTACAAAACCCTATGATCCGAAAGAGGATCCCGTTCAACAAAGTATGGAACGTCGCGAAAAACACTTGAAAAAGGTTCATGTTGCCACACAGCCGGAAACTGCAGAAGAAAGAGCCGCTGCTAACGCCCGTTTTATTCGTGACGGTGGACAAAAGACGAAATTAAGGCCGGTTCAGGATAAAGGGCTGGCACACCAGGGAGACGCCCAGGATCCGGACGTAATAGCCGCTGATAAAGAAGATGTACTCCAATATGTCGAGATCTTGTCCGAGATCATGGAGGTTCCAGAGGCCGAAATGACGATTGATTTTATCCGGACCTATGGCAAAAAACTGAATATGACGTTCAAAGGTAAAAAGAGGGATTTGATACTGAAACAGTTTAACGAACGTTGCGATAAGTTAACGGCCGCGATCGAAAAACGTCTTAAAACTGATACCCTGGTAACGACTGAAAACCATGTTCCTGGAGAAGTATCTGTAACAACGCCGCCAGGATTTGAGCCACCAACCGGAGAAGAACCACCGACCGAGGTAGAGGAGCCTAAAGACGGAGGCGGTAGTTTGCCCGAGACTGAGGAGCCAGCAAAGGATAAATAAAACATGATACCTTATGCTGAACTAACAAACGAAAGTATTGGATATCTTGAGATCGATAGTACAGACTTGGACCGATACCAGGTTGTAGAAAGCCTGAATGCTGCTCAACTGGAACTGCTTAATATTTTACCGATCAAATTCATATCCAATGTGGTAAAATCTACAAATTTTCACTTGCAGCAAAATGTAGTAGCCTATCAATGGCCTAATGATTGGTTAAGGTTTTTAATGGCCTGGGTAGACTATGACGCTGCAATAGATGTTGATAACAGAGGAACCGAATTAACAATCTGGATTGCCGATAATTTTCAGGTACCAATGTCAGAGATTGCAACGGCCAGTTATCCGTTTATAGATATCGAGATCGAGGGCGGCTATGAGATCCGGCCAAAACCATCGGCCAATATGAGTAATGGCGGACGTTTAAGGTATGTCTGGAAACCGATGCCGATAGATGCCAGCCAGCCGTCGCTTTTAAACTATAATCTCAAAAATCTTCTGATATACAAAGCCGTTGAATTGTCCGCCATGGTGGATAATTACCGGCCGGACCTGAGTAAAAAATTTGGCGAGTTTTATATCCGTGAATTAAACAATTTTATGCCAAAGAAGGAAAAAACATGACAGTCTTACAAATTATCCAGGCCGTCGTCCAAAGAGTAGGAAAATCAATTATATCTGATTATGGCGAAAATTTCATAGTAGAAACCATGGCCAGGATCTATAAAGAGACTAACGAAGATCTCAAATGTCTGCAGAAAGAGTATACATTTACTTTTGACGCCACGGCCGTTACAAATGGCTACATGGATTTACCAGCTGATTGGTTATGGCCTACGAGACTGTCTCCCTACCGGATCTGGAGAGATCCTAAAGTGTATCTAAGCTCTGAGCCGAATACGTTTACAATCGCTCAGAGACGCCTATATATCGCTGGAGTGGCCGAGTCGGACGTATTTGATACGATGTATGTCTCCCAGGGAAAAACCCTGGTTAATAAGACAGACGCGGAAATTATAGGGCCGCCGGACTCCTCAGCGACCGAGGCAAACACTCCGGAATGGACTCCGGACGTTTACCATCCTTTTTTGATCTATGCCACGGCATTAGAACTAAAGCCAAATTATCCGCTGCAAGCGCAAGATTTGATGAAATATCAGTCTCTAAGACAGAAACTCGATCGGAGTTACTGGCTGCAGCAATTAGCCGCTGAGCCGAAAGAAGGTCCAGGGGTACGGCAAGACAGTTATACGACAAATTTGGATCCTTATGCTATCGTTGATAATCCGTAAAGTCGTATTTAACTGGATGGATAATGGCTATTTTCAAAGTACCGATAGAGCCAGGCGGACAATTATCCGACCTGGTTCAGACGGATCTGGGTAAAAACCAGCACCAGCAAGTCGTAAACTTGCGCCAGGAAAAGATTAATGAGTGGGAATGTGTTAAAGGCTATAAAGAAGTTTCAACGGAATTTACCGACATTAGAGCCGCCGTTGAGATCTCTGACGATCTTAGCGGCGATCGCTTTCTCCTGGTCCAGGACGGTACGACGTTAAAGCGATTAGATTATGATTCTGTAAATTCCCCTCTTTTTGGCTACGAGAATGAAACACCAGACACTATTACCCTACCATCGGGAATAACCATAAGCGCAAATGGAACTACGCCGCCGTTGCGTTTTTTCTACTTTAGAGGCATTGTCCGGATCTCCGGAGCGTCTGAGCCGATGTGGTACGGATATGTCGATCGAACATTTTTCCCTAACTCCTGGGCAACTCATACACTGGACGATTTTAATTCAGATCGCGGAAACTGGACGTCCGGAGTAGATGCAACAACAACACACGAAACGACTTCCCCACTTCTTGAGGGCGCTGGTACTCTCCAGGTTGACGCTACCGCGGCAAACGGCTACGCTTGGCACACCTATACGTGTGTTGTAGGTACTAAATATAAGTTTTTTGTCAAGGGATTAAAAGAATCCGGACAGACCTCACAAAACTACAAAGTCCAGATCTCTACGATCCTGGGAACCGGCGATATTGCCGTTCTAACACATGACACAGATGATGAATGGCATGTTTTTGAGTATGAGTTTACGGCCACGGCTACACAGGTTCATGTTGAATTTTCGCCGGTTGATAATGGTGATTATGCACACTTCGATTATGCACTTATGCGCGTCTGTCACCAGATCGTCGTAGCAGATTGGCATATTTTTCCGGCCTCCCTAAATAAACCCACTTCCTCAGAGATAACGGACATAGACGCTGCAGCACACGGCCAGGCTATTAACTCGGCCGGATTTCTCAATGCGTTATTTTCTTTCGGATTTGGCTACGATCAGAGCCAGTTTTCGCTAATGGCCGATGATTTAGAGATCGATACGGCCACAAATCTTAATAATTTTATGCCGGACACTATTGTTAACGCTGTTTGTTCGGGTACCTATGGAGTTGTTAAATTCGATATTACGATAAAAGACGCTTTTGATTTATACAGGGTTACATCATTTCTGTTCAATATTTATTACAAGGTTGGCGAAGATACGCTTTTGGATCCGAAATGGAACGAATACAATACCCACGCCGAAATTGATTTTACTGAGGAATATGAAGAGGGACACGTATTTACAAAAACCAATTTTTACTATGATAGCGCGGATCCAAAAAGACTTTATTTATCGTCTGTCTCCCAAGCGTCAGGGGAGAGAACACAAAGGTATTGGGACGGTTATTTTCAGGTAGGGAGGAGAATAAAATTATCAAATGCCGTTGGTAGTCTTGATACAATTATAACGACCTACAATGATAACGGTGTGACTGAGTTCGGCCACTATATTGAGGTTCTGGATGATGTAGACGCTTTACAGGCCATAACTGGAACGCTTTCCGCTACCGGCGTCTGGATAGAAAAAATTTGGGATTATTCCTCTGGATACAAAAGCCGGATCTCAATTGAGATAGAGGGAACCAATGAGGGCGGATACGATGAGGTTACAGAAATACCAGCTGGGACAAAACACAATACGCCAAATTATTCACACTGGACGGTTATAGAGGAAGTGGCATATATCGCGTCGTTGGAAGATGAGGAAGAAGATGCTATCCGATATTCTCCTCAATATCAATACGACAATTTCCCTATAGGGAATCTCCAGCAAATATTAGTTGGTGACATAGATCAAACCAGGGCCGTCGTAAAGAGACATAATCGCCTGGTAATTTTAAAACGTAACTCTCTTACTCAAGGTAATTTTGTTTCCGGCCAGTATTACGAAGATATCAGCCCCAAAGAGTTCGGTTTATATGCTACATTCGGATATAAGGTAATAGGTACAATCCTATATTTTATGGAAAAACCGGATTTCTACATGTTTACCGGTTCGGATCCACAACCGATAATGGTCAATGAGATGCAGCGACAACTATACAGAAATAATGTTGATGAAAACTCATTTATTGCTCACGACAGCCTAAATAACGAGATATGGCTGATCTTAGGCGGTATAATTTTGATATATCATCCGGAAAGAAAAGAATGGTATACCAGGTCAACCGACATAACGGCCGTCACAGCGTTTAATGATATTGACAAAAGGATGATGCTTTGCTCAGCTGATAAAATTGTCTGTTACAACCATTCTGAAACAGTATTTGATGAAGATATTTTTTGGTCCGTGAAAACCAAGGTAATAGCCGACGACACCGAGGAATACTTAAAGAAGGTAAACAAGATCAAGGGATTAATGAAGGGTAGTAGCGAGGTAAATATTGTCGTTCGTGATATCGAAGAAGTAACAAGTAGGAACTGCAGTTTTACACCACACACAACAAAAATACAGAATAATCGGGCTTCTGACGATCCGAAATTTATGTTTAAAGAACTTGAAATTTTAATCTCTGTGACTTCATCGGATAGCCAACAGGCCACAATACGTAACATTCAGGCGGAGGTAGAGGCGTGGAAGTAATGAGAGAGCATGTTGTTTTCAATAAGGCTTTTGAGCATATAATGGCCTGGGAGGGTGGTCACGTTAACGATAAGTACGATCGTGGCGGCGAAACTAAGTATGGTATATCAAAACGCTCTTATCCGGACGTCGATATCAAGAATCTAACCAGGGAAAAGGCAAAAAATATATATTTTATTGATTATTGGGGAAAGTTGCGCCTGGGATTGCTGGACAATGAGGATATTGCAATCGAGGTTTTTGATTACGGCGTAAATGCAGGGACTAAAAGAGCGGCCAGGACACTACAAAGAGCGGTGACGCTTATAGGTTATGAGACGGCTATAGATGGTAAAATCGGTCATAATACCATAACGGCCGTTAATTTTGCAACAAAGAACTATGCAAAAGCACTCCTGGCGGCCTTTAGGGGCTATGAGTTCTTGCACTATAAAAATATTGTTTTAAAAAATCCGACACAATCAAGGTTTATAAGAGGGTGGCTGGCCAGGATATGACATATTACAAAGAAAGACCGTTTAATGTTCATAGAAAAGAGGATTTGGCCCAGGAGATCATTGAGAGGATATTTCTACACTACGATGAACTTCTTAGAAAGATTGATTTGGCCATACCCTATTACGATGAGGATGAGGGAACAATCGTTTTTCCGGATGCAACCGTACCGTCTGTGTCAACTTCTATACCGAGCATTTCCATAGGTGGAGGATCAGCTTTGCACGTATATTTAAAATCTGGATCAATTTCCGGAGATGTGAGTTTGTCCGGCTCAGAATGGTCAACGTCAAAGGCGGTAATAACTACAATAATCGTCGAAACTCTTTCAACAGATTGGGATTTATTTTTATTACAAAATAACAACGGATACGCTGCCGACGATGCAATAGTTCCGCGTGTTAGCGTTTTTGAGTCCGGTAGTGGTAATTCTATAATTCCGATGAATCATGCCTATAAAGATGAAGATTCACTTGACAGTGTTCATATATATTTTAATGACAATGTCGGCTCTGAAACCGGCGTCGTTATAATTGCTGGATATACATTAGATTAATTGGAGGCAATAATGGATAAAAAAAGCAAAACATTCATCGACGATTATTTTGGGCTTAAAGATCCGGAAAAGGAAGTATTGAAAAGGGACAATAAACGACTCAGGATGATTATAGGCGAATTGAAAAAAAAGTATAAAATTCCCACAGAAGTAATTGAAAAACTCAACGAAAATCCAAAACCTCAACCCAGGAAAAAGAAATGATAGGCGTTTGTCTTTATTGGGACATAGATATCGAAAAGGGCTTAGGGATGAAACGCTATTACAATTTCTCTAAGCAGACAGCTAAGGCGTTTGGCGCGACTCATTTGATCTGGATAGGGATAGATAATGATTATTTAATCGCTGACAGAGAGATTAAAACACTTCGCTATGATTCTCTTGACGACGTGATCCGTAACTTTCAGAGCGAAAAACATGTGTTTTTAACCCTGGACGGTACGCCTCTAAAAGCATATAAGCATCCTGACGATAATGTTATTTATTTCGTAGGGTCCGACTTTGAGGGATTCTCTGCAGAGAAAATCCCAAAAGGAGCGGATAAGGTAAAAATTAACGCTGATATTGAGTTATATGCTCATGTCGCCATGGGCGTTGTTTTAAGTAATCGGAGAAATCGGTAATGGCTCTAACGCTTACATCAAACCTAACACTGTTGGTCGATTGCGAGAGTACCTCTAATTGGTCAGGGGATCCTACTTTAACAACGGACTCAACCAATTTTAAAGAGGGATCCAACTCTGTTGGTGTGAATGTTGATATTGAGACATTGACTATTAAGTGCGATTTAACCTCAGAGCGCGGAGCTACACAAAATTTAACTAATACTTGTATTTACTTCTGGGTGCTTCATTTGGTCCCAGGCAATCTTGATACTTGGTCGGCTGGCGGTTTAAGGCTTTATTTAGAGGACGGAAGCGGCAATTATAGTGAGTGGTCTGTGACTGGCGGCGACGAATATGAGGGAGGCTGGAGACGGTACTGTGTTGATACGTCAACAACTCCGGATTATGTAAGCGGCACTCTCTCGATCTCGGCCGTTGCGGAGATTGGTATAACCTGTAAAGGAACAGCGAAGTTTAAAGCAACGGAAGAATATTATTGTGATTACTTCGCTTACCATGCTAATAATACTTATGCTTATACGATAACCGGCGGCGCCAGCGGAGACAAAGATTTTGAAGAACTGGCATCCCAAGACGCCTCAAGTGGTTACGGATTATTTGTCAAAAACTTGGAGGGGAACGGGTATATAATAAATGGCCCGATAAGATGGAATGATACCGGAACGAGTGCGCTTACTTTTGAAGATACTAACCAGGTCATTTTTACGCCTAATTGCTGGCGATCTTTTACTACAACCAATAGAACCAGCGCCGAAAGCTTTGTCGGATCCGATCAGTTTGAACAAACCATAACCGGCAACGGAACAGGGGCAACAAGTGTAACCTTTGGCGCCAAATCTGGAACCAGGGGGATTACCGGCTGTGTGTTTAAGTGTCATAATACAAATGATCCATCTTTAAAATTTACGGCCGACTCAAATGTTAACACCCTTAAATGGTACGGCACGTCATTTATTGATTGTGGTACGTTTACCTTCCCTGTCACCAGCGCAAACAGGGAGGTTATAGACTGTAATTTTATCGGCTGTGACGTAGTAACTACGTCGACGATGATATTTACCTATTGTAACTGGATTAGTGCGGTTGATGATGCTATAACCATATCCAGCGCGACGTTTAACGTCACTTATAGTAACATTATTGATCCTGGGGTGAGCGGAATTAATGTAACGGCGGATGTCGATGTTGATTTTACCGGAATTACTTTCTCTGGAACTGACGGAGTTTCGACCTATGATGTTGAAAACTCTCAAGCAAATGCAATTGAGATAAATAATCTGGGATCTCCGAGATCTAATACGCAATACAAAAACGAAAATCCTGGAACCATAACTATAAATACAAGCGTCAACGTAAGCGCAACATGTAAAAATAAGGCCGGAAATGCTGTTCAAGGTATAAAATGTCGAGTTGAGACAGATCCAGGCGGAGTTTTGATTGTTGAGGGATCCACAAACGCAAGCGGAGTTTTTACAGATACATGGAACTGGACCGGAGACACAGCGGCTAAATTTGTCGCCAGGTTAAAGGGCTATGAAGAAGTTGGGGCCTTCGCAACGCTTACAACTGACGACATAAATATACCGTTTACAATGATTAGAAGTGTTACAAATTTACCATAGGAGGATATGAAAATGCCAATTGCACAAGATTGGAAAATCGACGAGGCGAATTTAACCATTTCCCACATAGATGGGATCCTGGTTTATGGATCTGGCTCAGGAGTCCAGCCTGCCGTCGGTGAATACGTTATAGGTGCTACGTCCGGAGCGATAGGTAAAATTTTAGAAGAAACCGGAGACGAAACCTCTGGGACGTTCACGATTACAAACGTCTTGGGACAATTCTCCAGTGGTGAAAGCCTTGACCATTTAAGCAAGGTTGACTTTGATGGTGTAGGCAACGGTGGCTTTGAAATTGGCGATACTATTGTGGACCAAGTGACTGGTACGATCGACGTTAAATTTATTGAATATAATATTGATGGTACGGCCGGTCACGGTACTATTTACGGCACAAATATGTCTGCTTTTACCAATAACAGCCAGCTAGACATATCCGGAGGTCAATCTGCCGTTGGCCTGGCCGATGGTACCGGTACCGATAATGATACGGCCTTTGATGCTGCCCTGACTGGCGCATTAAGACGTCCTGGATACTCTGACAATTCAAATAAGTCTATAATTGTTCACTATGACGGTGGCACGATCGACATTCCGGAAGATGCAAGAATCTCCGATCAAACTACCGGCGCCGAGGGCTATGCTCAGCGCGTAGTAGGTAATACTACAACTGGATCCGTAAGGATTATTGACTATGATACGGACTCAGGCACATGGACCAATAATAACAACATTGATATTGAGGACGTGGTTCATTGGGACAATCCAACGGCCGGTAAAGTATTTGCTGTCGGTGATATTGTTAAGGGTAGTGTTTCCGGTGCAACCGGCCGCGTCTTGGCTGTAATCGACGACGGAGACAGTACCGGCAAGATTATCCTGGCCGATGCCTCTGGAACCTGGAACGCCGCTTCTCCGGATTTACTGCAAGTATTACAGGCCGACGACACTTACGATACATACGCCGAATGTGAGAACACAACTCATACACTTGCGGCGGCTGTGTTAAATTTGCCGTCTGGCGTAAGAGATGAGCAAAGGGCCAGCCAGGGCGGATTATACCCATCAACGGACGGCCTTAATGTTATTCGTTCTTATAATGCCTTTTATACTTACTTGTTTGATACCTTCGACGAACTGAATTTCCTGGATGATGAAATGCCGATGGAGGGTAAAGTAGGCGATCAGCTGTATATCATCATCAATGATTATATTATTCCGGATCTCTCTTTTAGATTCTTAGAAAAAGGATCCTGCAGGGATTCAGGTAAAAATAATATTTGGGTAAATATAAGAACTGACGGCTCTAAAAATAACGTCGGTAATCATGGATATCTCTATGATTCCACAAATCCCACTCCACAACCAAACTTGAGGATTGTCCAGGATGGATCATATTTAGATCAGTTTTATCTCGAGGGAGATATTGATATCCTGGTAAAAGTTAAAACTTCCACAGATCCAAAGTATATTGATCCAAACTCGGAAACTATCGGCCAGTTAATCGATAGCGGTGATTATGAGGTCCATTTGCGCGAATATCTCTCTACCTACGCCACAGCGGCCAGGTCAAAGCCTCTTGGTGGCGTTGACTTTGTTGGTATTCAGAATGAGGATGATTTAAATAACACAACTGGAACGCATAGAATGACTTACTCAGCTGGTGGTACTTTTTCGGTGGGTGAGGAAATTATCGGCGGTACGTCCGGAGCGATCGGAATAGTCACCGATGAAAATGTGGGTACTTCCGTTGACTATGTACTTAAAACCCCTGGGACAGACTTTTCCGGTACGGAAACAGTAACCGGCCAGGTATCAAGCAATACATGTACCAGGTCCGGCGGATCTGCATTAGTCTCCGGATATAGCACAGATATTAGAATAATGGTTGTAACCGATCGGATTTATGACGCCACAAATGGTACTCAAACAGGAACCTTTACGCCTGGTGAACTTGTTACTCAGGCCGTCTCCGGAGCAACTGGCTATCTTATGGCCGACGAAGGAGACGCTGGCGGTCTTTATCTTGAACACGTTTCAGGTACATTTAATAATACTGGAACGCTTACCGGCGGAGTCTCAAGTGCAACTTATTCAACAACCGGCACCTTTACCCTGGAATCTGACCAGGACGATTTTCCGTATGATTTACTTAACGGTGACGGAAATAAAAATTATACCGGTGGAATTGCTTGTGATATTACCGGTGCAAGCCCTCAGACGGTCCAGGAGATGTATGAATATCTGAAATACAGATTTTCCGTTGAGGTTACGACCGTTATCTCCGGACACGGCGATGGTGCCGACACGCCTGGTAATCAATTTAGGCGCTTAGATCCGACATTCGCCGAGGTTACGGCCTGTCCGGCCGGTATCAAGGCCGGTGATCTATTTATCGGCGCTCAAGGGTGGGCTGTCTACAAGGACGAGTTAGATTCTGCCGATATCCGGAATATAAAGCTATTTACCAACACAAATGAGGAACAGGATCCGCCTAACTTACAATCTCTTGTTTTCGCTGGTGATACCGAATCTGGCGTTAGGGTAGCTGCTTACCGTTCAACTGGTGCTGGAAACCAAGACATTCTAAGGACCGAGTTTGATGTTGGCGCTGTCGGCGGTGGTTACAATCAGTCTGGAGATAATGAGATCCTGGTAGGAGCAAATACAAGATCTGTCTCTCCTCTGCCGTCTGACGTGCCGGACACAGGCGTTTTAAGAGTTTTAGATCCTAATGATACGGGTAAATATCTAAGATTTCCATATTCATCTGTCGATAGGACAAACAACGTCTTTACTTTGGCGTCCGGAACGATCGGGAATGTAACAAATAGCCAGGATCTTGTTTTAGACGATAATGTACATGTTATGCCTATTGAGGAGGAGGCCAGCGGTGCAACCGTATCAAACAGCATCCAATATATAGGCGATATTCCCCTTTATGTTAAGGCCAGGTTAAAAGGTAAGCAAATTTACAAGGCCGCCGCTACTTTTGGTTCGGGTGGTTTAACTGTTGGTGTGGTACTTAATCCTGACGACGTTGTAAACTTACCATAGGATAAAAATGTCTGAACGAAGCGACATAACTCCGGACTTTACACTGAGTCCACGTATTATATGGATTGATGCACCCTCAACGTCTTTAAACGCTCAAGACGCCGTTGACACCTTACGTTCTAAAACGTATGGAGAGGCGTCTTGGGATGGTATGGACAATGAGGAGATATTTGTTAAGGTGTCGGGTAAAGAGGAATTAGACGCCGACACCGATGTTGGAATTACTATTCAGTTTAATGATGCAAAGGTCGCCTTTCAGAGAGATACGACGCCGACGGCAACGGGAACAGTGACCACGCAAGATACAGACGGTATAACCCTAATCGATAGCGCCGGAGATTTCTCAAACTTAGAACCTGGCGCTTGGCTGACTAATTTCGCAGATGAATCGATAGGCACAGTTTTAAGGATTGATTCTAATACCACACCAGCTCAATTAACTCTTGTAAAAGCATTAGAGCAAGGATCCGACAATCAGTTTGATATAGGCGATAGCTATAAAATATGGAATATTACCGAATGTGAACTAACTGGAGGTAATTTTACCGCATTAGATAGTGTTGGGGCAAACATGTCCCCAGCTCTGTCAACTTTTGGCATCATGATTAGTAAAACATCTTCGGCGTCGGCGACTATTTCAAAACTCCAGATTATAAAACTTCAGTACATGCTTGAGTCTTTGAGAAAGGGCCATCAAATATCCGGCGAATCTTGGTTCGTTTCTTCTTATAGCGGAAACGATTCAAACAGAGGGAATGAGGATACAAGCCCATTTTCTACAGTTACCGCGGCTATTGCAGCGGCCTCTGATGGTGATGGTATTTTTCTGATGAATGACCATCCATCTGGGACGACAACCTGGGATGAACATGTTGACGTTGACAAAGGCGTACACATAAGAGGTAAGGGCGAAGGAACTATAATTGCGCCCACGACTGACCTTAACGACGGTTATAAATACGCAAGCGTTTATCTGGGACATAAGAATAGTAGTCTATCTGATTGCGCGGTTAAAACCGGCCCTGGCTCTGTGCGCGACCAGAGGGGCGTAAAGATTGATGCCGATAACGTACTGTTGGATAATATTTCGGTTTACGACGCGCATAACATCGGAGTATATTTGCAAAGCGGCGATAGAATAATTATTAGAGGTTGTAGAATTAACGATTCAGATGATTTTGGTATTTATAATCAGTTTGATAATACTCCAGATAGAATTATATTAGATAATATTTATATTGATGGTGGATCTGAAAACTGTTTAAGAATTGTTAAGGGTGGAGACGTGTTTATATATGGCTATTGTGTTTTTGAACAGGCGACAAAAGAGGGAATTGATATAAGATCAACTGTTTCCAGGCTTTTTATTGATGATAAAACTATCAGCGGATCTCCCTTAAATGGACTTGATGATAATTTGAGCGCTAATAGCGTAAATTGGTTCGGCGATTATCAAAGAGAGAGAAATTGGGATCCTTCAATTAATCCAGAAGTAAACAAAATTATACACGGAGCGAGGTAATGGGAAGAACAAGGTCAAACGACAATAACGAAGATGGAGCGAAAAGACGGTCGTTATTACAAAGACAATCGACACAACTAATTATGCTGGCAAGTGTTATCATCGGTCCAGCCGGTATTACCGGCCTGATAAACGCCTACACGGATCCAAATGTTAAACAGCAATCCAGGATAGAACAACTTGAGATTGAGTCAAGTTCACAGAAATTGAAAATAAACAGCAATAAATCCAAAATGGAACAGCAAAACATGAGGATGGAAAACTATATATCCGGCCACGAGGAGCAGGAGAAGCTACGCCAGCAACTCAACGACAAAGAGTTTGAGCATATTCGCCAATTGCTATTAGAGATAAAAGAAGATGTTAAATCAATAAAAAACGGCCATTAGGAGGCATTATGGCAGCAGTACCAACACCAACACCGACACCATTCCCCTGGTTGTCAGCCGGTAGTTTGCTGGCCGGACCAGTATTAAATACACTATTTCCAAAGGCTTTTGGTGGAGATACAGGATTTAAGGGCTTTGATCCGACGCCTTACAAAGATCAAATAGTCGTAGATGAGGGAGACGCCAGCGCTATACGTCAAAATATCCTCTCCTCTATCCAAAAGGGAATTGTCGGGCCTGGAATCAGGGGAGTTAAACAAATTGGAGCGGCAGGCAGATTACCGAAAGGTACCACCCAGAGCGCTATAGCCGGAGTTGTGGGGAAGGGGAGTAAGGCTGTATCACAAGCAGAGCCAGGTATCCAGGAACTAAGGCGTAAAAGCATGATGGATTTTCTAAACCTGAAAAGAGACTACATCAATCGTGAAAGCTTGCATGATATGTATACCGGCGAAAGGAACGCGGCTATGCTCCAGGGCAGTCTCGGCGGTCTTAGTAAGTTGATGATGCTCTGGCAAGGTGGATTGTTTGATAAACCCTCAACGCCAGGATTAAATACAGGAGGTCAATAATGCCTTATAATCCATTTGGGCTACGTGGTTATAGATCTCCACTTGCACAAAATCCCTATCTATCATCTGTTATGCAGGGAATTGATTTGCTATTGTCCGACGCTCAACAAAAGCAGCAACGGTCCCAGGCGATTGAATTGGAAAATCAGAGATTTGAGCGATCTCAAAATGTAGCCACTCAGACAAGAAAGTTTAATATACTGGAAGGTATTACAAAGAGCAAAGATCTAACTCCGGCCACCAGGGAAAAAGGCTTCGATTTTCAAATGGAAATGCTGAGAGATCCCGACGTAGACATCTCCGGATTAGAACCTAAAATTCAAACACAGGAACCGGAAACAGAGACGCCAGAGGAGCTATTTCCCACAAGTGCGATTGCTCAAAGAGTTTTTCCAAATATGCCAAAAGAATTACCATTTGATCTTAGGAAAGTGGTTGAAGTAGAGGCGACGAAACGCTGGAAAGCGCTCCTGGATAAAGATAAGGGACCAGGAACCGGCAAGGGCGAAGATTCTCCGGAGATGAAAACGATCAGCGATTATAAGGAACGGATGCTTAAATTATGGCACCAGGGGATCCAAAAAACAGGATACACCGGATCAATCGATCAAACGGTTATATCAAGATATCTCCAGCAATTAGACGATCTGGAACGCGCATATAACGAAAACGGTAAATTAAACGAAAAAGAGCAAAAAATCTTAGACGCTTTAAAACCGCCGGAAGTCTCGGCCACAGAAGTAGGCGGCGCCATTAAGGGAATGTCAGATCAAGACGCCGAAACCCTTAGACTATTAAGAGAGGCTGGACTAATAAAATAATGGGACTTTTAGACTTTCTAAAATCGGACCAAACTAAACTCGACGAAAAATACGCTACCCTGGACTCGATCGAGGCGAACTGGAAGAAATCAGACAGCACATATCAGCAATTAAAAGTTGATTCTCCCTGGATGATTACGCCAGAACAGGACCAGGCACATGAGGCAGTTAGAGAGGCTTTGGCCAATGCAAGATCTCAGCTTGACCAGCAAAAACAAGCCATGGCCACGCCGAGCGTAAGCGCTCCATCCGGAGACGTACCTGGTTTTATGAAGTTTCTGCAGCCGGTCGAGGGTTTAGGTGGGGGAATTAGTCGAGAATTGCCGCCAGAGGGCGTAGAACCGGCCACAGATCTACTTAAACAGACATTTGTCGAGCCAGCGGCGTCTTTGGCGTCCGGAGTGTACGGCGCAAGTGCCCGTTTCACGAACGTACTGGACCAGTGGAGCAAGTATATATCAGATGCTACCGGATTGGATAGGGGCGGCGCTTTTGAGGTCGCTACGAAGGAATTTGAGCGTTTATCGCAAGAATTTGCCGAGGCTGGCGTCAAGGGCGAAGATATCCCGAGTAAAATATCTCAATACCTTTATGAGGGTATTGGCCAGGCCACTTTTGATTTACCGCTGATTGCTACCATGGGATTACCGGCTTTTAGTGCCGTCGGTGGTGGCGGAGAGGCTATTCAAAGTAATTATGACGTAGAAAGTGCTAAAATAGTCCTTGAAAATCCGGATCAGTACGATGAAAATACCGTCGCCTGGGCCAATAGCGTCGCTGGCCAGGGATTAGAGCCAAAAAGCATATTTGCGGCTACCGTTGTAGGTGGTATCCATGGATTGTTGTTGCATGGTGCTTTAAAAGGAGCTGGTTTATTACCACTTCCAGAGAGGGCGCTGGCCGGTGCTGGTATCTTCGGCGTACCTACGGCCGTCAATGAGATGGAAAAGGATCCTGCAGATCGAGATTATGCTATGGTCGTCTCTGATTTGCTGATAGGTGCCGGATTAACCGCTCCAGGCGGTAGAGCATTATCACGTAAAGAACTGTCTGAGAACTTCCGGAGACAGTTAGGCGAAGATTTTCAACCCTTAGTTGATAGATTCAAGATCCTGGCCGAGGATAAAACGCTTAATGAATACGCTAAAAAACGCGGCGAAATAATAGCCAGACTGCAGCAAACTCCGGACGGAGCTGCTTTTGTTAAGTCTATGCGTCCTGGTGAGACGTTTGAGGAGGCAAGATGGAGATTATTGCATGAGCGGATCAATGAGCGCGGCGCTAAATATGAGATCGAAAGACAACGTAAAAAGGGAACAGCGATAGCCGAGGAGGAGGCCAGACAAGAGGCTTTAGCGTTCCAGCGTAGAATCCTGGGTAAACGTATCCAGAGACGCGCTGATGCCGAGGCCGGACGCTTAGCGATCGAGAAAGAGGAAAGAGATTACGAACGACGCGAGGAATATGAGGAAATATATCTCAAGCAGTTAAGCAAAGAAAATGCTCAAATGGAGCGCGTAGATGAATTAAATTTACAATATATGCGTAAACAAGAGGCTTTCAACGCGGATCTTGAGGAAATAATGAAACGCTACGCCGCTGCAGGAGAAAAAACTACTTATGGCGGCGCTCCACCGGTTGTAAAACCTGGTAAACCTGAGTTTGTCAGTGAAACATTGGGAGTTGAACGGCCAACATCTGAGGTCTTGGATATGGAACGTAAGTTATCCGAGAGCCTTAAACGTGTCGAACAAGTTAAAAAACAGTATGAGGGAGAGATCCCGATTATTGGGGAGGGCGAACGTGCCAGCGAAATACCTAAAGATAAAGGCGAGCCTAAGAAAGAAACACCCGAACTGGTCAAGCCAGAGGGTGAAATTACACGCCGCGAGGATATACAACAGCAGCCCCGAGGGGAAAAAGAGGCCGGTCCATCCAGGGTACCACAAAAAACAGAGTTAGTTGCTGAGGCTGAAAAAGTCGTCCAGGAGACAAAGGGGAAACTCGGTGATGAGTCACTAACCGGCCGCGGTTATGAGTTAGGGGTTAAGGCCAGGACGGATAAAGAGGCGGCGGAGAAGATCGATCGCGGATTAAAGGAAATGGACGAACATATTGCCGGATTGAAAGAATCCGGAGCCGAGGCCCAAGAAGTTTATAACGCTGGTATTGCCAGACAATATTACCGAGAGGCAAAAGAGGCGTCTGAATCTACCGGATCCTTTAAAGATGCCGTTGAGAAGGGCGAAATAGAAGCAGAAACAGGCAAATTAATAACTAAAAAACCGGAAGTTCCAGAACCAATAGACGTCCAGTTTAAACGTGCAGCCAAAAAAGCCGCGGAGAAACCCAAAGAGCCTGAAAAACCGGCCGTTAATGTCATTAAATTTCCGTCCGGACGGTGGGGATATGCCGGCAAGGTTGAGGAAACCTTGCTATATGAGTCTATTCGTACCGGCTCAGATATCACACCACACGATATAGCCAATATAAAAAGTTCAAGCAATCCAGCCATGGCCGCCAAATTACTTGAGGTCAGAGAGCGATCTTTCGACACCAAACAAGAAGCCATAGACTTTGCCAATGAGCGCGGTATCCCCGTTGTTGGCCAAAAGAAGAAAAAGCCTAGTGATGAGGCCGTCGAGGAGAAAGTAAGCCAGGTTATTAAAAGAGCAAAGCGCAAAGCCGCCCTGGCCGGTAAAGAGGCCGAGAACATACGCCAGGCTGTTAATCAGATAGGCAAAATCAACTCTAAGGATCTTGAGGACCACGGAATCAGCAATAAAGAGGACGCTAACCTGTTAATGCAGATAGGATCTAAAGACGGCTTGAGAATAGACGACGCAGCCAAAACATTAATACGGGATCCGGAGCAAAATCCTAAAGGACTATTGCCTGAAACACCGCCGGACATGAATCCGACAGACTGGCTTATTGAGAATATTAGAAATAACACCAGGCTAAAGCCTATTACTGAGAAGGAACTGGACCGGAAACAATTAGAGCATGAATTTACAGAGCTGGAACGTCGCGGCGCCATTGAAAATATTGATATTAAGCAATTTGAGAAAATGGCCAAAGCGAATAAGAATCCGGAGAAAATATCTCTGGAGGAATTGGAGGTCGGGGATAAGTTTACGATCGGCGGCGAAAAGTTCAAAGTCACAAAGGAAACCGAGTCCGAGATTACTGTTAAAGACAGCAAAACCTATGAGTTAGATAAGGTCTTTGATAAAATTACGATCGATGAGGGCAGCCTGGTAAAAGCCGGCATAGGAAAGGAAACTATTCCGGAGAGAGTTAAAAGACGTTCGGACGCGCTAAAGCCGAGCAAAAACAGACTTACCTTTGTTGAGAAGGAGCCACACGAACTTACCAGGTCAGTATATATCAAACAAAAACAAGAGGAATTACTTGCAAAGGGCCAGGAAGATAAAAACGTATCTGTCCAGAGCGCGGCCAAATCTGATCGGTTTAAAAAACAGGCCATGGTAGCACATAGAGGCCACGTTGAGAAAGCGCTGGAGGAGGGCAAAACTGTATCAGATGAAGTATTAAAGCCTTATCCGGATCTATTGAGGCTAAAGCGCGATCAACAAAAAATGGACGAATTTGCCGAAAGCGGAATAGTGCCAGAGGAGTTTGCACAAAGCAAAAAAGAAAACGCTAAACTAAGGCGGGAGATTGAAGAATCTCAGCCTATAGGCAAATTTAAAGAGGGTGACAAAATCGTTGACATAGAGAATGACAAACAGTTAGAAGTCACTAGTAAAATGGGCGAACTTGTAGAAATAACCGATATGTCTACCGGACAAAGTTTTCCTATCTCCACGGATAGTTCCAGGAGATTTAGATATCTGGATCCGGAGAAAAGGATATCTAAGCCGGCGAAAAAACCCAAAGGCAAAAAATCACTTGTTGAATCATATATCGAATTAGACACGGGGCCGAAGTCAGGCAATTTTGAGCGCCAGGCACTAAATAACTACGCAAACCGGTTTATTGCTCACCTGGAACGGAAACTAAAAAGCCAGCCGTACAGGGATCCTAAACTTTACCTAAAGGGAAGTCCTTACGAAAAATCAGACGCTAAACTTGGAGGCATTTATCGAGATCTTATCAAGTTAAAGGATATGGGCCTGGTTGATGTTTATTACAACCACAAAGGAGAACCCATTTACGGCCTTAAGGGCAAAACCCCGCCGGATTATATGACCCGTGTGTACACCGAAGCCCAGGCAAAGGAAAAATTTGGATCCATAACGGAGCAGGAAAAACTTGAAAAGGAATTTATCAAGAAAAAAGCCGCCGAGGGTGAAGATGTTACAAAGCCTGGCCAGCAACGTAGGAGAGAGGCCAGGGAACAGCGCCTATCTGAGGGCCAGGACGATTTATTTACCACTTCTGAGAAGAAAAAGCAGGGTGATATATTTAGCAGTCAAGCCGGCGGGCCTGGAAGCGGTGGCGGATCCCTGGGCCGGACCATAAAAAGCGATATGCAAATGTCGCCACGCAAGGATCCCAACCTCAAAGAAAGTGATCTAAACAATCCTATAACGCTCCGGCAGATCGGTAAGCGCCTGGCGCAGGAAATGGAATATGAACTTGGTAAAGACGTTAGATTTGGCCTTATAAAACGCTTTAAGCGCCGAGCAAAAGGACTTTTTCATCCGGAGAGCGGTATTATAAGAGTAAATAATATCAACGATTTGCAGACACTTTCCCATGAAATAGGTCATTATTTAGATATCGGCGTCTTTAAGATTGAGGACCGGTTCAAATATGATAAGTCAGATTTTGCGATAAATACATCATTTGGCATCAAAGATCCTGCAAAGAGAGCAAAGCGGATCGAGACCCTAAAAAAGAAATACGGATCCGAACTTGTAGATTCTTTGCAGGATCGATATGAATTGCGCCAGGAGTTAAAATCTCTTTTACGACAAGTTGGATATCCGAAAGTAAAAAATGCGTTCCAGGAGGGAATTGCAGAGTTTACCAGGCTGTATGTAACGGATCCGAAAATGACCAGGAAGGTAGCGCCGAAGTTCTATAATCTCTTTGAGGCCATACTAGACGATCAACCACAGTTTAAATCAGCGCTTAAAAACGCTAGAGAATGGTATGACCAATATAGAAAACAGGATCCGCTTGTCCTGGGCGCGTCGCTAATTAACCGGACGTCTGAACAAAATAGACTGCTTTCCGCTATAAAAGCCACGAAAGAGGGCTTTTTTATCAACCTCATCGATGGTACGGCGCCATTCAGAGAACTTCAAAGGCAGCTACTAAAGAAAATTCCGGATCTAAGAGGATCAGAAGATCCCCTTTTAAATGTTTTGAGTATGCTTGGCATTGAGGGCAAGGTTGAGGGCTTCTTTCACTTCCACCCACATCGTAAAGCAGGAAATGAGATTGAACTTAGGAAAGATATAAAGCCGTTATTTGGCACCAGAAAACGTCCAGGAATACTTTATCCTATACTGCAGAAGGGCAATCTCCCAGGGATAGAGGTTTATTTAATGGCCAGGCGTAACCTGGAATTAGGTAAGCGCGGGCTTACAGACGCCATGACGGCCAGCGTAAACGACTCACACAGGATGGTTGACAGGGCCAGAGAACGCTACGGCCAGGAATATTTAGAGGGATTAGAGTCAGATCTGAAAGCATATCAGACGGCCGTACTCGATTATTACCTGGACTCTGGAAAGATCGGCAAAGACACCTATGACAAAATACTTAAGCTGAATCAGTTTTATGTACCATTCAAGCGCTTTTTCGATGAGTTTGAGGATACCGGACAATTCCCGAATTTAAGCAAAGCGCTCCGGCCATATTCACCGTCGCCGGTTAAAGGTATCCGCGGATCCGAGAGAGAGATTGTATCTCCATTTGGCAGCATTATTAAAAATACCTATGACTTACTTACTGCAGCGGACCGTAATTCGACGCTTAAATCCATTATCCAGGCGCTCAATACGATCGATCCCGCGCTTGCTCAGAGAATACCGGCCAGGGTAATGAGGCCGGTCAAGGTTATTGCAGAGCCAAAACAGATATTAGACCCTGTGACCGGAGAAGTATTAATATCTCCGCCGGAGAATTTTACCGAGACTAAAATAGCGGTCGAATATAAAGCGCCACCAAATATGCAGATAGTGACGGTTTGGGAGCAGGGTAAGGAGCAATACTACCAGATCCCGAAGAAACACTATGACGCCTTTTTCGCGCTGAATGAACCGGTTAACAAGTTTGTCCGATTACTTTCCATGCCGTCGAGAGTGCTGCAGGCTGGCGCGGTTGTTTACGATCCCACTTTTGCCGTCCGGAATATTTTCAGGGATCAACTCTCGGCCTGGTTTTACACTAAGTATAATTACAATCCGTTCTATTTCCTCAAGGGCGTAACTGACGCGATCGGAAAGAGTGACGTATATCAAAAGTTTCTGGCCAGCGGAGCGGATCAGTCATTCCTTACGGCCATGGATAAAGAAATGTCCAGGGGATATATTGAGAAACGCGCCGGACGCCGGATTAAAACCAAATTCCAGGAGTATAAACGTAATCCGTTACTATTCCTGCAGGATATAAACAGGGCCTCAGAGTTAGGTACCAGGGTAGGCGCTTTCAGGAACGCATACAGGCAGACTGGAGATCCCTACCTTGCCATGCAAGAGGGCAGAGAAATATCCGGAGATTACGGCGTCAAAGGTAAGGCCATGAGGAACGTATCGCCGTTATATCCGTTTTTAAATGCCAGGACACAACACGCAAAACTATTGCCTCAGTCGGCTATCCGGAGAGGAGCGGCCGGTTTTATTGCCAGAGGATTGCCTATCTCGGCGGCGGCTATGGCCAACTGGTACATGAACCATGCAGACGACGAAGTGCGCCGGTACTATAACCAGCTACCAACCTGGCGCAAAATAGGCTTTTTCAATGTCCATATTCCTTTTACAGATACATTCTTGCCGGTACCACGCGGACCAGTCGGCATATTATTCGGCGCAACGGTAGAACACGCGCTCGACAAAATTGAGGGCGAAGATCCGGAGACGATCGGGGAAATTGGCGCTGAATTTCTCGACGATTATTTACCTACAGGATTGCCAACAGAAGGGCCACGCCTGGCCACGGAATTAACTCCGTTCGCTTTTCGTCCTATTATCGAGCAAGCCATGAATAAAGTCGGTTACACAGGAAAGCCTATCGTCCGGAAGTCTCTGCAGGGATTAGATCTTAGAGATCAATATGAGGACTGGACAAGCGAAACGTTTAAATTCCTGGGTAAACAAATAGATATGTCTCCTGTCCGGATGCAGCATTTATTTACAGCCTATACGGCCGGTGCCGGACGCGGACTATTAAATATTTGGGATGATACCCTTGAAATGATCGGTTTCACAGACGCTAAACCATTGGATACTTTTACCAGGTTATCCAGGTATCCGTTAACCAGGGCTTTTATCACGGAGACGCCTCTGGGCCGGAGAGGTAAGTCGGTCCAGGATTTTTACAGAAAATTAGATCAGATGGAGACTGTTAACAGGACTGTTAACGCTTATATTAAAGACGATAGCATGTTTAAGGTCGCCAGTTATCTCGAGGATTCGGAAAGAGCAAAGGATTACACCTGGTATATCGAGAATCGACGGACGATAGGATGGTTTAGAGAGGCTTTATCAATTGCAAGTTTTATGAGGCATGATATAGCCACCAGCGACGTCTATAAAAATAAACGTGAGATGTACAAAGTCTTAGATAACGCGATAACAAACGTAGCGATCAGATTTAACGAGGCTTATGAGGATGGTAAAGTCTGGATGCCAGGCGATATTTTAATGTCACTATTTGAGTTTGGCCGAGAAGTCAAAGGCGAAACTTTGGGAGCGCGGAAACAATTCTCTGCAGAGATCCGGAGCCAGGCCGAACTTGAACAGGCGCTCAATAGATTAAATTTATATAAATTGCGCGATCGGGCCGGTAAACTACCCAGGATTGACTTTTATAGAATGAAAGCGCTCCAGGCCAAATTAGACCGGTTAAATAAACAGTTTGTAAATTAGAGGAGGTTTCACATGAAACTTTATATGTTTTTACTTTTGCTTCTTCCGGTGCTTTTATTCGGCCAGGATTACGACGACGTAGAGACAAGGAATTTATACTCGGACGCCACCATTATTACCGTCTCCACTGACAGCGTTAAACTAAATTCTACCCTGGGCTTTTATGGCGTACACACGTCGGCGTCGGCAGCTGATTCCGGTATCTCCGTCCCTATTCCAAACAACGGGACCAACGACAAAACCGTAACTGTATACTGTGACAGTATCGCCGGAACGACAAACACAGAGTATCTTTTCGGCCGATATCAAGGTCCGGAGTATGGGATTGAATATCAATCGATTGGATCCATAACGTCAGACGGTGGAACAATCAAGTATAACGTAGGTAGCGCGTCTTGGGCCTCTGAGGAGGTTGTTCCTGTTTATTACATAAAATTCAAAGAAACAGGGAACCAGCGCAACGTCCACGGTGTACGTGTCACGGAGTTAATACCCTAATGGCTGACGAAACAGTAGTTTATATAACAGAATATACGTCCTATACGGATGAGTCACCCACAGAGACAACATATTACGATGAGTCTTTATGGAAAACTATCCAAGTACCCACGGGTATGGCCGTCGAGGACGACCTTGATGATTAGAGGAGGTATTTACAATGGCTAACCCTACAAAGGTGAGGATTGCCAGTTCAGGGAGTGGTTATACTGCTCAATTGCGCGGAGTGGCCGGTACAAACACAGCCGGAATAGTCTTGCAGGGAACCTATCAATCTGGTTGGGATATGCACGTCTTTGATGTTTTGGTTTCCGGACCCTATGAATTGTGGTTTGACCCTAACGGCGGATCCACCTATAGCAAGGATTCGGTATGGTCAGGATCAACCGGCAAGCTGGTTTTTGGTCAAGACATGATAGACTCATTACAACCATAGCGGAGGAATGATGAAAAAATTATTGATTTTAATGTGCTATCTTGTGGTTTTTGCTGGTACGTCGCAATCACAGTTAATACGATTTAAAGTTGATACGGTTAAGGCAACGGAGGGAATCAAAATTAAATATATTGACAGAACTTCATTTTTCGACAATCTTAACTCGGAAAATGAAACAACAAATCCGTCTTACGGTGATAGCACTATTTCCTTGGACAAGCTAACGACGGCGGCATATAATTTTATATCTTCGGGCGGAAATGTTACAAATAATCCAGATGATGTAACTCTTGAATCAAAGCCAGGATCTACCATAGGAATAAGAAGCGAATACCCAGATGATTCTTTACGGATTGACGTCGAGGGGCTTGAGGTTCCAATCTTATCTCACTTAGAAAATGCTGGAATGGTTATCGCTCTGGACTTTGGAACAACAACTAACGCTACCACGACGACAAACATGATCCAGGCGGCAATAGATTCATTGTCCTCTGTTTCTCCTTTCGGCGGCACAGTTTTAATCCCACCAGGGACATACGAATTAACCGACACAGATGCAGACGGCTACGCGGTAGTGATTGATAAACACTATGTTCAATTAAAAGGTACGGGTTCAAGTGGTTATTTTGCCACTGATCCATCGGCTTTATATCCCGTTAATTTTTGGTCCACAGATTCTATTACTTTATTTAAAGTGCAAAGGGGAACAACGCAGGATATTTACGGAACGGTGTTTGAGAACATTGGTTTTAATGGTAAAAATGCTGCAGGAGGCAAGGTTATAGACGGTATTCATTTTAAAGGTGCATGGTCCCCGACCGTAAGGAATTGTGGTTTTTTTAGAATGAACAGATACGGCGTTTATGTCGATTCAAGCGGTGCAAATGCCTCTATTACGGGTGTGATAGAAAATTCGTCTTTTAGGTTTTGTGATGCTGCTGTTTCTTACAACTGGAAGATGAATGGGTTTGAATTTACTGGTGGTAATTTCAGGGTTGTTGACTGTGATACTGGATTGGTCTTAGGGAATTTTAATCTTGTTCAGGGAATTGATATTGAACGGGCCGATGTTGGTATAGTTATTAGGGATGCAAACAGGTCACAACTTAATATGGGTAAACAAAACAGAATACAGGGTAATAACTTTGAGGACGTTGATACGTGCATTGTTTTAACCGGAAATGAACGTGTTGAGGAAAACATCATTATAGGAAATAAGTTTAACGGACATCTTGGAGAATCAGATGATATTGGCATTTACTTCGGTGAAGATATAAACTTGCCACAAATCATTATGGGCAACGTCTATGCTGCCATTGAAACGGATATACATATATCAGATGAAACAGCCTTAGAGTTTTTCACTGTTTTAGAGCAAGATACAATAAGCTTGGCAAGGGGAGAGTTTGAGTGGGGGGAGGTAGATAATGTTTTAACAACTCCGAGATTGCGTCCAGACTTTTTTGAGGTTCCTGCTGGTATTCCTGGTGCATCTCCACCTGACGGCGATATGTCGAGGATTAACGATACATTATACGTTTGGGTAGAAGATTCAAGCGCATTTTTCAAGGTGGGATTAGAAAAAACAAATGTATCTGCATGGACGAATACCTATGCTTTATCTTTTGATGGTAATGACATAGCAACCGAGACAGATACAGATACACTTGATTCCGGTACAAGTGATTGGGAATGGTCTTGGTGGATGTATCTCTATGACGATACGCCTGACTCAACACAGTATGTATTTTCTTACAGGGATAATCTCGACAGATATGATATGAGAATGTTGACTTCCGGTGTTGCGAGTGCAATTATTCAAACTGGCACGAATTATACAGCACAAGGATCTGGAAAGTTTACAGACTCTACCTGGTATTTTGTAAGGCTAAGGTTCGATCAAAGTGATCTGTTTTCCATTTATGTTAATAACAATCTTTATGCCTCAGTAGATGTTTCAGGTGAAACAGTGGATTTCAGTAGCCCGACAAATGACCTTACAATCGGTGATCGGTACGATCTTGCAGGACCGTTTGAGGGTATAATTGACGAACTTACATTTCACAGAAGGTTGTTAACGGACACAGAGGTTGAGTACATGCTTAATAACAAATCGGGCAGAGTTAATTTTATGCAACCGGATATGTGGTTTAGGTTTGAAAATGACAGTGTTTCATATAGCGGTGTAGATACACTAAGTTTAAGCACCCCAACATTTGTAACAGAGGTTCCATAATGAAGATAATCCTATTAATATTTCTGTTTTTATCTTTTGGGCTTTTACCAGCGCAAAGCACAAAAAAATTAAAAAGACTAAGATCAGTTAGTAAATTAACAAATTTAGCCGATAGTGGTTTTAATTTAGGAACGAATGCCGCGTTTTCTTTTGACGGATCAACAATGCTAAAAATGACAACGGCTATTGATTATGGTAAGGCTGAGTCATGGACTCTTGAATTTTGGTTTTATCCGATTGATACGCCGGACAATTTGCAGTACGTTCATAACGATAGCACCGTTGCAAACAATCGCGGTAGGTGGGGCGGTGGAGGCAATGCAAGGTACGCTTATGATGCTCAAGACTATGACGATGGAACCAGCGCAACAAAAGAGTGGGCAAGTACGCCCTCAGATAGTGGGACATGGATTCACATGGCTATGGTTAATGACGTTGTTAATGACAGCACAAAACTGTATAAAAACGGTGTACTGTTAGATGGCAGTCCAACAGATTCAATGTCTTTCGGCGCAACCACCTTTGGGGGATATTTAACTGCATCACCTTTTTATTACACTGGATATATTGACGATATGAGATTGTGGAATGTCCCAAGAACTGAATCTCAAATAAACACCTATAAAGATCAGCAATTATCCAAATTTCAGACGGGATTGGTCTCCTATTGGCCGCTCAATTCAAGCCTGAATGATTTACAAGGCTCAAATCATCTTCAACTAAAAACAGGAAGTGAAAATTTTATTCTTAGGTAATTAAGGACTTTGAAATGAAAGAAATCTGGAAATATTTAGTCCCTGGGATCCTGGGGATAGTTATAGGATATCTTGTATGTTTACAGTTTAGTAAGCCGTCCGCTCCGGAAGAACTGAGAATAGTCGAGACGGATCAGATCGGACCAGTTACTCCGGACACGGTTATTAGAATCGATCCGGCCCAGGCTAAAGAACTCAGAAAAGCCTACCTTAATGTTGAATCGCTCAAAAGACAACTTAAATATCTGAAAGATAATCCGGAGATTGAAATTAAGTACGTCGAGAGAGAAAAATCCGACGACTACATGGATTTACCACTATTTGAATCGAGTAAAGACTTTGAATTTATAAATTTGGGCGTAGACCTGGAAAATAAACCTTTTGTCTACGGCACATTTTCAGCTTACTCTCCCCTGCCGGTTGAATCAATGACCTCATCTCTTACCGTCCGCTGGTCCGATTACTACGAGCTAAACATGAGGCCAAAGTGGGATCTGAGATTAAAGGAAGAAAAGCGAACCGCAACACTTAAAGGACTATCAGCTGGTATCGTTGCCGCCGGTGGCCTGGCTGCCGGTTTTTATTGGGATAATCCCTACTATGCAATCGGCGGACTGGCGCTCGGATCCGGAATAATCATCTTTTTTTAAATTTTTCTTGACTTTTTTATAATTGAATTATAATTTCCGTTATAATAATTATAATTCACATATATTTGTGCATGGGAGCGTAAATTGCAATATAGAACCCTCTTTATCTTCTTTGTAATTTCCTACGTATTTTTTACTTTCCTTGGTTATTCAATCCCCCTAATCGTTTGCACTCCCTCATTTATCAACTATTTCAAGAGGAGGAATTTTTATGATCGTGATTCATTTCGGGATCTTTGAGGAGTACCTGGATGAAATAACCAATTTCCAGGAAAACCTTAATCCGCGCATTGTTCGCGCTATGTTTCAACTGGCGCCTATCCAGGGCAAGAAAACTATTTATGATCTCTGGCTGTTATCCAGTACGGTTGTGGCCCTGGGTGATGAGCGCCATATCGCACGTCTGGAGTTACGCCTTGGCTCATGTGATCCAAACGATAAATCGGATCCGTCCCAGGCTGCCGGTGACAATCGATATGCAGAATTAAAAAAGTTTTGCGCGGAGAAAAAACTAATTTTGCGCCCTGGTTATTATGCGTGGGCTACAGAAAGGAGTTAAATTGCAAAACGTACCTAAACAATTAGAAATACTTAAAGAGCCATACCGGCCGGAGGCGATAAAACAATCTACCCAGGAACGCCTTGATATAGCAAAGAAGCATTTGCTTGAACCGAAATACGTCATTATCCATAGGGCGCTGGAGAAGTATTACGCTTATACGGAATCGCTAATGACCGGCAAGCGCGTCTCCCTGGAGATTGAGGAGGAACTAAATGAAACTGAAAATGAAAGCGAAGTGGAAACACAAGATTAAACTATTCACAGCGGTTGAGGAGCCGAAGGGTTTTAAATTCAGATTTTATGTCGAGGCGGTAAAGGTGTGGTATAATGAGAGAGGAGATCTCAATGTTGGCTTATCTTGGTATATCATTGCTCCTAATATCCCCATTTTTATCAGATTGGGGGAGGTTATTGCAAATCGTTATCGTGACCGCCTGGCTTATCGTTTCTTTATACGACATAATTAGCAAAGAGGAGTTTTAAATGGGAAGAACCAAAAAAACGAAAATAATTAAACCAGGCTTATATCAGGGGATCCCGAACTCTGAGTATCACAGAGGAGAGGACTACAAACCCTTTTTAAGCCGATCTGATCTTATGCACCTACAGGATTCACCGGCACATTTTACCGTTTATAAAAATTCTCCGGATGAGGAGACTGCAGATATGATATTCGGATCCGCTGCTCATGAAATAATTATATCCAAAACGGAGAAAGAGGTCGCCGTCGGTCCGGAAACGTCCAGGCGTACTAACGTCTGGAAAGATTTTGTAACCGCGAACCTGGGTAAATATTGTATTACTGCAGAGGAATATCTACGGATCAAGGCCATGGAGAAAATATTCAGGAAACATAAACTAGCTACAGCCCTACTATACGGCGCTACGATCGAGGAAACTTGTATTTGGAATCACTCTATGTATGAAGGGGTGCAAGGGAAATGCCGTCCGGACATTAAAAAGATCATCGAGCCGCGTCATATTTTGGCCGATTATAAGACTACAGGCAAAAGAGCAAATAAATCAGAGTTTGCAAAAGCCACTGTTAATTATGGCTACGACGTCCAGGCTAAATGGTACACCGACGGAATGTTTACAATCACTGGTAAGGAGTGGGAGTTTTTATTTATTGTCCAGGAAAAACAGCCGCCATTTGCTATACAGGTTTTCAGGGCAACACCAAAACTACTCCAGCTGGGAGAGTTTAAAATTAACTACGCTTTAAAGGTCTATTGGGACGCTAAAGAACAAAAGGAATGGGACCGTTCATATATGGAAAAAATTCATGACCTGGATCCGCCAGCCTGGGCCTTTAATGAGTGGTCGCATTTAATAACAACTGAAAAAGGAGGCTTAAAGTATGTCAACGAATGAAAATCAAGAACTAAAAAAAGCGCCGGACGTCGAACTGGTTAAGGCCATTATAGACGACGTTCAAAAAGTCTGGAAGAAAACCGACGTTATACGGCGTGTTTTTGCTCCGGATCTTACAAACGATGAGTTTGCTTTCTTCCTGGGGATGGGAATGTCCCTGCAAGCAAATCCATTCAAGCGCGAGATCTGGCCGGTGAAATATGGTCAAAAGCCGGTTGAAATTATCGTCGCAAGGGATCTATACCGCCGGAGAGCTGAGGAACAACCCACCTATAAGGGCCACGTCGTCGAGGCCGTTTATAAGGGAGAGAAGTTTATTCCCAATCCGGCAACCGGAGAGGTTGAGCATGAAATCGATGTCGATTTGAGGTATGGTGGAGAACCTATTCATCCCCTTGGCGCCTATTGTGTTGTTCACGTAGAAAATAGGATCCCGACTTATATATTTTGTCCAACCAGGGAATATGTCAAGTACACGAAAGAAGGTAACGTCACAAAATTTTGGTCACTTACCGATGGTAAAACGCTCGGAGAGGGCAAAGTAGAGACGATGATAAAGAAAGTGGCCGAGAGCCAGGGGCTTCGGAGCGCTTTCCAGGGTATCTTTGCCGGTACCTATACCTCAGATGAGGCCGCGCTGATGAAAGAAGAAGATCGGGAAGAAATCAAGGCCGACGTTGAAAACCTGGAGGACGCTATTAGAGATTCTGGAGATGAAAAACCATCGGAACCACAGCCAGAGAAAGAAGAACCACAGGTGGACAAAAAGCCGGAAATCACCATGGAAGATTTTACCGAGTTAAACAAACTGCTTGAGGAGAACAATATCAAGGATCCGACGTCCTGGATGAAACAGTTTGGCGTTAACAGTTTTAAGTATACTGAAATTACGGCCGAACAGTTTAAGGTAATGAGAGCCACCCTACAGCAATTAAAAGACGGTACTTATGAATCCCTGGGAACTCAAGAGACGAAACACGTACCTGAACAGCCGCCAGCGGAAGAACCAAAGCCGGAGCCTGGCCGCTTTACTACCGGCGGAGAACCTATTGCCGACGCCAGACAATTGAAGTATATCAAAAATGAGGTTATGCCTAAGTATATAAGCGCTCTACTGGATCAGAATATCAAAAATGAGGATGAACTGGCCGTTCACGTAGGCGCTAAATCTTTCAATGTGGGCGACGTGACCGAGGTTCATTATGAGAAGATGAAAGAGTTCTTGCGCGGATTACCTAAAGATCCGGAGGAATGATATGGCAGATAGTAGACGCTCAGAATTTAAAGAGTTATTAGATAAAATCGAAATGGCCGAACGCTGGCTGGAATTGGCCAAACCTGGAACAAAAGAGGAGGCTGACGCCCTTCGGCAGTTAGACGAGTTGGAATATCAGCGCAAATTATTTGAAGGCGAGGGCAACTAAAAAATGACACTCAAAGAACAATTACAAAGTGAATTAAAGCCTATGTTACCAGGGGATGAGGCCGATTATGTGGTCCTTATCGAGGATCATCTTTATGATGTGGCCGCTTTAACGGACAAGGGCGCAAAACTTTTATTGCTTGATGATAAAATGAAAGCAAATATTAAATGGCGCGATATCCGTGAAAATCCAAATTCCCTGGAAATGTGGGCGCCGAAATCTATGCTGGCGCTGGATGCGTCCGGCGTCTTATATGTCATGGAATGGTGGTTTAACAAATACTTTAAATAGGAGGATCTATATGTTAATTGAATTAGTCAAGGTCAACAATGATAAGTCTATCGTTGTTGAGGGAAAATTCATCTTGGAGCAACGGGAAGAATCAGAGGACCAGTATCTATCAATCAAGATCAAATCTAACCGGCCAGCTCATTCGGCCTTTTATGAGTCCCTGGCAAAACTGAAACCTCATATTCTCCAAATGTGCGAAATGCCGAAAGATGAACTGAATCGGATTACTTGCACCGGCGCGTCTTTTACCAGGACGAAAAAGGAAGATATCTTCGGCGCTATAATTACCGGAAAAAGACGTCTCCAGGCGTCCGAGGATCAACTGGCCGTAAATACGCCCCACAGGACGGAGACACCTTACCAGGACGGAGACAAATCGCCGTTATTAACTCAGGATTGCATCGAGGCGCTGCAGGATCTTATTGTCCAGGCCGAAATGTACGTCTCCGGATATAATGAGCAGTTAAACATGTTGAACGGGACCAATGGATAATAGCGGCTGGATTAAATTGCACAGAAAATTCTTGGACAATCCGATATCTAAAAATCCGGAATTGACCGCGTTTTTTGTATATTGTTTGTTAAAAGCATCACACCGAAAATTTACGGCCGTTGTCGGCCACCAGGAAATAGAACTTAAACCAGGTCAATTTATCTTCGGCCGTAAAAAGGCGGCCGAGGATACCGGATTAACCGAACGAAAAGTACGGAGAATAATCGACTCAATGAGGAAACGCGAAATATTGACCATCAAAACGACCAACAAATTTAGTATAGTAACTATATGTAATTGGGACACTTATCAACTGGACGAAATCGAAAACCGTCCAGCAAACCGTCCAACAAAGGGCCAACAAGGGGCCACATACAAGAATGATAAGAATAAAAGCTTAGTTGTCAACGATGAATTTCAGGACGGATTAAAAAATCGTTGTACTCTTTTCTATCAATCTTTGGAGCCGTTTTTAGATATCTACCACCGGCAGACGATCAGAGATTTTTTCGATTACTGGAGTGAGCCAAACAGATCAAAAACAAAAATGAGATTTGAGTTAGAGAAAACCTGGGACGTTAAACGTCGTCTTAATACCTGGGCCAGGAGGGAGAAGGTAAGAAACGAAAGACGTGGTTTAGTTGTCTCGGATAATCAACCGACGGATATAAAAAAATTAGTTGTTGCATTTGAACAAACTGTATTATTTTATAGTAGCCTATCAGATGCAATCAAAACCATTCCGGAGAAAGACCGGCCGAGACTTATAGATCATTATAAATCAGAGAAGGGCTGGACGGAGAAAGATTTTAGTCGTTCTCCGGCCGACCTGTTTACAACGTGATGTAATAGAAAAAGCATTTGAAATACTTGAAAGTCAGGAGTAATGATGGGTGATAAAAGATATACAAATTTTTATGAATGGTATGAGGCAGTAGGAAAAACCCTAACAGATAAAAAATATTGTTCTATTGAGGCATGGGACGCAGGATTAAATAGTAATTATGAAGAAGATAAAAAAGTGATAGCCAAAATCAAACAACTGGAAGAACAATTAATTATTGAGGTTAATAAAAAGATTGAATTGAAAGAGCATCACGAATTATTTAAGAATGAAGTTGCTTTAAAGATTGAACAACTGGAAGCGGAGATAAGTTTAAGAATGACACTTGACGAAGAAAAGAATTTAAGACAACAAAACACCCGATTGAAAGAGGCGATTAATTCCGGTTTGTTTAATCTTCGTGGTTTTGATGATGATATTGAGAAACTTAATAAGAAAAAATTATTATATAATACGCTAAATTGTATAAGCACGTTAGAAAAAGCACTTAAGGTGAGGATTAAATAATGGAAAATACATCAAAATGTAAATCATGTGGCGCTCCAGTTAAATGGATCAAGTCTACTCGGGGTAAGTGGATGATCGTAGACGCTGAGCCAATTCCGGCCATGCTTGGAGAGATCCGGACCTTTGAAGATGGATCCGTTCGCCAGGCCGTCGAGGGAGAAATTGGATATATAGATCATCATTCTACGTGTCCGGACGCTGCAAAGTACAGGAGAAAAAAATGAAATCATTTAGTATCATTTTGTTATTGTTGTTTTCCTGTACGTATGGCATTGGAGATATTAGCAGCGGAGTGATTACAATTACCTGGAACGATAATACTGAATCAACATACTATGGAGCCTACGCGGATTATCCGGATAGGATTTATTCAATCTATCTTAGATATGATACGGCGGTACATATTAAAAATGATACGACCGACACAACTTTTATCGTAACGAAAGTAGTACCGAGGGGAACAGAATTTTATAAATCTCAAATGAAAAGTTTACATGAAAAATTAGATGGTAAATAAAAATAGCCGCGACCGCGTAAATAACTAAAACAATAATCATGGATAACTTTAAAGATTAGGAGGTAGTGATTATTATGACACATCGTTAGAACAATTAATTAAAAAGTTAATTACAAGGGTGAATGAATTGGATAAGATGAACCTGAAAAATATTGTCACTCTTGGAATTGTCATTCCTGTCACTTCAACAGCGGTTGCGGCTGTATTTAAAAACAAAGGAGAATTTATCATGGGAAGAATTTTTAATCAACGACAACGTATTATTTTTTACCTGGCCAAGATGCCCAGGTTTAACCACTTCTTTACTGACAATGGCATACTCCAGTATAACGCCAGGATTAAACAACTCAGGGATGCCGGTATAGATATCCCAAAACCTAAAAAAATCAGAGATGGAGTATATCAGTACAAACTCAATACGCCGCTGCATCACATCGATATGAAAACTTGTACTCTGAGAAAGGATCTATCATGAGTGAATTACTTGATTTAAACGATATCAATTCACAGGAGGATCACACACCTAAAGACGATCTGGATGAACGGATCCGCGGAGACTATTCGATCGACGACGACGTAACCGGTGAGTACATTTGGACGCTGGCCATTGATCCAGGTCCGGAAAGATCGGCGTACATACTCTGGAACCGGCACGAAAACCAAATTGAACAAATGGACGGCGAAATACTGAATGAAGATCTACTTCTCAAAATAATTGAATGGAGAGCGTTAAATCTCCAAATAGCCGTCGAGGGCGTTGAGAGTTACGGTATGCCGGTAGGTAAATCTGTCTTTGAGACTGTCCGGTGGGCAGCCAGATTTGAACAGGCATTTTATCCTTACGACGTCACATATTACCGGTCCTCTGATTGCCGTCACTGGTTATGTAACAATCGCAACGCTAAAAAAGCACACGTTAATACAGTCTTAAAGGACGTCTGGGGTGTACCTGGTACAAAGAAAGCGCCTGGTGTAATCTACGGCGTAAAAAATCACCTATGGTCCGCGCTGGCCATACTTACAACACACCTAAAAAGGAGGGCTTGAAATGGAAAGATCACCAAAAAACTACAATCCCATACCTGGGCAATTACTAATATTCTTCGCCCTGGTAATCCTATTCTTTTTTATATTCTTCACATGTGAATCATGCCAGGCGCAAACGATCGATTTAAAATTCACCTGGAAGAAAAACCCAGAGCCGGATATGCACTCTTATGATTTATTTATTATCACTAATCCGGATAGCGTCTATTTCTATTCGCTTAATGAATGGCCAGCGGATACATCGATTAAAAATGTTTATATAGATTCAACTATCCACTATCCAAATCTCCTGGCGACTGCAGCACACATTTATAGTCCGGTTGATACCATGCTTGTAGAATACAGATATCCCAGGTCACAAACCTTTGCAAGAGCCTACATCGTGGCCGTGGATAGCGTAGGTAATCAATCAGCGCTTGGAACAAGTATTAATATATTTTACATAGGCGATCGAGACGCCCCGAGAGTGCCTGAAAATACAATTGTAGAAGTGAAATTTTAGTAAAATCCGGTGAAACCGCATAAAATAAGGCTAAATCATGGATTTACAAAAAAAACAAACTCCTGAGAGCGATTTTAAGCAACGATCTCTGGATCCACCATGGTATTGGGTCAACCGGTCCGAGTTATTTGAAAAGCGCCTACAAAGCGAGACAATGGCTGGCAATATTTTAAAGGGCCGGATCCGTGAACTAAAACAGAAACTTGTTAGTTTAAAGATCTCCTGGGAGCAATCTGCTATTATAAATCATAATTATAAATCTGTGGTTAATCTTTTGGACAGGATTATCAAAGAAGTCGAGGACATAAATAAAAATATCCCTGGACAGACCTAATTACGTTGGCTACCAGGTGCTTGGATAGACGGTAATTATTTTTCTGTCCAGGGACATAATAATAATAATCATTTTGAAAAAGGAATCAAAATTATTATTTTTAAAGCGCATGAGGAGGAAATTATGAGCCGTGTACATCTTTTAAGATATCGCTGTGCTGCTTGCCAGGCCGAAGAAACTAAAGAGTTCGGTCAACTTCCGTCTATATCTTCCAGCTTTACCAGGATTCATGTTTGCGATCAACAAACCCGAGGAGTGATGTATCTCATTTCCGTATCTACAATTACGGCCTCTGAGGAGAAAGCTGACGACAATGGCTAAATCCGGCAAACTCCAGCCCGAAACAAAGAAACGAGGGCCTGGCGAAAATATAGATGGACATACTAAGGAAATGATTATACAGATGTTAGCCGCTTTTAAGCGACCGTCTGAGGTTCAAAGAGAACTGGAAAAACACTACGGCCAGGTTGTTGACTTCAAGACAATATCCCATTATCGAGACAATTTTCCAGAATTAATAGCCGATCGCCGCGCTGCTATGGCACAAAATTTTAAGACGGCTATTCCGATCGCAAACAAGTGGTACCGGATCCTGGTACGCCAGGAACTTGTCGAGGATCTGCAAAAGAATCTCTGGGCCAGGGTGCCGGTATTCAACAAGAAAACTGGTGACGTGTTGCGCGACGGTGAGGGCAATATCATCTATGAGCGTGTCTACAAGGGCAATCACAACGCAATAAATCAAATCCTGGACTCAACGGCCAAGGAATTAGAAGAACTGCTCCCAGAGGGCGAAGAAGAACGGCGCCGGTTGTTTATGCGTCTCGGTGATACAGGCAAGGTAGCATTGAATTTTATAGTCTATGGCAATAACGGCCGGAATGGAGATAAAAACAAATGAAACAACCAAAGGGAGATATAAAATTAAAACACGTCGTAAAAGCTATAAAGAAAATGCAGAAAAAAGGAATTAACGGACCGTATATATTTTTAACAACTCTTGGCAAGTTTAGAATAGAATGGAAAAAGAAATAACCCTTTCACCAACCAAAGGAGGCAATTATGCCAGATTGGATTTTAAACTCCAAAGTTTTAACCATTATTGCAATCGTCGTAATAGTGGCCGCGTTTATCGCGTTTACCCTGGGCTACGTCGGGGAGAACGTTTTACTTACTATCCTGGGCTTTGCTGGATTCTCCGGAATGGCAGCGTTTAGGGACTGGATAGATTCACAGGGCTATAAAACCTATGTAGTGGCCGGAATAGGGATCTTAGGCACCATTGGACTTGTGACGAACAATATTACTCCGGACGTGTTTATTGCTATTCTGACCGCGTTTCTGGGCACAGGTACCGTAACATTAGCACACGCCATGAAGAAGGTACCTGCAGGTGTACCGAAATTGAAAGCCGTTGCTGCTACAAAGTGAATTAGGCTGCTGGTCCTTAACCAGCAATTAACGGGTGGCCGGTAAACCTTTTTGGTCCGGCCGCCTTTTTTTTGTGTCAATTTAACCAATAGGAGAAATACCAATGAAAACGTACATAGGTGCTAAAATAATCAAGGCTGAGCCGATGGATTTGCATACATTCCAAGCAAGCCAGGGCAAAGAAATTTCGGCCGGTGATAATGTTCACGGCTACCACGTCGAGTATCCGGACGGCTATCATTCCTGGAGTCCGAAAGAGGTATTTGAGGCTGCTTATAGAGAGATCCAGGCGGCAGAGAGGAGTTTGCTACATGCCTAAGTCGATGTTAATACTAACAATCGAGCATTTAGACGGTGACGCTAGGCTGCCGATCGTGATTAATGCGCTTGAATCGCATGTAAAATATCTAAGGGAAGAATACAATAGTTTTTCTGAGGCTAGTCATACATTTAAAACAAAGCATGGCGTCGACCGTGAAGGATTCCACATGGCGCTACCAAATGTCAGGATAGACTGGAAAATGGTATCTAATATTCAGGAGGAGGCCGAAGATGGATAAAAACCCTCAATTAGTCCGGCCAAAACCACCAGTTGACCTTTTAAAGTTCCTTAAACCGTCTCTCAGAAAGCCAACTAAGCGCGCATTGGCCAAATCACGCCGTCATACGGTAATTACACACGTCAAAGAGTGGTTTATGCCAGGCAATAAGAAACGCATCGTCCGTGAGAGAACGTCTCAGAGCCGGAGAATACGGCATTTTGGTACGTTTAGACCGGCGAAGAAGTGTCCCAGGGGCGTCGTGGACGATCAGTATAGAACATCACCAAGATATAGGAGGCGGCATGGCGTTTCAGAATGATATTGATGATCTTATTAAATTTGTAGAGGAAGATGTTTTAAAGGATTCCGGACACCATGATTTGTCACTTGAAGATATTTTTCTGGTAGATATAACGCTGACTTACGGAGATCTTAGAAGGTTACAAGAAATTGTTAATAGAATAGGAGCATACCGTGGCGAAAATAAAAAGACAACTTAAAATACTTCACCTGGGGAATAAGCTGCTTATGACTGTTTCGCCTGTATCATCCAAAGAGGCGAAAGATCCGCTCCGGATCCTGGTTGAGGTTAAAGAAGTAATCCAGGAACGAATCGCCGAGACAATGGCCGGTAAGTCGCCGTTTGTCGGGAATATGAGGGATAAAAACGATGGATAGAAAACAATTTATTAAGACGCTGGCCGCTGCCGGCGCTGCTTTTACAGTTGTTGGATCATTGGAGTCGATAGAGTTTGCTGGCCAGAAAGTCAAAGACCTAAATGAGGATAGAATCATCCCCCAAGAAGAATATGACCGCCTGGTAACGCTCTACGACAAATTTGAAATGTTGGATTATGAAGTTCCCGTTATACATTGTTTTAATGAAGAGACAGATCTCAAAACTGTTCAGTGGGTGGAATGGGATCCGGAACTATTAACCGAGCGCGTTATTGATTATTTAAAAGACAAGGGCTTTAACATATCACATACACAGGTGAAGGAATGGCAATTACAATCTCAGACAACTTGACAATTGAACCAGCTGAGCGCGTCTGTAATTGGTCCGGAGATCCTCTAAATATTTATATCGGCTCAAGTGCATATTGCGGCCCGGATGGCAAGATAGACATTTATGAGTTTTGGGTATATTCTCCTGACTTTCCTGGTGTGATGGTAAGGTGTGATTCATACCAGGGGGCATGTCATATATTAAATTTAATGAGGTTGACTGATGGATAGACGTAACGCATTAAAATCAATGATTGCGCTCGCTGCAGCGCCGACTATTATCAAGGTTGAAATGCTTATGCCTGTCAAGATGATAATTCCGGCTGAGCCAGGCTTGCCTATGTCCGGAGTAGCGTTAATACAGAAATTGCAAGACGATTTTAACCGTGAGATGTTTTGGGCAAACTTCGTCCAGCAAGAAATAGCGTCCGGACATTCATATCTCAAACTGAATGGTTGGAAAATATGATAGACTACGTAAAAAATGACGGTCGACGATATTACGGTCTGGATCATAAGAATAAAATAGTCTATTTGTGGGCCGGATCCTTTAATCTTCCGGATGATTTCCCATTTGCCCTATATGGCGCTGTATTTATGTGGCATATCGCTGTAAATGGACGTCATGTAAGCATCAGCGGTATACGTCGCCCTGCATGGTTTACTGCTGGCGGTTGTCCATTAAGGTATGAGGCTATTATTAAATGATTGATTACCAGGCGTCCAAGTTCAACGATAAGCAGATTGACCAGTGGAAGGATTACGGCCGTCTATGTGGTGCTAAGACATTCCTACCAAATCGCCCTCAGTTTGATTTCGTTCATGCCATTGGTACCGAAGTCACCAAGAAAGAAGATCCAAAGCGCGTATTTTTGATGAGATCCGGCAACGGTACCGGCAAGACTACGATCATCTGGAACGCCCTTGCTAATATCATCTACGGTAACGTCAATATTTATGAAGATGTGAAAGACGTCCAGACTGGAGAGCAATTCAAGGGCTTTTTTAACTGGCCGTTGTTTAATAATTATCCTCAGAAGTGGCCTAAGAAAATATGGTATGTATCAAATAGGGATCTGATAAATGATATTTGGGAAGAAGCGAAAAACTGGCTACCGTCTAATGAGTATCATGCTACCTTTGTCAAAGACTCAAAGGACGGAAAGAATTACATATCAACGGTTAAATTCCTGGGTACTCCATGGGTTTTGTTCTTTAAAACGGTTGACCAGGAGCCGAAAGTCTTTGAAGGAGCAAACATATCTATCGCAATATTTGATGAGCCACCACCTAAGCGGCTATTTACGGCCGCTGTGGGACGTCTCCGCTCCGGCGGATTTATTTTAATGCCAGCAACGCCGTTAATGGATGCTGCCTGGTTCGTCTCCGAGATCCTGGATAAATTAGAAGATCACGGCGATACCTGGGACCAGCAAGTACCTATCTGGGACAACTGCATCGAGGAGGCCGGAGAATGGGATCTTGGACCGTTTGGCATACAAAAGAAGGGTAATCTTGAGAAACAGCAAATAGAGTTTATGATCCGACATTGGGATCCGGACGAAGTTCCTGCCAGGGAATTGGGCGAATTTATGCACTTAACCGGCGTAGTTTATAAGACCTATAGCCGCGACCGAGAAAATATATTCCAGGACTTTCAGATCTGGACGCCTCAACCGCTGATTTATATGTATCGCTTTCTCCTGGATCCTCACGATCGGAAACCACCAGCTGCTATGTGGCTTAGAATGGACCAGTGGGGCCACATCGAAGTTATCCGAGAATGGCCGTCTCCTGCAGATCCTCAGTATGACGGTAAATTGTACATCAACATCAAAGACTCCGGAGCTTATACAATCAATGATTTTGTTAAGATATTCTTCGATATCGAAAAACAGCTGGATATCCCACCAGGTAGAATATTGGATATCATCGATCCTAACTTTGGATTGAAGAAGAACGCAAACTCAGGACTCCGGACATTCCAGGAATATACAACGGCCAGCGTCGAACTGCAGCGGCGTTTAGGTTACGGCCGGACATTTGCATTTAAAACGGACGTCTTGGACGATCTGTATGAGGGCCACTCGGCCGTTAAAAAGTTCTTGCTGCCGTCAATGATAGACGGAGACAGATATCTCCGGATCCATGATTCCTGTGTAAATACTGACCAGGCGTTACGTTTTTATTCGTATAAGAAACAACCGGTAAAAGAGGAGGAGGCTCACGGCCTAACGGATAAGATTGAGAAGAAGTACAAAGACTTTGCCGACTGTCTCCGGTATTGCCTGGTGCTGCCTTGGGACTTCACAGAACTGGATAAATGGGTAGATAGATATGCTGGCGGCGATTATGAGACGTCTTTACAAACAAACTGGCGCGATCGTCTGGCGGCAACACGGCCAGGGGATGCGTTTTAGGAGTTTTATATGAATAAATTAATATTTATGCAGATGCCGAAGAATAACATAAACCCAAATTCAACCTGCAAAGTGACTTACAGCGCTAGGTTTAAGGCGCTTAATGTCGTCCAGCAATTCGATTTTGGGGATTATACAATCACTGAATACGATAATGGCCGTGTATGGCTTAATCACTGGACCGGCGAGGGCTTTGAAATGACCGAGGGAAACGACCTTTATAAAACATTAAGGGATATAATTCATTTATTTTTTAAGGTAAACATGTGATGATCTGGACCTATCTTCTGACATTCCTGGCGACCGTATTCCTTGACATAATGGATACGGTTAATTTTCACCAAGCGACGATGATCTTTCCCAGGACGAAGTATTTCACTATTTCAGAAAATTCTAATCTGTTTGGTGACGCCTGGCACGACTCTAAAAAACTAATGCAGTTATGTTTTGCATTATCTCAGTGGGCCGCTTACGACGCCTGGGGGCCGCTGACGATCGAGAACATCATATTTCACGTAGTAATTACGATGGTAATATACTACTTAACTCATAAACTGTTTTTCGGCTGGTTGTTTATCCGGCCGGAATACAGGTAAACTTTACGGAGGTGCTACATGGGAAACACAACAGCAACAACAGCTGGCGAAATCATCAATACTGAATTTGGCCAGGAGAAAAGAGGCCGCGGCATTATGCGACAAGCTCCGTGGTGGCCGAAGATGCTTAAAAGGATTAATGAATTAAACGTTCGGGCGGTTCGTGAAGTCCCTCTGGCCGGAAATGAAGATTACACAAAATCTTTGAATAAAATTAAACTTGCCAGGGAGGATCTGGCCGATCACGAAGTACATGAGGCTATAGACGTTTTGCTCTTGGAATTGAATACGGCAAATAAAAATCTCTCTTTAGGATCCCCCACCATGGACCTGAAAGAAGATTACGAGGGCGCTATGGTGGCTTTGCGCAGCGCTGGCCGTGGATCCATTAAATCGCTCAAGGATGCCGTTGTGGACCTGTTAAAAGAAATAGCGGTTGGTAAATTGCCGGATCTGGATAAAGGCGAAGTTCGGCCGGTAAGTTCCGAGCAAATACAGGGACCACATTCAGGAGCCACCGTAACTATCACAGACGCCAAAACCGGCAAGACGATAAAGCCGCCTAAGTTTGATATAAAAGTAAACAAAGAAGAAGTCACAAAGAGCAGATTGGCCAGTGAGGACAACTGGATCCACCGATCGGACAATATGAAGTGTCAGACGTGTATGTGGTATGTTGGCAAGGGCAGCGGAAAGATCGGCCGTTGTAGATTTGGCGCTCCCACAATAAAAGGTTGGCCAGCCATGTTCCCGACTGATTGGTGTGGACAACACAAACTCGATGAGAATAAAATATAATGCCAGGGCGCTCACAGCGCCATAAAAAGCCAAACTATAGGTATCAACACCAAAGGGCGCTTAAAAATATTGGCCGTGAAGTTCATTTTGAACAGCGGAATAATGGATCCTGGCAATCCTACGACGTCGGGCTATTCCGTTTTTGCGAAATCGGAGTGAAAATTCACAATTTAGATTGTAATACCAGGGCTTACAGGAAAGTCTCGGCCAGGTATGGCGACCGCTGGACCTGTGACTCCTGTAGTCAATTACTTTGTAAAGATCTTGCAGAATTAAACTTATATCGTTAGATTTGGGCCATTAAGGCCGTGTTCTTCCCATGCACATATAGGCCGCCAGCCGGTCCGGATTGCTACCAGCATCCAGACCGGCTTTCTTTTTTTATTTGACTTTGTGCGTCCGGACGTATTATTATTGTTGTGGTGCTACTTGGATAGACGGTACTAATCTTTAACGGAAAGCGATCCGGATGGAGATAGTACCAGGTAGTGAGAAAGCGTCCGAAATAGTAACAAAAGTTACTCGGAACTACTTGCTCGAGGCGCCTCTATGGCGTAAAGAGTACGACGAAATTGAGGACGGCTATAAGTATCTGGCCGGAGAGCATTATTCACCGGCTAAAAGACAATGGTATAACACTCAAAGACGACCTACCCGAACCTTTAACCTCATTTTTCCCATCTTTAATCAAGTTATGGGTGACTTCATCCTTAACGATCAAAAGATCCGCGTATATCCTAAGCCTGGCGGAGAGAAAGAAATCGCCGCGGCGTTTGAGGATATCTTAGATCAAGTCAATTTTGAGAACGATTATAAGGCTGTCCTGGCCAGGGCTGGATTGGCTGGCCTGGTAAAGATGGGCGTTTTATATCCGCGCTGGTCCGATGAAATCCAGATAGATGGATCCCTGGTAATCGGAGAAGTGGACGAATTTGAGGTTATGCACGACTCCAGGGCAATCAGAGACGGAGCAGACGACGCTTTTTACTGGATCCGGTCCAGGATGCTAACCAAAGGCGAAATACTTCATGAATGGAGCCACCATAAAACAAAGTTAAATGAGGCGCTGCATGATCGCGAGGAGTTAGGCTATTGGGGCGAAGTCTCTGAGTTTATGCAATTGAATATCAATAATCCGGATTTTCTCAATGAGATGGAGGGGAAATACAGGGTTATAGAGTACCACGAAGTCACTTACAAGAACGTCGATGTATTTACGGACCTGGATACAGGGCAATCCGAGATCTGGTCTTTAGAGGGCAAAAAGGCCGATATCTTCAAGAAAATCCACCCAAATCACAAGTTTTCCAAGAGAAATTACAAATATAAGCACATAAACACCGTTCTACCGGCCTTAAATTTCCTTTTAGATGAGAAACCGGCTGATTTACAGGACGGAAAGCCCGATTTAGTGATGTATAATGCCTATAATTACGGCAAAAGGGCTATAAAGAACTTCGGTATCTTCAAAAATGCCAAGGATCCTCAAGATGATTTTAATGATTGGCGTAATCAATTGGCCGATCTGATTAATAAAGCGGCGGATCCTGGACACACCTATCGCCCAGAAGAATTAGAAAACCCCAGGGACGTAGAATTATACGGCCGCGCTCCTGGCGTTGATTTTAAGGTACGGGCAACGGCCAAAAGCTTAGAGGACGCAATTAGAAGGAATGACATTCCTCAATTGCCTTTCGGTCCGGATCAAATGAGTCAAGAGGCGGCCGATTTTATTATGAAAGTTACCGGCGTTACATCTAACCTAATGGGACAGTCCGAGTCGAGGCAAGAACCGGCCAGTTTATTCGCTCAGCGTGTTCGCCAAGCAAAGGTCGCCCTGGTTGTCATTTACAGCAATTGGCAGCGGACTAAGCGGCGTCTATATGAAAAGGGTATTCGTCTTATCCAGGAGAACATGCCGGACGATCAATATTTCTTGATTAACCACCCAGGCATCAAAGATGAGCCTAAAGAGATCATTGTTAACCAGCGTATCGGAAACACGGTTCTATACGACCTGAAACAAGGCCGTTACGGCGTTATTGCCGAGGATATGGAGAATAATCCAGGCGCTAAAGCCCTGAGATTTGTGCAAAAGAGTGAAGTCGTCGAGCGTGTTATTACCCTGTTTGGTGGCGCGATAGTGTCTCCAATGGCCATAGTCGCAATATTAGACTGGTGGTTAGGTGATTCCGACCTGGGCGATATCGATAAATTTATTAATGCGTTTGCTGCAGCAATCCAGCAGCAAGTAGTACAACAAGAGGACCAGGAGCAGAAAGCCGAGGCGTTTAGTACGGCCGACGCTATGCTTAACCTGGCAACTCAAGCACAGCAGTTACAGAATCCGGCCCAAGGATTACCGTCTAACGGCGGCCCTGGAGGTAACGGATCCGCAAATAAATAGCCGATTATCCATGGTAGAAGTGGACCGGCAAAACATTCATTTATTGAAAGGTGCTAAATATGGCAGAGCCAAATGAAGAACCAAAACCGGCGGAGGAGAAAGTCGAGACTCCACCGGCGGCCGAGGAACCAAAACCCGAGGAAAAGGTTGAGGATCCAAAGCCTGCAGAGGAACCAAAGCCAGAGGGAACTCCGGCCAAGGACAAAGATCCCCTGGAAATGACTCCCGATGAGTTAGAAAAACGGGAAAACGAATTACTGGAGAAAGGCGAGGAACCACCGGCAGAGGAAAAGACCGAGGAGAAATCCGAA